>Ga0334882_1000018_pt1 | contig 322803 bp, 287 predicted proteins | sample GraSluR1_MG_5_FD_207226 | JGI IMG/M metagenome (GOLD analysis project Ga0334882, IMG submission 207226) | Sludge microbial communities from methane-producing bioreactor in Wageningen University, Netherlands - Granular Sludge_15_04-R1 | ecosystem: Engineered > Bioreactor > Anaerobic >...
TTAATCAGCATTGCCTTTCCTCTGAACGGGTTTGATAGTTTCGGCAAAAACCATCTTATCCGCCCATGAAGGGCAATGCTCTAATTTTTTCTGCTACCCTCTACCCACAGATTCTGCGGAAGAGGCACAAATAGGTCGTTGCCGGCAGAAGGCAAAGCAGCAGCAGCGAAAGCAGTAGGCCCTTGAGCAGTTTGGGTTTCCGGGGATACGGGCAGGACATGGCGGGAGGCTCCTTGGGACAAATGTGTCGGAAATAATGATCGGGTGCATATTATATGCGTCCGGCTCCCGCCGTCAACTGTTCCCTCGGGCGCAGGCGGGTCCTGACCTCGCGTCGCGGCTTACCGCTGATCGTTTTACGTCAAAACCGCCAGATATTCGCGAAACGCAAATTGCCAGGGCTATCCTCGAACAGCGGATGCTGCACGGGAGGCAGATTTACTGTCTTGTCGGCGGGCTCCGAGGGAGGGCGCCGGGAGTGTCGCGGCAGCTGGGAAAGCGGTTGTATTTGCGGCGGGCAAGGGCTAATCTAGGACGCGTGTTTTGCCGCCCGTCCAGCGGGCGATCATCCGGAACCGAATCATCCAAGGAGTGCAAGTCCATGTTGATTGTCATGCATCATCACGCGACGGCCGAACAGATTCAGACCGTGGAGCAGGCCGTGGCCGCCTTGGGATTGCAGGCGGTGCCCATCCCCGGCCAGGAGCGTACGGCTATCGGAGTGCTCGGCAACCAGGGCTATGTCGATGATGCCACGATTCGCGATTTGCCCGGGGTGCTGGAGGTCATCCATGTCAGCAAGCCCTACAAACTGGTGTCGCGGGATTTCCATCCGGCCGCGACGGTGGTGCAGGTGGGGGCGGTGGCCATCGGCAACGGGCATCCCGCCGTGGTCATGGCCGGGCCCTGCTCCATCGAAAGCCGCGAGCAGATGCTGGCCGCCGCGCAGCAGGTCAAGGCCGGCGGCGCCCATATGTTGCGCGGCGGGGCTTTCAAGCCGCGCACCGGACCCCACTCCTTCCAGGGGCTCGGGGTCGAAGGCCTGCAGTATCTGCGCGAGGCCGGCGACGCGGTCGGCCTGCCGGTGGTCACCGAGGTGATGCGCATCGAACAGCTGGATATTGTTTGCCGCTACGCCCACATGCTGCAGATCGGCGCCCGCAACATGCAGAATTTCGATTTGCTCAAGGAGGTCGGCCGGTGCCGTTGGCCGGTGCTGCTGAAACGCGGCCTGAGCGCCACCATCGAGGAATTTCTGGCCGCCGCCGAGTATATCCTGGCGGAAGGCAACAGCCAGGTGATCCTCTGCGAGCGCGGGATCCGCACCTTTGAGCGGGCGACCCGCAACACCCTCGATCTCTCGGTCATTCCCCTGGTTCGCGAGTTGAGCCACCTGCCGATCATCGTCGATCCGAGCCACGCCACCGGCAAACGCAGTCTGGTGCCGGTGATGGCCAAGGCGGCGCTGGTCGCCGGCGCCCATGGACTGATGATCGAGGTGCATCCGGAACCGGACCGGGCGCTGTGTGATGGCGCCCAGAGCCTGACCGGCGCCGGTTTTGCCGAGTTGATGGGTCAGTTGCGGCATCTGCAGCAGGCCTTGGCGGGCTGCTGAAGGCCGCGGCCCGTCAGGTCGGCTCCGGCCCCCTCAATTCCACCAGGGTAATTTCCGGCGGGCACATGAAGCGGATCGGCAGGGTGCTGGTGCCTAGGCCGCGGGATACGTAGAGGGGCAGTCCGGTGGTTTCCGTATGATAGAGGCCGGACACGAAAGGGCCGGAAAAGCGCGGCAGGTACAGGGGCGGCAGGAAGGGCAGCCGGACCTGGCCGCCGTGGGTGTGGCCGCACAGGATCAGGGCGATGCCGTCACCGAGGAGATCGTGGGCGAAGGCCGGGACATGGGACAGCAGGATGTTGATTCGTTTCCGGTTCGCGATGCGGCGCATGTGGGCCACCTGGTCACCGGATGCCGGATAATCCACCCCCAGGATGGAAAGAGGGGCCCCCGACAGGGTGAGGTCGTGGCGCTGGTTGATGAGCAACCGCACGCCGACCCGGTCGAAACGTCGACGCAGGCGATCCCCTTCGATGCGGGCCCAGTATTCCCAGTTGCCCTGTACCGCCACGATGCCGTGGGCCGCCCGCAGTTGCCCCAGAAATTCGAGCACACCGTCAAGATTGCGGTTGCGGTCGACATAGTCGCCGGTCAACAGGATCAGGTCCGGCTGCAGCCGATTGACCTGGGCCGCAATCCCCTGGAAATAATCATTACATTCGCGCAGATGCAAATCGCTGAGTTGTACCAGTCGCAGGCTGCGACCCGCGGGCATGCGCGCCAGTCTGAGGCTCAGGCGGTCCACCCGTACCGCCTGAGGTTCCAGCCAGGCGGCATCCGCGACCAGCAGGCCGGTGGCCAGGGTAGCACCCCCCAACAGGAAGCGGCGACGGGACATGGTTGCTGCGGGTGGCTGTTCGGTGCGGGGAGCGCTCACGGTGGGCCTTGTACGTTGAAAACCGATCAGAGACAACAGGATATGGTGGGTACTATAGCATGTTCGCCGTCGTTGACCAACGGGATGCTAACAATCCGGCCGGGTCCGCGGGGCGCCGATCTGGAATCGGGAGGCCGGGAATGAAACAGCAGATAGCCGTGGTGGCGGTGGCCGCACCGCTGGACAAGGCTTTGTCCTACCGAGTGCCCGAAGCTCTGCGCGGAACCCTGGCGGTGGGCATGCGGTTGCGGGTACCCCTCGGCCGCCGTACCGCCGTCGGCTATCTGCTGCAGATCGTGGAGGGGGAGGCCGACGACCTCAAGGACGTCTTCGAGGGACTCGATGCCGAGCCCCTGTTTTCCGCCGCCATGGTGGCCCTGTTCCGGCGGGCCGCCGATTATTACCGTCATCCCCTGGGCGAGGTGATTCGTACCGCTTTGCCGGCCGGCCTATCCGGCGGGCAGGGCCGGCTCGCCCCCCTGCGGGAAAGCGTCTATCGGCGAGCACCCGACAGCCCTGCGGTGCGCGGCGCGCGGCAACTCGAGCTGCTGGCCTTCCTGGATGCCTGCGGTCAGGCGAGTCGCAGTGAGCTGCTGGCGCGTTTTCCCGGTTGCCAGGGCAGCCTGCGAAGTCTGCTGAAGCACGGCCTGGTGCTGGAGGACAGCCAGGAACGGCTGCGCGATCCGTTCGTCGGGCAAGTCATTCCGGCGGATACGGTCGTGGCGCCGACGGAGCATCAACAGCAGGCCCTGACCATCATCGATTCCGCTCTCGAGGGGGGCGGTTTTCAATCCATCCTGCTGCACGGCGTCACCGGCAGCGGCAAGACCGAAGTCTATCTGCGGGCCATCGAAAAGGTTCTGGCGGCCGGCCGCCAGGCCCTGGTGCTGGTCCCCGAGATCGCCCTGACGCCGCAATTGGTCGGACGTTTCCAGGCGCGCTTCGCGCCGCGTCGGACGCGCCTGGCGGCGCTCCATTCGGGTTTGTCCGCCGGCGAACGCTATGATGCCTGGCGGCGCATTGCCCGTGGTGAAGTGGATATCGTCATCGGCGCGCGCAGTGCCGTGTTCGCGCCCCTGGAGCGGCTCGGCATGCTCATTGTGGATGAAGAACATGAGTCGAGCTACAAGCAGAGCGAAGGATTTCGCTATCATGCCCGGGATCTGGCCCTGTTGCGCGGCCAGATGGAAGGGGCGGTGGTGCTCCTCGGCAGCGCCACGCCGGCCCTGACCACCTGGCAGCGGGCCCGCTCCGGTCTGTCACTCTATGTGTCCCTGCCGCAGCGGGTGCTGGAGCGGCCCCTGCCGGAAGTGATTCTGGTGGATCTGACCGTCGAGCGCCCCGATGGGTTGCTGGCGCGTCCCCTGCAGGAAGCCCTGGCCGCCAACCTGGAGCGCGGTGAACAATCGCTGCTGCTGCTCAACCGGCGCGGCTTTGCTCCCTACCTGTTGTGCGCCGACTGCGGGACAACGCCGCGCTGCCCCCATTGCGACATCACCCTGACCTACTACCTGGCGCGTCGCGAACTGCGCTGCCATTACTGCGACTATCGCTGCGTGCCGCCCGAACAGTGTCCGACCTGCTTCGGCACGGAATTGCTGCCGGAGGGCGCCGGCACCGAACGCCTCGAACAGGAGCTGCAGAATCTGTTTCCCGCCGCCCGCATCGCCCGCATGGACCGCGACACCACCGGCCGCAAGGGTGCGCACCAGGACCTGGTCGAAGGGATGCTGGCGCGACGCCTGGACATTCTGCTCGGGACCCAGATGGTGGCCAAGGGGCACGATTTTCCCGGCGTCACCCTGGTGGGCGTACTGCAAACCGACAATCTGCTCAATCTGCCCGATTTCCGTGCCGCCGAGCGGGCCTTCACCCTCCTCACCCAGGTTGCCGGTCGCGCCGGGCGCGGCTCCCAGCCCGGCCGGGTCTATATTCAAAGCTATGCGGCGGGACATTACGCTCTGGAATGCTGCGTGCGCCATGACTTCGAGGGATTCTGTCGGCAGGAGCTGGCCCTGCGGGAGGAACTCGGCTATCCGCCCTTCGGCTATCTGGTCAACTGCGTGCTGACCGCCGCCGATGCCGCCCTGGTCGGCCGCACCGCCGAGCAGATCGCCGCCGGCCTGCGGGAGCCGGCCGGCCGCCTGGGTGTCGAGGTGCTCGGGCCGGCGCCCTGTCCCCTGGCCCGCCTGCGGGGCAAATCCCGTTTTCAGGTCCTTCTGAAAAGCCCCCAACGGCCTGCCCTGCGTCACCTGCTGGGACGGCTTGAAAGTCTGCGGCGCCGTCTGCCCTCCGGAGTCGCCCTGGCGGTGGATGTCGATCCCCTGGACATGATTTGATCTCGCCTTCCGAGTTTCGTGTATTTATCTGTGTATGAAAACAACTCAAAATTGGCTTCCGGAAGGCCCGGTGCTTTCGTCCTCTTTCCTTTCCCGCCCCTCAATTGCTATTGTGATTAATATGTTAGCAGTTTGTGGTGAAGATTTGGGCAAACTGGTATGCGGTTTGAATAAACTGAACAGTTTCACCAAAAAGCGCTTGCGGGAAGACAGGTTGCTGCCTTGAATTTAGGCGACATGTCTCCTTTTCTCACACAAACAGGAGGAATCATGACAGTGCAGTTGGACGAAAAAGTAGCACCGATTTACCAGGAGGTTCTGGCCCGGAATCCCGGCGAGGTCGAATTCCATCAGGCCGTTCGCGAAGTGCTGGAATCCCTGGGACCGGTGCTGAGCAAGTACCCGGAGTTCCGTGACTACAAAATCATCGAGCGGATCTGCGAACCGGAGCGGCAGATCATCTTCCGGGTGCCCTGGCAGGACGACCAGAACCGGGTGCACATCAACCGCGGCTTCCGGGTGGAATTCAACAGCGCCCTCGGCCCCTACAAGGGCGGCCTGCGTTTCCATCCGTCCGTCTATCTGGGCATCATCAAGTTTCTGGGGTTCGAGCAGATCTTCAAGAATGCCCTGACCGGCATGCCCATCGGCGGCGGCAAGGGCGGGTCGGACTTCGATCCCAAAGGCAAGAGCGATGCCGAGATCATGCGCTTCTGCCAGAGCTATATGACGGAACTGTATCGCCATATCGGCGAGCACACGGACGTGCCGGCCGGCGATATCGGCGTCGGCGGGCGTGAGATCGGCTACATGTTCGGCCAGTACAAGCGCATCACCAACCGCTACGAGTCCGGCGTGCTCACCGGCAAGGGCTTGGGCTGGGGCGGTTCCCTGGCGCGCACCGAAGCCACCGGCTACGGTGCCACCTTCTTCGTCGAAGAGATGCTCAAGGCGCGCGGCGATTCCCTCGACGGCAAGACCTGCACCGTGTCCGGTTCCGGCAACGTCGCCATCTATGCCATCGAGAAGATCAACCAGTTGGGCGGCAAGGTCGTGGCCTGCTCCGACTCCAACGGGGTCATCTTCCACGAAAAGGGTATCGATCTCGATCTGCTCAAGCAGCTCAAGGAAGTGGAGCGCCGCCGGGTCAAAGACTACGTCACCTATCACAGCGATGCGGTCTACACGGAAAACGGCAACATCTGGGATGTCCCCTGCCAGGTGGCCTTCCCCTGCGCCACCCAGAACGAGCTCAACGGCAAGGATGCGGCGACCCTGGTCAAGAACGGCTGCATCGCCGTCAGCGAAGGCGCCAACATGCCGACCACGCCGGAAGGCGTCATGGTGTTCCTGGACGCCAAGATCGCTTACGGCCCGGCCAAGGCGGCCAACGCCGGCGGCGTCGCGACTTCGGCCCTGGAGATGCAGCAGAACGCCAGTCGCGATTCCTGGACCTTTGCCCACACGGAAAAGCGCCTGCATGAAATCATGGTCAATATTCACAAGAACGCGGCCGAAACCGCCGAGGAATTCGGCACTCCCGGCAACCTGGTGAACGGCGCCAATATCGCCGGTTTCATGAAGGTCGCCAAGGCCATGCTGGCCATGGGCCTGGTCTGATTCGACAGGTATTGCAGTTCTGTCCCAACACAAAGAGCCCGGCTGAAGCCGGGCTCTTTGTGTTTCAGGCGGGAAAGGACGGAGTCCTCCCCCTCAGCGAAAACAGACCACCTTCTGGGCGACCACGTCCGACATGAGTTGCATCTCCTGGTCCAGACGAATTACCTTGACGATTTTCCTGAAGCGGCTGCTGGCCGGCATCAGTCCTTCCAGGAGATTGCCCTGCCCGTTGAGGAAATCGTGGTTGATGCAGCAGTAACGGCTTTCCGGGAACAGGGCCAGGTAGAAGATCTCCGTTTCCACCAAGTCCTGGAAAAAGTGGGTGCCGAAGGACAGTTCGGGCATCAGCCCCCCACTGGAAAAAGCCACCTCGGCCAAAGCCGCCACATTGTTGATTTCGGAAAAGCTGACCGGTACGCCGAGGGACGGCGTGGAGGTCCCCCAACGTCCCGGCCCCATGAGCAGGGTCGGATTGTTCTCCTTGTCGCACAGACGCTTGTTGAGGCGGCCCACCAGGCGGGCGACCTCATATTTGTCGGAGAGGGGCAGATTGCTGTATTCCTGGGGGTCGATCCAGATCAGGCAGCGAATCGGCTGGATGACGTTGCCGCCCATGAAGTGACCCTCGGAAGTGAAAAAGATGCGCTCCGCGTCGAGATTCTCCGGCAACTGCACGGCCCGGTCCTGGCCGCGGGTCTGCAGCGGACGGCATTGCAGCAGGTTGATCTTGGGCGTCTCGCCGTTGGCGAAGTTGACCGTGAATTCGATGTCCACCGGGTAGCGGTAGGTGTCCTCCAGGCTTTTCAGCATGCGCTGCATCAGTTCGGTGAAGCGGGTTTGGGCGAAGAGTTTCTCGAAGGTCAGCAGCCAGGCTTCCTGGCTTTTTTCGCTACGCTCTTCCAGCCGCCGGCTCAGGTCGTGGTTGCGGATCGCGTAACGTTCCAAGTCGAGATCCCGGCAATGGCCGGTCAGGTTCAGCAGCGGCATGGTCTTCAGGGAGTTCTGGTTGACGTCCAGCAGATCCACGTCCCTTTGGGAGAAGCGCCGCAGATCGTCGGAGCCATGATGGGGTTGCTTCAGCGGGTTGTCCAGGGCGACGATGCGCGGGTAGTCCCCCTCGACGCGGTCCACCGCCCGGGTGCCGAGGCCGAACACCAAACGCAGCATGCCGGCCTTGGGATCCATGTCCCGGTCCCAGACAAAGGTGTTGTAGGAGGCGCCGACCCCGGCCAGTTCCGGAAAATAGTAGTGATCGTGATAGGCTCCGGAGACCCGCTGGACCAACAGGGCCATCTGTTCCTGGTGCTGATCCAGGCCCCGTTGGCGGCGGTAGGCCAACGCATCCTCGCTCATGGTGCTGGCGAAGATCTGACGGACGGCATTCTCGAACTGTTCGTAGCGCTCTTCCGGGGTTCCCTGGTTGACGCAGAAGTAGCTGTCGTATTTGCCGGCAAAGGCGTTGCCGAAACTGTCCTCGAGCAGGCTGCTGGAGCGCACGATGATCGGGTATTGACCGAAATGTTCGAGCATTTCCTGGAATTTGGCCCGTACCTCCGGCGGGAAGACGCCGTGGCGCAATTTCTCCTGCAGATCCCCGGCCATGGCAAAATAGCCATCGGGGGTTTTTTGCCGCATCAGCAGTTTCCACCAGCCATTGTGAACGATATAGGAAAAGTAAATGTCCGAGGCGATGTGAAAGGAGTCGTGGGGTTCGAAGTAATGCTGCCAATCGAACTCGAAATCGCGCAGCAGGATGTTGCGCGCCAGCAGCATGCCGACCGCCTTGCCGCCGATATAGCCGGTGCCGATGGTGCGGGACTTGATGTCCAGCAGGTCCTCGAGGCTGAAAAATTGCCGGGCCAGATCCAGCATGCGATCGTCGTGGCCGATCATGATCCGGCACAGCTGGTCGATCATGCGTTGCTGGACTTCCTGGGGTGACGGGGTGTTGACCAGTTCCTCGGCTTCCAGGAACAGCCGGTCCCAGTAGTCCAGCTGCCGGCGGGCATTGTCCGCGAAACCCTGGTAGATGTTGGTCAGATTGGTGGCGTCATAGCTGTTGGCGATGGGCACGAAATTGTGGTCCTGTTCCAGGTGGGGCAGGAACATGGTCGGGGAATGGCGTTGCCAGACCTTCATGGGGTGAACATAGTTCTGGCCGTTGCAGGTGTAGATGTCCAGCAGCAACTGCGTGGTCTGCCGGATCTGGGCGATGGTGTTAAAAGAGTGGCCGCTGCGGATCAGGGCGAAATAGGCAATGGTATCGAGTTCGAACAGGTAGGGGCAGGTTACCTGGAAGAAATTGCCGATCATGGCATCCGTGGCCCAGGCCAGCAGCAGGTCGGACAGGCAGTCGAACACGTAAAAGGCACCGGGACCGGTTTCCGTAATGATATTGTGAACCCGGGTGGCAAAAGGCTCGAAGCCCCGATAGGCATCCAATTGATGAACGATGACCGAAGCTGTTTCGTCGACCAGGGGTTTGTGTTGCCCGAAGCGCATGTATACCACTTGGCGGCCGTCGGCCAAGGCCTGATTCACGAAGGGAGTCACGAAATACTGATAGTCGCTGACACTGTCGGTGCGCCAGACGACGTTATCGCCCATGCGCAAGCTGTCGAGTATTGTGTCCAGTCCGGGAAAACCCGTCGTTGCCCTTTGTTCAAGGCTCATGCCGGCGCCTTTCTTCTTGGTGAGAGTCATATGGGGTCGGAATCGCGCATGCCGGGACAGCATGTCGTGCGGTCGCTGGTTATGATTCCTTTGCGGATGAAACAGCGTGCTGAATCGATGAGCACTGTCGTTGTGGATGGTGCTGAATTATATAGCATCCTGCCGGGCCTGCCAATGCAAAACGGAAAAATACATTGTTTGATTGCATCTTCTGCAATTTTTAGTAAAGTGAATTGTTTGCTGTAAACGGATGGCGGGGGCGGACCCGGCCGGGGGGATCGGCTTGGTCAGGTGCTTCGGAGTTGCAGAGCATGGCGGCAGAGAAGAAGGACCAGGTATGGACCAAGAGGCTGTCGGAGCAGGACGCTGCCGGCGGTTTGCGGGATGGCGATGTGACGGCCCCCGACCAACGCTTTCGTTCCATCTTTGAAAGTGCCAACGCCGGCATGAACACCGTGGATGGCGAGGGGCGTTTTTTGGAGGTCAATCCGGCCTTTTGCCGCTTTGTCGGCTATTCCAGCGAGGAACTGAGCGCCTGCACCGTGTTCGATTTGACCCATCCGGACGATCTGCCGGAAACCCGACGACGGTTCGGGGAAATTCATTCCGGGCTGCGGCGCGCCTTCAACTATGAAAAACGCTTTGTTCGCAGTGACGGGTTGGCGGTCTGGGGGCATGTGACCAGCGCCTGGCTGTTTGACAGCCATGAACGACCTCTGTACGGCGTCGGTTTGGTCCAGGATATTACCGCCCGCAAGCGAGCCGAAGAACGCCTTTGCCGGGCACTGGTCGCCACCCGCCAGGCGCGGGACCGGATCGGCGCCATCCTGGAAGCGGTCGGCCAGGGGCTGATCGTGACGGACCAGCGGGGCTGCGTCATGCATCTCAGCCCCTCTGCCGAACGCTTGCTGGGAGTGCGGCAGAGTTCTGCCGTGCCGCAGTATCTTCCCGAACTGTTCTCGGATGGCCGGGTTGCGCAGCGGGTGGCGGCGGTCATGCACAATCCCGAGGAGCAGAACTCCTTCGAATTTGATCTCGCGGGCAACCACGGCAACCCTCCGCGCACCATCCAGGCGCGGGTTTCGGTGATGCGCGATGCCGCCATGGTCTTGCAGGGTTTCATCCTGGTGTTGCACGATGTCACCCGGGAGCGTGAAGTGGATCGGATGAAGACCGAATTCATTTCCACCGCCGCCCACGAACTGCGCACCCCGTTGACCTCCATTCAGGGCTTTTCGGAAATTCTCCTGAGCCGGGAAGGTTGGCGGGCCGAAGAACGGCGCGACATGCTGCAGGCCATCCATGCGCAGGCTCAGATTCTGTCCATGGTTGTCACCGATCTGCTGGACGTCGCTCGTATCGAGTCCGGGGCGGGATTCGTTCTGAACCGGCGCGACTGCCGGCTGACCGATTTGGTGCAGCAGGCCATTTTCCACGTACCCCATCGTTCGGGCCGGCACCGGTTCGAAATCGACATTGCCGGCGATGCCGAAACGGTCCATTGCGATATGGTCAAGATGCGTCAGATACTGGAAAACCTGCTGAGCAATGCCATCAAATATTCGCCCGCCGGCGGTTCGGTTAAAATCGCTGCGCGACGCGATGGCGAGGAAATCCTGCTCAGCGTGCAGGACCAAGGCATCGGCATGGCGCCGGAGCAGGTGCAGCGGGTGTTTGACAAGTTCTACCGGGCGGATGTTTCCAATTCGGCCATCGAAGGGGTTGGGTTGGGAATGAGTATTGTCAGGGAGATCGTCCATGCCCACGGCTGGCGCATCTGGATCGAGAGTATGCCGGGTCGCGGCACGACCGTATTTTTGTCCCTGTGCGGCAGTTGAAGGGCGCTTTGCGGGCCGGTCGGACACTTGAAAAAAGCTGCAACAGGGCCTGCCGGCCGTTCCCGGCGGAAGCCGTGCCCGTTTTGGGCTGATCATTGTTGCACAGAAGGATGTTTGAATGTGAAACGGATACTGGTGGTGGATGATCAGGCCATGATTCGGCAATTGCTCGAAATCAGCCTGCGCGCCGCCGACCGGCAGATCGTGCTGGCCGAAAGCGGCGAACAGGCCCTGGCCCTGGTTGAGGAACAACCGTTCCATCTGGTCATCATGGATATCATGATGCCCGGCGGCATGGACGGGTTTGAAACCGTTGCGTGCATGCGCGGCGCACCGCGGCTTTGTCGTTGCCCGGTGCTGATCCTGACCGCCAAGGATCAGAGGGCGGAGCGGGATCGCGCCGATGCCCTGGGTGTGGAAGGGTACCTCGTGAAACCTTTCCGCCTGCAGGATCTGCAGGCGCAGGTGGAAAAGCTGATGGACATGCCGACGGCCCTGCCGTTCTGAGACCGAAATTCTTGCCGATTGGCCCTCCAGGCCCCTGGCTGTCAGCCGGGATCCCGGCCGCCGACCCGAGGCGCACCGACGGTCGTCACCCCTTGGCTGCCAAAATAGCGTTCCATGGCCATGCGGGCATACTGCCCGGCGCGGGTTCCTATGTAATCCTCATGGGCCACCATGACCGCGATGATCATTTGGCGGGTACCCTCACGCTCGCGGGCGAAACCGACAAACCAGTCGAAACGCGCCTCCCGATCGCGGCTGCTGATGGAGCCGGTCTTGCCGCCGATCTCCAGTCGGGACAGCACACGATCCTCCTGGTAACCGCGGAACGCCTTGCGGCTGGTCCCGCTCTCGATGGTGGCGTGCATTAACTGCTGCAGTACTCGCGCCGCTTCGGGGGACATGGCCCGCTGTTGCCAGGCCGCTTGGCCGCGGTACAGAATCTTGCCGCGGGCGTCGGCGACCTGATCGACCAGGGACGGGGCGATCATGCGTCCGTCGTTGAGGACGGCGGAAACCATGACCGCACCGTGCAGGGGCGAAATGGTGGTGTCCCGGTTGAAACCGCTGGCCAGTTCCGCCCAGTAGTAGGGGTCGTCACTGGTCTGGAAATGGCTCGGCGGCAGGGCCAGATCAAAGGTCAGGGGCTGATTGAAGCCGAAAGCGCGGGCAACTTGTTCCAGGTGTTCCTTGCCCATGTGCTGTTGTCCGATTTTCCCGAATACCGGATTGATGGACTGGGCAAAGGCGTCGCGGAACGAGATGGCGTTGCTGTTTTTGTTGACCGGGGCAGTCAGTTGCTGCTTGTACAGGGTGTGTTTGGCGCCGTTGAAAAACAGCGGCGAATCGGCGGTATACCCCAGGCGGTCCACGGCGGATGCCGCCGTGACGATCTTGAACAGGCTGGCGGCCGGATAGATACTGTCCAGGCACGGGTTGGCCACCGGATCGCGCCGGTCGTAGCTGGCCATGGCCAGAATGCGGCCGTTGCCGGGTTCCATGGCAACGATGCCGATATGGCGCGAATTCTCGCGATCGAGGTTTTCGAGGAGAAAGTTCTGCAGATCTTCATCAAGGCTGGTCTTGATGTGCAGCATCTGCCGGTTGAACGGGATATCCAGTTCACTGCTGGTCAGATTGGTAAAGGTGGGGATGTCCAGCACCTGCCAGAGATCCTGCTTCCTTTCCAACTTGACGGGGGCGGCCAGGCGCATGGCCGCCTCGGTTTTGGGAGTTCTTGACGGGCTCGACTCGGTGCGGACCATGGCATAAAACGCGCAAACCGCTGTCAGGGTCAGCAGGCCGACGATTCCGGCCCGCAGTCCGGAGCGCCGCCAGTCGGGCCCGCTTGGGGCCTGTCGCCGCAACTCGGTCTGGAATCTTCGCCAATTGGCGGAACGGGAGCGGTTGCCGTAAATCCTGGGTGATTTTCTCATAGCGCAGATCGCAGGAGTTGGGGTTGAAGATCTGGCCGGCCCGGCCCGCCGGATCGGGCCGGAGCAGACGCAGGGGGCCGCAGGCTGTTCATAATATAAACCATTATTCCTATTTTTTTCGTCCCTGACGGCTGAAACGATAGCCACGGCCGCGAACGGTGAGAAAGTGTTCCGGCCGGTTAGGTGTCGTTTCAAAGTATTTGCGCATCCGGACGATGAAATTGTCCAGGGTCCGCGTTTCGGTTTCCGGGTTGAGGCCCCACACGGCCGTCAGCAATTCCTCCCTGGTCAACAGGCGGTCCTCGTTCTGGAAGAAAAAGCGCAGCATGCGGACCTCCAGTTCGGTCAGCACAATGTCGCCGCGCGGGGTTCGGGCACGGCCCTCGTTCAAGTCGATCTCGTTGCCGCCGAAGCGGATGCCGATATCGGCCTGTCCAGGCAGCCGATACCAACTGGACCGGCGTAGAATGCCCTGTACCCGCAGCAAAAATTCCGCCAGGCTGAAGGGCTTGGCCAGGTAGTCGTCAGCCCCTGCCTGCAGGCCGGCGACGCGATCCGGTTCCTTGTTCATGGCGGTCAGCATCAATACCGGCAGCCGCGCATCCAGGTCCCGCAACCGGCGGCAGACCTGGAGGCCATCGATGCCCGGCAGCATCAGATCCAGCACCACCAGTTGGCAGCCGGCCCAGGGAACCAGTTCCAGGGCCTCCTCCCCGCTGGCGACGTGGCGCACGGTGAAGCCTTCCTGTTCCAGGTTGTAAATCAGGGCGGTGGCGATGTGCGGCTCATCTTCGACCAGCAGGATGTAGGGCTGGCTCATGGGGATACTTCCTGTTTCGGGGCGGTCAGGCGGGGCAGGCGGATGTGCACCGCGGTGCCGCGGCCGGGTCCTTCGCTCTTCAGCCAGATCTGACCCTTGTGCCGCCAGACAATGGCCCTGACGATGAACAGGCCGAGGCCGGAACCGGGCAGCGATTCCCCATTGCGGCGGCCTCGGTAGAACATGCGGAAGACCTTTTTCTGCTCCTTGGGGTCGATGCCCCGCCCCTGATCCCGGACCACCAGGTGGCAGTGCTCCCGATCGCCGTGCAGATCGACCTGGATCCGGGCCGGGCCGTCGGAATAGAGTACGGCATTTTCCAGCAGGTTGCGCAAAGCCGTTTCCAGGGCGGCCGGTTCAAAGTTGGCCCAAAGGTCCGGTGTGATGTCGACCTCCAGGTCCGTATCGGGCGGCAGACCCGGCCACTGTTGCTGCAGGAACCGTGCGACCCGTTGCGACAGGTCGCCGGGACGCAAATCCAGGCCCGGCCAGCGCTGCTCGAGGCGATTGGCGGCCAGCAGGTTGTCGACCAGGTTGCGCAGACGTCCCGTGTCCTGCAGCATGGTGTCCAGAAAGCCGGCCAGGCGATCCGGATCCGGTTGTCGCAGACGGATGGTTTCCAGGTGCAGTTGCAGGGACGCCAGGGGCGACTTGAGTTCGTGGCTGACCTGAGAAAGAAAATTCCGGTGGGCCAGATAGAGATTGGCCTGGCGGCGCCAGTAAACGAAGATGACATAGACCCCCGCCAGGATCACCCCCAGCAGAATCAGCCCTTCCACCAGCAGCAGCCAGTCCAGCCTGCTCTGCAGCAGTTCCGGATGATAGCGCTCGGCCAGCACCAGCAGCTTGCGGTGGCTTTTAAGAAACCAGGCCACCCAACAGACCACCACCAGCACCCAGGCCAACTGGATGACGATAAAAGCGATGACGGGATTGACGAAGCGGCGCAAGGATTTCATCGCCCCTGTTTATCATCCGTCCGCGCCCCGTACAAGGGAAAAAATTCATCGCCTGCCAAGGCTTTTACAGAATTATTACAATCTCCCCAAGGCGCTTTTGCTAGGATAGCGGTGGATGTTTACGTACAGCAATTGCTGGGAGGCTTTTTGTGAACAGAACACTCAGAAACGGTTTGACCATTGGACAGCATCGCGCCGCGTTCCCGCTATTCCAGGGGGGCATGGGGGTGCGCATTTCAGCGGGCAGCCTGGCTGGTCATGTGGCGCGTTGCGGTGGTTTCGGAACCGTGGCGGCGGCCGGTATCGGCGCCAACAGTCCGCATTTTGACGGTCGCAATTTCTTTGCCGCGGATCGGGCGGCTTTTCAGGACGAGATTCGCAAGGCGCTGGCCATTGCCCGCGGGGGCGTGGTGGGTGTCAACTGCATGGTGGCGGTCACCAATTACGAGGATATGGTACTGGCGGCCTGCGAGGCGGGCGCTCATTTTGTCGTCAGCGGTGCGGGACTGCCCCTTAACCTGCCGGAACTGACTGCGGAACGCTTCCCCCAGGTGGCCCTGATTCCCATTGTTTCCTCTCTGCGCGCCGCTCAAATCATCGCCCGCAAGTGGTACAAGGGGTACGGCCGGTTGCCGGACGCGGTCATCGTCGAGGATCCGGATACGGCGGGCGGCCACTTGGGCGAAAAACTGGAGAACATCGGTTCCGGCGAGTATGATCAGTATGCCACCGTCCGGGCCATCAAGGACTTCTTTCTCACCGAATATCAGCGTCGGGTGCCCATTGTCGCCGCCGGCGGCATCTGGAATCGAGCCGATGTGTCGCGGGCCCTGGGCCAAGGCGCCGACGGGGTGCAAATGGCGAGCCGGTTCGTGTGCACCGTCGAATGCGACGCGGCCGATGCCTTCAAACAGGCTTATATCGCGGCGCGCCGCGAAGACATCGGTCTGGTCATGAGCCCCGCCGGCCTGCCGGGGCGCGCCCTGGTCGGCAACATCGAGCGGATCCGCCAGCATGACCTGGACGCCGGCGAAGGCTGTCAGTATGCCTGCCTGAAGCGCTGCGCCTTCAAGGAAAGCGGTGAGCGGTTCTGCATTGTCGGTGCCCTGGATCGAGCTCAGCGGGGCGATGTGGAAACCGGCCTCATATTCTGCGGCAGCAATGCCTGGAGAGCCAAGCGCATCGAGACGGTGCAGGAAGTTTTTGACGAACTGTTCGCCCTGAACAAACCCACGGCGGCGGAAACCATGGTGGTCAACGGCTGAGCCGGCGCAACTTCGGCGTAACAAACCAGGCGGTCTCGAGGAATCGGGGCCGCCTTTTTTTCAGCCGGCGAGGATTGCCGGGGCGAGCGCGGTGTTGCCGGCGGTAGTTTCGGTGGTATAAGACAGGCGGCTTGCCAGTCATGACGCGGCTGGGGTATTATCGCCACACCTGCAACGGGAGTGCGCATTGGAATCCATGACGACCGAAAACCCCAAATATGTACCCAAGTGGATTGCCTGGGAGAGTACCCGTCGCTGCAATTTGCGCTGTATCCATTGTCGCTGTGCCTCTGATGAACAGGCACCCGAAGGCGATTTCACCACAGCCGAAGCTCGGCAACTCATCGACGACATCTGCCAGGTGTCGCGTCCGGTCATGGTGCTTTCCGGCGGCGAGCCCCTGCTGCGTCCCGACATTTTCGATATTGCCCGTTATGGCACGGAGCAGGGACTGCGCATGTGTCTGGCGACCAACGGCACCCTGATCACCGATGAGGTCTGTCACCGTCTGCGCGAGGTCGGCATCCGCATGGTGTCCCTGTCCCTGGATGGTCCGCGGGCCGCGGTGCATGATGATTTCCGCCAGTGCCCCGGAGCATTTGCCGCCACCGTGCGTGCCGCCGGAATCCTGCGCCGCAACGGGCTGCCCTTTCTGATCAATTCGTCCTTTACGCGCCGCAACCAGGGCGAGATTGCGGCCACCTTCCGCCTCGCCAAACGCCTGGGTGCGGTGGCCTGGTATCTGTTTATGATCGTTCCCACCGGTCGGGGCGAAGACATCCTGTCCGAACTTATCGGCGCCGAGGACTATGAGGCGATCCTGACCTGGCATTATCGGCAGGAACAGGAGGAGGATGCCATCCTCATGCGGCCGACCTGCGCCCCCCACTATTACCGCATCGCGCCGCAACTGGCCCGGGCCGAAGGACGGCCCCTGCAGCGTCGCAGCCTGAGCTTTTCCACCGGCGGCGGCAAAGGCTGTCTGGCCGGACAGAGCATCGCCTTCATCGACGCTTTCGGCAACCTCAAACCCTGTTCCTACTTTCCGGGCAGTGTCGGCAACGTCAAGCAGACGTCCTTCGCCCGACTCTGGGAAGAGGCGCCCGTATTGCAGCAGTTGCGGGACTTCACCCAGTATCGGGGCAAATGCGGCCAGTGCGAATACCTGAAGGTCTGCGGCGGTTGTCGGGCGCGGGCGGAGGCGGTGCATGGTGATTACCTGGCCGAAGAGCCCTATTGCAGTTATCTCCCGCCCGGCTTCCGTCAGGAGCCTGGCCCAACCGACCGGGAGCCGTGCCCATCATGAATGAATCCAGCGACTTTCTTCGCGCCTGCCGTGGGTTGCCGGTGCGGCGCACGCCGGTCTGGTTGATGCGCCAGGCCGGGCGCTATCTGCCGGAATATCGTCAGGTCCGCTCCCGCTACGGTTTTCTTGAGGTGTGCAAGACTCCGGAACTGGCCGTGGAAGTCACCCTCCAGCCGGTGGATTTGTTGGGCGTCGATGCCGCCATCCTCTTTTCGGACATTCTGGTTCCCGTCGAGGCCATGGGCCTGCCGCTTGCTTTCACTCCGGCGCCGGTGCTGGCGCAACCGGTTCGCACGGCAGCGGCGGTTGCCGCCCTGCAGGTCACGGACCCGGAGGAGACCACTCCCTTTGTACTGGAGGCCATTCGTCTGCTGCGCCGGGCCCTGAACGGCCGAGTGCCCCTGATCGGCTTTGGTGGCGCACCCTTCACCCTGGCCTGTTACATGATCGAGGGGCAGGGCAGCCGGCAGTTTCTGACCGTCAAACGCATGATGTACCAGGAGCCCGACCTGTTTCGACAACTGCTGGACAAGGTCACGGAGGCTTCCATTCGCTACCTCAAGGCCCAGGCGGCGGCCGGCGCCGAAGCCATCCAGATTTTCGATACCTGGGGCGGGATTCTGTCGCCGGCGGATTACCAGCGGTTTGTGCTGCCTTTCAGTCGGCGGCTGTTCGATGCTCTGGCGGACACCGGGGTTCCCCTGATTCACTTCGTAAAGGGCGCCGGCACCATGCTCGACCTGGTGCGGCAGGCAGGTGGCACCGTCATCGGTCTGGACTGGATGATCGGCTTGGATCGAGCCCGGGACCTGCTCGGACCGGAGGTGGCGGTGCAGGGCAATCTCGATCCCACGGTGCTGCTCGGCAGCCGCGACGGCATCGCCCGGGAGGTGCAGCGCATCCTGACGGAAAATGCCGGCCGCCCGGGGCATATCTTCAATCTCGGGCACGGCATCCTGCCCGAGGTGCCGGTGGAAAACGCCAGGTTTCTGGTCGATTGCGTACACCGCTGGTCCGAAAACCGGGTGGATTGAAAGGATTTGCATGACGGGGCAGCGCGCGATCTGGCAGACCTCGGCTCCGGTAACGGAACCCGTCGCCCTGGTGGTGCTGAACATGGGCGGGCCGGATTCCCTGGAGGCGGTTGAACCGTTTCTGGTCAACCTGTTTTCCGACCGGGAGCTGATCCGTCTGCCTGGCGGCGCATGGCTGCAGAAACCCCTGGCCAGGCTGCTGGCCAGGCGGCGCGCCGCCAAGGTGCGGGAGCATTATCGGGCCATGGGCGGTGCTTCGCCGCTGGGACATTGGACGGACTGTCAGGGCCGTGCCATCGCCCGGCAACTGGGCCTGGGTTGGCGGCCGCAGGTGGTCATGCGCTATTGGCGGCCTCGGGCCGCCCAGGCCCTGGCCCGGCTGCAGGCGGAGGGCGTGCGCCGCGCCATGGTGCTGCCCCTCTATCCCCACTATTCGGCCGCCACCACCGGCAGCAGCATCCGGGATTTTGCCCGCGCCGCGGCCGAACACTACCCGGAACTGGAATACCGGATTATTGCCGAATGGCACGCCTGGGCGCCCTTTCTCGACACCTTGGCCGACCGGGTTCGAGAGGGCCTGCGACGTTTTCCCGCCGCCGTGCGTGAGGAAGTGGCCCTGGTCTTTTCCGCCCATGCCCTGCCGCAGCGCATGGTGGAACGCGGCGATCCCTATCTGCGGCAGGTGCAGACCACGGTTCGCGGGGTTCTGGAGCGGCTTGAAGGACGCGGCGGCGAGCTGGCCTTTCAGAGCCGCAGCGGTCCGGTGCGCTGGGTCGGTCCCGGCATCATCGAAACCCTCAACCGTTTAAACCGGGAGGGATTTCGTGCGGTGTTGATGGTGCCCGTGTCCTTCGTTTCGGACCACATCGAGACGCTGCATGAAATCGACCACGGATACCGGAATTACGCCCTTGGTCACGGCTGGCGTTATTTCGAGCGCACGGCCATGTTCAACGATCACGAGGCCTTTGCCCGCGCCATGGCGGCCCTGGTGGCCGAGCGCCTGCCGGATGAGTGGCGGTCCGGGACCCAGGGCCTGAAAGGGGTCAATCCGGGTTGACCCGGCAGCAGGCGGCGGGCGGCTCAGAGGCCTGCGGCCTGCAGCTGTTCCAGGAGGACGCGCTGTTCTTCCGTAAGCTTTTTCGGCACGGCAATCTCGATGATTGCGTAGAGATCGCCGGCGTTTTTTTTGCCATGACCCGGCACGCCGTAGCCCTTGAGGCGCAACTTGCCGCCGCCGGCCATGCCGTGAGGGACCTTGACACGCTTGCTGCCGGTCAGGGTCGGCACCTCGACGGAGGTGCCCAGGCAGGCGCCGCTGAAGGGGACCGTGACGGTTACCAGCAGATCGTGTCCCTGGCGGCTGAAAAGGGCATCCGGCTCTACTTCGATATCCAGGAACAGGTCGCCGCGGGCACCCCCGACGGGGCTGGTGCCGCCCTTGCCGGCAATGCGCAGTCGTTGACCGTGGTCCACTCCGGGGGGGATATTGACCTCGATGTGCTCGGCACCGGTGTCGCTCTTGAAGTTGAGGCTCTGGCGACCGCCGAGCACCGCCTGACGAAAGGGCAGCTTCAGGTGCATGACATAATCCTGGCCCTTGGCGGCCCGCCGACCGCCTGCGCCGGTGAAAGTGGTGCGCCCGCGTCCGCCCCCGAACAGTCGGCTGAAAATGTCGTCCGTGCCGAAACCGAACTCGCGGAAAATATCGCCGACATCGAAATCCCGGTAGATGTCTTCCTGGCTGAAGCGTTGGTGGAAACCCGCCTCGCCGAACTGGTCATATTGCCGCCGTTTATCGGTATCGGACAGGACCGCATAGGCTTCGGTGATTTCCTTGAATTTTTCTTCGGCCTGCTTGTCGCCGGGGTTCTTGTCCGGGTGGTATTTCAGTGCCAGTTTGCGGTAGGCTTTCTTTATGGCATCGGCCTCGGCGTTTTTGGCGACACCGAGTACGGCATAGTAATCCTTGGCCATAGATTCTCCTGTCGAAATGCGATATTGCTTTGACAATATAGGTAGGCGGGCCGGCAACGTCAAGGTCTGAGCACGGCGTTGCGATCGTCCTGAAGGGAGGCATCATGCGGATTGCGGTTATCGGCGCCGGTATTTCCGGGTTGGCCACCGCTTTTTTTCTTGATCGGCAATGCCGCTCCTGCGGTCTGACCGACGCAATCGTCGTGCTCGAGAAAGAGATGCGGGTCGGCGGCAAGATTCGCTCTGACTGCGACCAGGGTTACCTGGTTGAGTGGGGCCCCAACGGTTTTCTCGACAGCAAGCCTGCAACCCTTGAATTATGTGGGCAGTTGGGGTTGTCGGAGGATTTGCTGCGCTCCGACGACAATGCCCGCAAGCGTTTCATCTTTGCCGATGGCCGCTTGCAGCGGGTGCCTGAAACCGCTGCCGGCTTCCTGCGCTCAACCCTGATTTCCTGGCCGGGCAAGCTGCGGCTCGGGGCGGAGTTGCTGGTGCCCCGCGGCCATCATGAGGACGAATCCCTGGCGGACTTCGTCCGGCGGCGCCTGGGCCCGGAAGTCCTGGAAAAACTCATCGGGCCCATGGTCTCGGGGATTTTCGCCGGCGATCCGGAAAGTATGAGCCTGCGCAGCTGTTTTCCGCGTATTCACGAACTGGAACAGCAGTATGGCGGCCTGATCCGGGCCATGCTGCGCTTGGCCGGACAAAAACGCCGCGAACGACGCGCCGGCAAGGTGGTCGCCGGCGCCGCGGGCCCCGGCGGGATTCTCACCTCCTTTGAGGCGGGACTGCAGACCCTGCCCGACGCCCTGGCCGCCAGTCTGGGCGACTCGATTCGGAGTGGGGTGGCGGCGGCCACTCTGAAGCCCAAGGGGGACGGTTTTGAAATCGTCCTCGCGGATGGGCGCAGCCTGATGGCCGAGGTGGTGATCTGTGCCCTGCCGGCACCGCAATTGGCAGGCCTTCTGGAGATTTCGCGGCCGGCCATGACCACCCTGTTGCGCCAGATCCCCTATGCGCCTTTGCAGGTTGCCTGTTTCGGCTATCGGAGCGAGGATGTGCCCGATGAATTGAATGGTTTCGGCTACCTGACTACGCGCTCCGCAGGTTTGCACAGCCTCGGTACCCTGTGGGATTCGAGCATCTTCCCGCAGCGGGCTCCGGCCGGCCGGCGGCTGCTGCGAACCATGCTGGGGGGGGCGACCCGGCCTGGGGCCGGCACCCTGAGCGCCGAACAGGTGCGTGGCGAGGTCATGGAGGATTTACGCACCACTCTCGGGGTTGAGGCGGCTCCCGAATGGGTGCGCATCATTTCCCATGCCGCGGCCATCCCCCAGTATCCGCCCGGTCACGGACGGCGCTTGGCGGCTCTGGAGGAACTGGCCGCCGGCACCCCCGGCTTGTTTCTGGTCGGCAATGCTTTTTATGGCGTCGGGCTCAACGATTGTGTTGCCGCCGCCGGGCGGGTCGCCGATCGGGTCCTGGCCCTGCTGCGGCAGCGCCGGGGCTGAAGAGAAACACGGCTTCATTCTTCTTCTTTTTGCCTATATTGGATACTCTATGACGATCAATTGGTTTCCCGGGCACATGCACAAATCCCGGAAACAGATAGCCGAGCTTATGCCCCGGGTGGATGTGGTGGTGGAGGTGTTGGACGCCCGGCTGCCGGACGCCAGCAGCAATCCCCTGCTGACCGAATTGCGCCGGGGCAGACCCTGCCTGAAGATATTGAACAAATGCGATCTGGCCGATCCCCGGGTCACGGACGATTGGATCAAGGCCTTCGAGGCACGTTCCCGGCAGATTCGGGCTCTGGCCGTGTCGGCGGTGCGTCCCCGCGACCTGATGCGCCTGTCGCGCTTGTGCCGCAGCCTGGCGCCGTCCCGCGGGGTGCCCGGAAAGCCGCTGCGCATTCTGGTGGTCGGGATTCCCAATGTGGGCAAATCGACCCTGATCAACTCCCTCGCCGGTCGGCGGATTGCCAAGGTCGGCGACAAGCCGGCCATCACCAAGGCGCCGCAGCAGGTCGATCTGCGCAACGGCCTGTTGCTGGTGGATACGCCGGGTGTGTTGGCGCCCAACCTCGCCGACCAGCAGGCGGCCCTGCGCCTGGCGGCGAGTGGCGCCATCGGCGACAATGCCATGGATTACCAGCTGGTGGCACAGTTTCTGGTCGAATTTCTGCGGCAACACTATCCCTCTCTGCTCCAGGAGCGTTTCGGATTGGGGGAATTGCCTGAAGAGAGCGAAGTTTTGCTGGAGGCCATCGGCCGGCAGCGTGGCTGCCTGGCCGCCGGGGGGGTCGTGGACCGGCAGCGCGCCGCCGAAACCCTGCTGCGGGATCTGCAAAGCGGCCGCCTGGGACGTATCACCCTTGAATTTCCCGAGGCTGTCGCCAAGGTATCCGCTAACGTGGCAAAGTCGGGTGCGAAACAACCATGACGGCTCGGCCGGTCGAAAAGAGCTATTGACAGCGGCTGGCGGTGGCGTTACGGTGGAGCGCCCTCGGTCGGTTTTTGCCAAATGCGGCCGCATGGATTGCGTACAGCCTTCACAGCTCAGGCTGTCTAAATTACCACCCACTTTTGGAGGATTCAACGGATGAAAAGGTATTTTGGGGTAGTGCCGGGTGTCTTGGCCCTGGTCATCGGAGTCGGCGGCTGCACGGGCAATGCCAAGCCGACCGAACCTAAGGACCTCAAGGACCGGGTCAGCTACAGCATCGGACTGAAAATCGGCAAGGATTTCAAAGCCCAGGAAGTGGAACTCAACCCTGAAATGTTGCTGGCCGGGGTGCGCCACGGATTGGCGGATGCCAAGCCGCTGCTGACCGACGAGCAGATTCAGCAGACCATGGAAGAGTTTCAGAAGGAGATGATCGCCCGCCAGCAGAGCCGCCAGGAAAAACTGGCGACGGACAATCTCGCGGGCGGCAAGAAATTCCTGGAGGAAAACAGCAAAAAACCGGGCGTGGTCACCCTGCCCAGCGGCCTGCAGTACAAGATTGTGGAGGAAGGCAGCGGCAAGCAGCCGAGCGCCGAGGATACGGTGAAGGTCCACTACCGCGGCACCCTCGTCGACGGCACCGAATTCGACAGTTCCTATGCCCGCAATACGCCCGCCACCTTCCAGGTTTCCCAAGTGATTCCGGGTTGGACCGAAGCGCTGCAGCTCATGAAAGCGGGATCCAAATGGCAGATTGTGCTGCCGCCGGAACTGGCTTATGGGGAACAGGGCGCCGGTCCGGCCATCGGCCCCAATGCGGTGCTGGTTTTCGATGTGGAATTGCTCGAGGTTCAGTAATTCGCTTCGATTTTCCTTCTGCTAGACCCAGGCCCGGTGGCATGCCACCGGGCTGTTTTATTTTGAAACTATTCAGCATCTTGGAGCAGGGTCTCGCGCCGCCCACCCCGAGGGCCGCATGAAAACATCCCTGGGGCTTGACGGTTGCCGGCCGGGCGCCAGACACCCTCGGGGAGGGCGCCCCGCGCCCCTGTGCTGAACAGTTACTTCATTTTTTCAGTTCGATGCCGTAGGACTTGATCTTGCGGTGCAGGTTGGAGCGCTCCAGATCGATGGCTTCCGCGGTGCGCGAGACGTTGCCGTCGAATTCCTCCAGTTTCTGCTGGATGAACTCCCGTTCGAATTCATCCCGGGCCTGTTTGAAGGTCATGTCGTCAAAGGCGGGCAGTGGCAGGCCGGTTTTCATGCCGGCTCCGGAGCCCTGGATGCCCTCCGGCAGATCCTCGGCCAGGATGGTTTCGTGGGCCACCATGATGACCAGGCGTTCCACCACGTTTTTCAATTCCCGCACATTCCCCGGCCAGGCATAAGCCCGCAGGGCTTCCGCGGCTTCCGGGCTGAACCGTTTGCTGTCACGGCTTTCCTGCCGACAGAAATGGGCCAGAAAATGCTCGGCGAGGAGCATGATGTCCCCCCGGCGGTGGCGCAGGGGCGGCACATGGAAGGGCAGGACATTGAGACGGTAATAGAGGTCCTGGCGGAAACGGCCCTGCCGGATCTCTTCTTCAAGATCCTTGTTGGTGGCGGCGATGACGCGTACATCGACTTCTATGGTGCGGCTTCCTCCGACCCGTTCGAACTTCCTTTCCTGCAGTATACGCAGAATCTTGGCCTGGGTTTTCAGGCTCATATCCCCGATTTCATCCAGAAACAGTGTCCCTTGGTGGGCCAAATCGAACTTTCCCTTGCGTTGGGCCGTGGCGCCGGTGAAGGCCCCCTTTTCATGCCCGAACAGTTCCGACTCGATGAGTTCCTCGGGAATGGCGGCGCAGTTGACCTCGACGAAAGGTTTGTCGCCGCGTTTCGACAGATTATGGATGGCCCGTGCCACCAGTTCCTTGCCGGTCCCGTTTTCCCCGGTGATAAGCACCCATCCCGAGGTGGGCGCGGCGATGGCGATCTGTTCCTTGAGATGGCAGATGGCCGGGCTGTTGCCGAGCATCTCACAGTCCTTGGCCATGGATGCCTTCAGGGAACGATTTTCCTCCACCAGGCGGCCGAGCTTGAGGGCGTTATCGATGGACAGCAGGACCTTTTCCAGGGACAGGGGCTTTTCGATGAAATCGAGGGCGCCCAGTTTGGTGGCCTTGACCGCCGTCTCGATGGTGCCGTGGCCGCTCATCATGATGACCAGTTGTTCGGGATTGCTTTCCCGCAGCCGGCTCAGGGTTTCCAGGCCGTCCATGCCCGGCAGCCAGACATCCAACAGGACCAGATCGGGGCATTCCTCCCGCGCCAGGGCCAGACCGGATTCACCGGTTTCGGCCAGCAGGGTGCGATAGCCTTCATCCTCCAGGATGCCCTCCAGGCTTTCCCGGATGCTTGGTTCATCGTCAATAATCAAAATGGTTTGCATGGTTCGTCCTCATCATGCCGAATTGTTCCCGGCTGTTTCGCTCAAACTGCCAAACCGGTCTCGGCAACCGGCAATTCGACAATGAACTTGGTGCCTTTGGGCGGGTTGTCCTTGACCCGGATATAACCGTGGTGATCGGCGATGATGGTGGCGACAATGGCCAGTCCCAGGCCGGTGCCCGACTTCTTGGTGGAAAAGTAGGGTTCGAACAGCCGGGGCTTGTCTTCGGCCGGAATGCCGCAGCCGTCATCGGCAATGACCAGGCTGACCATCTGCAACTCCTGGCTGTAGTGGGTTTCAAGCCGAATCCGGCCGGTCCCGTCGATAGCAGCGACGGCATTGTCGAGCATGTTGATGACGGCGCGCTTGATCTGGTCCCGGTCCAGGGAGAATACCGGCAGGTCCGGATCGGTCACCAGTTCGAAATGAATGCGCCGATGGGCCTCCTGGTACAGCACCAGAGCTTCACTGATCACCTCGTTGAGATTGTTGGGTGTCGGGTTGACCGCCGGCATCTTGGCGAAGTTGGAAAATTCATCGACCAGCACCTTCAATTCGTCAACCTGTTTGATGATCATGCTGGTACAGTCGTCGAAGACCCCGTCATCCTCGTCGAAACGGTCCAGATAGCGACGCCGCAGACGTTGCGCCGATAGGCGGATGGGCGTCAGGGGATTCTTGATTTCGTGGGCGATGCGGCGTGCCACCTCACGCCAGGCAGCCATGCGCTGGGCCTTGACGATGTGGGTCAGGTCGTCGAACACCACCACGGTACCCATGAATACGCCGGTTTCGTCGCGCAGGGTGGTGATGTGCAGTTGCAGGGTCGGCTTATGATCGTCAAAGGGGACCGTCAACTGTTGGGAAATGGAATCCTTGCCCGATTGACCCAGGCTCTTGAGCAGATCGTCGATGATGGTCAGATGCTCGGCGGCCAACACCTCGCGGAAATGCCGACCGAGGACCTTGCTGGTCTTGATGCGCAGCAATTTTTCGGCGGATTTGTTGATGGTGGTCAGCTTGCCATGGCGATCGACGGAGATGACCCCGGCGGTGACGTTGCGCAGGACGATTTCCATGTAACGCCGCCGCTGGTCCAATTCCAGGTTGGACGAACGCAGGTCCCGGTTGGCCTGATCGATGTCGTCCCGGCTGTGGCGCAGGTCCCGGGTCATGCGATTGAAGGCGTCCACCAGCATGGCGATTTCGTCATCGCTCTGGGGTTCGAGCTGGACTTCCAGATCGCCTTCGGCGATGCGCCGGGTGGCCAGCAGCAGTTCCTGGATGGGGACCGTGATGGTTCGGGCCAGGTGAAAGCCGAACCAGGTCGCCAGAAAGAGGATGGCCAGGGAGATGATGAGGAGAATCTGGATGTAGCCTTTCTGGATGCGGTCCTGTAGCAGTTGGGTGCTTTTGTACTGTTCGTAGGAGGCCGAGATCTCCTGCATTTTGCTGACCAGGGAGTAGGGCACGTAATAATTGACCACCACCACCCCGACCACGTCATCGGGATTCCAGGTGGAGAAGACCGGCACGATGCCGCGAATCAGGTCCGCCTTGCCGATGGGGGTGATGCGGGTAAAGCGGTTGCCCTGGAGGGCTTCCCGAATCGCCTCGCTGCCGGGATCGGTGAAGTCGGCGATGGGCACCTGGGGGTTGGCGGCCCGGACCAGTTCCTCATAGGTGGCGGAAAACACCTCCACCACCCCCAGGTTGTACTCCTGCTGTTTTTCCGTGATGACGCGCCGCAACTCCGGCAGGTTGGCTTCATTGAGCAGTCGCTGTTCCCGGATGATGCGGGCCAGTTGGTCGCCGTAGTAGAGAGCATTGGCCGCGGAATTCTTGTAATAGGTCTGGGCGACCTCCAGAGACTCCTCCAGGGAGGTTTCGATCTGGTCGCTGAACCAGCTTTCGATGGATTTGGAGATAAAGCCGGCCGCGACCAAAAACAGCAGGGCCGTCGGTACCAGAGACAGGGTGATGAAAATCACCACCAGTCGGGTGCGCAGTCGGTTGCCGGGCACCTCGCGGCGACGCTCCACCAGCAATTTGAACAGGTTGCGAAAGACCAGGAACAGGGTCAGAAGAATGAGCAGGATGTTGAGATTGATGAGCAGCAGCACCAGCACGTTCTTGGTGAGGGGAACGCGATTGGCAAATTCGAAAACGCGGTTTTCGAAGAGCGACAGTAAAGTCACAACACCGGCAAGCAGACCGATCAGCACCCATTCCCGGCGCCGTTTGCGGGTTTCACGGAGTTTGTGTTGTTCTGTGGATGGTTGCTTCATTGCGGGCGTTCTCCTGGTAACAGCTTGGCCTGTAATTCTAGGCCGAGCCGAGAAAAAAATGCAACTGCGCGCCCTTGGTGTGCAACAAAAAAAGCAGCCCTTCGGCTGCTTTTTTTGTTATGACTGACGAAATGAAATGCTGGCGGAAGTTCAGGCTTCCGACAGGGCCAGGGCCGCAATCGGCGCCCGATGTCCGATGCCGATGGCCGGCAGCGCCTCTTCTTCGGCGGCTTCCACCAATTGCCAGCAATCGGGGCTGGCCAGAAGTTTTTCCACCAGTTTGTGATTGAGGTCGTGGCCGGATTTCACGGCTTTGACGTGGCCCAGGATCGGATAGCCGGCCAGGCTGAAATCGCCAACGGCGTCCAGGATTTTGTGGCGTACGAATTCGTCGCTGAAGCGCAACCCTTCGGGGTTGAGAATGCCCTCGTCACCGATGACCACGGCGTTTTCCAGGGAACCGCCGCGGGCCAGGCCATTGGCTTTAAGATATTCGACTTCCCGGTAGAAGCCGAAGGTCCGCGCGGAGGCAATCTCGGTGCGGAAGGAGGCTTCGGATACTTTGATGGTCCGGTGCTGTTGCCCGATGCTGGCGTGGGCGAAATCGATGTCGAAGGTCACCCGGAAGAACCGCGAAGGAATGATGCTGACTCGCTTGTCGCCTTCGACCAGGGTAACGGGCTTGCGCACCGCCAGATATTTGCGGCGCCGCTCCAGTTGCCGGATACCGGCCTGCTGCAGTTGGGCGACGAAGGTGGCGGCGCTGCCGTCCATGACCGGAACTTCCGGGCCATCGATGTCGATGTGCAGATTGTCGATGCCGCAGGCGGACAGGGCCGCCATGAGATGTTCGATGGTGGAAACGCTCACCCCGTCCCGGCCGATGACGGTGGCCATGCGGGTATCGACCACGTTGGCGGACACGGCTTCGATGGAGACGGGCAGCGGGCCGTCGATGCGGTGAAAGACGATGCCGGTGCCGCTGGTTGCCGGACGCAGTTTCATGGTGATCGGGCAACCCGTGTGCAGGCCGATGCCGGCAATCTCGACGGAGCGCTTCAAAGTGGTCTGAAAAATCATGGTGAGCCTTTCTGCTGAGGTTCTGTGGAGCTGGTGATATTTTACAAGCAAGGCTCATGCCAAACAAGGACATTGTTTAAATTATTGAAATTATACATTTATTTTCTTGGGAAGGGGTTGAGGTCACGGTTTTCAGTGTGGCATGGATGGCAAGTGTGGCATTTGCGCCACACTGTCATGCACGGCGGTGACCTGGTACGGGAGGCACGCCGGCCGGCCGTTGCAAAGTAATCCGCCGGAAGCGGGGATGGGGTTCGGCATCCCTCCCCTAAAGGCGGCCGGAGCGAAGAATGGCGATGGCCAGCCAGAGTCCGAGCAGTCCGGCGACGGAATAGCCGATCAGTCCCATGACCGGAAAACCGAACAGCAGGGGCCCTTTGTCCGTCAGCATGACCAGAGAGGAGCCGATGATCAGGGCACTGATCAACATGCTGAAGGACAGGCGGTTACTGGATTTGTCCAGATCGGTGATGAGATGGTCCAGTCCCCGGTGCTCAAGTTCGATCTTGATTTTGTTGTGCCGTAACCGATTGAGCAGTTCGCGCAGTTCCTGGGGCAGACTGCGCAGCAGGCCGCCGTATCCCTGCAGGACCCGCAGCAGTTCCCTGCCCAGGTTGCCCGGCGCCAGGCGTTCCCGTGCCAGGCGTTCAAGGAAGGGCTTGAGATGCTGAACCATGTTGAACTGCGGGTCCAGTTGGCGGCCGATCCCTTCCATGGTGATCAGGGCCCGGGCCAGGAGCAGCAGATCGGGCGGAAATTTGATGCGGAACTGGGCCAGCAGGTCGATGAAGTCGGCCAGCAACTGCCCGGTATGGATTTCCTGCAGGGGCAGTTCGTAATAATCATCGATGAAGTCGTGCACCGCTTTTTTCAGCTCGGTCAGAACCAGTTCGTCCTCGAGTTCGCCGGAATACAGCAGCAGTTGGGTGACTTTCTCCACGTCGCGTTGCAGGATGCCGCTCAGGAGATCGACCAGTTGGTACATCATGTCCCGGTCCAGGCGCCCGACCATGCCGTAATCCAGGAAGCAGATGACGTTGTCGGGCAGGATATACAGGTTGCCGGGATGCGGGTCGCCATGGAACAGGCCATGAACCAGCACCTGCGTGAGCAGGGCGTCGGCGCCGTGGCGGGCGATGGCTTGCAGGTCGTGGCCGGCGATGCGCAGGCGGTCGAATTCGTTGACCTTGATGCCGTCGATATACTCCATGGTCAGGACCGTTTCGCCGCACAGGTCCCGATACAGGCGCGGAACATGGACCGTGGAATCATCTCGGAAATTGGCGGCAAAACGCTCGATGGTGTGGCCCTCTCGGGAAAAATCCATTTCCCGGTTGAGGGTGCGGCGGAAGGCTTTCACCAGTCCGACGGGATCGAAGGGATGCCAGGAGGGCAGGTGCCGTTCGGCCAGCACCGCCAGGCCCATGAGGATGTCGAGATCGGTGGCGATGACCTGCTCGATGCCGGGCCGCCGGACCTTGACCACCACTTCCGCCCCGCTTTTCAGTACGGCTCGGTGGACCTGGGCCATGGAGGCGGCTGCCAGGGGGGCGGCGTCGAAATGCAGGAACAGCGCCCCGACCGGGGAGCCGAGTTGGCGTTCGATCTGCAGTTCCACCTCCGACAGGGGGAAGGGCGGAACGCGATCCTGCAACTTGCTGAACTCCGCCACATACTCCTGGGGGATGAGATCCGGACGGGTGGAGAGCAATTGGCCGAGTTTGACGAAGGTCGGTCCCAATTCCTCCATGGCCATCCGCAGACGCACCGGCGGGGTCAGTTGCTCCAGGGTGCGCCGGGAAGGCCGCCGGGACAACAGCTGCCGGCCGCGCTCAAGCAGATGCCCCAGGGGCAGCTGATCGAGAATCTGGCCGAAACCGTATTTGACCAGAACCCCGAGAACCTGCCGGTAGCGACGCAGGGAGCGAATGTTGCGATGCAACCGGGTCAGGCTCAGCATGGTCAGGGCTGGTCCGTTTCCAGCTGTTTTTCCAGGGCCAGCACCCTCTGTTCGAGTTTTTCAAAGGCTTCCTGCGTGATCAGGCCGCATTCGCTGCAGGCCTTGCGGACCTCTTCGCGGGCCAGGTCCTCCAGTTGTTGCTGGTTGTGGCGCACCGTTTCGCGCAGGGAGGCCAGCATTTCCCGGGCTTTTTCATCACCGAGACTGAATTGCTTTTGCAACTCGGAAATCAGTTCCTCGGCCTTTTTCTGGCTCAGGGCCAGGGCGCCGATGCCGGCCAGCAGGGTCTTCTGCAACAGATCGAGCATGGTTCCCTCCTAGGTGTAACAGGTTGAAATCAATTCGGGATGGAGGTTAAAGCATAGCACAGGGCGAGGGGCGTGTCATCGACCCGGCAGGGTCCCGGAACGGTCTCTGCGGATCAAAGCGGGGAGAGCGTATCCTGGACCAGGGACCAGGGCGGCAGGCCGCGTTCCATCCAGATTTGGTCGGCCAGGGTCTCCGTCGTGTCGGTATCCGGAAATTGCTGGCGGAGAGCCTGCAGCAGGTCGCGGCGCAGGCGCTGCAGATCCGTGAGATAACGGTCGAGAATGGCGGCGACCAGCCTGGGATCCGTCGGCAATTGCACCGGCGCGGGCCGGCAGGCGGCAATCAGGAGCAGGGCGCGCGCCGTGTCGCGGCCCTGGACCCGGAAAATCCGCCCGCCAGTGTCCTGCAACTCGATGCAGCCGAAAAATTCCGCTCCGGCCCGCAGCGCGCCACGGTATTCGTAGTGTTGCAGATCCGGGCGGTAGTAATCGTACAGGTATTGTTCGGGAAAGCGCGGTACGCCGTCCAGGAACACCCGCTGAGCCACCATGGCCAATTGATCGTCGTCGATGGGGGCACGATCTTGCGCCCAGGTGGCGCACGGGGGCGGCTCCGACATCGGCGGCGGGATGCAGTCCGGCAGCCAGACGGCCAACTCGCTTTCAAAACGGGCGGGGTCCGGGCCGTCTTGGCCCTGTTCGTCACACCATCGCTGCAGGCCTTTCAGGGTTGGCAGTTGGGGTAGCGGCAGGCCGGTGGTTTTCGCCTGTTTTTCGAGCAGTCCGCGGCGGGGCAGGGCGCGGCCGCCGCCGACCTGTTGCCAAAGGTAACGGCCTAGTTTCGAGCGCAAGAAAAGGTGGAGGATATCCAGATGACCGACCGGCCATTGCGTCGGTTCGGGAATGACCAAGCGGCCCTCGCGCAGCGCCAGGTAAAGGGGGTCTGGAAGTTCCAGGTAGAGCGCCGTCAAGACCGGCGGGCCCGCCAGCAGAGTCGCCCAGGGGACGCTGCGGGCGTGACCTGCCTGTTTCAGGACCGTGGCGCCATCCCACTGCCGTTGCTTGATCAGGTCGAGTTGCAGGCAGCGACCAGGTTCACGGCGCAAGCCCATGATGCTGGCCGTCTCCTGAATCCATTGCAACAGCAGGCGGCCGAAGTCGCTGGACAGCCAGCCGTCCGGGGTGACCAGGGTCAGGCGGGCATGGGGAGCGGCCAGGCCCAGCACATGGAGCAGTTGCCAGGCCCAGCGCGGGGTCGCCGGCGGCAGGCGAAAACGTCGGGCCGGCCAGGAGATGCGCAACTGCGTGGTCATCACCCGGCGTTGTTCCGGCAGGGGCGTTCGGCCGTCATCCAGGGTGCCGCAGATGGTGGAAGGAGCAGGCTTTGCGGGCAGGCACAGGGGATCGTCAACCTGGCAGCGGGGCTGCGGCAGGCCGCGCAGCTGCCGCAGCAGGGCCAGCAGACCGCTCAGAGCCGGCGTGGCTGCTTCGCCGAAGGCGCAGTGGGTTGCGGGTGGGGCGTCGGGAAACAGGAACAGGCTGGGCCCGGTCGCGTCGCCGCCGGCCGGCAGGGGACGGCCGCCGAGGGCTTCCGCCTGGTGCTGCAGCAGGATCTCCAGAGCGGCGGCGGCCCGGGCCCGGTCCCGACTCAGATCCAACTGCCGGAGGCGATGCAGCAGCAGATGAAAACGCACCAGGCAGGGTTCGGGCAGGGCCGGTTCCTGACTTCGCCGCCGCAGGGCACTTTGCAGTGGCTCGTCCAGGGTCGGCAGGGCCGCAACCAGGACCCTTTCCAGGTCGCCGGCGGCAATCACCGTCGGTAGTTGGTTGGCTTGCAACAGGGCCAGCAGGCGGCCAAGGGTGAGTCCCGCCTGGTCGCGGGCTGACGGTATCTCCTGGCCGGCGGCGTACTCCGCCAGGCCATGCCGGTGTCGGTCCGCGGTGAGCATGGGGATTACGCCCCCCAAGGTTGCTTGATACATATTGGCCAGGTAGCACGGGGGCATTTGGCCGACCGGCAGGGCGCCCAGCACGCTATAGGCCTTGAGATCCTCCATGAGTCGCAGCAGGGCATCATGGAAATCCGCCGTACTGGTTTTGCTGGTGCGTTTCAGAGGCCAACTGCGGAGAGGTGTGGCACTCTGGTCCCGGAACTGCCAATAGGTGATTTCCCGGGCGCCCCAGGTGGTGAAAATGCTCAAACCCAGGGCTGCGGCGCAGGCCGCGGCCTGCTCGAGGGACTCCGGAGTTGTTTCAACGGGAAAGAAAATCACCCCGCCGGCCATGTAGCTGTCGCGGTTGATCCAGAGCACCAGGGGAGGAGCCATGGTGCCAACGGCGGTGCACAGGCGCGGAAAGACTTCGGCTCGCCGGAAGGGAGTGCGGCCGCGTTCAATAACGTCCGTGGCCCAGCGTGCCAATTGTTGCGCCAGTTGCCGGACTGTCTGCGGATCCATGCCGCCGGGGTTGCGATGGCTCATGGCATCACGGATCGAACAGGCCGCCCCCCGGTGCCCGCTCCAGCGGGCGCCGGTCGAAATGCCCGTAGGCGAGGCTGGTGGCCATGCGGCCGCGCGGGGTGCGGTTGAGAAATCCCTGTTGCAGCAGGTAGGGCTCGATGACATCCTCCAGGGTGTCTTTTTCCTCGCCGATGGCGGCCGCCAAGGTTTCCAGCCCAACGGGCCCGCCGGCGAACTTGTCGATGATGGTCAGCAGCAAACGACGGTCCATGTGATCGAGGCCGCTGCGGTCCACTTCCAGGCGGGACAGGGCCAAATCGGCGATTTCGCGGGAGATGACACCGTCGCCCAGGATCTGGGCGAAATCGCGGACCCGGCGCAGCAGGCGATTGGCGATACGGGGCGTGCCGCGGCTGCGGCGGGCGATTTCCAGTTCACCATCCCGCTCGATGGCGATGCCGAGGATGCCGCTGCTGCGCCGGACGATGGTGGCCAGGTCTTCGACGGCATAGAATTCCAGGCGGCAGATGACCCCGAACCGATCACGCAGCGGCGAGGACAGCAGGCCGGCCCGGGTGGTCGCCCCGACCAGGGTGAAACGCGGAATGTCCAGTTTGATGGTCCGTGCCGACGGCCCCTGGCCGATGATGATATCCAGCTGATAATCCTCCATGGCCGGATAGAGGATTTCCTCGACCACGGGTGACAGGCGGTGAATCTCATCGATGAACAGCACGTCGCCTTCGCTCAGATTGGTCAGGATGGCCGCCAGATCGCCGGGTTTTTCGATGACCGGTCCCGAGGTACTCTTGATGTGGACCCCCATTTCGCAAGCCACGATATTGGCCAGGGTGGTCTTGCCCAGGCCCGGCGGGCCGTAGAACAGGACATGGTCGAGGGATTCACGCCGGCCCCGGGCCGCATCGATGAAGACCTGCAGGTTGTCCTTGGCCTTGGCCTGGCCGATATATTCGTTCAGGGAGCGAGGCCGCAGCGTGGTTTCAATGCCTTGGTCTTCAATGCTGCTGTCGGGTGCGATGAGGCGATCGTCCATGAGATCCTGCCGGGCTGGAGCTGGAGAATAACGGAATCAAGGATACAGGGAAAGCGCCGGGCGGAAAAGGGAAAATACCCGTCCCGGGGCCGTCGGTGGCCATGCTTCAGCGCATGAGAATCTTCAGCGCCTGCTTCAGGATCTCCTCCAGGCCAACCCCGGGTTGCGGCGCCAGGCTCTCGAGGGCTTTGCGGGAAAGATTTTCCTTGTATCCCAGATTGACCAGGGCCGACAGGGCATCGTCACGCATATCACTGGTTGTCTGCCGGTCGGCGACAGACAGTCCGGGGCCTTCGCTGTGGCCAACGGGACCGATCTTTTCCCGCAGTTCAAGAATCAGGCGCTCGGCGGTTTTTTTGCCGATGCCGGGCACCGTCGCCAGGCGCTGGGCGTCGCCCCGCGCCAGGGCGCCGCGTAGTTCCTCGGCGGGCAACTGGGAAAGGATGTTGAGAGCAACCTTGGGGCCGATGCCGGAGACGGACAGCAGCAGGATGAAGAGTTCCTTTTCGACCGGGGTCAAAAAGCCGAACAGGAGGATGGCGTCCTCTCGCACATGGGTGTGCACATGAACCCGCACCGGCCCTTCATCCGGCAAGGCATAAAAGGTGGACAGAGGGATCATGAGGCGGTAGCCGACGCCGCCGACATCGACGATGATCTGGCTGACCTGCTTGCTGACCAGTTGTCCGCTGAGCAAAGCGATCAAGGGCCTCTCCTGATAAGGTGTTCAGGACCGCAGGGCAGCGCTGTCCAGCCTGCAGGCCAACTCATGGCAGTGAGCATGGCAGATGGCGACGGCCAAGGCATCCGAGGCGTCTTCCTGGGCGATCTCGGGCAGTGCCAACAGTACCCGGACCATGTGCTGAACCTGGGTTTTGGCTGCCCTGCCATAGCCGACCACGGCGTTTTTGACCTCCACGGCGCTGTATTCCGCCACCGGCAGGCCGGCGTTGACTCCGGCCAGCATGGCCACCCCGCGGGCGTGTCCGAGCTTCAGGGCCGACAGGGCGTTCTTGGCGACAAAGATGCGTTCGACGGCCACCGCCTGGGGGGCATACTCGTCGATGATCCGGTTGAGTTGCCGGTAGATGATCTGCAGGCGCTCCGGCATGGGCGCCTTGCTGTTGGTGATGATGGCGCCGTTGTCCATATGTCGCAGGCGGTTGCCGATCTTTTCCACCAGTCCATAGCCGGTGATGCGGCTGCCGGGGTCGATGCCTAGGATGCGCATGCAGACCTTTCGGAAAAGGCGCCGGCCGCCACCCTCCGCCCGATGTCGGGACGGGCTGCGGCGCCGAGGGCTTCAGCCCATGATGCGGGCAATTTCTTCCTCGCTGATGTCGAAGTTGGCGTAGACGTTCTGGACATCATCGTTGTCCTCCAGCTTGTCCATCATCTTCAGCATCTGTTCCGCCTGCTTGCCTTCCAGTTGAACCATGGTTTGTGGAATCATGGTGACCTCGGCATTGTCCCATTTCAGTCCCAGTTCGGCGATGGCATCCCGGACCGCCATGAAGTTGTTCGGATCGGTGATGATCTCGTAGGCATCCCCTTCGTCCTTGACATCTTCGGCACCGGCTTCGAGAGCGGCTTCGAACAGGGCGTCAAAGTCCATGTCGGTGGGAAAGGAGATGAGGCCCTTGCGATCGAACAGGAAAGCGACGGAACCGTTGACCCCGAGGCTGCCGTTGTGTTTGCTGAAGATGTGCCGGACATCGGCCACCGTGCGGGTCCGGTTGTCGGTCATGAATTCGACGATGACCGCCACCCCGCCCGGACCGTAACCCTCGAAAGTGCCTTCCTCGTAGGACACGCCATCCAGATCGCCGCTGCCCTTTTTGATGGCGCGCTCGATGGAATCCTTGGCCATGTTGCCGCTTTTGGCCTTGTCGATGGCGGTGCGCAGACGCGGGTTGGCAGCGGGATCCGCCCCGCCGATCTTGGTGGCGATAGTGATTTCCTTGATCAGTTTGGTGAAGACTTTACCCCGCTTGGCGTCCTGGGCGCCTTTGCGGTGTTTAATGTTGGCCCATTTACTGTGTCCTGCCATGCTGCACGTTCTCCTTGCGGCTTTGTGATCTCAATTGAATCTTTCAAATGGGAAAAGGGCACCTACCTTAGCATACTCGGGAGGCTCGGACAAGAACCTCGGAGCATGCGTGGTGGGGTACCTGGTGGGCTCGAGCTTCAGTAAACCGGTTTGAAGTCGAACTGGTGCCGGGCGTTGATGAAGCGCACCGTGCGGCTCTTGGAGCGCATGACCACGGAGTGGGTTTCCGCGCCGCCGGACATGTAGCGCACGCCGGTCAGCAGTTCGCCGTTGGTGACGCCGGTTGCGGCAAAGACCACGTCGCCGGAGGCCATCTCTTCGGCGGTGTAGATTTTGTCGAAATCGTCGATGCCCATGGTGCGCGCCCGGGCCTTTTCTTCCTTGTTCAGAAACACCAGGCGGCCGCGCATGTCGCCGCCCATGCATTTCAGGGCCGCCGCGGCCAGAACGCCTTCCGGGGCGCCGCCGATCCCCATCATCATGTCCACGCCGCTGCCTTCCACGGTGGCGGCGATGGCCGGCGCGACATCGCCGTCGGAGATGAGATGGATGCGGGCGCCGGCCTTGCGGACATCCTGGATGATTTTCTCATGGCGCGGACGGTCCAGAATGACCACCGTCAGATCTTGGACATAGCAGCTTTTGGCCTCGGCCACCCGCCGCAGGTTTTCTTCCGGAGTCAGGGTCAAGTCGATGAGGCCGTGGGCCGCGGGGCCGACGGCGATCTTTTCCATGTACATGTCGGGAGCATGCAGAAAACCGCCGCGCGGGGCCAGGGCGATGGTGGTGATGGCGCCGGTTTTGCCTTTGGCGCAGATGTTGGTGCCTTCCAAAGGATCGACGGCGATGTCGATCTCCGGACCCTTGCAGCCTGCGTTGCCGACCTTCTCGCCGATGTAGAGCATGGGCGCCTCGTCCATCTCGCCCTCGCCGATCACGACCGTGCCGCAGATGTCGATGGAGTCAAGGGTGCGCCGCATGGCTTCCGTGGCGGCCAGATCCGCCGCGTTTTTATCGCCCTTGCCAACCCAACGGCCGCATGCCAGGGCGGCGGCCTCCGTCACCCGAACCAGTTCCAAAGCCAAGTTGCGATCCATGAAATTAATGATCCTCCCCGCGGGAAAATGATTTTCTGCTGAAGCGGCGCTATCATGGCATGATTTTGCAGGGAAAACAAGAACTGCGTCCCGTCGTCGGGCCATACATTTTTGCTGGCATGTGAACCACGGGTGATTATAATGGCGCGAGAACTGTCGGTGACAATATTTCGACATTCGAGGTTTGTGACAAGAGGGGAAGCCGTGGCGGAATTTTTTCTATGGGCGCATCGCGGCGCCTCGGCCGTGGCGCCGGAAAACACCATGGCGGCCTTTCGGGCTGCCGAGGAAGCGGGTGCCGATGGCATTGAGCTGGATGTGCATCTGAGCTCTGACGGCGTGCCGGTGGTGCTGCACGACGCCACCCTGGAGCGGACCAGCAACGGTCGCGGACCGGTCGGTAGCCGCTCCTGGGCGGAATTGTCGGTTCTGGATGCCGGGTCCTGGTTTGGCCCGGCGTTTGCCGGCGAAGGGCTGCCCCGCCTGGACGAGGTTCTGGCTTGGGCCGGGGATCGCCTGGCCCTCAATCTCGAGATCAAGGAGTCCGCGGCCGCAGCGGCGGTGCTGGCCTTGGCGCAGCGCTTTCCACTCGCCCGCTTGCTGGTTTCGTCCTTCGATCATGCCCTGCTGATAAAACTGCGCGGATCGGCACCGCAACTGCTGCTGGGTTTTCTGACGGAGCGGGGCGGTTGGCGGCCGGCCTTGGCTGCGGCTGCGGGGCACGCTCCCGCCTGCCTGCATCCGCGCCAGGAGCGGGTGACGGCCGATCTGGTCCGGGCCGCGCATGCCCTCGGGGTGCGCGTCTATCCCTGGGTGGTGGATGACCCGCAGCGGCTCGGGGTGTTGCGCCACATGGGTGTCGACGGGGTCTTCACCAACCATCCCGGCCTGCTGCGCCCGTGCCTCCATGGCGCCGGGAATCGGTAGGATGCGGTCGAAAAAAACATCCCGGGAAGGCTGTTCGGCGACCTGGATTCCATGTTACTATTTATTCAAATGATTGCATGCATGGTGTTCCGTTGGTTGCATTGCCGGCGGAGGAACGTCGCGGCGGTTTTCCCCACGGACATCACGCTGACCGGCCTGCTTGCCGGACAGCAACCAAACCAGAGACAGAGTGAGGCGAGCATGAAAGAACAAGTGATTGCCGTACTGGAGAAAGTTCGACCTTCCCTGCAAGCCGACGGCGGTGATGTGGAACTGGTTGAGGTCACCGAGGAAGGTATCGTGGCCGTGCGTCTGAAGGGCGCCTGCGGTTCCTGTCCCATGTCGACCATGACCCTGAAGATGGGAATCGAGCGTGCCTTGAAAGAACAGGTCCCCGGCGTGAAAGAGGTCATCCGGGTGGATTAGCTTCACCCGCTTTGCTAATGGAACCGTGTCCAGGCGCGCAACCGTACAGCAGGCGTCGGTTGCGCGCCTCGAATCAAACGGATCAACAAGGAGGAAGGTATGGCATTGCAGGAAGGCGGCAAGGCGCCGGACTTTGATCTGGAAGGCAGCGATGGACAACGCCATCGCCTGGCTGATTATGCCGGACGGGTGCTGGTGCTGTATTTCTATCCCAAGGACAATACCCCCGGGTGCAGCAAGGAAGCCTGCTCCTTCCGGGAACTGTTTGCCGAATTGCAGCAGCGGGGCGTGACTCTGCTCGGAGTTAGCAAGGACAGCCTGGCTTCCCATGATCGCTTCATCGAGAAGTTCGGTTTGCCCTTCGTGCTGCTGTCGGATCCGGATTGCGTCGTGCAGACCGCCTACGGTGCTTACGGGGAGAAGGTCATGTACGGCAAGAAAACCATGGGTACCCTCCGATCGACGGTCGTCATCGGACCGGACGGCAGCGTGCTCAAACACTGGCCGCAGGTGCGCAAGGCCGAAGAGCACCCGGCGGAAGTGGTCGCTTATCTGCGTTCGCTGTAACGCCGCGAAGGTGCCCGCGGCTGGGCGGGCGGCGCCTTAGAATTGATAGCTGGCGCTCAGTCCGACCAGATGCAACTGGTTTTCATAGCGGCCGTTGGCGATATCGCCATACAGGTTGGTGGTTTTTCTGCGGTCTTCCTGGTACTGAAAGCCATAGGCGAGAGCCACCTTGGTGGCTCCGGTGCGCCATTCGGCGCCGAGGCAGAACAGATGGGTGTCCGAGTCCGGCACCGCCGGCTCGAAGGTGCGGTCAGGCACCGGATTCTCACCGTAGAGATATCCGCCCATCAGGGCCAGGCGGTCGCTCCACTGGTAGCGGGCGCCGACATTGAAGGCCAGGGTGTCGCGCCATTGTCGCGGTGCGATGAGTTGGCTGTTGTCGTCAAGATCGATTTTCAGCTGTTTAAAGGAAGACCAGCCCTCCCAGCGCAGGCCGGCCTCCGCCGTCCAGCGTTCATTGAAACGGTAGGCGAGACCGGCGGTGACCTGCTGCGGCAGGGTCAGGGAGGTCTGGCCGTTGACACGCAATGGAGGAAGGCCGAGAGGCAAATCGAGTTTGGCCTGGCCGTCGACATCGACCTTGATTTCGCTGCGGTAGGTCGCGCCGAGGGACAGACGATCGGTTATCTTTAGCAACAGGCCGGTGTTGAAGCCGACGCCCTCGCCATCGCCGGTGAACTGTTGTTTGATATCCGGCAGATCCGGGAGGAAGGGGCGTCGCTGTTGCAGCTTGGCATCCAGCAGCAGGATGTCCAGGCCGGCCGCCAGGGAAAGACGCGGCGTGACCCGCCAGGAAAGCGCCGGATTGATGTTGAAGGTGGTGATGCGCGACTTGGTGGCCAGGTAGCGGCCCTCCCAATCGCCGTCCCAGATGGTGCCGAGGCCGAAGGGGTTGAAAACGCCCAAGCCGGCACTGAACTGTTCGCTGAAGGTATGGGTCAGGTAGAAAGAGCTGGGGAAATAGGGCGGATCCTCGTTATGCGCGGTGCCGCCGGTCTGGCTGCTTTTGAATTTACGTTGGGAAACGATGACCGTCGTGCCCAGTTCGACCTGGGTGCCCGGTAGATCGTTGAGCAGGGCGGGATTGAAATACACCGCTGCAGGGCCGTCAAGACTGGCAACCACCGCATTGGCCCGGGCGGTGGCCGAAGCTCCCTGGGTGAAGATGCCGAATCCGGAAGCCAGCACGGCGGCGGTCCAACCAAAAAGAAGCGTGCCGATGAGCAGGATGCCGGCGGAAAGCCGGTGCAGAGTCACGTTCATAATGATCACCTTGAGTTCATCGAATCGGAACAGCGTCCTGGCGGCAGCCACTGTTTCTGGTCCCTGAAATTTTGATTTTAATTAAACATGGCCGGCGGGACATGTCAACGATAACTTATTGGAGACGGGGATGCACAACGAGTACCTGATGGAAAGCGAAGAAGAGGCGGTTCGGCTGGACCTGAAAACGGATCGGGCCTCGGTTCACAAACAGGCCCTGTGGGCGGGAATCAAGCCCGGTTTCCGAGTGGCGGACATCGGTTGCGGCAGCGGCAAGACCACTGCGTTTCTCCAGGAACTGGTGGCCCCCGGCGGCGGCATGGCATTGGGACTGGATGGGTCGGCGGAGCGCATAGAACATGCCCGGCGCACCTACTCCGGCAGCGGCCTGTGCTTCTGTTGTCGGGATTTTTATCAGCCTCTGGATGATTTGGGGCCTTTTGATTTCATCTGGGTGCGTTTCGTGCTTGAATATCATCGAACCCATGCCCGGGAAATCGTCGAGCGCCTGACCCGGATCCTGGCACCGGGTGGCATCCTGTGCCTCATCGATCTGGATCATAACTGCCTGAACCATTTCGGCGCGCCGCCCAGACTGACCGACGCCATCTGCCGCATCATGCAGATACTGGAAGAGACGGCCGACTTCGATCCCTTTGCCGGTCGCAAGTTGTATTCCTACCTGTTCGATCAAGGCTACCAGTCCATCGATGTATGCATGGCGGCCCACCACCTCATCTTTGGTCAGCTGAACCAGGTTGACGGCTTCAACTGGCGCAAAAAAGTGGAGGTTGCGGTGCGCCATTCCGGCTTCGACTTCGCCGGCTATGAAGGGGGGTATGCGGAATTTTTTGAAGAATTTCAGAGCTACTTTCAGGATCCGAGGCGGTTTGTCTATACCCCGTTGATTGCCTGTCGCGGTGTCAAGCCCGGTTAGCGCGGACCGTACTCCCCGTGGCCATCAAAAAGCGACGCTTTGCTGATATTGGGGATCTTCCAGGCAATTTTTGACAAAGTTGAACACCGCCTCAGTAAAAATGTGGGGCGGATCGAGGAATTCGACGCCGAAGCCGATGGGCAGCGCGGCCTTGCGCCGCAAGGTGGGCCGGTTGGTCCAGGCCACCCGCCCTTTGAGGCTCACGGTCTGATGGGGTTGGGCCGGTGACACGAAGGCGATCTGAACCGCGGATCCCTCGGGAAATTCGTTTTCGGTGGCGATATAGATGCCGCCCTTGCTGATGTTGGCGCTGGTCGCCGTTGTCTTTCGTCCTTCCTGCAGAAGAATGACTTCCGTGTGGTAAGGCACCCGGGCCGCATCGCGTTCCAGGGTCACCGAGCGGGCCGGCAGGTTGTCCGGCTGAATGCCGTATTGCTGCTTCATATAAGCAAAAAATGCTTCAATGACGCGGCCATCGAAACTCTGATCCTGGTGTTGCAGCAGTTGGTGACAGGCGATGTCCAAGGGCATGGGATCGCGGTAGTGGCGCTGTGAGGTAATGGCTTCAAAAAAGTCGGCCACTGCGATGATGCGGGCGCCCAGAGGTATTTCCTCCCCCGTCATTCCTTCCGGATAACCGCTGCCGTCCATCTTTTCGTGGTGGGCGCCGGCGATCCTCGGAACATCCCGGTAGATGCCTTCGAAATTGATCTGCTCCAGAATCTCCCGGCTTTTCGCCGCATGGGTTTTGACCAATTCGTATTCGTAATCCGTCAGCCTGCCGGGTTTTTTCAAGACGCTGTCGGGTACCGCGATTTTGCCGTAATCGTGCAGCAGGGCCGCAACCCGGACCATTTCCGTGAAGCCGGCGTCCATGCCCAACTCCCGGCAGATACCCAGGGAATATTCGGTGACCTTTTCGGAGTGGCCCGCGGTCAGGGGGTCCCGGGCATCGATGGTGGCAGCCAATACATGCAGGATGGAGTCGAACTGTCGTTTCTGCGCTTTTAGCAGTTGTGTGTTGCGAATGCTGACCCCGATGACCGGCGCGATGCCCATCAAAAGCGACATGTCGCTCTGAATCAGGGGCCGCTTGGTATGGATATTGTCGACGGCCAGCAGGCCGATGGACTCGCCATCATAGATGATCGGGCAGCAGATGAACGATTTGACTCCCAGTTCCCTGGCGAACCGAAAGCTGCGCAGGGACAAATCTTCCTGGATGTCGTCGATATCATTGATCAAAAACGGCTTCTGCAGTTTGAAGGAGATGACAAAAATACCACGAGAGTTGGGCTTGTCCAGATGAAAGGCCGTGCGCTGCAGTTTCTGGCGCAGTTCCGTGGAATACCCATATCCGGCTTTGTAGGTCAGCCGAGAGCGGTCGTCGGAGGCCAGGAGAATCAGCCCCCGATCGAAATCCAGCCGGTTCTGCAGGGTGGCCACGACCCGATTCAGAAGCAGATCCACCTCGTTGTTGTTTTGATCGGGCGGCTTGATTTTGCTCAGATCCGTGTGCCGGCTGATGGCCCGGCCGATTTCATTGGCCAGCAGGGCGTTGTTGTAGCTGGTCTTGATCTGGTTGATGGTCTGGTCCGAAGAATCGTGGATGTTTTTCAAGCTGTTGAAAACATCCCTTTTTTCATGTCGCTCAATCAACAGGGACAGAAATAGAAAAAGTAGCGCCACCAAGGGGATGGCGGGCGTCAGAAGGTTTCCCCGGCCCGTGAACCAGAGTATGGCGGCCGACGGACCCAGGAACAGCAGGAACAATTTTCGCAGGTTCCTCAATTGCTGGGCCCGTGATTTGGCCCAACTGATGCGGTAGACACAGGAATTGCCGCCTTTGAACACGCATTCTGTGTGCGTGATGGTCGGCGGCATCTTGTTGAACATCATGACGATGGCTTCAAAAAAGCCCATGCGGTTTTCGCACTGAAAGGGCTTTTCCTCCACCCCGTCCCGTGGTGTCACGGTCAGTTGGACTTCGTTGGGGCCGATGGCCTCCGATTCGTAGATGGCGGATTTGACCAGGTTGGAGGTCGCCTGGCGGATCAGTTTGAAGGCATTGGCCGGACCCATCAGACCGAGGGCATATTGGCGCATGATGCCCAAGGCATCCGGCGAGGCCGCATACCGCCCGGCCTCCCTGGCGATGTGCGGATTGCCTGTGGCCTGGACCAGTTTTTCATAAAACCGGTCCACCTGATCCTGCGTCAGCCAATGCCCCTGATCGGCAACTTCATAGGGCTTGATGTTGGCGTAGCTTAATATGTCGTTGGCGTTAATCTGGGGATATTTTTTTTTGAGCAGCTTAAGATATACGTCTATCAGGCGACTGTTGTAGAGTTGGCTTTTCCCCAAAGAATTCGTCGCCATAGCCGCCATTAACGGTTGCAAAAAGAAAAGGACATTTTACATCTCACCTATCAACATATTACAGAACTCGAAATATTTATCAAGATACTGTAAATTTAAAATCCATAAATTATAAAATTTTTCAATGTCAATTTCCAACTGCTGTGCAATGTGGGAAGGGTAGAGAAGAACAGGCATTTCGCCGCGACCATACTTTATGCAGAGAGTGGATAACGTAAATTTCAGGATTGCAGGAGACAGATGGTCCGCCTCGAGCACAAATACTTTAAAGCAGTTGGTTAAGTCGGACATATTCAGGCCAAAATCGGCCACGGTAACCACAATAACACAGATGACCCGACCATTCTTTCTTAAAGAAAAAATATGGCGTTCTCGTTTCAGGCCGATTTTTTGGTATTCTTCGGATAATTCAATATCACCATTATTATTTATTTCGAGATCGAGAGCGTGGACGATAAGGCCTTTTGAGTAATGTCCGATAAAGAGTTTCAGTTCTTCCAGATCGTAATTGCTTGCACGGGAAAACTCCAAGTTTTCTGTGTTGGGTATTTGGTTAATATAATCGTTTTTAAAGTGAAAATAGGCAAATTTATCGATGGAGCAGCCATTATTGTCATTGATAAAATTGCAAACTCCACCAAAGACCTTGTTGGGAAACCTGTTTTCAGGACGAAAATAGCAAAAAACAAAATTGAGGTGCGCCGAAAAAAGGTGGTGTACTTCATTCACATAGCGACTGATTTGTTGAAGAACGATTATGCCGCCCTTTTTTGCTGCGCGTTTTTGGGAAGCATGATGATGGATCATCCATGAATTCTTGTAAAACCGAATCATGGCCATGTGGGCCAGGATGTTGCCGTTCTTCTGGTAAATGAAGTGTCGGGAAATGCTCGGCGTGCTGTTGTAGATCTTGCGATAGGTTTCCTTCAGAGTGTCCTTGTTTTCCTGGATGAAATGGTATTTCTGCGGGTAGACGAATCCGGTCTCGAAGAAGAACAGCCATAATTTGTCGAGGTTGACCCGATTGCAGACAAAAGAGTTGTTGTCGTTGGCTTGCTGGAGCATGGAAAGCAGGGAAATTTGATCGTCCATGCTCATGTCCAGGATTGCCAGGCCCGATCGCGCCAACAGATGGTCGTTGCTGGTGTGACTGTCCAGGTAGATGACCTGTGCCTTGCACTTCAGGACCACGTTGGTGACGAAACTGATTTCCGCCAACGGAATGATCATGCCAGGCAACAGGCAGGCATTGGCCATTTCTTCGTGGACGGAGAATCCGGAACCCGAAATATCCTGAACTTGTAAAAAGATCGCTTCATTCGTCAACGGATGGGTGAAGGAAAACGTGGGTGACGGCGATAGATGCTGCCTTTTGCTGCGGAACGTCTTTGGCTTGTAGCGTTGAATGTTATTTCGGACCGGTGCCAGAATAAAACTGCGTTCATTCAGGTCCTGGGAATGTTTAACAATTTGGCAATCCCCTGAAAATATGATTTCACAGCCCTTTTTTAACACAATGGTTACAGGGCATTGCGCATTGATCCAGTGAAGCGGTTCGTTGCCTGATTTATCAATCATTATGTGCAAGGCGATGGAGGAGAAATCCATCAGATCACCATGAAAAATGACTCCATTCTGAATCAATTTGACGTTAATCAAATTGCTTTTATGTCGCTGAAACTTTCTTGAACTATGCTGAAAGCAGTGGGCCGGCACGGCAAAACGAACAAATTCATTATTCAGATCTAAAATATCCGGTGTGGCGTAATAGGTATTGGTCCCGTCCGGAATGATTATTTCCTTGAATCGGTAGGATCGAATTTTTTCCAGGATATTCTCGATGCCTTGCCAGTGACAGGTCAGGGAGTTGTCAGTGCAGGGTTGTGGGCGCAGTGAAAAGAATATTTCCTTGGGATAGCGAAGGTGCTCGAAACAGGCAATAGCAGTTCGATCCTGAAAGTTCAGATAGTTAATCTTGTTGATAAAAAATTTCTTGTCGAAAACCATGGCGGGCCGATGCCTATCCGTAGGATCTTCGGTGCTGGCAACGCGTTGATCGGCAGCCTGAGGGTGCTCCATTGCTTCTCCATCAAAACAACCGCAAAAACAGTTCACGTCAATGGGAGGGGCGCTGCTCCCGTTGCCGGTCTGGTTCCGGTCTTCGGCAGGGTTCGTTTCAAGGGAGCATGCCGCAAAAATAGTCGACCATCAACCCGGATCTGTCAAGGCCTTTTGACGGGTTGTTGAAAAACCAGAGCCTTCCACCCGGTCAGTGGTGGGTCAATGGGGCGCAGCTTTGGGTGAATTGGGCGAGATGCTGCAGGACCCGTCGCGGCAGGTTGGTGAACTCCACGCCAAATCCGACCGGAAAGGAAATTTTGCGGGGCGTCCGGCCCTGATTCAGCCAGACCACTCGCCCGCCGGTTTCGAGAATATGGGTTGGTTTGTCGGGAAGAAAAAAGGCCAGTTTGAGTTCCAGTCCCTGTCGGACCTGAGCTTGACTGGCCACGAAGATGCCTCGCAGGCTGACATCGGAACTGGTTCCGATGAGGGTGTTGCCGTTGATTTCACAGACTACCGGGGTGCGGCAGGGGATCCGGATACTTGCACGCTCGGGTTGGGCGTCGTCCAAGGTCATGGCACGAAACTGGTCGGGAAAGGCCTTTTGGTAATAATCCAGGAAGGCTTCGACGACACGCGGATCGAGGCGGCAGAGACTTTCCTCCTGCAGAGCCTTATAAGCAATGGCCGGCGGCATGGGCCCCCGGTAATGACGCTGGGCGGTGACGGCTTCAAAAAAATCCGCTACGGCGATGATTTTTGCGCCGATGGGAATGTCGCCGTGATGCAGACCCCGCGGGTAGCCGCTGCCGTCCATTTTCTCATGGTGGGCTCCGGCCAGCGCCGGTACGCCGCGATAGATGCCGTCAAAACCGATTTCTTGCAGAATCTGCTCGCTGTGCAGGGCATGAGTCCGGACAATCTCCCGTTCTTCCGGGGTCAGGGTTCCGGCTTTTTTGAGAATGGCGTCGGGCACCGCAATCTTGCCATAGTCGTGCAACAGGGCCGCGACCCGCACCATTTCCGTGTATTCGGTGGAAAGACCCAATTCCCGGCAGATGCCTTGGGAGTAGGCCGTGACCCGGGTGGAGTGGCCGCTGGTCATGGGATCGCGGGCATCGATGGTGGCTGCCAGGACCTGCAGCATGGAATCGAATTGCCGACTGCATGAGGTCAATAGCTGGGCATTGTTGAGGCTGGCGCCGATGACATTGGCCAGTCCCTCCGTCAGGCGCAGATCGCCCTGGGTCAGGCGGCGACCGGAACGCAGGCTGTCCACGACGAGCAGGCCGTTGGCCCGGCCATCGCAGGTTATGGGGCAGCAGAGCAGGGATTGGCTGCCGGTGCGAACAAAGAATTGCAAACTGGCGGGAGGCAGGCCCGGCGGCGGGTTGTCGACGTCCGCCACCAGAATGCCCCGCCGGGAAGTGAAGGTCTGCCGCAGAAGGTCTGGTTCCGGTTGTTCATCCAGCAATACCGTGGTGCCCTGCAGCAGGGCCTTGATGGTCGGGTCGTATCCGAATCCGGCCCGAAAAAGCAATATCCTGCGTGCCGGATCGACCAGCAGAATCATGCCGCGGTCAAAAGCCAGGCGTTTGTTCAGGGTTTGGGCAACACTGTCGAGCAGGTCTTCAAGGCAGGTTTTGTTGCTGGTCGTTTCGGCGATTTCATTGAGGAGCAGGGCATTGTTGTAGTTATGATTGATCTGCTCGACCAAGGCTTCGCTGGTGGAGCGCAGGTGGTCGATACTGCGAACCAGGCGTTTTTTGTTGAGATGGGAGGCTACGAGATCCAGGAGCAGGGTGCTTCCGACGGTAAGGGGGAGGACATGAAACAGAGCCCATTGCGGGTCCATGGTGGCTGCGGCTCCCGGCAGCAGCACTGCCAGGGGCACCACCCGGGCTTTTAGTTTCTGGAGCTTTTCTGCCAGGGAGGGCTGCCAGCGAACCAGATAGCGGCATTGCTGTCGCCCATGGTGGAGGCAGTCCGGATGCTCGACCTGGGCCAGATCCAGGTTGAAAAGGAAGGTCAGCGCCTCCAGCAGGCCGAGCCGAAACTGACAGTCGTAGGGTGCTTCCGCCGCATGGGCTTGGTGCACCGTGGTAATTTCAACCAGATTCGGAGCCAGTTGCCGGGCCTTGAGCCGCACCCCGCGGGTCAGGCCGGCGGCAATTCTGGGGAGGGCTTTAAGGGCGCTCAGCGGAGAAGTGCTGCTGTCGATGAGGTGGTGGGAGACCCGAAACACTTCTTCGGAAGCGGCGAAACTTCCAGCCTCTTTGGCCAATTGCGCCAGGCCGCTGGCGTGTTGCAGGGCCTGGTAGAATACTTCGAATTGGCAGCGAGTGAACCAGTGACGGCGATCCGCGACCTGAGTCGCGCTGATCCCCGCTACGTCGAGCAGGTCTTGAAGATTTATGGCGGGAAATTTGTGCTGGAAGAAGCGAATGTAGTGGGCAACGATACGACTGTTGTAGAGCTTCTCATGGCTCATCGCGGTTCGCTTCCGGAAGATTGGATGGCAAAGCTCTGCCGTCGACCTTTACTGCCCTGCACCGGCATGTTTTGTTGTTTTTTCAATGTCCGACGTCGGGACGGAGTGGATGCTAATCAAGCTTGACGTCGAAATTGTGACAATTTCCAGCCTGTTGGTCAAGAACAAAAATTAGAATACCGATCAGATGATCGTAAAAGGGTGGGATTTCAGGTGGCCATAGCCGTCGGGCCCGGCTAGTGCAGGGGGGCCGTCCAGGTCACAAAGCCGTGAACCTGGGTGGCTGCCAATAGCCGGGTTTATTTGCCGGTTTCCGAATCGTCCCCTTGGGCAGAGGTGGCAGGGCGGGAGGAAGCCTGCTGCCGATTCAGGAATTCGCCCATGCGTTGTTCGTAGCCTCGCTGGTTGAGGGCCACGAAGCGGCGGCCCCGCAGAGCATCGGGCAGATAGTGCTGGGCGACCAGGGCGTCCGGATGGTCGTGGGGATATTGGTAGCCGTCGCCGTATCCCAGTTCTTTCATCAGCCCGGTGGGCGCATTGCGCAGGTGCAGCGGCACGGGCAGGGCGCCGCTGCGACGAACTTCGGCCAAAGCACGGTCGATGGCCAGGTAGGCAGCGTTGCTTTTGGGAGCGCAGGCCAGATAGACGGCAGCCTGGGCAAGGGGGATGCGGCCCTCCGGCATGCCGATGAAGTGCAGCGCCTGTTGGGTGGCGACGGCCAGTTGCAGGCCGCGTGGATCGGCGTTCCCGACATCTTCGGCGGCAAAGATGATCATCCTGCGGATGATGAACAGGGGATCCTCGCCGGCTTCGATCATGCGTGCCAGCCAATAGATGGCCGCATCCGGATCGGATCCGCGCAGGCTTTTGATGAAGGCCGAGATGACGTTGTAATGCTCCTCGGCGCCTTTGTCGTAGAGCAGCCCGCGTTTTTGCAGGGCTTCCCGGACCGCCCCGATGCGGATGGCATCCTGGCCGGTGCTGAGGGTGGCGGCGATTTCCAGGGTGTTGAGGGCCACCCGGGCATCTCCATGGGCCTGGCCGGCCAGGAACTCCAAGGCGTCGTCCTCCGTGGCAGGGAAGCGTCCGGCAAGCCCGCGGGGGTCCGCCAGGGCTCTCTGCAGCAGCAACTTGATGTCTTCCGCAGCCAGAGGCTGCAACACGAAAACCCGGGAGCGGGACAGCAGGGCCGCGTTGACTTCGAAGGACGGGTTTTCGGTCGTTGCCCCGATGAGAATGATATCGCCCCGTTCCACATAGGGGAGAAAGGCATCCTGCTGGGCCTTGTTGAAGCGGTGGATTTCATCGACGAACAGCAGGGTCTTGCGATTGTGATAGGCCCGCTCTTCGCGGGCCTGGCGGACGATGTCCCGGATTTCCTTGATGCCTTGCAGCACGGCGGAAAAGAACACGAAGCGGCTGTTGGTGGAGCCGGCGATGACCTGGCCCAGGGTGGTTTTGCCGGTTCCCGGGGGGCCCCAGAAGATCACCGAGGCAACCTGATCGGCTTCGATCAGGGTGCGCAGAATTTTCCCCGGCCCCAGCAGGTGCTGCTGGCCAACCATCTCTTCGAGGGTGCGTGGCCGCAACCGCTCCGCCAAGGGGGCATGGCCTGATCCCTTTGTTGCTGCATCGAAAAGATCCACGTCGCTCCCCGTTGTAGGCACCGAAATCCGCTGCTCCGAATGTAGCACAGGTGCCCCGTGCACTCAACTGTTTATCCCGCTAAGTTCTTGAAAGTGATGGACTTTGCCGGTTCGGTGTGATAGGTTTTCGCGAGATTGAAGCGGCTTTTCGGAGAGAATGTCATGAAACGCATCGGAATCTATGCAAAGTGCAACCACCCGGATGCGGTCAAGGTGGCCCGGGAACTGAAGCTTTGGCTGTTGGGCCGGGGCATTGAGGTTTTCCTGGAAAAAAATCTGGCCCGCAACTTGGGCGACGAGGATGCAGGTTGCGAACGGTCGGCGATTCCGGCCCTGGTCGATTTGATTGTCGTGCTGGGCGGCGACGGTACCTTGATTTCCGTGGCGCGGGAGGTTTGCGATCCCCGAATTCCCATCCTGGGGGTCAATCTGGGCAGTCTCGGTTTCCTTACGGAAATCACTCGCGGCGAACTTTTTCTGTCCTTGGAAAAGGTCCTGGCGGGGGACTATCAGGTTACCGAACGCATGATGCTCGAAGCGGTCGTGCGTCGCAACGGCGACGAGGCCGGCCGTTTCTGCGTGCTCAACGATGTGGTGATCAACAAGGGTGCCATCGCCCGCATCATCGATATGGAAGTCTGGGTCGACGATGCCTACCTGACCACCTTCAAAGCCGACGGCTTGATAATTGCAACACCAACGGGCTCGACAGCCTACAATCTGTCCGCCGGCGGTCCGATTATTTCGCCCGGACTGCACTGTTTCGTGATTTCGCCCATCTGTCCGCACATGCTGGCCAATCGGCCGTTGATTGTGGCCGACACGGTGAGCATTCGTATCGAGGTCAAATTTCGCGACCAGGATGTGGTGTTGACCGCCGACGGCCAAGTGGGAATGGAACTGCAAGCCGGCGATGTTGTGGAGATACGCAAGTCACGCCGCAATACCCAGTTGATCAAGAGTCCCTCCAAGGATTATTTCGAGGTATTGCGTACCAAGCTGGGCTGGGGCGAGCGCTAACGGGGCCGCTGCGCGAGTCGCACGCAACGGCTCTGATCCAGACCCGCTTCGTTGCACGACGGGGAGAAAGCCATGCTGACCGACCTTCACATTCGCAATCTGGCCATCATCGACCGCCTGCACATTGCTTTCCGGCCCGGTTTCAACGTTCTGACCGGAGAGACCGGCGCCGGCAAGTCGATCATCATCGATGCCGTGGCCCTGGTACTCGGCGGCCGGGCCAAACCGGAATTGGTCCGAACCGGCGAGGACGAGGCGGTGGTGGAGGCGGTTTTCGATCTGGCGGCCCATGAAGATCTGCGCCATAGCGTGGCGGAGGCCGGCTTCGGAGACGAGCCGGAACTGCTCATCAAACGCGTGGTCAATGCGGCCGGACGTAACCGGATCTTCGTCAACGGATCCTTGGCCAAGCTCTCCCAGTTGCAGCCTCTCACCACCCGCTTGATGAACATCTACGGGCAGCATGAGCATCAGAGCCTGCAGCGCACCGAAACCCATCTGGCGTTACTGGATCGTTTCGCCGGCCTGGAATCGGACCTGACGAATTATCGCCGGTTGTTTGACGAGGTGCGCGCGCTGCGGCTGGAGTTGGAACGGTTGGCGGTCTCCGAAGTCGAGCGCCGGCAAAAACTGGATCTGCTTACCCATCAATTGCGCGAAATCACGGCGGCGGCGCCCAAAATTGGCGAGGATGAAGAATTGGCGGGTGAGCGCCTGCTGCTGCAGAATGGCGAACGCTTGACCCGGGCGGCCAATAACGGCTATGAAGCCTTCTATGGTGGCGCGGGGGCGGTCAGCGAACGCCTGGATGCCGTCGCGGCCGAACTGGAAAAACTGCAAAACATCGATCCGATGCTGGGACAGTTGGCTGAAGAGGTTCGCGGTGCCCTGTATACTGTTGAAGATGTGGCTTTCAAGCTGCGGGAATACGCCGGGCGCGTGGCGTTTGACCCGGATCGCCAACAGGAACTGGAAAAACGTCTGGATGTGCTGGCCGGGCTGAAACGCAAGTTCGGCGGCTCCATCCAGGCGGTGCTCGAATTTCAGGCCGAGGCGGCCAAGAACATGGAAGAATTGGAAACCAGCGAAGGCCTCCGCTCCGATTTGACCAGCCGCCTGGAAGACCTGCGTCAGCAGTTGTTGGAGCAGGGCCAGAAAATTTCCGCCGTCCGCCGGGAGGCGGCCGTCCGCCTGAAGGAGGCCATCGAGGGCGAACTGAAGGATCTGGTCATGGAAAAGGCCCGCTTCGAGATGCAGTTTTTTGCCCTTGACGAACCGGGCTCCAACGGTTTGGAGCGGGGGGAGTTCTACCTCGCGCCCAACCCCGGCGAAGAACCGAAACCCCTGGCCTGGATCGCTTCCGGCGGCGAACTGTCGCGTATCATGCTGGCTTTGCGCTGTGCCGCGCCGGCCGGCGACGAGGTCCGGACCCTGATTTTTGACGAAATCGATGCGGGCATCGGTGGCGTTGCCGCCAGCGCCGTGGCCGGCAAACTCAAGGAGATCTCCCGCGAGTTGCAGGTGCTCTGCATCACCCATCTGCCCCAGGTGGCCGGTTTTGCCGATTATCATTACCGGGTGGTCAAGGAGGAGGTTGCCGGCCGAACAGTGGCGGAGGTCATCGATCTGGACGGTGAAGCACGGGTTGCCGAAATGGCCCGGATGCTCGGCGGGGCTCAGATTACCGACCGTACCCTGGAGCACGCTCGGGAGATCATCGTCCAGTCCGGCGGCCACCAGTCATGAGGGCCGGGGAGCCGTTTGGAGGCTCCGCAGGTTGCTGAACCCGTTGCGACCTCCATGCCGCAGATGAACCTTCAAGGGGTCCGCCAGGGCCAGGACCGCATTCAGATTTTTCCGCTGGAGAGAAATGCATGATACGTAAAGCGCGCATTCCGGACGTCAAGGTTATCCACAAGCTGCTGCTCATCTATGCCCAGCAGGGGCTGATGCTGTCCCGATCCCTCTCGGATATTTATGAGGCCCTGCGCGATTTCTATGTCATCGAGGAGGAGGGGCGGGTGATTGGGACGGTTTCCCTGCATATCTGCTGGGAGGATCTGGCGGAGGTGCGCTCCCTGGCGGTGTCGCCGGATTACATGCGACGGGGAGTCGGCCGTCTGCTGGTGCAGTCCTGTATCGACGAAGCACGCCAGTTGGGTCTCAAAAAGCTGTTTGCTCTGACCTATCAGCCCGGGTTTTTCAGCAAAATGGGCTTCCATCTCATCGAAAAGTCGGAACTGCCCCAAAAAATCTGGGGTGATTGCATCAAGTGTCCGAAATTCCCGGATTGCGATGAGACTGCCATGAGCCTGGAGTTGTGAAAGCACGGCGCCCTCCGACCATGGATGGCGCCGCCGTCAGGTCCAACACTCCCGTCTTTTTCCCGTTGCCCTTCTCTTCAGGTCCCTGCCGTTTCGCCGGCGGTTCCCCGTGCGGCATCTTTCTTGCTGAATGCCCGGATTTCATGCTAAACTTCCGTGTTTTTTTCAACCGGAATGCGTGCGGCGCTGCGCCTGCAATGCAGATTCGTCGGCTCGGTCAAGGTTGCAGTTTTGCCTGAAAACGAACTTTTCATTCGCATCGTCCCTGTTGATGGATGATGGACAGGAGTATTAAATGGTTGGCCCTTTGTTGACAAAGATTTTCGGCAGCAAAAATGAACGAGAGCTTAAACGCCTGCAGCCCCTGGTCGAACAGATCAACCGGCTTGAACCTGAAATGGCAGGGCTATCCGACCAGGAACTGGCGGCCAAAACCGGCGAATTCCGCCAGCGCCTGGCGGCCGGCGCCGGTCTCGACGACCTGTTGCCCGAGGCCTTTGCCGTGGTCCGCGAGGCGGGCCGCAGGGTGCTCGGCATGCGCCATTTCGATGTGCAGTTGATCGGCGGCATGGTGTTGCACCAGGGCAAGATCGCCGAAATGAAAACCGGCGAAGGTAAAACCCTGGTCGCCACCCTGGCTTCGTACCTCAATGCCCTGCCCGGCAAAGGGGTCCACGTGGTGACCGTCAACGATTATCTGGCGCGTCGCGATGCCGAATGGATGGGGCAGATTCACCGTTTCCTCGGCCTTTCCGTCGGCTGCATCGTGCACGGCCTGACCGATCGTCAGCGCAAGGAGGCCTACGGTTGCGATATCACCTACGGCACCAACAACGAATTCGGTTTCGACTATCTGCGGGACAACATGAAGTTTTCCCTGGACGATTACGTCCAGCGCGATCTCCATTACGCCATCGTTGACGAGGTCGACTCCATACTCATCGACGAAGCCCGTACGCCGCTCATCATCTCCGGCCCCAGCGAGGCCTCCAGCGAGTTGTACTATACGGTCAACCGCATCATTCCTCTGCTGCAGAAAGGGGAAATCATCGAAAATCGCGACGGTCGTCTCGGCCAGACGCAGCGCACCTATACCGGAGATTTTACCGTCGATGAAAAAGCGCGTTCCGCCACCCTGACGGAAGAGGGTGTGGCCAAGGTCGAGCGGTTGTTGAACGTGGAAAACCTGTACGAGCCGGGCAATATCGAAATCCTCCACCATGTCAACCAGGCGCTCAAGGCCCACGCCCTGTTCAAACGCGACGTCGATTACGTGGTCAAGGAAGGCGAGGTCATGATTGTCGATGAATTCACCGGCCGGCTCATGCCCGGTCGGCGCTGGAGCGACGGTCTGCACCAGGCGGTGGAAGCCAAGGAGGGAGTGCGCATCGAAAGCGAAAACCAGACCCTGGCCACCGTCACCTTTCAGAACTATTTCCGCATGTACGACAAACTTTCCGGAATGACCGGCACCGCCGACACGGAAGCCGCCGAATTTGCCGAGATTTACAAGCTCGACGTGATGGTGATCCCCACCAACCGGCCCATGATTCGCAATGATCAGTCGGATGTCATCTACAAGACCCAGAATGAGAAGTTCAAGGCGGTCATCGAGGATATCATCGACCGTCACCGCCATGGGCAGCCGGTGCTGGTCGGAACCATTTCCATTGAAAATTCCGAGCTGTTGTCGGACATGCTGCGCAAGCGGGGGGTACCCCACAATGTGCTGAATGCCAAGCACCACGAGCGGGAGGCGGAGATCGTCGCCCAGGCCGGGCGCCAGGGGGCGGTGACCATCGCCACCAACATGGCGGGGCGCGGCACCGACATTATTCTCGGCGGCAATCCGGAAATGCTGGCTCGGCGCGAAGCGGCCGGGGCCGAGGATTTCGATGCCGTCCATGGGCCGGCCTTGGACCGTTTTCAGGAATTGTGCGCCCGGGAGAAGGAAGCCGTCAAAACCTCCGGCGGTCTCTATATTCTCGGCACCGAACGACATGAATCGCGTCGCATCGACAACCAGCTACGCGGGCGCGCCGGTCGCCAGGGTGACCCCGGCGAAAGCCATTTCTACCTCAGTCTGGAGGATGATCTGCTGCGCATTTTCGGTTCCCAGCGGGTCGCCTATGTCATGGATCGCCTGAAGATTCCGGAAGGCGAACCCATCGAGCACGGCCTCATTTCCCGAGCCATTGAAAATGCCCAGAAAAAGGTGGAAGGGCACAACTTCGATATCCGCAAGCATCTCATCGAATACGATGATGTCATGAACACCCAGCGCAATGTCATCTACCGCCAGCGGCGCGAAGTCCTGGGCGGCGAGCAATTGCGGGCCACCTGCGAGGCGATTATCGAGGAAATCGTCGAGGACATGGTCGCCACCTTCTGCCCGGACAAGGTGCCGGTTTCCGAATGGCCCTGGGACAGTTTGAAGGAGGATTTTTTCAACCAGTTCAACCTGCCGTTCCCGGCCGGAGTTGAGGCCGAAGGGGGGCCGACCGCCAAACAAGTGGAGCAGCGGCTCAAGGAGGCCGCCTTGCGGCGACTTGACGAGCGCGAGGAGGAATTCACGCCGCCGGTCATGGAACATCTCATGAAGGTGTTGCTGTTGCAGACCATCGACAGCCAATGGAAGGATCACCTGCTGTCCATCGACCATCTCAAGGAAGGCATCGGCCTGCGCGGTTACGCGCAGCGCAATCCCAAGGAAGAATACAAGCGCGAAGCCTATCAGTTGTTCATGGAAATGATGGGTCGCATCCGCCAGGAGGCGATTCAGAAACTGTACCGGGTTCAATTGGCGCGCGAGGACGACGTCGAGCGCATGGAAGCCCGCCAGCGGCGCCAGCAGATCGTTCTGAACCGTGCCGGCGGTGAGGAAGAAAAGAAGCCGGCAACGCGCGATGAACAGAAGGTCGGGCGCAACGATCCCTGCCCTTGCGGCAGCGGTCAGAAATACAAGAAATGTTGCGGACGGTGAAAAGGCCGGCCACCTTCGAATAGAGAGGGATTGATATGGAATGTGTCGATAAAATTGTTCAGGGTTTCTCTTTTGCCGCGCGGGCCGCGGGCATTCGCCGCTCCGGCCGGCTCGATTTGGGGTTGATCTATTCGCAGCAGCCGGCGCGGGCTGCCGGGGTGTTCACGACCAACAAGGTCCAGGCGGCTCCCTTGCAGGTGACCCGCGACTGCGTTCGGGCCGGCTTGTGCCAGGCCGTGGTGGTCAACAGCGGCATCGCCAACGCCTGCACCGGCGATGCGGGTCTGCAGGCAGCCCGGCGCAGTGCCGCCGTGGCTGCCGACCGCCTCGGCATTGGCGAGGCCCTGGTGGCGGTTTCGTCCACCGGGGTCATTGGCCAGCAGCTGCCCCTGCCCCTGTTGGAGCAGGAGATCCCCGCCCTGGCGGATGATTTGCGGGCGGACGGCATCGATGCGGTGGCCCAGGCCATCATGACCACCGATTCCTATCCCAAGTTGTCCAGCCGCCGCGGCCAGGTCGACGGTCGGGAATACACCCTGCTCGGCGTGGCCAAGGGGGCGGGCATGATTCATCCCAACATGGCGACCATGCTGGCATTCGTCATGACCGATGCCCAGGTTGCCGAAACCTTCATGCCGCAGGCTTTGGCCCAGGCGGTGGCCGGTTCCTTCAACATCATTACCGTTGATGGCGATACCTCCACCAACGATATGGTTCTGCTGCTGGCCAACGGTGCGGCGCAGACGGCGGAGATCACGGCCGATATGGAAGCCGGTCGCCAGTTTGCCCAATTGTTGCGGGAGGTGCTGCTGGATCTGGCCAAAATGATCGTTCGCGACGGCGAGGGGGCCACCAAGCTGGTGCATGTTGAGGTGGTCGGCGCGGCGGACAGCGAGGACGCGCGCCGGGTGGCCCACAGCATCGCCACCTCCAACCTGGTCAAGACCGCCTTCTTCGGGGAAGATGCCAACTGGGGGCGGATCATCGCCGCCGTGGGCTATTCGGGCGCGGCCGTCGAGCCCGAGCGCATCGCCATCCGCTTTGACGACATCGCCGTTGTTCACCAGGGGCTCGGCACCGGGCCGGAGTTGGAGCAACAGGCCACGGCGGTGCTGAAGCGCCCCGAGTTTACCGTGACCGTGGATCTTGGCCTCGGTGCCGGGAGGGCGGAATACTACACGTCGGATCTGACCTACGAGTACGTCAAGATCAATGCCGCGTACCGCACTTGAAAGGCGCCGGAAGGATTCGTCCGGCGGCGCAGGACATGAACAGCATCGCCTCGGCCATTGACCATACCCTGCTGCGGCCGACGGCCACGGCGGCGGATATCGAGCAACTTTGCCGTGAAGCCCGGCACTGGAACTTCGCATCCGTGTGCCTGGCGCCGGTGCATGTTGCGCTGGCCGCCGGCCTGCTGCAGGACAGCAGGGTGGCGGTGGGTACGGTAGTCGGTTTTCCCTGCGGCTATGACCTGCCGGAGACAAAAGCCTTTGCCGCCCGTTCGGCCTTGGCCGCCGGTGCCACCGAGATCGACATGGTCATTCATTTGGGGGCGGCCCTGGAGGGCCGCCTGGCAAGCATTCACGCCGATATCACGGCAGTAGTGGCCGCTGTTCCGGGCGCCCTGGTCAAGGTCATCATCGAATGCTGCTATCTCACGGATGAACAGAAAACGGTCCTGACCGAGACGGTGGTGGCTGCCGGCGCCGCCTATGTCAAGACCTCGACGGGCTTCGCCCCCGGTGGAGCGACCCCGGCCGATGTCGCCCTTCTGCATCGGGTGGCGGCAGGGCGTATCTCCGTCAAGGCGGCCGGGGGCATTCGGGATCTGGCCGCCGCTCGCGCCATGCTGGCGGCCGGGGCGAGCCGCCTCGGCACCAGCAGCGGCGTGGCCATCGTGCAGGCCGAGAGTCGGCTCCGCAAGGGAACGCCGGCATGATTTGGCAGCGCGTCATCCTTATCGTGCTGGATGGTGTCGGTGTGGGCGCCCAGCCGGATGCGGCCGCCTACGGCGATGCCGATGCCAACACCCTGCTGCACGTTGCCGAGCGCTGCGGCGGTCTGCGCCTGCCGACCCTGGAGCGCCTCGGCCTGGGAAACATCTGCCCGATACCCGGCGTGGCACCGGTGGCTCTTCCAGAGGCGGCCCGGGGTCGAATGCTGGAGGTATCCGCCGGCAAGGATACCACCACCGGACACTGGGAGTTGGCCGGCCTGATACAGGACCATCCCTTCGCCACCTTTCCCCAAGGCTTCCCCGACCACATCATCGCCGACTTTGAAAAACAGGCCGAGGTCCGGGTGATGGGCAATATTGCCGCCAGCGGCACCGAGATCCTGCGGCAGCTGGGGGATGAACATCGCCGCAGCGGCCGGCCCATCGTCTATACCAGTGTCGATTCCGTGTTCCAGATCGCCGCCCATGAGGACGTGATGGAGGTGGAGCGGCTTTACGAGCTTTGCCGCATCGCCCGGCGCCTGTTGGACCCGTGGCGTATCGGGCGGGTGATTGCCCGGCCCTTTACCGGCGATGGCCCGGACAATTATGTGCGCACCCCGCGCCGCCGTGATTTTGCCATGCCGCCGGGTGCTCCGACACTCCTGGATCGTCTCAAGGAGTCCGGCCGGAGTGTCTATGGTGTCGGCAAGATTCACGATATCTTTGCCGGCCAGGGTCTGACCGGTTGGGTGAAAACCGCGCATAACCGCGAAGGCATGCAACGAACCCTGGAGGCGCTGGAACAGATTCCCGATGGGTTGATTTTCACCAACCTGGTGGATTTCGACATGCTCTATGGGCATCGTCTCGATGCGGGCGGGTTCGGACGGGCACTGGAGGAGTTCGATGTCTGGCTGGCAGGTTTTCTGACTGCGATGCAGCCGGCCGACCTGTTGCTGATTACCGCCGACCACGGTTGCGATCCCACCACTCCCGGTACCGATCACAGCCGGGAAATTGTGCCCTTGCTGGCTTGGGGGGAAGGCCTTGCACCGGGCGTGGACCTGGGGATAAGGGAAAGTTTTGCCGATGTGGCGGCCACCCTGGCGGAACTGTTCCGGGTGGCACAGCCTTGCGGTCGCAGCTTCCTGGAGCGGATCAGGCCGACGAGGGCCTGAGGTTTTCGGAGGGGTTGGCGGCCAACAATCGCAGCAAGGGGCTTTCCGGTTCCTGGCCGCGATGGCTCAGGTCCCTGCCGCTGTCGACCAGTTCATCCAGAAAAAGATGCTCCAGATAATGTTCCAGACAGTGCCGGTGGTCCGGTTCGAGGTTGGTGAATTCGACCCCGGCACCCTGCTGGTAATTGTTTTTGGGATCGGGGGCAACGCAATACAATACCCGGCCCGACAATTCCAGTTCCTGCTGCATGCCCAGCAGGGGCAGGACGATGCTGAAGCATTCCCCTTCCTGAAAGCGGAACCCGCTTTTGATGAACACCCCCTGACTGCTCAGGCTCAACACCTCCCCCAGATGACAGCTCTCCGCACGACACAGCATGGCCGGCAATTGGATGGCCAGGCGCATGTTCTGTCTGGGATGTTGCTCGAGATGTTTTTGCACGGTGGCGAACAGGGAGAAAATATCCAGGGGTACATCCAAACGGTCATGTCCGGGAGGCGCAGGGACGGTGCTGCCTGTTTCGCCGAGCAGGATCAGGCCGGTCTGTCTCCCGAGTCGGTCGGCCAATGTGGTATCGGCCAGCCAGGCCTCATGAAGCAGAATCAGATCCGGTGCGGTTTCCTCCATCAATGTCGACATCTTCTCCGGACGGGCCACGGGCAGTACGCGATAGCCCCAATGCTGCAGGATCATTTCCAGCATGGTGACCAGTTTTTTTCGGGGATCGCCGAGTATTAGACGTTTCATTGATTCGCGTCCGGAAGTGAGTGCCTGGAGGTGGAAAGTCTCGGAACGTACTTTTCCTCATGCCCGACCATAGCATGTCAGGTTCGGAAAGTGTCCGGCCCGCCGCTGCTTTTGGCAGAGCGGGCCGGAACCTGTTGGTTCATGCGCTTATTTGTTTTTGGCGCGGGCCGCGCGGGCTTTGGCAAGGTTGTCGCCAAGACCGCGATCGATGGCCATCTGACGGCGGCTTTCGGAATAGGCGCGGGCTGCCAGCGGCTGGGTACGGGGGATGTCGAACTGCTTGCGGTATTGAGCAGGGGTCATGCCATGATTGGTCTTGAGGTGGCGCGCCAGGGTTTTCATGGTTTTGCCGCAAATCATGCAGGTAACCTTGTCTTTACCAAAGGCTTTTTTGCGGGAGATGACAGGAGCTTGAGCCGCTTCTTCTTCCACCGTTTCCTCGACAACCGCCTCTCCTTTATCAATGGCGGAAAGAGCTTTGTGCAACTCGCTGAGTTCCGCAATCAGTTCTTCTTTGGTCATGGGGGTGGTGGATGCGTGCGCGGCAACGATTTCGGCAGCCATTTCAAGCAATGTGGCCATAGGATAATGCCTCCTTGAGTAAGAAAAGTGAGTTATTGATTGCTGAGTTACTCCATACTTAATACAAGAAATGAAATTAAAATCAAGGGAAAATTATCTTTTTTCGTTGTTTGAATAGCTCTCCGGCAATTATTTTCCGGAAGTTGCTGAATGATCGCCGAACCTCCATTTTCCGATTAGCGCCGGTACCTCGATTGCCATATTTCATTTTACCGGCCTTGACATCGTTATCCGGTCAAACTCTATGTTGCCGTGGCTGTTTTTTTTCGTCCGATTTATTCGGCAGCCATTTACCTGTGGGCTTTGTTGTTTCTTATTTTTCTTGCAGAAATTTCCATGAAAGTATGGCAAATTTCGGAAAATCCGACGCCCAATTTTATTGACATCTCGCCGGGATTTCCTAAGATAGGCCCTGGTTTTTCTCACAGCCTCAGAATGGGGCCTGCCAATAATCCGTCAAAGGCAAAACCGGGGTAACCCGGTGACGCAAAGCCACGGGTCCTGCATCGGGACAGCCGGGTTGCCAAAATATGAAACCACAGCGCAACCATCTTCTCGCCATGGCCGGCACCCGTTATCCGTGAGGAAAACAGGGTGCCTTTTTATTTTTTCGGCACACTGAATGCAGCAACTGTATCTCCGGGTGCCAGGATCCCTGGAGTCTTAACCGTAAAGCGCCCTTCAATGATGCAAAAGGAGACTTGCTGATGAGCGAGCAATTGATGACCAAAGTCGTTGCCATCGAAACGGAAAATGAAGATACCCAAAAGGACAAGTACCTGACATTTTCCGTGGCTCAGGAGGATTACGGTATCGAAATCCGCCATGTCATCGAAATTATCGGCATTCAGAAAATCACCAAGGTTCCCGATTTGCCTAATTATATCAAGGGGGTTATCAACCTTCGCGGGAAGATTATCCCGGTCATGGAGATCCGGGCCCGATTCGGCCTGCCGGCCCGGGAGTACGACGAACGCACCTGCGTCATCGTCGTGGACGTCGAGGGCCGAACCATGGGGGTGGTGGTCGATCATGTCAATGAGGTGGTAAATATCCCGCCCGAGGATGTGGAACCGGCACCGGCCGCGACCAGTCAAAAATCCGGCCGTTTCGTTTGTGGAATTGGCAAGATTCGCAATGATGTCAAAATCCTGCTGGACCTGCAGGCCATTGTTGTCCAGTAGCCGGGGAATCCATCGTCACAGTTTGAAGGGGGCAGTACATGGCAATGAAAAAAGCTAATCTCGGTATCGGTGTGCGGCTAGGGCTGCTGTCCGGCGGGTTGATTTTGGCCTTGCTGGCGGTGGGATTTTTAGGGCTCAGCGGGCTCAAAGCGGTTAATGGGTCCTTGGACAAGGTCTATCGGGAACGCTTGGAATCCCTGCCGCAATTGAAAGCGGTTTCGGATCTTTACGCCGTTCACGTGGTCGACCTTTCCCACAAGGTCCGCAGCGGCGCCCTTGCCTGGGAAGAGGGCGGCAGGGAACTGCAGCAGGCGAAGGAGAAAATCGTCGCCAACTGGAACCTGTTTCGCGGCAGCCATGGGGCCGGCGAAGAACAGGCGCAGGTGGCCGAGGCGCAACGGCTGATGGCGGTTGCCGATGAGGCGGTTGCCAAGCTGGAGAAAATTCTGCAGCATCGGCAAATGCCGGAGCTGTTGAAGTTTGTCGAGGAGACGCTGTATCCCGCCATCGACCCCCTTACCGGGCAACTTTCCGCGTTGATGGACCTGCAGATGCAGTTGGCGGAACGGGAATACCGCAACGGTGTGGCCACCTATGAGCAGCAGCGTCTGGTCGGCATGATCGTGACGGGTCTTTGCCTGCTGCTGGCGAGTTGGATTTCCTGGGCCATCATCCGCACCATCACCCGTCCTCTCGGGCAGGCGGTGCAGATGATCGAAGGTTTGGCCGAAGGCAACCTTGATGTGCGGCTGAATCTGCAGCGCAGCGACGAAATCGGCCGTTTGGCCCAGTCCCTGGATGCTTTTGCGGAAAACCTGAAAAACGAGGTCTTGGGGGCCTTCAACAGTCTGGCGGCGGGGGATTTCACCTTTACCGCCAAGGGCCTGGTGAGCGCCCCGCTGTCCCGCGCCAACGCCGCCCTGTGTGATTTGGTGGCCCAGATCCAGTCCGCCGGTCAGCAGATTGCCGCCGGCAGCGCCCAGGTGGCGGACGGCAGCCAGAGCCTTTCCCAGGGCGCCACGGAATCGGCCGCTTCCCTGGAGGAGATTTCCGCCTCCATGACCGAGTTGGCCTCCCAGACCAAACAGAATGCCGACAACGCCACCCAGGCCAATTCTCTCTCCACCGGAGCCAAAAACGCCGCCAATCACGGCAACAAACTCATGGGCGACTTGGTGGCAGCCATGGGCGAAATGAACCAATCGGCGGAAAGCATCACCAAAATCATCAAGGTTATCGACGAAATCGCCTTCCAGACCAACCTGTTGGCCCTCAACGCCGCAGTCGAAGCCGCCCGTGCCGGACAGCACGGCAAGGGGTTCGCGGTGGTGGCCGAAGAGGTGCGCAACCTGGCCGCTCGCAGCGCCAAGGCGGCCAAGGAGACCGAGCAACTCATCGAGGAGTCGACGGTCAAGACCCAGCGGGGTGCCGATATCGCCGACAAAACCGCCGCGGCTCTCAAGGGGATTGTCGCCGGCGCCGCCAAGGTGTCGGATCTGGTGGGTGAGATTGCCGCCGCTTCCAAGGAACAGGCCGCCGGCCTGCAGGAAGTGACTCAGGGCCTGGGCCAGATTGAAGCGGTGACCCAGCAGGCCACGGCCAATGCCGAGGAGAGTGCGGCGGCGGCCGAAGAACTCTCCAGCCAGTCTGAATTGCTGCGGCAAATGCTGGGCCGGTTCAAGATATCCCGGGCAGGCGGGAACACCGTCAAAGCCCTGCCCCTGGAAAAGCCGAAAGCGCTGCCTCAACGGACTGCTGTCGGCCAGCGGGCCCTGCCCATGGCGTCGGCCGCATCGATGCGACCCGAAGAGGTCATTGCTCTGGATGATCGGGATTTCGGCAAATATTGATTCTCCCGGTTGTCAGGAAGTTGGCAGAACCGGTCGATAGAATGACTCGCGAAAAAGCCGGCATCACCGTTGAGGTGGTGCCGGCTTTTTAAATGCCGGATGATCTTTGACGAAAAACAACCAAGCGTCCGGGAATGGGTTCCGGTTGCCAGGTCAGGCGGTCGACGGGGAAAGGTCGGTCCGTGGTAGACAATGCAATCGATCCAATTCCATTTTGAAGCGTTTGACCGACAGAATGAACGTTTCCAGACGGGCTTCGACCACCTGGGAGAAGGCATTCCCGTCGCTTTCGATGGCCAGGAAGGGCAGGGCCAACTGGCCTTGGCAGGCTTTCCAGAAAGCTTCGTTGTCATGGGAAAAGGCGGCTTTTTCGTCCGACAGGCGGTAGGTCAGAATGGCTTCCGCCAAACGACTGGGCATGCAGCCGAAGGGGCCGATGGAAAGCACGCCGTGGGTTTCGTCGCCGATTTCGCTCAGGGTCGAGGCGACGGTCAGGATCGCTTCGCCTAGCAGTCGGGGATGCACCAGCCGGGCGCCTTGCCGCATCAGGTGCCCGACATCGAGTTCATGGCCATCGTAGAAGCCCGAGCGGCGCAGCCGGGCTTTGACGGCCCGTTCCATGCGACCCATTATCAGGCTTCTGGGGTGTGCCAGCAGGCGGTCGACCAGGGTCTGCCGATAGGCCAGGCCGCGACCCAGGCAGTAATCCACGTAATACAGCCATTCCGCTACCGGCGCCGTGCGCACCACAATGCCCTGGGCGGCCAGGCGCTCGACCAGATTCTGGCGGGAAAAGCCGTCCCGGCGCACGTAGATTTCCCCGTTCAGGGAAACCTTGACGGCCTGTTCGATGGGCAGGACGCGTTCGCAGCCGGCCAAACGTTCCATTTCTTCCCCTAAAATTTCCAGAACCCGGCCGAAGGGCTCCCGTTCCAGGGCTTCCAGCAGGCGCTGCCGGCCGGCGCGGAAGATCTCCATGGCGGCTTCGGGGTGGGCGGCCAGGGCCAGAATGGCTGAGTGGAGATCCTCCAGGCCGTCGCTGATATTGATCGCCAGCCAGCAACGTCGGGTGAAGGATGCCGGCATGCCGCCATAGCCGTCGCCGTCCGACAGGGCCAGTACGGCTACCCGGGGTCGGCGTTGCTTCTCGATAAGGTGTTCCAGAAAGCGACTGTATTGGCCGAAGCGGCAGGGTCCCTGGGCGCGGGGCATGAACAGCACCGTCAATCCCTCCTCGTCGGAGTGCCGATCCAGTTGTTTTAGAAAGCTGCCGGTGGTCAGGTGCAGGGGCAGGCATTCCTTACAGGTCGCCACCGTGCGGCCGCGCAGCAACTCCTCCCGGCCCGGCGGATCGGCGGCCATGACATGGAGGCCGTAATGGCGCATGGCGGCGGCCAGACAGGGGGTGCCGTGTTCGCCCATGGACGGCAGCAGCAGTCGGACCCCGGGATCGGTCAGGGACCAGCGGCGGCCATCACCGGTTTCGATGAGGGGACCGCGGCGGCCGGCCAGGGTTCTGGAGGCCGCGAAATGACCCTGCTCGGCAGGCTGACTGGGCAGGCTCTGGTAGCCCCGCACCACATCGATGAAGGCCTCGATGCGGGTGTCGATGCCGGTGTCGGCGCTGTGGGCGTCGAGTTCCAGCAACAGGGATGGTTTGGCCCCCATGATGTCGCGGAAGCGGCCGAGAATGAAGGAGTCGGGCCCGCAGCTGAAATTGCTGATATAGGCCGCGAACAACTGGGGATGACCGGCGACGAAGCGGGCGGCCTGCAGCAGGGTCTGACCGGACCCCCAGTACATGCCCGGCTCGCTTCCAGGGTCGAGTTCGACCAGGGGCAGGCAGTCATGGGGCAGCACCTTGTAGCCGCGGCTGGCGAACTTGTGGGGAATGCCCAGGTTGGCCTGACTGTTGAAGGCGTTGTAGGGCCGGCCGAACAGCACCACGGCGGTTTCGCCCGGTTGCAGGTCATGCAGGAATTTGCGACCCAGATGGGCCTGTTGGCGCCCCAGTTGATCCAGCACTTCCCGGGCCGCCGTCAGGGCCGCCTCGGCCCGCCGCCGCCCAACGCCCAGTCGGCGCGCCACCTCCAGAAGGTTGCGGCGCAGATCCCGCGCATCGCTGAAGTCGAGCACCGGGGCCAGCACCCGGTTCCCCAACCTCTCCCGGAAGGTCGCCTGCAGGTAATAGGGCTCGCCCTGGACCAGGGGGCAGGTGCAGTTGACCTCCTCACTGCCGGGCACGGCCACTCGCAGGACATGGGGCAGGAAAAGATAATCAGGCTCCAGCTGAAGCAGACCTTCCAGCAGGCCGTAGGCCAGTTCCACCGGATAGCAGAAGGCCGCCCCCATGCGTTCCCGGCCGCGGCTCTCGGCCTGCTCCCCGCGCAGGACGCGACAGCCCAGGTTGCGGAAGAAGGTTTCGTAGAAGGGCAGCAGGCTGTGCGTCATTAAGGAAAGAGGGATGCCGATGGTGGCTCCCGAGGCCGACTCGGAGATGTCGCGGCCATCGTCCAGCACCAGCTTTTCCCGCTCCCGGACCAGGTTGACGGCGGACCGCTGGCCCTGGTCCTGCAGGAGGTTGTAATAACGGCTGCAGGCGCCGCCGAAGGCATGAGTCTTGCCGTCGACCACGATGCGGGCGATGCTGCAGTTGCGATCGCAGGCGTCGCCGTCGCCGCGGCAGATGAAGGGTTCCCGGTAGCTGACCCGGCGTGCCGCCAGTTCCGCCAGGTCGAAATGCCGTCGCTGCAGCAGGCCCTGTTCGATTTTCTGTTTCAGGTCCAGGGCCACGCCGAAAGCCCCCATGAGGCCCGGCTCCGGGGGCACGACGATGTCCCTTTGGCAGAGCGCGGCCATGGCCACCGGCACCGCACGGTTGTAGCAGACCCCGCCCTGCATGAACACCTTGCGGCCGATGGGCCGCTCGCCCTTGACCCGTGCCAGGTAGTTCTGGCAGACGGCGTAGACCAGTCCGGCGGCGATATCTTCGCGGCCGATGCCCTCCTGGACGGCGGTCTTGATGTCGCTGCTGATGAAGGCCGCACATTGATCGCTGAAATCAGGGGGCTCCATGGCAGCCAGGGCGAGTTCGGCAATCTCATCCGTGGCGATGCCGAGAGACTCATGGCAGGCCTCCTCGAGAAAGGAGCCGGTACCCGCTGAGCAGGCTTCGTTCATGGCGTAGTCGCAGGCCACCCGGTTGCTGAGAAAGGTGTATTTGGCGTCCTGACCGCCGATCTCGAAGATGGTTTCCACTTCCGGATCGAAATGGACCGCCGCCGCGGCATGGGCGACGATTTCGTTGACGACCGCCGGAGTCAGGGCATGCAGCCCGGCAATCTGGCGACCGCTGCCCGTTACCCCCAGGCCGACGATCATTGGTGGCTGGTGGGTGGGCAATTGATCGAGGAGCGCCTGGTAGCAGCGGCGGCTGGCACCGACCGGATCGCCGTGGGTGCGCAGGTAACAGCTCGCTACCAGGGCGTTGTCGGTCATGCGCAGCAGCACCGCCTTGGTGGTGGTACTGCCCACATCCAGACCCAGCAGCAGTTCGCCGCCGTCATGGACCGCCCGCGTCAGGGTTTTGAAGTGCACCCGGGGCAGAATGGCCGCCAAGGCCGGCAGGCTCTCAAAGGAAGGTCGTGCCTCGGCGAGGATCGACCGTCCTTCGGTTTCCGCTCCGTAGTGTTCCGCCCACAGCAGGGCACCCAAGGCTTCAAAACAGGCCGCGTCCGGGGGAACCTGCAGGTTTGGAAAGGTCTGTTGCAACTGTTCCACCACCACCCGGTTCTGGCTCACCCCGCCTGCAAGCAGGATGCGTTGCACCTGGGTCTGCTGCAGCAAAGAGGTGATGCGGGCGGCCAGCATCTGGCACAGGCCGGCGGTGATGCGGCCCTTTTCAACGCCATGATTGAGGGCGTGGGTGCAGTCGCTTTTGCAGAACACCGAGCAGCGGCCGGCCACCGGGTAGGCCTCGGCGCTCTGGGCCAAGGCGACGGCCTGATCGATGTCCAACTCCATGCGACGAATCTGCTGGAGAAAGAATTCTCCCGTGCCGGCGGCACATTTGTTGCCGCTGCGCACGCCGCAGATGCGGCCCTGTGCGTCAAGCAGGTAGAGCAGAAAGGTTTCCCCGCCGGCGGAAACGATGGCTTCCATATTCGGATAGGAATGGCGCAGATGGGCGTAGGCCAGTTCCACCGCTTCCGGTTCGGCTACGGTCGGCAGGGCCACCAGATGCCGGAACTTGCGGCCGGTAATGCCCAGGCGGGTTGGAGGCCGCTCGTCGAGAATCTGCCGCAGGGTCGCTGCGACCCGGCCGTCGTGGGCCAGACGGCGGTATTGCAGGCCGTCGGCGGTACGTTCCGCCACACTGATGGTGGTGGCTCCCAGGCAGATTCCGATACTTAAGCTCATGGTTGCATTCCCTTCTCCCGCCAAACATTTTCCCTGACTTCACTCAGGCCAATCGAGTGCAACTTCCCTCAGTCGTCAGTTGTCAGTCTTCAGTCTTCAGCCTGTTTGTTCCAGCCTTGCCTTACAACAGATTTTCCGGGATCAGCAATGCGAGCAGATGGTTGCCGAACCGATCCCACCAGAAGGTCTGGGGTTCCGTACGCCAGTCCTTGCTCTGCGCCTCCTTACCGTCCTTCCAGAGTAGGCCGACAGACCCCTGCGGGTTCTTTTCGAGATGCAGCTGAAAGGCATTTTCCGGTTGACTCAGCTTGTAGAATTGTTCCAGCAGGTCCCTGGCTAATTCGGAGCTTTCAAGCAGGACGCCGATTTCGCTGTTGTAATGCATGGAACGTGGATCGTGATTGAAGGAGCCGATAAAAATCATGCGCTCATCGATGACATAGGCCTTGGCATGAAGGCAGGCCTGGGAAGAGCCGAGCAACACCCGCTCCTCGGTCGTGCGGCGTCTGGTTCGACCCCGCCGGTATTGAGGCGACGGCTTGAACTCGTAAAGCTCCACCCCCTGTTTCAGCAGAGGCCGGCGGTAACGTTGGTAGGCGGCATGGACCATTTTGTGGTCGGTGGCCGCAAAGGAGTTGGTCAGGGCGCGGATTCTTACGCCCCGTTTGGTCAACCTCCGAAAGTGTTTGACGCCCTCCCGGGTGGGGATGAAGTAGGGGGTGATGATCACCAGTTCCTGTTCCGCCTGATCCAGAAGGTCATCGAAACGGCTGAACTCGGGGAGGATATCCTGGCATTGGCCGGGAATGAGTTTGCAGGGAGGGTCGGCAATCACCTGCGTCGCCGCCGGGGTCATGGGCGGTTCGGAGCGCTTCCGGGACAGATCGTCGATCCTGCGTCGAAACTCTTTGGCGCGGGGCGTTGCGATCTGTTCTGCCAGATGGATGCGGGTTCCCGCCAGATTTTCCGGGGAAGCGGCGAAACCCCGCAACGCGCTTACGGGCAACGCCCAGATGCTGTTCCAGAACCGGTCGAAATGGTCGGAAAGCTCCGGCACCACCGGGCCGGTGAGGAGCACATCCAGATCCTCCAGATCCAGCAGTTCATTGGCTTCGAAATATTCGTCGCCGATGTTGCGGCCGCCGATGAGCGCCGCCAGATTATCGGCGACGAACAGCTTGTTGTGCATGCGCCGGTGCAATCGTCGGAAGTCCGAGAAGATTTCCCACAACCGCCCCGGACCGAGGCTGTGGCGGTACAGGAAAGGGTTGAAAATGCGCACCTCGATGGAGGGATGTCCGGTCAGGTTGGCCAGCAGGCCGGCGTCGTCCCGAAAATGCAGGTCGTCCAGCAGCAACCGGACCCGGACGCCCCGGTCCGCCGCCGTCAGCAGGTGCTGCAGCAGCAGCAGGCCGGTGAGGTCCTCCTCACGAAAGATGTAGTACTGGATGTCCAGGCTTTGGACAGCGTTGTCGGCCAGGGCGATGCGGGAGGCAAAGGCCTCCAGACCGCTGCTGATGAGGCGTCCGCCCGACAGCGGCTCGCGAGCAGCGGCGGCGCCGGGGACCAGCTCGACCAGGGGGGAGTCTTCGGCCGCCGGCAGGGCTCGGGAAAGGGAGCGGTTGACCGCACCCGGATCGACGCGGGTACAACCTTCGGCCAGGGGAAGAACCAGGATGAGGAAGAAAAAAAAGATGCTTTTCATCCCGGCAAGTATAACCAACCGGGGACCGCTTGGCCAGAAATCTAATGTGAATAAATGGAGCGGCCCAATCCGTCCCTCGGGTCAGCCCAGGCTGCCGAGGCTGGCCAGGGCGATCACCGGTGTCGGTGCGGCGGCAGCTCCGCCCCAGACCATCAGGCTGGTCAGGCCGGCGCACCGGAAACCGCAGGCTTTCAGCATCGGTCCGGCGCCTGAGGAGGCGAGAATGTCGGCATAAAGGGTGCCGCCGGTCACGGCATCGGCGGCGGCCAAAGCCAGTCCGGCGAGATCCCCCGGCCGGTCCTCCGGACACAGCCAGGGGCCGAGAATTCTCAGGGTGCCATGGTGCTGAAGCAGGGCGACGCTCCGGCCGCTGGCCAGCAATTCACCGCCCGTGGCCAGATAATGCAGCACCAGGCGGCGATCGCTGCCCCAGGCCTGTTCGTCGGCCCGGCACAGGCTTTCAAGGTCCCCATTGGCAGCGCTCTTGCGACGGCGGCGGTTCGGCACCTCCAATAGCCAGCGCTCGATGCGATCCACCTCGCGGAAACCGCGCCGCTGGTAGAGAGGACGTCCCTGTTCGGAAGCGGTCAGCCAGATCTGCCGTGTTCCAGAGCGTCGCAGGCGATCGCAGACATGGTCGAACAGCATTGCCCCGAAACCCTGGCCGCGAAGGTCCGGCGACAGAATGAGGTTGCCCAGCCAGGCGAAGGTGCGATAGGGCACGGCGGTGGCGAAGCCGCACGGTTCGCCGCGATGCCGCAAGCCAAAGGCCCAGGCGGCGAGGGGGCCTCGAAAGAGGGCCACCTCGGGCGGCAGCACCACCCAGTGTTCCGCCTGAGCAAGAAAGAAAAAGTTGCCCCAGTCGGCAATTTCGGGGGAGTTGACAGTCAGACTGCTATCCAGGGTCAGTGCGGCCACAAAGCTCCTCGCTGATCAATCGACGTCGCGGCCGAACTGGTGGAATTCCTCCAGGTTGCTCGATTCCGCCCAAGCCAGATACTGGTTGGGGGCGTTGACAAAATCATACAACTGCTGGATGGAAAGCAGATCACGGCTTTCCTGTTCCGTCGATTGCTTGAGCAGGGGCCGCAGAGCCTCGTTCCCGGTTTGTTCCGCAAGGTGGTTGTAGAAAGCCATGGTTTGAGTTTCCAGTTCCAGCACCGCCTGGCAGCAATCGAGTTGGTGGGATCGGTCTCCGCACGGGGCCCGCAAGCCTAGAAGCTTCTGGTAGAGACCGGCCGCACGGGCTTGAAAAGGACCGTCTTGGTCCCACAGGGTCCGTCCTGGGCAGGCCGTGTTCTGCAGGATTTCATGACGCTGCAGACGATCCATGGCCAAATCGGCCAGCAATTGCTTCATCCCCTGGCCGGTCGTTTGCCGGGCCAGGGTGCCATAAATGCTCGCCGCTTCCTGCTCCATGTTGCTGAGAAATGCGTAAAGTTTCATGATTCAGGCTCCTTGCTGATAAACCTGCCGCCAAGTGGGCCGGCCGTTGCCGTCATCTGTCCGTCAATGCCAGAGCCACGCTGCCCGCCGAGATTTTTCGGCGTCCTATGGGCCTGGCGCATAGACGATGATACATCCGGGTCAATTCGAAGTCGGTGACAGGGCGTTTGCGTCGCTGGGAAGCGGTCCGGACCCGTTGCAGCAGGTCCGGGAGTCGGTCCGGTGAAGGTTCGAGGCCGAGATCCCGCAAACGTTCCGCCAGTCCGTGCCGCCCGGCATGCTTGCCCAGCACCAGGTGGCGGCTGAGACCGACTTCGGCGGGCTCGAAGGGCTCGTAATTGCGCGGATCCTTCAGAATGCCGTCGACATGCAGACCCGCTTCGTGAGCGAAGATCCGCTCTCCGACCACGGCTTTCCAGGCCGGGACGGAGCGCCCGCTGGCCCGGGCGACGCAGTGCGACACCTCCACCAGTCTTCCGGTATCGATGGGACAGGCCATGCCGCAGGCATGTTTCAGGCCCATGACCACCTCTTCCAGGGCGGCGTTGCCGGCCCGTTCGCCGAGGCCGTTGACGGTGGTGTTGACGAAGCGGGCCCCGGCCCGTACTCCGGCGATGGCGTTGGCGGTGGCCATGCCCAGATCGTTGTGGGTATGTACCTCGATGTCCAACTCAACCCGTTCCGCCAGATAACGGATCTTTTCGTAGGTGGAGAAGGGGTCGAGCAAGCCGAGGGTATCGCAGAAACGAAAGCGATCGGCGCCCAGGCTGCGCGCCAATTCCATCAGGTCGACGAGAAAGTCCAAATCGGCGCGGCTGGCGTCCTCCCCGCCGACGGAGACGTACAGGTCGTGTTGTTTGGCAAATCCCAGGGCCACCTTGAGTTGTTCCCTGACCCAGGAGCGGCTCTTGCGCAGTTTGTGGCGGATATGCAGATCCGAGACGGACAGGGAGATATCCACGGCCTCAACGCCGCAGGCCAGGGAGGCGCGGATGTCCTCCACCAGGGCGCGGTTCCAGGTGAGCAACCGGGCGTTCAGGCCCAGATCCACCAGGGCTTTGACGGCGCGCTGTTCGTCGGCGCCCATGGCCGGTATGCCGCATTCCAGTTCCTGTACTCCCATGTCATCGAGCAGGCGGGCGATGGCGATCTTTTCCGCCAGGGAAAAAGCCACCCCGGCGGTCTGTTCACCGTCCCGCAGGGTGGTGTCGTCGATGATGATTTCTGCCGGCCGGTAATCACGCATGACGCCTCCGTCAAGTCGGGTTCTTGGAGTTTCCGGCGCCGTTGCTGGAAAGGCTTCATTCTCGAAGTAGCAATCTTCATGCCTTTTTCCAACCACCTGAAATGCCATGGGAAAGTCCCGGCGGTGAGAAAAATATGCCGATAATCCGGGCAGGTTCAGTGGCCCGGTGGTGATTTTTGGGGCAGATCCGTCGCCACCTGCGGTCCGGTCAATATAACCTTCGGAAGGCATCCGCGCGGATGGCCGCATACAGGTCGTTGCCGGGGCTGATGTCCAGTTCGGTCACCGCCGGCGGCATCATCTGGGTGATGAGTTGCCGGCCGCCGCAATCCAGTTCCACGCCGACGCGTGGCCCCAGGTCGAACACTTCCCTAACCGTGCAGCGCAACAGGTTGCGGGCGCTGATGGATTCCGGATGCCGGCGGAACAGCAGAATATCCCGGGCGGTCAGGGTGAACAGGTTGTCGCCGGCGGCAGGTTCCTGGTTGAGCATCAGGCGCTGGCTGCCCCAGCGGTAGGACCAGAGTTGATCCCGGGGTTGCGGATCCTCCAGGCGCAGGAAATTGAGGTAGCCCATGGGGCAGTCCTTCATGCGCTGCCGGGCCAGGTTGTCCGGGGTGGTGCGGTCGACCAGGCGGCCGCCGTCCAGCACCAGCACCTCCTCCACCAGCAGCCGCATCTCGTTCATGGAATGGGACACGTACAGCAGGGGAATATCGTATTCGGTCAACACTTGGTTCAGGTAGGGGATGATCTGGTACTTGAGTTTTTCGTCCAGACCGGTCAGGGGTTCATCCATGAGCAACAGTTGCGGGTCGGCCAGCACCGTCCGGCCCAGGGCCACCCGCTGGCGCTCCCCGCCGGACAGGTGGTGCACCGAGCGCGGCAACAGGTGGGCGATATCCAGCACCCGGCAGAGGTCGGCGGGATCGATACGCCGGCGGATTTTGGGTATCCGCCGGAAACCGTATAACAGATTGCCTTCGACGCTCAGATGGGGAAACAGGTGGCTGTGCTGGAACACCACCCCGACACGACGCTGGTCCGGCGGCAGACAGAGGCGGCGTCCGTAGTCATACAGGATGCGATCACCAAAACGGATGGCGCCGCCGTCCGGTTCCAGCAATCCCGCCAGCAGATGCACCAGGGTCGATTTGCCGCTGCCCGAGCGGCCGAAGATGCCGACTCGTTTGCCCTCGATGCGGAAGTCCACATCCAGCCGGAAATTTTCGAACCGCTTCTGCAGGGCCAGAGAAAGGCTCATGAGCGACTCCTTTTGGCCCATTTGCCGAGCAGGGCTTCATTGCCGAGCAGCGCGGCCAGGGACAGGGCCACGGACAGCAGGCAAAGGGTCATGGCGCGACCCTCGCCCCCCGGCGTGTTGATGTAGTCGAAGATGGCCAGGGGTATGGTCTGGGTCAGGCCCGGGATGTTGCCGGCCAGGACGATGGTGGCCCCGAACTCTCCCAGACTGCGGGCGAACATCAGCCCGGCGCCGGCCAGCAGCGCCCGGCCGGACAGAGGCAGAACGATGCTGATCAGGGTGTCGCGCCGGGAGGCGCCAAGGGTCCGGGCCGCCTGCAGCAGGCGGGGATCAATCTCTTCCAGACCGATGCGCACCGCGCGTACCAGCAATGGAAAGCCCACTACCAGGGAGGCCGCCACCGCCGCCCACCAGGTAAAGACGATGCGCAGTCCGGTCTTCGCCAGCAGGCCGCCGAGGAGGCCGTTGCTGCCCAGCAGCAACAACAGCAGGTAGCCCACCACCACTGGCGGCAGCACCAGGGGCAGGTTCAGCAGCCCTTCCAAAAGGGCTCGGCCGCGGAAGCGTCCAAAGCTCAGCAGCGCCCCAGCCAGGAAGCCGCCGGGCAGGGACAGCAGGGTGGCGGTCAGGGCTACCCGGACCGAAAGAGCCACGGCCTGATAGTCGGTTGCGGTCAGATCGAACATGGTTGCGCCTCGGCATTGCTCAGGGAAGCATAAAACCGAAACCGGCAAGAATCCGGCCGGCCTCGGGCGAAGCAAGAAACTTGAAAAATTCCTGCACCTCGGCGCGCCGTGCCCCTTCAGGCGTCAACCCCACGGGATACAACACCGGTTCATGCAGGTCCGCGGGAACCTCGAACAAAATGCGGGCCTGTTTGGCCAACAGGGCATCGGTGCGAAACACAAAAGCGCCGTCCACCTCGCCCCGCTCTGCGTACATGCGCGCCTGCAGCACATCCTTGGCCAGCACCAGGCGCTTGTTTTGCTGCAGAACAGGATAGAGACCGGCTTTCTTCAGAGCCTGCTCCGTGTAGCGCCCGGCGGGCGAACTGCCGGGGCTGCAGAGGGCGATGCGCTGCAGCCCCGGCAGATCCGCCAGGCTGCGAACCGTTTGGTCGGAACGGCCGAGGAATACCAGGCTGTTTTGCGCCAGAACCCGCACCGTGCCCGGCACGATGCGTTTTTCAGTGACGAGGTGATCCATCCATTGCCGGTCGGCGGAAATGAACAGATCCGCCGGAGCACCGGCGACGATTTGGCGCGCCAGGGTGCCGGAGGCGGCAAGGTTGGGCACCAATTGCATTTGAGGATGCCTTTCCCGGTAGGCTGCGTCGAGGGCGCGCAGCGCATCGGACAGGCTGGCGGCCGCTGCGACGCGGATTTCGGCAGCGGCAGCCGGTTGGATAACCAGGATCGCGCAGGTCAGTATAATCAGACCAAGGAGTTTGTTCATGATTTGACCTCTCATCAGGAGAATGGATTGAACACCTTGCGGATGGACGCCGATTCCACCGGTTTGTTTCAACGGCACATGCTGAATGGAACCACGGGCGCGACATCGAGTTCGGCGGTGGCCAAATCCAATCCCAGAACGCCCGCCGCATCGGCCCGGCACTGCTGACAGTGGCGGGACTGGGCCAGAATCCTTTCGGCCTGGCTGCGGATGGCTTCCATCTGCGCCGCATCCGGTAACGGGTGGTTTTTAAAGATGCCCTGCGGAATCAGGGGCAGGATGTTCATCATGCGCGCCCCCAGGCTATTGGCCATCTCGGCCAGGGGCAGGGTTTCGTGGTTATTGACGCCGGGGATGTAGACGGAATTGATCTTGACCAACAGGCCGGCCTCGGTAGCGGCGGCAATACCCGCCAATTGGGCATCGATCAGGGCCGCCGCGGCGTCCGCCCCGCGCAGCAGGGTGCCGCCCAGTTTCACCCACTGGTAGACCTTGGCGCCTGTTGCCGGAGTCAGGGCATTCATGGTCACGGTAATGCTGCCCACGCCCACCTCCTGCAGGACGGGCAGTTTTTCCGCCAGCATTAGACCGTTGGTGGACAGGCACAGCTGCAAATGAGGATAGGCTTTCCGCACCAGGCGAAAGGTTTCGAAGGTATTGGGGTTGGCCAGGGGGTCGCCGGGACCGGCAATTCCCACCACCTTCAGAGCCTCGCCCACCTGGGGATGGGCCAGCAGAGCGGAAACCCGCTGCAGGGCCTGCTCGGGGGTCAAAACCCGGCTGGTGACGCCGGGACGGTTTTCGTTGGCGCAATCGAAGCGCCGCTCACAAAACCCGCACTTGATGTTGCAGCCCGGCGCCACCGGCAGATGGATGCGGGCGTTATGGCTGTGCTGGGCGCTGAAACAGGGATGACCACCGGCCGGGCTGGCACTGTTGGGACAGGATGTGGCGGACATGGGAGGCTCCTTTCGTGGGTGGCCGGACCGGTATCAGGTTCGGGAAGCAAATAAAAAAGGGCCCGGGCGGATTCTGCCGCCGGGCCCCATTGCCTTGAGTCGGGCACATCGTTGTGCCGGTTGTTTCATTAATTCCAAAGCACGGGCCGTGCCAAGTTTGTATTCGATTGAAATTGTTGATGTTATCTTCTTTGAAGAAGATTGAATCGCAGAGAGGCAGGGAACTTTGTTTATTTTTTATGCGGTCAGCAGCTGATATGCACTGCGCAGGGCCGGTTCGATGGGCCCGGCCGCCGCAATGTGAGTCAATCCCGCCGACTCCAGAGCCTGCCGGGGCAGATCACCGATGCGGACACTGACCACGGCGCGGCAATCGCCCAAAGCTTCGGCGATGGCCTGGAAACGCTGCTGGTGAAAAGTGTGATCCGGATCACTGGAACAGTATTTTTCCACCAGAATGGTTTTTTCCTGCTCGATGCTGCGTTCATCGACCAAAAACACGGTAAAGGCGGCCGCCTGCCCGAAATGCAGGTCCACTTCATGACCATCCAGGGTGGCAACGGCAATGCGCATGACGCAACTCCTTGGGAAAGGGGCCGGACGGTCAGGGTCTGTGACCGCCCGGCCAATCGGATCAGATCTCCAACGGCTTGAAGGAAAAGGCCTTTTTCGGGCAGGTCACGCCGCAGGCGGCACAGCCGATACAGTTGCCGGGATTGTCGACGAACATGAACATGCGCGCCGAGTCTTCTTCATCCACTTCGTGGAAACCCAGCACCGAGCGGGAACAGACCTTGTAGCAGCGGCCGCAGCCGAGACATTTTTCATCGTCGACGGCAACCACGAAGGTCGGGGTCCAGGATTTGCCTTCCTTGGTTTTTCCGGTGTAGTAGGCCATGGTGTTTACTCCTTGAATGTTGGATATTGGATAGTAACTATTCAGCATCGTGGAGCAGGGTCTCGCGCCGCCCTCCCCGAGGGCCGCATGAACCCATCCCTGGGGCTTGACGGTTGCCATCCGGGCGCCAGGCACCCTCGGGGAGGGCGCCCCGAGCCCCTGTGCTGAATAGTTACGTTGGATAAAGGGTCAGGGTGACGGTCGATGCCGTTTATTCCGCGTCCGGTGCCGGGCGCATGCCGAGATGCATGGCGCGGCGCATCCAGGGCGGCGGGTTGTCGCGCATGACCTGCTGCAGTTTGGCAACGACCTCGGCAATGGTTTCATTGCCCTTGGTCTTGACGGGATGGATTTTGCGGGCCACCAGGCGCGCCGCCGCCGGACCGCCGATCTGGGTGACATAGACCATGGTGCTGTCGCCGAGGGCGGCGAGACGGGCCATGATCCTGTCGTCCTCGCCCTCTCCATTCCCTTCTACGGCGACCACGCCGGCACATCGGGCCGTTTCCGGTTCGATGTCCCAGATGATGAAGCTCTGCGCCCAGCCGAAATGTTCGTCGATATGTTCCTGGTCGGTACTGGCGAATGCGACTTTCATGGCAGATCCTTTCCTGATGGTTTCGGGGGTTCGGCTCTTGGCGCCAGCGGTTTTCCACCCGGCAACTCGCGCCCGGAGCCCAATCCCCGAGGTTGGCATTGGTGAATTTCTCCCTTCTGCCCGGGCGGCCAGGGGAAGCTTCCCCTGGCCGCCTCGGGACAGGCCCGATGCGGCTAACGCATCATTTCAAAATGTTTGTCCTCGCAGTTGCGGTCCACCTCGTCCAAAAAGGTGTTGGCGATGGAGCTCAGCAGGTTGATGGCCCCCTGGTAGCCGATGTAGGGCGAGCGGTGCAGGTTGACCCGGTCGATGATGGGGAAGCCGACCCGGATCAGAGGCACGCCGGCATCCCGGGCGACGAATTTGCCGTGGGTATCGCCGATGAGAGCGTCGACGGGGTCGGTCATCACCAGGCTGCGCAGATGCCAAAGGTCCTTGTTCATCCAGATCTGGCAGCCGGCCCCGTAGGGAGACTTTTCCAACAGCGCCTGCAGGGATTTGGCGACCCGCTTGTTGCCGCGGCTGCAGAGGATGTGGTAGGGCCGGGCGCCCATTTCCAGCAGGAAGGAGATCATCCCGGCCAGAAAATCCGGGTCGCCGTAGATGGCGAATTTCTTGTTGTGCAGGTACTGGTGAGCATCGGTCATGGCATCCACGGCCCGGCCGCGTTCGGCCTTGAGGCTTTCCGGTACCGGCGTTTCGGACAGTTCGGCCAGCTTCATCAGCAGAGTGTCGGTGTTGGCGACGCCGATGGGATAGGGCAGCACCTCCACCGGTGCGTCGGTCTGATCCGACAACCATTTGACGGTTTCCGTGGTCGCGTACTTCTGCATGACCAGGGTCGCCCGGGCATTGAGGCAATCCGCTGCCTCCGCCAGGGGCGTACCGCCGGGATAGGGGCGGTAGGTGCCGTCCAGGGGCGAGTCGAAGGATTCGGAGATGTCCGCCAAAACCGTCACCGGAATGCCGAAGGCTTCGCAGATGCGTTGGTATTCCCGGTAATTGCCGGTGTTGGCATCAAAGCCGGGAATCAGGTTGAGTTTGCCATTATCCTTGGCCGAACCCTTTTTATCCGCGGTCAGGTAGGCCAGAATGGCTTTCAGCATGGCGTCGTAGCCATGGATATGGGTGCCGTTGAAGCTCGGGGTGTTGGCGTAGGGCACCGGAAAATCCTGGGGGATATGCCCCTCGTTGCGCGCGTTGATGATGAAGGCGTTGAGGTCGTCGCCGATGACCTCCGGCATGCAGGAGGTGAACACCGCAATCATCTTGGGCGCATAGAGTTTGTAGGCATTTTCCAGCCCCTCGAAGAGGTTGTTCTGGCCGCCGAAGACCGCGCCGTCCTCGGTCATGGCGTCGGAGACGGCCGGCGCCGGTTCGCGGAAATGGCGGTTCAGCGTGCTGCGATAGTAGGAGGCGCAGCCCTGGGAGCCGTGAACAAAGGGCAGGGTGCCTTCAAAGCCGTGCGCCACCAGTTGCGCTCCCAGAGGCTGACAGGCATGGGCCGGGTTGATGACGGTGGCTTCGCGGGCGAGGTTTTTCTCCCGATACTCCTCGCTGTTGATCCATTCCTTGACCCGCGCGACCTCTTCAGGGGTGATTTCCGTTACTTTTTTTATGGCGCACTGTTCGCTCATGGTGATTACTCCTGTACAAAAGTGAGGCGGTGAGAAGTGCTTCAAGCATTTCTTTAAAACGGCGCCTTGATCAGACTCCAGGTCGGACTGTTGATGGCCATGTCGATGTCCCGGGCGAAAACCGGGAAACCGTCGTAGGCGTGGTAGGGACCGGAATAGTCCCAGCTGTGCATCTGCCGGAAGGGGATGCCGGCTTTCTGGAAGACGTATTTTTCCTTGATGCCGCTGGCCACCAGGTCGGGCCGGAAGGTTTCCGCCCATTTCTCCAGTTCGATTTCCGAGGCGTCGTCGAAGATCAGGGTGCCTTTGGCCATCTCTTCGTAGGTGCGCTCATAATCGTCGTTGTGGGCGAACTCGTAACCGGCGGCGATGATTTCCATGCCCAGATCTTCATAGGCGCCGATGGTATGGCGGGGACGCAGGCCGCCGACGAACAGCAGAACCCGTTTGCCCTCCAGGCGCGGACGGTACTCGTCGATGACTCTCTGCATCCGCGGTTGGTACTCGGCGATGATCTTCTCGGCGTTTGCCTGAATCTTCTCGTCGAACCGGGCGGCGATGGCGCGCAGGCTGGCGGCGATCTTGGTCGGACCGAAGAAGTTGAACTCCATCCAGGGGATGCCGTACTTCTCTTCCATGACCTTGCACATGTAGTTCATGGAGCGGTAGCAGTGAATCAGGTTCAGCTTGACCTGATGGGTCGCGGCGATGTGCTCGATCTGGCCGTCACCGGTCCAGATGGCCCGGACCCGCAGGCCCAGTTCTTCGAGGATCTTTTTCGAGGCCCAGGCGTCGCCGCCGATGTTGTAGTCGCCGATCAGGGCGATGTCGTAGGGGCCCGGCGCATCGGCGAACTCGCGGGTGCCGATGATGTAGTCGCGGATGGTGTCGTTGGAGATGTGATGGCCCAGGGACTGGCTGACGCCGCGGAAGCCTTCACAGTTACAGGGCACCACCGGGATATCCAGCTCCTCCGCCGATTTCTTGGCCACGGCGTTGATGTCGTCGCCGATGAGGCCCACCGGGCATTCGGACAGCACCGAGATGCCCTTAGCGAGGGGGAACAGTTCGCGCACCTCGCGGCAGATGACTTCGAGCTTCTTGTCGCCGCCGTAGACGATGTCCTTTTCCTGAAAGTCGGAAGTGAACTGCATGCCGCTGAAGACATCCACGCCCATGGTGCCTTCCACCAGGTTGCGGCGCGTGCCCCAGCTGTAGTAGCCGCAGCCCACCGGGCCATGGGAGATGTGCACCATGTCGCGGATCGGGCCCCAGACCACGCCCTTGGCGCCGGCATAGGCGCAGCCGCGGGCGCTCATGACGCCCGGAACGGTCTTGCGGTTGGACTTGACCGCGCAGCCTTCCACGCCGGGGTCGTTGGCGGCCATGTGCGGGGCGCGTTTCTTGCGGGCTTTCTCCGGATAAAGTTCGAGCGTTTCCTCGATGAGTTCTTCGGTGGTTTTCTTCTCGATGCCCGCCAACGGGGGCCTGACCGCTTCGTTCTGCTTTTCCATGTGTCGCTCCTGTGGTGATGGCTGAAGAGGGTGGCGGCCCGGCCGGCGGCCGCCATGCCCTCCTGGTGTTTTTTCAGGCGTTTTCAGCCTTGCCGACGATGGATTCGTCGTCCTCTTCGATGATGCCGAACTCCATCAGCAGGCCTTCCAACTCGTCCATGGTCAGCGGCGTCGGGACCACCAGCATCTTGTTTTCGTCGATCTTGCGGGCCAGTTCCCGATACTCTTCGGCCTGTTTGTGCTCCGGCGAGTATTCGATGACGGTCATGCGCCGCAGTTCGGCGCGCTGCACCTGGTTGTCGCGGGGCACGAAGTGGATCATCTGGGTGCCGAGCTTGGCGGCCAGGGCCTCGATGAGTTCCTTTTCCTTGTCCGTGTTGCGGGAGTTGCAGATCAGGCCGCCGAGGCGCACGCTGCCCGAGGAGGCATACTTGACGATCCCCTTGCAGATGTTGTTGGCGGCGTACATGGCCATCATTTCGCCGGAGACGACGATATAGATTTCCTGGGCCTTGTTTTCGCGAATCGGCATGGCGAAGCCGCCGCAGACGACGTCGCCGAGCACGTCATAGAAGACATAATCCAGATCCTCGGTGTAGGCGCCTTCTTCCTCCAGGAAGTTGATGGCGGTGATGACACCGCGGCCGGCGCAGCCGACCCCCGGTTCGGGACCGCCGGATTCGACGCACTTGGTCCCGCCGAAACCTTCCTTGAGCACATCGCTCAACTCGAGATCTTCGACGGTACCCAACTCGCGCACCTTGTCCATGACCGTTTCCTGGGCCTTGGCGTGCAGCATCAGGCGGGTGGAGTCGGCCTTGGGGTCACAGCCCACAATCATGACCTTCTTGCCCAGAGATGCCAGGCCGGCGACGGTATTCTGGGTGGTGGTGGATTTGCCGATGCCGCCCTTGCCATAGATCGCGAGCTGTCTGATTTTCTTTGCCATGGTGAAACCTCCGTTGAGTTAGGGTGTGGCCGCTGCGGGGCGGGCAAATCTGCCGGCGTGACCCTTGGACGTCGGATGGACCGTCCCGCGAAAAGCCTTGTAAATAAAAAATGCCCCACCCGGATTGCTGTCCGGATGGGGCGACTTTGCCCGTTGGGCGCCGCCGTGGCGCCGTTCTTCTATGTACTGACCCGGTTTGCTCCGGGGGTTGCGTTGTAGCTGCGGTCCTGCCGTGGCATCATTGCCGCCAGCGCGGCCCTGCATCGTGCCGTGCGCTGTTGACTTACCCTATTGCACTGGGCGTGCCAAAGATGAAAAGTGCCGAAATTGGGCTTTGCCCGGGGGATAGAGGGAAATGCCTTGCCCTCTTTTTGGGGAGGATGGCTAAAATATGTGCAGATCAGGAAAAGGAGGTCGTGAAAAAAATAACCGCGTTTGCGCTCAAAACAGTTCTGCCCGCGGGACTCGGGGGGTCGCGCGGGCAGAAGATCACCAGTTTGGCAAAGGAGGGCTAGTGTCCAGTGCGGTTAGCCGTGTCAAGAAATTCTGAGAGATTTTGGTTGCTGGCAAGGCGCGCCGACGCAGGCCTAGCCAGAGTTAAACCGAGAAGGCGGAACGCAGCCAGCGACCAAAAGGCCCAGAATTTGAAGACAGGACTAACCGCACGGGACACTAGATGCTGCCCAGGTAGGTATAGGAAACCAGGGCCTTGTCCAGCAGTTCCAGGAAATGGCTGGTCTCTTCGAAGTTGATCTTGCGGGAGGCCACGCCCTTTTCGAGGGTGTCCCGAACATGCTTGAGGATTTCCGGGCCCTTGTACTGCACGTACTTGAGGCTCTCCCAGACGGCATCGCCGTTGATGACGGTGTCGATCTTGTAATTGGTCTTCTTGTTGAACGTCACGTGCACGGCGTTGGTGTCGCCGAACAGGTTGTGCATGTCCCCCAGAATTTCCTGGTAGGCGCCGATGAGGAAGAAGCCGATATAGTAGTCTTCGTCATCCCGGATCTGGTGGATGGGCAGAAACTTGGCCCGGCCGTTTTCCCCGACGAAGCTGGTAATCTCGCCGTCCGAGTCGCAAGTGATGTCGGCAATGGAGGCCATCACATCCGGCTTCTGGTTCAGGCGCTGGATGGGCACGATGGGAAACAGCTGATCGATGGCCCAGGAGTCCGGCAGCGACTGGAACAGGGAAAAATTGGCGAAGAAGGTCTGCCGCAGGCTCAGTTGGAAATTCTGCAACTCCTCCGGAATGATCTTCAGCCGTTCGATGATGCTGTTGATCTTGATGAAAATCTTGCTGCAGAGCCATTCGGCCAGGGCCCGGTCATGCAGGTTCAGATAGCCGAGGTTGAACAGGCTGACGGCTTCCTTGAACAGCTGCAGGGTGTCGTGGTAGTCCTCCCGCAGGGAGTAGCGGTCGAGGCTCTTGTAGATGTCGACCAGTTTCTTGACCGTGGGCGACAATTCTTCGGCCGTGGCCAGGGTTTCCTCAAAATCGGGCAGGGCATTCTGGGTATTGGTATTCAGAATGTTGGTGACCAGCACCGAATAATGGGCGACCGTCGCCCGGCCCGATTCGGAGATGATGTTGGGGCACTCCACGCCGGCCTGTTCGCAGACGTTCTTCACCTGGTAGATGACGTCGTTGGCGTATTCTTCGATGTTGTAGTTGACGCTGGAGAAATAGCTCGACTTGGAGCCGTCGTAATCAACCCCGAGGCCGCCGCCGATATCGAGAAATTGCAACTCGTCCACGCCCATCTTGCGCATTTCCGCGTAGATCCGGGTGCCCTCGATGAGGGCGTTCTTGATCTTGTCGATCTTGGTGATCTGGCTGCCGATATGGAAATGCAGCAATTTGACCGTGCCGAGCAGTTCCCGTTCCCGGAGCATTTCCACGGCGGCCAGCAGTTCGGAAATCTTCAGGCCGAACTTGGCGTCGTCACCGCCCGATGTCGACCATTTGCCGGTGCCCTTGGAAGAAAGCTTAACGCGGATGCCCAGCTTCGGCACGATGCCGGTCTTCTCTGCCAGGGCCAGGATCTTTTCCAGTTCGAACAGCTTTTCGACGACGATGGTGATGTCGAAACCGATGCGGGTGGCGTAGAGGACCATTTCGATGAAATCGTTGTCCTTGTAGCCGTTGCAGATGATGGGCAGGGTCTTGCCGGCGGCGAAGGAGATGGCTGCCACCAGTTCCGGTTTGGAGCCGACTTCCAGGCCCATTTTGTGTTTTTTGCCGAACTCGGCGATGGCCTCCACCACCTGGCGCTGCTGGTTGACCTTGATGGGGTAAAAAGTCTGGTAGGTGGCCGGATATTCGTTTTCGGCGATGGCGTTTTTAAAGGCCCGGTTGATGGCGGCGATGCGCCCCTGCAGCACGTCCATGAAGCGCAGCAGGATGGGCGGTTTGATTTTGCGTTTGATCAGATCGTCTACCAGCACCCGCAGGTCGATGGAGTATTTGGAACAGGGCGAAGGATGGACACAGATGTGGCCCTTCTTGTTGATGGAAAAGAAGTCGTCTCCCCAGTTGGGCAGGTTGTAGATTTTGGCGGAGTCGTCGATGGACCAGCGTTCCATGGGCATCACCAGTTGGGTTATTGATGGACAATTTGCGGACATGTTGCGCGCGCCCGCCAAACAACGTGCTTACGAAAGTCGGCCCTTGAAATCCTCGTAGCCGAAACTGCGCACCACCTGCAATGTCCCGGTCTCCGGCTCGTAGGTGCACAGATGGGGATGCTGGATGCCGTTGAAGGTAGTGGTTTTAACCATGGTGTAATGGGCCATGTCGAGAAAGGCCAACCGCTGGCCGGGCTCCAGGGGTTGCTCGAAGGACCAATCGCCGATGATGTCGCCAGCCAGGCACGACGGCCCGGCCAAACGATAGGCATGGGGTTTGTCGCCGGGATCGTGTCCGTTCAGGATGCCGGGGCGATAGGGCATTTCCAGCACGTCCGGCATGTGACAGGTGGCCGACACGTCGAGGATGGCGATGTCGCCCTGATTGTGCACCACGTCCAGCACCTCGCTGACCAGCACGCCGGTGCCGATGGCGATGGCTTCGCCCGGTTCCAGGTAGACCTGCACCCCGTACTTGCCCTGGAAATAGCGGATCAGTTCCACCAGCCCGTCAATGTCGTAGCCCTCGCGGGTGATATGGTGCCCACCGCCGAGGTTGAGCCACTTCATGTCCGGCAAAAAGGCGCCGAACTTTTCCTCGAAGACCTTCGCGGTGCGGGCCAGGGGCTCGAACAGGTGCTCGCACAGGGTATGAAAATGCAGGCCCTCGACGCCCTCCAGGCTGCGGCCCTCGAACTCCGCCCGCCGAATGCCGAGGCGTGAACCGGGCGCGCAGGGATCGTACAGCGGGGTGTGGCCTTCCGAGTGTTCGGGGTTGACCCGCAGCCCAACGGAAACCCGGCCCCGCTCCTTGTGCCACAGGGGACGAAAACGTTCCAGCTGGGCGAAGGAATTGAACACCAGATGGTTGGACAGGCCGAGCAGTTCCACCACGTCGCCGGGCTTGAAGGCGGCGGCGAAACTGTGTACCTCGCGGCCGAACTCCTGCCGGCCGAGGCGGGCCTCCCAGGGTGAACTGGCGCAGACCCCGTGCAGGGTTTCGCGGATCAGGGGGAAGACGCTCCACATGGCAAAGGCTTTCAGCGCCAGCAGAATCTTCGCGCCGCTGCGCTGCTGCACCGCGTCCAGGATCGCCAGGTTATGGCGCAGGCGCCCCAAATCGACCACATAGGCCGGCGAGGGCGCCAGTTCCATAATTTTCGGGATATCGATACCGGTCATGGTTTCAAGGGCAGGCTGAAGGCTGAAAAAAAGACTGAAGGCTGAAGACTGAGGGCTGAAGGAAAACCCTGAGTCATTTATTTGCCGTCCGCTTCAGATTCGACCTTCTCCTGGGTTACGGCAGGCTGAGGGCTGCAGAAATACCGCCTCAACCTGCCGACAAGGTTTTTGATTACATTTTCAACAAACCGAGGGCCGCAGAGAACATTTTGCCTTTACTTACAGCCTTCGGACTTCAGCCTTCGGACTCACTTCACAATTCCGGCCAGTCGCCGCCGTCGACCACCACCGTCGGCAGGCCCATGGGACCGAGCACCTCGAGGAACAGTTCGGGATCGAACTGCTCCATGTTGAACACCCCGGAGCCGCGCCACTTGCCGGTCAGCATCATGATGCCGCCGACCGCCGCCGGCACGCCGGTGGTGTAGCTGATGGCCTGGGAGTTGGTCTCCTGGTAGCATGCCTGGTGGTCGCAGATGTTGTAGATGTAGACCTGCTTGCGCCGGCCGTCCTTGATGCCGCGGGCAATGACGCCGATGCAGGTCTTGCCCTTGGTCAGCGGACCGAGGCTGCCGGGGTCCGGCAGCAGGGCCTTGAGGAACTGGATGGGCACGATCTTCTGACCCTGGAATTCCACCTCGTCGATGCGGGTCATGCCGACATTTTGCAGTACCTCAAGATGCTTGAGGTAGTTGTCGGAGAAGGTCATCCAGAACTGGGCCTTTTTGATGGTTGGGATGTGCTTGACCAGGGACTCCATCTCTTCGTGGTAGAGCCGGTAAATGTTCATGGGCCCGATGCCGTCGGGGAAATCGAACACCCGCTTGGTGGACAGGGGCGGCGTCTCCACCCAGTCACCGTTCTCCCAATGGCGGCAGGTTGCCGTCACCTCGCGAATGTTGATTTCCGGGTTGAAATTGGTGGCGAACGGCTGGCCGTGGCTGCCGGCATTGGCGTCGATGATGTCCAGTTCGTGGATCTCGTCCAGGTACTTCTTCGCCGCCAAGGCGGTGTAGACGTTCGTCACCCCGGGGTCGAAGCCGCTGCCGAGGAGGGCCATGATGCCCTTTTCGACAAAGCGGTCATGGTAGGCCCATTGCCAACTGTACTCGAACTTGGCGGTTTCGACGGGCTCGTAGTTGGCGGTGTCCAGGTAGTCTACGCCCGTTTCCAGGCAGGCGTCCATGATGGTCAGATCCTGGTAGGGCAGGGCCACGTTGATGACCAGTTGCGGCTGTTCCTGTTTGATCAAGGCCACCAGCTCCGGCACGTTGTCGGCGTCGACGCGGGCGGTCTTGATGGGGAAATGGGGAATTTCCGCTGCGATGGCGTCACACTTGGACTGGGTCCGGGACGCCAGGGTAATGGCGGTAAAGACATCCTTCGCCTGCGCGCATTTGTGGACCACCACCCGGCCGACGCCACCTGCACCGATAATCAGCACTTTGCTCATGGTCATATTCTCCTTCTTTGCCCCTGCGAAGCTGCGACGTGAACCTTCTGTCTCAACCTAACGGCTCTTGTAGTCAAAGGTGGGCGGAGTCACCACCCACAGGATTTTGGCCGGCCCTTTGCCGATGTTTTTGACCGCATGGCGGCGGTCGGAGGTGAAATAGAAGCATTCGTCCTTTTTCACCGTATAGATTTTGTCGTCCAGACGCACCTGGATGCGGCCCGCCACGACGTAGCCGAATTCCTCGCCTTCGTGGAAATCCTGTTCGTCCATTTCCGCGCCGGGCTCCAGGGTCACCAGGGCCGGGTCCATTTCGCGATTCTGGGCGCCGGGCACCAGCAGCTCCACCCGTACCGGCCCGTCCTCGCCCGTAGGCCGGACGCGGGCCTTGGCGCCGAACACCACCTCGGCGTCCGTCGGCTCGGTGAAAAACTCCTGCATGCTGACCCCGAGGACATCCAGAATGTCCTTGAGGGTGGCGATGGACGGACAGGCGGTGTCGTTTTCCAGTTGGGAGATATACCCCTTGGTCAGGTCGGCCCGGCCGGCCAGCTCTTCCTGCGTCAGGGAATTGCTCATCCGCAGGCGCTTGAGTTTTTCTCCGATGTTCAAACGGGGCTCCGCATTCAAGAGTACCAGCCGGACGCGGCCTGGAAAGGTTTTTTCCGGCCTGGCGGCAGAAAAACAGGGGCTGATTCTAGGGCCTTTTGAATATTTGTCAATAGCAAAGTTTAGGTATTATAAACTAAATGAATAGCGGCGTCAGCTGGAAGAGGAAGAGCCGACGGCGAAGTCGGATTTCCGTAACCGGCGGTGCCCGAGCAGAAAATCATCAGATCATCAGATTGGAATGTGGATGAGGTGAGGTTTCAACCTGTCTTCAAACAACGCCCAACAGGGCAGCAGTATTGCCCAGCACTTGTGGCGGCAGGCCGAGGGCCAGTTTCAGGTGCAGATCCTGGTCCCAGGGGTTGTCGAGGGCGGCCAGGCGCCGGAGGGTGCCCAGGGGCAGGCGCCCCAATTGGAACCAGGGCGAGCACAGGCCGGTACGGGGCAGGGGCATGTCGGTGCCGTAATGCAGCCGCTGGTGGAATTCTTCATGGTTCAGAACACGCCGCAGGTGGCCGAGGCGATTGAGTTGGGTCAGGGCCGAGATGTCGCCGTGCAGGTTGGGATGGCGGTGCATCAGCTTCAGGAACCGCTCGAAGTTGGGTTGCCCCTGATTGCGGCCGTTGCTGGCGCAATGGGCGGCGATAACGGTGACGCCCTGCTCCAGGGGCAGGGCCAGCCGTTTCGGGTCGGCCAGGTGATCGTCCGCCCGGGTAAAGGATCCCTCCTCGCCGGTGTGGCTGAGCAGCGGCAGTTTCAGTTCCGCCAGACGGCGATAGAAGGGCACCAGGTCGGGCTGGGCCGGATCGATATTCTGGATGGAAGGCAGCCACTTCACCAGCACCGCGCCGCTTTCAACCGCCCGGTCGAGGCGCTCCAGGGCATCGGGGCGCCGGGGATGGATGCTGGCACCGAACAGCAGGTTGGGATGCTGGCGGCAGGCCCGGGCGATGAACTCGTCGGGGATGTAGAGTTCCGTGCGGTGTTCGTCAAGGCTTCCGCAGCCGTCAATGACGCCGTCGAGGGCGAAAACCACCGCCTTGTCGACGAAGCGGGATTCCGCCAGGCGCCGGGACATGCGGCTGAGCACCAGCATGTCCCCGGCGGTTTCCAATGCCTCGACGGTGACTTCGAAGGCTTGCAGATAACGGCGGAACTTCCAGCTTTGGCGCAGGCGCGGTGCGATGCGGCAACCGCTGCCGCCGGCGCCGATGCCGGCCCCGTGGCAGTGGATGTCGATAACGGGGGCGGCGGGAATGAATGGCGAGGTCATGGCCGGGACTCCGTGGCGGGGTGGCGGTCGGTGAGCCCATCCGGCTCGAGAATTATCACCGACAGGAAACTGTTTGACAAGTTACAATATTTGTCGATATTTATGAAGGGTGTTTTTATTTGCAGGTTGAAAGGGCCCATGGTGGACAAACCGTCTGCACGTTCAGGTTGGAAGGCCGCCAGGCCGGAATTGCTCCGGTCGGCGGCTTTTTTTGTTCTGTCCGATGCTTTCCAAGGAGAAGAGCCATGATACCTCAATTTCGCAATATGGTTTTTGAAGGCGGCGGGGTCAAGGGACTCGGCTATGTCGGAGCCATGCAGGTGCTGGCGCAGCGTGGTCTGCTGCAGCCCATTCAGCGGGTCGGCGGAACCAGCGCCGGCGCCATCAATGCCCTGCTGTTCGCCTTGGGCTACGATATCCGCAGCCAGCGCGATATCATGTTCTCCACCGACTTTCGCCAGTTCATGGATGACTCCTTCGGCCTCATCCGCGATATCCGCTGCCTGGCCAAGGAGTTCGGCTGGCACAAGGGGGATTTTTTCAACGCCTGGCTCGGCAAACTGATCAAGGAGCGCCTGGGCAAGACCCAGGCCACCTTTCGCGATCTGAAAAACGCCAAACGCCCCGATCTGTATGTTGTCGGCACCAACCTGTCCACGGGCTTTTCCGAGGTTTTCTCCATGGAGCGCAACGCGGATATGCCCCTGGTGACGGCAGTGCGCATCAGCATGTCCATTCCCCTGTTCTTCGCCGCCATGCGTCATGGCTCCCGCAACGACGTGTATGTCGACGGCGGGGTGATGCTCAACTATCCGGTGAAACTCTTCGACCGGCAACGCTACATCGATATGGAACAGGAAGCCGCGGCGGCGCGCTTCGTCGATTACTACAACCGCGAAAATGCCCGTTTCCTTCTCGACCGCCCCGAACGCAGTCCCTACGTTTACAACCGCCAGACCCTCGGCATGCGTCTCGATACGGTCGAAGAGATCGGCCTGTTCCGCTACGACGAGCCTCTGCAGGGCAAGAAAATCGACCATTTCAGTCAGTATGCCCGAGCCCTGATTACCGCCGTCATGCAGGTGCAGGAAAACATGCATCTGCACAGCGACGACTGGCAGCGCACCCTGTACATCAATACCCTGGACGTGAAGACCACCGACTTCGAACTCAGCGACGCCAAGAAGACGGCCCTCATCGAGGAGGGTATCAAAGGGGCGGAAAACTATTTCCGCTGGTTCGAGGATCCGCTTGAAGAACCGGTGAACCGGCTGGCTGCGGGGTAAGGGCACGGAATTTACCTGAGATTGGCCGACTTCATGCATATTTACCCGGCATCGTCGTTTGGAAACCCGGACCATGGCACCCTTCGCCCCGCTCTGTTGGTGGCGACCATTCAACCTCATATCGCAAAGGAGAACGCAGCATGATCGTCACCAACGTCAATCACGTCCCCGGAAGAAAAATCCTCGAACACTACGGCATCGTCCAGGGCAGCACCGTGCGCGCCAAACATGTCGGCCGGGACATCATGGCCAGCTTCAAAAACCTGGTCGGCGGCGAACTCAAGGGCTATACGGAACTGCTCCAGGAAGCTCGCGAGGAGGCCACCCAGCGCATGACGACCCAGGCCCGCCAACTCGGCGCCAACGCCGTGATCAATGTCCGCTTCGCCACCTCCTCCGTCGCCCAGGGCGCCGCCGAGCTGTTCGCCTACGGCACCGCGGTGCTGGTGGAATAACGGAGGCGGGGCATGGAATTCATCGTCAATCATTTGGATCTCAGCCTGTTCGCGGTGCTGGTCACCGTCGGGTATGCGGCCGGAACCTTCGCCGAGCGTCGGCATTACGCCTCCATTCTGACCCGGGAGCGGGCCCAACGCCAGTTTCAGGTCATGAACGCCGAAGCCTATTTCGCCGAGGGGCGGGTCAAGAATTCGTTCATGGTATCCGGCAGCGCCGTCATTTCCATCGACTATTTCAAGCGCCTGCTCGCCATTCTGCGCAATATTTTCGGCGGCCGGGTCAAAGCCTATGAATCCCTGGTGGACCGGGCACGGCGCGAAGCCATCCTGCGCATGAAGGAAGAAGCCCTGACGCGCGGTGCCGACATGGTGGTCAATCTGCGCCTGGAAACCGCCGCCATCGGCAACGCGGCCAATCGGCGCGGCCGCATCGGCAGTGTCGAGGTGCTCGCCTACGGCACCGCTGTGACTTTGAACAAGACATGAAATACATCGCCCGGGAACTGACGGAAAACGTCAATGTTTCCAAGAGCCATCCCCTGGCCGAACTGGCCTGGCTGGCCGGGGGACTGCTCGCCGTGGTGGCTATTCTCTATCTGAGTCTGTGGTGGGTGGCCGACCGCATCGTGCCGCGGGTCCCCGTCCAGGTCGAAGTCTGGGCGGGGCAGCAGTTGATGGCGCGGTTTCCCAATCGACCCGACCCGCAACTGACGGAGCGGGTGCGGAATCTCGTGCGCCTGCTGCCGGCCGCATCGCCCCTGCATCGCTACGATTTCTCCGTCAGTGTCATGGAGCAGGAGACCGTCAATGCCCTGGCCCTGCCGGGCGGGCGGATTGTAATTTTTTCCGGATTGCTGAAACAGATCGAATCGGAGAATGAACTGACCATGATCCTCGGTCACGAACTGGGCCATTACGCCCATCGTGATCACCTTCGCGGCATGGGCCGGGGGCTGGGCATGACCCTCGCTCTGGCCATGCTGTTCGGCCAGCACAGCCAGGTCGCCGGCATGGCCTCCAACCTGCTGATCGGCATGGAGATGCGTTATTCCCAGCAGCAGGAAAAGTCGGCCGATGCTTACGGCCTCGATCTGCTGGTGCAAACCTACGGCCATGCCGGCGGCGCGACGGATTTCTTCCTCCGTCTCGCCGACCAGGACGAGGGCAAGCTCGCCTACCTGCTGGCGTCCCATCCTCATCCGCAGGACCGAATCGCCGGCCTGCGGAAAATGATCGCCCGCCAGGGTTATGCCGTCGGCCCTACCGTTCCGCTGCCGGAAACCCTCGTCCACCAGTCCCGGGAATGCCCCTGAAGAAAAACCGGTGGCAGGCCGACATCAATGCGCGGTGGTCGGGCTGTCGGTTTTTGAGCCGGCAGAAACCCGCTGCTCGTCAAAAACCGTTCGATACCAGCTCCAGTAATAGGGCCGGTGGAGCACCGGCGTGACGGGATCCTCAGCCTTATGAATCGCCACCTCAGCCGAACCCTTGCCATCGATGCGATAAGCGTTCATGGAAGGACCTGCTTTCTCCAAGGCATGTCCGGTAATTATACCAGGCCGGGAATTTCTTTATTTTGCAAAGGGATAATTCCATGAAGGGTTTTTTCTTCTGCATGCTGGCAGGTCTGTGTTTGCTGCTGACGGCATGCGGTGACCGCAACATCGATGATCGTGCAGGGCTTATGCATGCCGGTGAATTGGCAAGGCTGCGCGGCTTGCAAAAGCGGTTGCTGCAGGAACTCGATATCGAACTGCAGATTGTGGTGCTGGAGGTCCATGCCGCCGACCTGGACCGGGAGGCCGTGAAGCAGTTTGAAAAACGCCGGATCGGTGCCCGCACCAAGGGCGCGCGCGGGGTTTTGCTGCTGGTCGATCCGAACGGCCGCGAAGTGCGCATGGAGATCGGATACGATCTGGAAGGGATCTTTACCGATGCCTTGGTCGGATATGTGGAACAGAACCAGATGGCGCCGTTTTTTGCGGCGGGACGTGTCGGAGCAGGGATCGAGGCGACGGTGGAACTTCTGGTCGGCAAGGCCATGGGGACCATGGAAGAGGACGATTTTTTGCCCCGGGACAATGCGGGCCATCTGCAAAATCTCTCCGGCGGGGGCGGAGCGCGCAGTCAGATTGGGATCGGCGATGGCATCCCGGCAAAACCGAAACTCGACAATCCGTCTGCGTTTGCGGCGCAGCCCTCTCCCGAATTGGCCCTGCAAGCCTATCTGCGGGTTTTACGCGGCGCGGTCAAGGATCCGGAGTTGGGCCTTTATACCCTCGAAACACGCGATTTTTTCCGTACATGGCTGGTGACCGATGCCCAGCAGCATAACGAACTCCGTAACCTCGAATCCCATCTGGGACAAGGTCAGGTTCTGCAACGTGACGGTTTGGCCGTGATGCGGTTCCCCGTATCGGTGCGAAGCATGCCGCCCTACTTTCTGCGCAAAGGGGACGAGGGCTGGATGCTGGATTTTGCGGCCATGAATGCGCTGATCGCCTTCAACCATCGCAATCAGTGGCATTTTCGCACCCTTGAACATCCTTTCAGATTCGCCTTCGAGGACTGGCGCTTTGACGGGCAAGGCTTTCCCCATCCGGCGCCATAGGGGCGGTTGAATTCGCTGCAGGCTCGTACCCGGTTCCGCGTCGAAAGGAGGAGCGGCAGCGCCCCGCCCTTATTTTTTATAACACTCACAGGTCCGTTTCGATGTTTTCCGGATCGATGGATTCAAGCTGGCGCATGGAGAACTCCTTGTCAGTAGCTGTAGTTTTTCAGGGGAATGCGGCACAGAACCTGTAGCTTCTCCAACTCCCCAAGTTTGCGGGGCTTTTTGTCGTAGGTGAAGACCTCGACGATGCCGTAGCCCGTGTCTTCCTGCACCGGTCCGAAAGGGGTGAAGGCGTTATCGGCATTGATGTCGTTGGTCATGCCTTCATACCCCCTCTTGTCCCTCTGTCTTCTACGCCATACTCTGCCGACAGGTAGATGCCATGACTACAGTTCCCCCCGCCGAATCCGCTCGGCATTATCCTTGAACCAGGCGAACAGGCCCAACTCGAACAGGGCTTCGTCGGTGAATGAATAGTCCTTGGAGATGTTAGGGTCCCGCCGGTCGATGGTGGCGAAGGCAAAGCCGGTGATCCGACTATTTTTTAGGCCGAAGCAGCGCTGCACCTTGAGCCGCTCCCCTCCAACGCTTTCGGTGAAGTGGAAGACCCCGGTTGGCAGACCGCCGTCCTTGGCGAGTTTGAAGAACTTGTTTTCGATGGTGTCCACCAGCCAGGGCAGGCCCTGCTTGGGGAATTCGAGCTGGTAGTGCAGCCATTTACTTTTGCCTGATTTCAGGTTGGTCCAATATTCGTTTACTGCCCAGATGGCGTAGTCGCCATCGATGAGTAGGTAGTAGGTCTGTTGCGGGTTTTCTGGATTTATTATTTGTGACACCACTCGGGGGTCGTTATCGATGTTTTCCGGATCGATGGATTCAAATTGGCGCATGGGGCGCTCCTTGTCAGTAGATGTAGTTGTTCAGGGGGATACGACGCAGGATGGTTTTCTTCTCCAAATCCCCAAGAGTTTGGGGATTTTTGTCATAGGTGAACACCTCGACGATGCCGTAGCCGGTGTCTTCCTGCACCGGGCCGAAGGGGGTGAAGGCGTTGTCGGCGTTGATGTCGTTGGTCAGGCCTTCATCCCCCATCTTGTCCCTCTGTCGTCTACGCCATACTCTGCCGACAGGTGGGTGCCATGACTACAGCTCCCCCCGCCGAATCCGCTCGGCGTTGTCCTTGAACCACGCGAACAGGCCCAACTCGAACAGGGCGGTGTCGGTGAAGGAGTATTCTTTGGAGATGTTAGGGTCCCGCCGGTCGACGGTGGCGAAGGCGTAGCCGGTTTCGCGGTTTTCCCCCAGGCCGAAATAGCGATCCACCCGAAGCCGCTCCCCTTCGATGGCTTCGGTGAAGTGAAAAACCCCGGCAGGCAGACCGCCTTCTTTGGCGAGCTTGAAGAACTTGTTTTCGATGGTGTCCACCAGCCAGGGCAGGCCCTGCTTGGGGAATTCGAGCTGATAATGCAGCCATTTGCTTTTGCCTGTTTGCAGGTTGGTCCAGTATTCGACGCTGGCGAGAATGGCGTAGTCGCCATCGATGAGCAGGTAATAGTTGTCTTTTGGGTTTTCCGGATGGGTGATATGTGCCACCACCCTCGGGTCGTTTTCGATGTTTTCCGGAACGATGGATTCAAACTGGCGCATGAAGAGCTCCTTGTCAGTAGGTGTAGTTTTTCAGAGGGATGCGGCACAGAACCTGTAGCTCCTCCAACTCCCCAAGTTTGCGGGGTCGTTTGTCGTAGGTGAAGACCTCGACGATGCCGTAGCCCGTGTCTTCCTGCACCGGCCCGAAAGGGGTGAAGGTATTGTCGGCGTTGATGTCGTTGGTCATGCCGCAGCCCAGAAACTGTTCGTTGCAGCCGAATTTGCCTTTGATCTAAGTGGCGTACCCTGAGCATGTCGGCCTCTTCCGCGTCAAAACCGAGATCCGCAGCCAGTTCCAGAAGTTTTTTCTGATCATCCAGGTTGACCCCTTTTTTCTTGGCCTGCTCGTGCAGAGACTCGTAGTAATAGCTGTAGGCCGGCTTCATGGCTTCGTCGATGAGATGGGCCACCGGCGCCAGTTTTTCATCCTTCAGGGCCTCTTTTTCCAGGTAATCGACGATTGCCTCCCGGGTGGGATAGAAGGACTCCATTTCGCACTGGGCTTCCGCCTGTTCCCGATCGATGATTAGCATGGTGTATTCAATTTCGGGATCGTAGGGGATGCCCGACAGTTCGCAGAGCAGGCGGGCGTTGTGGTCGGCGTGCTCGATCTGGCTGAAGGTGGCGGTCCAGTAGTTGGCGGGCTGCACGCCGGGCTTGCCGATAGTGCCGTTGTCTCCGGCGTGCGCGCTTTCGATGATGCGCACTATGAACCTCTCCGGTACGTTGTCTTCGACAAGCTTGAGCTTGTCTTCGGTGCTGTAGAACGATGGGGGCAGAGGCGTACCGTCGCGCAGGGCCTGCTCCACGGCGGTTCTGGCGACATCCAGGCGCTGCCGGGCCTCATCGGCGGTGGCCGGACGCGGGGGGATGTGATCCAGATTGGCCGAGGCCGACAGTTCGGGGGTGCCGTAACCGTCGCCGATGATGACGGTGGGATTGCCGGTGACGATGCGGCCGCCGTGTTGGGTGCGGTCGCCGAAGCGGGCGGCGGGCTTGCCGTTAAAAAACACCGTGGAAGAGCCTTCGGTAATGGTGTCCACGGCGCCGCCGATGCACAGGGCCTGGTCGCCCTTGCGGGCGGCGGGTTTTCCGCCGATGAAAATATCCGGCGAGCCGTTGAGGATGGGGCCGCCCACATGGGGCTTGGGACCGGGTTCGACCTTGGGGCAGATGTGATGGTCGCCGACGGTTGCGGCAAATTTGGGCATGGTGTCGTCTCCTTTGGATCGCTTATGGCGTGCGGTGTTCAGGGATTGACCGTGCGGAATCGAAGGGAGAAAAATTTAAGTCTGAACAAATTAGCATAAACAATATAAAATGCCAAAACTAATTATTAAAAGCTATTATTTGACTGATTAAAGGTTAGGGTATTGCAAGAAGAGCGCTATGCGGAAAAGGAATAATCGTTTTAGGCGAGGGCAGCCAAAGTCCAAATTCGCCATAAAGTGATAGTATGATGAAGCGGCCACTCCAACGCCCTTGATCACTCACACACAGTATGGAGGCGTCATGAAATTCACAGGTGTGAACCATCTGGCCATGGCTACCGGCGACATGGATGCGACCATCCGCTTCTGGCGCGATCTGCTGGGAATGCGCCTGGTCGCCGGCCTGGGCAAGCCGGGATTCCGGCATTACTTCTTTGAAATCTCCCCCCACGATCTGATCGCCTTTTTCGAATGGCCCGACATCGAACCGGTGCCGGCCAAGGTACACGGGGCGCCGGTGAAGGGGCCTTTCGTTTTCGATCATGTGTCCTTCGGGGTGGAGAACAGCGAAGACCTGTGGGCGTTGAAGGACAAGCTGGAGGCGGCCGGCTTCCCCTGTACGGGAGTCAAGGATCACGGCTTCATCCATTCCATCTATGCCCACGACCCCAACGGCATCCCCATCGAGTTCAGTTGGCCGGTGAGCGGTATCGACGTGCGCAAAAAACCGAAGATGGCCGACACCGCTCCCGTCGCCCTGGCCAGGGAAGGTGCCGAACCGGTGGCGGGACGCTGGCCGGCGGTGACCAATCCGACCCCGGAAAGCGAGAAGGAGATCGTCAAGGCCGCCGGCAGCGAACTGTTTCATTGTTTGAAAGAGGGAAGGGAAGGGGAACAGCATTAACCGATGGTTTGGTTATGCTGTTATAGGCGGCACGGATATGCGGAGCAAGACAATTTCCGGGTTGGTAAGCAGTGACGGGGACCGGTTCGGCAAAACAAGTCCCCCCATTCATTTTGATTGGCTATTCTACTGCCCGCAGCATTTCTTGTATTTCTTGCCGCTGCCGCAGACGCAGGGATCGTTGCGGCCGACCTTGGTCACGCTCAACGGCCGGGGCTTGACCATGATGCCCTCGGTGAACAGCCATTGCTGGTTTCGGCGCTCGAACTGACCCCGTTCGTGGTGGCTGTGGATCCCATCCCCGTCGCGAAAGCGGGCAATGAATTCGACCTCGCCCCGCTCATCATCAGGCCCGCCCGCTTTTGTGGCGACAATCTCCAGGCCTTGCCAATCGGAATTTTCGGCCCAGGTCCTGGTGCCTTTGTGATCGTAGCCCTGCCGGTGATCGGGGTGGGTGCTTTCGTAAATGAAGTCGACCTCGACCTTGACATGGGCGGTGTAACGCGCACGCATGAGTTGTTCGGCTGTTGCGGCGGGTTGTTTGCCGGTAATGATGGGTTCGCAGCAGTCAGCGTAATCGCTGCCGCTGCCACAGGGACAGGTGTTCATGGTGTATCTCCTTCAAGGGGCGGTTTTTTAAGTTTGGGAAGTCTATGCACCTGGGAGGGGCGTGTCAAGGCCATTGCTCCGTATGGTGGCAGCTGGACGGGCGTGCTGCAGGAAGGAGGAAAAAGGCGTGCATCAAGGGGCGGACACGGAATCCGGAATTGACAATCGGGCCGTCAACCGGCACATTGCGATTTTGAATGAAACACGATTTCCAATAGGACCCTGCAACGATTTTGGGAGGCGGTATGCCCGATTCAGAAAAAAATCATCTCTCCGAACAACAAAACCGTCTGGTTGCCGAAATGCGCCGGGAACAACAGGATCGTCTGGCCGGCTATCGGGAACAGGCGTTGAAACTCTTCCCCCATGTATGCGGTCGCTGCACCCGCGAATTTGAAGGCAAAAAAATGCGGGAACTGACGGTCCATCACAAGGATCACAACCACGACAACAATCCGCCTGACGGCAGCAACTGGGAACTGCTCTGCATCTATTGTCATGATCATGAGCATACCCGTGGCGTGCAGGAGGACCGCGGCCGGACAGGCGCTTCCGCTGCAGGCAGGCCTTCCCTGAGTCATTCTCCCTTTGCGGCCCTCGAGGCCAGGCTGAACCCAGCGAAAAAATCCTGACCGTGGCCCATAGGGCGGCTGCCCTTCAGTCGGCTGCCTGCCAGTGGATGATCTGCTGCCGGAAATCGATGCGGTAGGGATGTTTCCTGAGAAAGTCCATGCCGAGGAGGCCGTCGAAGGGGGCATCCGAATCCTCGATGTCGATGACGTACACCGTCGGGTTCTGCCAGGCGTGGGGGCCGACCTGCAGGGACCCGAGGCGAACCTGAACGGTGGCGATCCGTTGACCGCTGGCAAGGCGCGACCAGCCTCGTCCCAGCTGCCTGGTGCTTAGGGAGGTTATGGCGTGACGATGGAAAACGGTCTGTGATGCGCCGGTGTCGAGAAGCAACCGGACCTGAATCCGGCGGTTGCCGTCGCTGAGTTCCACGGGAACCAGCACCTGGTTGCCGAGGATTTCCACCGAGGTGGTCCTGGAACGCCGCAGGGTCTGTTCGGCGGCCTGGGTTTTCTGCCGCAGGGCCCGGCGCTCCGCCGGGGTGAGGTCCCGATCGTCGACATAGACGGGGGTGCCATGTTCATCCAGGTAGCGAATCATTTCCCCGAAACCGGCTTGCGGCAGCAGCAGGATGACGGCCAACAGCAGCATCATGCAGCAACCGCCCCTTGCCCGGCGGAGTAAGAGTTCGTGCCCTTCTAATAGATATCCTCTTTGGTGTCCCATGATTTTAGAGGGTCCTTCCGTTTCGGCAACATAGGGGGATCGATCCGATTCCGCCAGCAGCAGGACCGTCCTCGATTAGATTCGGTGTTTTATTATAGCCGATTTTTTCTCCTGCATAGAGCTTTTGGCGCCGAGGCTCAGAGCTTCCTTTCCAGATTCGAACAGCCGTTGCCACCGAACGCGCCGCCCGCGGGCCCGGGTTGGCGTCTTCAGATCCGCCGAGTAGGCAGCCTCCCTCCCTTTCCCTCTTTGCTTGCTTTCGAGACAGACTGGATTTTGGCCGACTCCGGGTCCTCAAGGTCGCCGGTACCTGAGTCGACCGGGCTGTGGTGAGGCAAACGCCCTTGTGTGATAAACACATAAAAATGGTGTGTAATAAGAAAAATTATAAAGCTAAATGGTGTAAAATAAAGTTGACAAAAATGCTATAAAAAACTAGGCTTCGTTTTGAATTGTGTTTTTTGTTGTCAAACGACTGTATTCGGCAGAGGTGAAGAGCATGACTGTCAGCTTGGGAAGAACCCGGACGCTGCTTGCCCGACCGGTCCTGCCGGCCGCCGGCGATGAATTGCGTCGCCATGGCGAGGTGTTTTTCGTCGGCGCACAGTTGGCGCCCTATCAGGCGGTGGAATCCATTCTGGAAAGCGATGGCCGGTCTCCGGTGGAACTCTTTGTCTTCCGCTTTGGCGAACCGGCGGAGTTTGCCGGCGCGGAAGCTCTGATCAGGGCCATAAAGCGAAACTGCAAGGGCTTCCTGGTCGGGCAGTTCATGACCGCACCATTGCCCCAACAACTCGAGCATGCCTATGCGGCAGGAATCGACTATGTCGATATACCTCTTTTCGGGGAGCAGGAAAAAAGCCGGGCGGCGCTGCTTTGCGCCAAATCCATTTTTCCCCGTTGGTCGGTGACTTCCACCCTGTTTGCGGGGATACAGTCCTTGACCGTCGCCCGCAAGGATATAGATGCCTTGCTGGGACAGGACATCCTGCCGTTGGGTGCCATCGACCAGGCGGACGGCCGCTGCCCGGCCGGCGACATCGCGGCGTTTTTCGAACATCTTGCCGCTGGTTGGCGCCGCAAGAAAGTCCCGGTCAAGCCTCTCCATCCGCTGTTGCGTCTTACCACGCCCTTGGTCCTGCCCCCGGCAAAACGGGGCATGCAGGGGCTTTTCGACAAGGTCGACGGTGCCCGGCTGCGGACCAGTTCTGACTTGCGGCGCCTGCTGCGGGTGCGGGAAGTGGAAGAGTCCTTTGCCTCGGCAGGGTTGTGATGGCGGAAAATTATTACGACAAACCTCTTAAGATTGATCGCCGGCCGCTTTGGCAGGTGTTGGCCGACCGAACCCGCCGCTACCAGGTGTTGGCGGGACTTATGCTCCTTCTGGCGTTTCTGCTGGGGTTGGAGCCACCCGCGGGATTGTCCATCAGCGGGTATCGCGCATTGATCCTCTTTGTCGGCTGCACCTTTTTGTGGGTTTCGGGGATTATCCCCTTGGCCGTCACCTCCCTGTTGGCCATGGCGGCCATCCCCCTCATGGGGATTCTGGAACGGCGGCAGACCTATGCCCTGTTTGCCAACGAGGCGGTTTTCTTCATTCTTGGGGCCTTTATTCTGGCTGCCGCCCTGACCCGAACCGGCCTTTCCAGCCGTATTGGAAGGAGCCTGCTGGTCCGCTTCGGCCGGACCCCCCTTCGTCTGGCACTGACGGTTTTCCTCCTGTCGGCATTGCTATCCTTCGCCATGAGCGAACATGCGGTGGCGGCCATGATGTTTTCGGTAGTGGCGACCATCGTGCGCAGCCTGGAGTTGCCCGTCGGCGGCAGTCGCTACGGCAAGCTCCTGTTCATGTCCATCGGTTGGGGCTGCGTCATCGGCGGCATTGCCACATTTCTTGGCGGCGCCCGCGCTCCGCTGGCGGTGGGCATGCTGCGGGAGGCGAGGGGACTCGATTTCTCTTTCTGGGAATGGACCGCGGCGGCGCTGCCCATTGTGCTGCCCTTGATGTTGGCAGGGTTCCTGTTTTTGTGCCGGATTTTTCCATGCGACCTGGCCTCGGTGGAGCAGGGGATCCGGGTTTTGAGCCGGCAGCGTCTTGAAACGGGCCGTATCACTTTGCCGGAAAAGATCGTTGCGGCGATCATGGTGCTGACCTTGGGCGGATGGATTTTTTACGGCAGCCGGTTCGGTTTGGCCAATATCGCCATCCTCTCTGCCGTTGCACTTTTCGTTTTCAAGGTAGTCGACTGGAAAAGCATCGAGGAATATGTCAATTGGGGAGTCATCCTGATGTACGGTGGCGCCATAACCCTGGCCAGCGCCCTGGATCAAAGCGGGGCCGCCCGCTGGGTGGCCGATCTGGGGCTCGCCCGTTTGTCCGGGTCCCCCTTGCTGGTGCTGGCGGTCATCTCCCTGCTGTCGTTGGTGTTGACCGAATGCATCAGTAATGCGGCGGTCATCGCCATATTGATGCCCATCGGCATGAGCCTGGAACAGACCATGGGCATCGATCCGCGGGTCATGACCCTGGCCATCGCCCTGCCTTCCGGGCTTGCATTTTGCCTGCCCATGGGGACCCCGGCCAATGCCATCGTCTTCTCTTCCGGGTTTCTCAGGGTTCGGGACATGATCGTGCCGGGGTTGATTATTCAAATCCTTGCCTGGCTGCTGTTTCTTGGCTCTGCCTGGCTGATCTGGCCGTTGCTGGGGCTCCGTATCCAGCCTTAGCGATTCCCGCATTCGTCCGACGGGCAGGGCCCGTACAGATTGTCCATGGATTATCCATGGAGGGCCGGCTCATACACCTGTTCGAGGAACGCCGTCGACTGTGCTATGATTTGACGGCGGAAGCAATCCGCCAGAGTACCATTGAAAGGCGGTTTTGCGTGTGGTGCTGCCATCTTGGCCGTTGACGGTTCGTGGCCAGAGGGCTTCGGTTTTTTGTTATTTGAAGATATTTCCTTGCGGGAAGGGGAGGTGACCGTGCCCATGACCGAAAAGCTGGATATCGCGAGAAACTGGCTGCCGCGCTATACCGGTTTGACTCTGGATGAAATCGGGGATTACGTCCTGCTGACCAACTTTCGCCCCTATCTCAACAAATTCGCAGCCCGGTTCAACTGTGAGATTCGCGGTGTCGACCGGCCCATGCCGGCCGCGACCAATGCCCATGGCCTGACCATGATTCACTTCGGCATGGGCTCGGCCAATGCCGCCACCATCATGGACCTCCTCAGTGCCCGCACTCCCAGCGGGGTGCTGCTGCTGGGCAAGTGCGGCGGGCTCAAGCAATCGTCGGAGATCGGGCATTTCATTCTGCCCATCGGGGCCATTCGCAGGGAAGGCACCAGTGACGAATATTTTCCCCCAGAAGTTCCCGCGCTGCCTTCCTTCAAACTGCACAAATTCGTGTCGGAAAAGATCGTAGACCATGGTCACGAATACCGCACCGGCGTGGTCTATACCACCAACCGCCGGCTGTGGGAACACGATCGGGCCTTTCTGCAGCGGCTGCAGGCCATGACCTGCATCGCCATCGACATGGAGACGGCTACCCTGTTCATCGTCGGTCACTACAATTCCATTGCCCGCGGGGCCCTGTTGCTGGTTTCGGACCTGCCCCTGACTCCGGAAGGGGTCAAGACCGAAGAGATGGACCAGTTGGTTTCCCGCCAATGGACCGACATCCATTTGCAAATCGGCATCGAAGCCATGACCGAGATTGAGGAAAAAGGCGAGCGGATCAAGCATTTCCGCTATTGAAAGCCGTTTTTTGCCGGTGCACCGGCAAGAATTTGGCCCCCTTCTTCCATAACAATCCCAAATAGCCACGCGAAATTTTTGCGGGTGATTTTGACATTTGGTGACTTTTTGTTTGGAAATCATTGGCATTAGTGGCAAATTGAAAAACACTGATGATCTGGCTCATGTATCATTTGGTTCTTCAGAAGGCCGCCTCTCATGGATCCGACCTCTGCCTTGAACGCCTCTTCCTTAAGTACCATCGAGTCTTCTGTCGGCCGGCGCCCCATGCTGGTTCTGCTTGTCCTGCTGGTCGCCGGCATCGCCCTGTATTTCCTGAGTCGCGCCAATTATCTGTTTTTTCACGGTCTGGTGGAAATGTCCAGTGTGGCCGTCGCCATCACGACCTTCAGCATTGGCTGGCATTCCCGCCATATCAGCCGCAACGATTCCTTTGCACTGCTGGCAGTGGCTTATCTCTCCGTCGGCAGCCTCGATCTGTTGCATACCTTAACCTATAAAGGCATGGGTGTTTTTCCGAATGTCGGGGTGGACATGCCCACCCAATTCTGGATTGCCGCGCGCAGTCTGCAGGCTTGTGCCTATGTGGCATCAGGCCTGGTATTGGGCGGTCGGCACCAGGTCGAGATTCTGAAGTGGACGATCGGTTTTCTGGTCGCCGCAGGACTCCTGGGGCTCGCCATCTGGCCCCTTGAAATTTTTCCCAGCTGCCTTACCGAATCGGGGTTGACCCCCTTCAAGATCGGGGCCGAGTACCTGATCAGCGCCCTGCTGGCAGTCAGTGGCTGGCTTTACTGGCGCCGGCGTTTCTTGCTGGATCGGTCGCTCCTGCACCTGCTGCTGACCTCCATCGGCCTGGCCATACTTTCGGAACTGGCTTTTACCATCTACCAGGATGTCTATGGCCTGGCCAATTGCGTCGGCCATCTGCTCAAGGTGGGCTCTGTGGTTTTTGTCTATCGTGCCCTGGTACTGGGTACGCTCCGGGCACCCTATCAGAGCCTGTTTCGTGATCTCAGCCTCTCCCATCAGGCCCTCGACCAGGAATTGGCTCAACGCCGGCGGACGGAAGAGCAGTTGCGGGCCGCCAATCTTGAATTGGACATTTTCGTGCGTACCGTGGCCCACGATCTGCGTTCACCCCTGACCGTGTTTATCTCCGGTGCGGAACTGGTCCGCCGCCAAATCCCCGGCCAGGGCTTCGAGGCGGTGATGCAGGTCCTCCATGGCATGGAGGAAAAGGGCTGGCAGATGGCACGCATGCTGGAAGACCTGCTGCAACTGGCGCGCATCGGTCGTCTGAAGCAACCGGCGGAAATGGTGGATTCGGCTGAGGTTGCGAACCGGGCCGTTCATGATCTGCAGACACAGATTACGGCCAGCGGCAGCCAGGTGCGGGTCGAATCCCTCCCCGAAGTGCACGCCCATCCCACCCTCATCTATCAGATATGGGCCAACCTCATCGGTAATGCCGTGCGCTATGCGGGGGGACCGGAACGTCCCATCATTGTCGGCGGCTGGCGTAATTCCCATCGAGTGCGCTTTTTTGTTCGTGATCACGGCCCTGGCATCCCGGCTGAAGAGCGGGAAAGGCTGAGCGAAGTGTTCTTTCGTGGTGTCAATGCCCAAGGCCATGCCGGAACCGGCATCGGATTGGCCATCGTTCAAAAAATCACCCTCCTGTATGAAGGTCGCTACTGGGTTGAGGAGACGTCCGGCGGCGGCGCGACCTTCTGGGTGGAGTTGCAGGACGCACCCTCCTGATACGTCTTTTTCCTGGCTGTTCCGCCTGACTCTTATCTCTCTCCCTTTCGGTCCGCTTCCCAATGGCTGAACTTGGGGATAACTTTCCTTTACGTGTCGAAAAGTTGCATTAAACTGAATGGTATCCTCAACAACGGAGGCAGCCATGAAAAAAACCACCGTCATTGTCTGGACGCTGACCATTATGTTCTGCTTTCTGGTGCCCGAAGCGGGCGCCGTGAACGGCCCGTCGGAAAAGCTCGGAGAAGTCAATTTCCCTGTCTCCTGTAATGCCGCTGCACAGCAGGAGTTCAATCGAGCCATGGCCCTGTTTCATTCCTTCTGGTTTGAACCCGCCAAGGCTTCCTTCGCCCGGGTGTTGGAGCATGACGCCGATTGCGGCATGGCGTATTGGGGCATCTCCTTCATGTCCATGGGCAATCCCCTCGCCTGGCCGCCCAATCCTCAGGCGCTGCAGGCCGGCGCCGCTGCCATGGACGAAGCCCGGAGGGTGGGGGCCAGGAGTGCGCGCGAGACGGACTACATCGCATCCCTGGCCGAGTTTTTCAAGGATTGGCAAACTGTCGAGCATCGATCGCGGGCTCTGGCCCTGGAAAAGGCCATGGAAGCGCTGGCGGCAAAGTATCCCGAAGACGACGAAGCACAGATTCTTTATGCTCTGGTGCTGAACGTCACCGCTCAACCCACGGACAAAACCTTTGCCAACCAGCTCAAGGCGGCGGCCATTCTGGAGCCCCTGTTCAAGAAATATCCCAATCATCCTGGCGTGGCCCATTACCTGATCCATACCTATGACTACGCTGAATTGGCCGAGAAGGGCCTCCCGGCGGCACGGGTCTACAGCGGCATCGCACCCTCGGTGCCCCATGCCCTGCACATGCCTTCGCATATCTTCAGCCGGCTCGGCCTGTGGTCGGAGATGGTGGCCAGCGACCGAGCCTCCTACCAGGCCGCCAAGGATGAATTGAAGGAAACCACCCTTGGCATCGGCACCTACGATGCGCTGCACGCCATGGACTATCTGGTGTTCGGTTACCTGCAGCAGGCCCAGGACCGGGCGGCCAGGGAATTGGTGGATGAGGTGCTGGCGATTCGCCAGGTCAACGTGGAAAATTTTGTTGCCGCCTACGCCTTTGCCGCGATTCCGGCCCGTTATGCCTTGGAGCGGGGCGACTGGGTGCAGGCCGCCAAACTGGAACTTTCACCCAAGGACCTGGCCTGGGATAAGTTCCCGCAAGCGGAGGCCATTCTCGTCTTTGCCCGCGGCTTGGGGGCCGCGCGCAGCGGGGATGTCCCTGCAGCGACCCGGGATCGGGAACGCCTGCGGGCACTGAAGGAGGCGATGGCTGCGGCGAAGAACATGTACTGGGCAGGTCAGACGGATTTCCAGATAAAGGCCGTCGATGCCTGGATCGCCTTCGCCGAACAACATCATGATGAAGCCCTTAAACGGATGCGCCAGGCTGTCGCCCTGGAAGTGGCCAGCGACAAGCATCCGGTTACCCCCGGGAATGTCGTGCCGAGTCGGGAACTGCTGGGCGACATGCTTATGGCCATGAACCGACCACGCGAAGCCTTTGCGGAATTCGAACAGTCCCTGCAGCGGGATCCCAACCGCTTGCGCGGTCTTTACGGGGCCGCCCGTGCGGCGCAGGTGGCCGGCAACCGGCAGGCTGCGCGGGAATACTACACGAAGTTGGTCACTTTGACGGCCGAGGCCGATACCCATCGCGCGGAAATCGAACAAGCCAAAAGGTACCTGAAAATGCGTTGATGGCGGTCAGCGGGTTTCCCCTCGGCCAATTGTTGCTTGCTGCCCGGGGCCGGCATGGCGACCGGGCGCCGGAAGGTCATCTGGTGATTCGTCCTGCGGAAGTGGAGCGGTGACCTGCGTCTGAAGGGGAGGAGGGCCATGGCCGGCACGTATCCGGAGCGCCTCGAAACAACCGCCGCCTTGCTGCTGCAGGCCCGGACGGTAGTGGCTTTCACCGGAGCCGGCATCTCCACCGAGTCGGGCCTGATCGATTTTCGCAGCCCGGGCGGGTTGTGGGAGCGTTATCGTATCGTTACCTTCCAGGAGTTCCTGGACAGCGAGGCGGCGCGTGCCGAATACTGGCGCATGCGCCGCGAGCTGATTCCCGCCCTGCTTGCCGCGCGACCCAATGCGGCACATGGGGCGTTGGCGGAATTGCAGCGCCTGGGCAAGCTGCAAGCGGTGATTACCCAGAATATCGACGGTCTGCACCAGGCCGCCGGCAGCACGGAGGTCATCGAACTGCACGGTACCAACCTGCGGGCCAGCTGCCTTACCTGCGGGCGGAGTTGGCCCATCGCCGCGGTGCAGGCCCGTCTCGAGGCGGGCGAGGCGGTGCCGCGTTGCTCCGGTTGCGGCGGGCTGATCAAGCCGGATACCGTTTCTTTCGGTCAGAGCATGCCGGAGCAGGCCCTGACGGAGGCTTTCGACTGGGCCCGGTGTTGTGACCTGATGCTCATGATTGGCTCGTCCCTCGAGGTGCAACCCGCCGCCCGGGTCCCCTTGGTCGCGGCGGAGGCCGGAAGCAACCTGGTGTTCATCAACCGTACGGTAACCGCCTATGATCATTTGGCCGAGGTATGTTTTTCCGAAGCGGCCGGAAGGGTGTTGCCGGACCTGGTACGCACCACGGAGATTGCGGGCCCCAACGAGTAACGATGAACCGGCGGCAAGCCCGGCATCTACCTGCCGATGGGATGCCGACTCAAAAGCCCCCGCAATTGCGAGGGCTTTTGAGTGATTGTCCTAATAGATCCTATTTTTTCATGGTCGACATTATGAATCCGGTCGGCATATAAACTCTTCGCGGGTTGCTCGTGTTGCTTTCAATATTGTGGTAAATCTGCTGGGTAATGGTTTTTACCAGGCCTGATTGATCCCACAAGGACATTGTGGCGAAGGGTGAAATACCATAAATGCTGATGCTTGAAGATCCAGACCCGTCGATTTTGTCAGCAAGGGCCGATGGAGCTTTTTTCAGCACAAAAGCGGAGACGGTATTTGCAACCTTTTCCATAAACCCCGGTTCGGCATAGACGCTAAAACCTTCAAAATGCAGATCGGCCATTGCTTGAATGGTATACCTTGCGTAGTTCACCGGTTGCGGTCCGTGCGATTTTCCACCAAAATGAGGCATGCCATGGTCCCATATTGCTGCCTGTCCGAGCGATGAATTGACTGTTTTAACGCCGTTTTTTATGACCTGGGCCATTTTTGCCGCTTCATCATGATAGCCTTTTTCTCCCGTCAACTTATACATGTAGTAATGATAGCGGTTCCATTGCGCATAGGCATGAGTCAATTTTTTTTCCAGGAAAGGAAATCCACTCGATTTTCTTTTCCGTGCGCGCCACTTGGCTTCAAAGTGGTTCTTTAAATAATTGGTCCAAAATTTAGAGCGTTCTTCATATTTCTTGTTTATGTCTCTGTTTACATAAAAGGCATAAGCTGCGGCAGAAATCATGGAATGAGTGAGTATTTCGTCCATTTCATGAAGATCTGTCTCGTGCCAATCTGAATGTTTTTCCCTCAAGTAAAGCCAATTCAAATATCCATCAGATTGGTACTTTGTGCCACCTTTTGTCAGTATTGAGCTATCTTTCAACTTTGACCGCATAATTTCGGTTAGTCGATCTACTTCGTCAAGCAGTCGAAGATCGCCTGTTGCCCTGAAGCCATGAAGCAATGTCGTAATATAGGTATTCAGACCTCTTCCATAATCATAAACGTTGTTTGAAGCCGCCAAATCGGAGGCATTAGGTGTTTGGCGGGAATTGTTGATCGCTGACCAGAGTCGATCATGCCAGAGCCTGGTTTCACTGGAAAGTTTGCTTGAAGAGAAGTTGGGATCTCCTCTTAAGGAAAACTGGGTTCGTGCGAGGGATGGGCTGGACGTCGAACTTCCAGAAGTGGTGCTGGAAGTTGATTCATTGCCGGTTGTGGTGGAGGAGGAGGGTTTATCATCATCGACGATGGTCACCGTGGCGCTGGTGACGCTGCCCAGGGTGGCGCCGCCCGTCGGATTGCCGATCAGGACCCGGAAGGTTTTGTCGCCGTCCACCACCTTGTTGTCTACAATGGTGATGTTTTGCGTCTTCTGGGTTTCGCCGTTGGCGAAGCGCAGGGTGGTCCAGTTCATCCCGACAAAATCCGTTGGAGTTTGAGCCGTTTCGGCGCGGGTGCGGATATCGACGGTGGCTGCTCCCGAAGAGCCGCCCACCCGTTTGACAACGATGGTGATTCTGCCCGCGTCCTCGCGGACCGAGTACCTGTTGGCGGACAACTCAAAGCTGCCATGATTGACGGTTGGGGACGACTCGGTAGTTTTCCAGCGACCCCAGCGCGAGGCCTCCGCATCCTGGAAACCCGCCATCGGAAAGGCCACCAGAAAACCGAATGCGATCTTTAAAAAGGACCACCTGTTTTGTCGAAAATTGGATAGTTTCATCGTTTCTTCTCACTGATTATTTTTTGCTTCATGAATAGTTACGGCAACCCGGCCATCCAGTGGGATTGGATCCTGGGCTTTGCATCATAAGATTGCTCTGATTTTGCCTTTATCGAAATAGTTATTCAAAATTATTATTGTTGCTTACCTCCTTTCTTGGGATGATTGGATTTATTGTTTGTGTCAGATTGATTGTTGCATTGCACAGGAAAATCAGGAAAAAATCAGGAAGGATTCTGACTGATACTTGAATTAGCAATGCTTGTGCCAATAAGGTTCCATTTTTCTCTTATGGCTCTCTGATGTTTGGTTAAAGTGCTATGAATTCAATTTGTTATGGACTCAGCGAGATGGTATGTAAAAATTACGTTATATTTTTACAATAAGCATATAGACACGCAATCCACATATTATTGTTTTTTTATTTAATCTTTGCTTAATTTATTAAGACTTTTTGTCTTAAAAGCTGAAAAAGGGTAGTCATGGTGTTGGAAGATGAAGCGAACGGGAAATGCGAGCTTCTGATGTCGGGCAATAGAGACAATTCAATGCCGGGATTCCCGGCGTTCTCTCAAAGTCATGACCATTCATTCCGACATGTTAGGACAATGTCAAAGGGCTGGAAGCATAATTGAGCCCTTTGGGGAGGCCTGGGGACGCAAATTGTCGGCAAGGGGCGACAAGGTCCGGTTCGGGGATGGATTGAGGATTCCTTATGGGAATGGTGCTGCCCATCCTATCCCTCACAGCCCTGGTGGAAAATGCGGTCCGAGAATGTCTGCCAAGGTGCAGACATGGCGGACGAATGGCGCTTGTCCAAGTTTGGAAAGGCTTTGCCTGAGGGGTCTGGCTGGGCTATGATAACCGCTCGAAATCAGCAACTCCGATCCATGACTTTTCCCGCAACCGAGGAGTCGATATCATCATGATCGAAACCCATCTGCCCCGTTTCAGCGGCGCCAGCCATTATGTTCTCGACGATGAACTCGCCAAGATCATCAATGTTTCCATGGCCCTGGAAATGCCGCTGCTGCTCAAGGGCGAGCCGGGTACCGGCAAGACCATGCTGGCCCATTCCATTGCCGAGAGTCTCGACATGCCGTTACTGGTGCTCAACGTCAAATCGAGCATGAAGCTGGTCGAGGCTCTCTACCAGTACGATACCCTGACCCGCCTCAACGACAGCCGCTTCGGCGATTCGAGCCGGGATGTCAGCAACATCGCCGAATACATCCGCATGGGCAAGATCGGCCAGGCCTTTGTCGCCGATGAGCGGGTGGTGCTGCTCATCGACGAGATCGACAAGGCCGATACCGACTTCCAGGACGACATGCTCGATGTCCTCGACCAAATGGAATTCGATATCTTGGAGATCGACAGCACCGTCAAGGCGCGGCACCGGCCGGTGGTCATCATCACCTCCAATGCCAAGAAGGATCTCTCCGATCCCTTCCTGGGGAGATGCAATTTTCACCATATCGCCTTTCCCGAACCGGAGATGATGCGCCGCATCATTGCGGTTCACTTTCCGGATCTCAGCGACGATCTGGCCCACGCCGCCATCAACGCTTTCTATCGCCTGCGCAACATCGAAGGAACCGAAAAGAAACCGGCGACCCGGGAACTGCTCAACTGGATCCGGGCTCTCAAGGCGGACTCCGATTTTCGCGCCGAGGCACTGTCCGGAGGGGCGCTGCCCTACTTGGGTATCCTCTTTAAAAAGAGTTCCGATCTGGAACGAGCCGCGACTCAGGACAAAATCTGAGACGAGGGGGAGAACATGTTCCTGCCGTTTTTCTACGAACTGCGCGAACGCGGAGTGCCGGTGACGCCGACCGCCTTTCTGCGGCTGCAGAAGACCCTGGGCCTCGGCCTGATCCTGTCCCTGGATGATTTCTACACCGTGGCCCGGGCGGTTCTGGTGAAAAGCGAGCGGGATTTCGATACTTACGACCGGGTCTTCGCCGAGCTTTTCACCGGTGCCGAAGGGGAAGATTTCGCCGGTATCACCGTTGACGATACGGTGCGCTCCCTGCTGGAAGAGTGGCTCAAAGAGCCACAGGAGCTGGCCAAGGCCTTGGGGCTGTCCGAAGAACAGTTGCGGCGTTTGAGCGGCGAGGAGCTGATCGCCTATTTCCTGGAGCGCCTCAAGGATCAGAAGGGACAGCACCATGGCGGCCGGAAGTGGATCGGCACCGGCGGCGTGTCGCCCGTGGGGCATTCGGGAAAACGGCCCGGCGGCATGCGCCTCGGAGGGGAGTCGCGCCATCGCTCCGCCGCCAAGGTGGCCCTGGAGCGGCGTTACAAGGATTATGCGGCTACGGCGCCCCTGACCCGGTCCGGGGTCGGCGAAGCTCTGAAAAGGCTGCGCCGCCTGGTGCCGGAAGGCCCGCGCGACCAATTGAGCATCGACAAAACCATCTACCAGACCATGCGCAACGCCGGTGAAATCGAGTTGGTATTCGACCGGCGCCTGGCCGATCGGCTCAAGGTTCTGCTGCTTATCGACAACGGCGGCTGGTCCATGAATCCCTACGTGGAAACGGTCCAAGCCCTGTTCCACTATGCCCGGGCCCAGTTCAAGGAGCTCTCCATCCGCTACTTCCACAACACGGTGACGGATCGGGTCTGGCAGGACGCCGAACGTTACCGGCGTCCCGAGCCCGTCGAGGACCTGCTGAAACGCGACCCCGAAACCCGCCTCATCGTGGTCGGCGATGCCAGCATGGCCCCCGAGGAATTGCTGGAGATCAATGGCGGCATCGCCATCGAGTATCGGCAGAAGCTGCCGAGCATCGAACGGCTCCACCAATTGGCGCGCGCCTTCCCCCACGCCGCCTGGCTCAACCCGATTTCCGAATCCCTCTGGGATTACGGCCAGACCATCTCCCGGATCCGCCACATCATCCCCATGTTTCCCCTCACCCTCAACGGCTTGGAGCAGGCGGTGCGGCATCTGGTGGCCCGCTGACAGTGGCCGTCTCCTCGCAGAACCCCGGTCAGGTGGCGGCTCTGCTGGGTTCGCCAGGCGGTACCCTGCGAAGCTCTGGTTCATCCCCCGCTTCAATCGCTTCTTCCAACCGACGGGATTCGGTTGCCATCCGGAGAATAATTTCGTCGACCGCATGGAATGGGGTTGAGGATGTCATCCGAGCGGCTATGCTGAAACAGTATCCTTTAAGTCCGTCTGTCTGCATCATTCACATACGTCGCCGGCCATAGCTTCGGCGCCGTGCGAGGACCAAATCCCTTGAAGACGAAAGGAGCAGGGCATGAAGAACATGGCGACTCCTCCAGGCTTTCAGGATCTTTTGACATTTCCCCTCATTGAGGCGTTGCTGGGGCGCCGTTCCCGGCGATTTTTCATGGGGGCGGAAATCCCCGATGGCGTATTGGCCTTCAAATCCCGAAAAAAACCGATGCCGTTGGATGAACTTGAAAAAATGCTGGTGGTATCGGCCTGTGGAGGCAACACCTCCTGGCACCACATGATTTACCGGGCCGCCCGTTATGCGCCACACCTGTCCAATTACGCCGGCGCTGCCGGCGGGCGTGTGTTTCCTTCCGCTGCGGGTTTTCATACCAGCCAGACCTTCTTCACGGATGACGAAGGGGTTTACCTGCTGCCCATGCGCGATGCCCCGGCTTTTGCCGACCGTGCCGCGGATGGCGACCTGGATCTGGGTGCATTTATCGACAATGTCCGAAAATCCGTGCGAAAAATCCAGGATGGGCGCCTCCGCTTTCCGGCCGAGGTGCCCTATACGGAACCGCATAACACTTGGGTCTTCAACCAACCCTCCACCCTGGTGGTGATTCCGGTCGGTGATCTGTCCCAGCATGTTCTGCTCAATCTGTGTTACATGCTGCAGAACGGTCTGGTTCTGTATGACGACATTCACAACTGTTCGATTCCCGGAATCGAACAGTTTGGCGGGATGGTGGATACGGCCAATGTCTGGCCCGTCACTTTTGTGGAGCAGTTGTCCCTGGCGGAACTGACAGTGGAGCTGGCAACCAGCTGCTATGCGGGAACCTTGATGCTTCAGGCCATGGGCCTTGGCGGCTGGATGTTCAACGGCGCCGATCCCTTTGCCATGCTGGGGACCAGCGGCAACCCGGAGGTGCCGGGTCTCGGTTTTCGTTATGATCTGGACGAGCGTTGGCCCTATCCGAATCCCACCGGTTTGCCGGGGGTCATGGAGGGCTTCTGCCCACCGCATTACCCGGATCTGCGGGCTGCCGTCGAAGCCTTGTGCGAACGCAAGTTCGGCTCCGGCGGCCCCTTCCATCCCGACACCCCCGGTGTCTGGAAGGACAGCCGCAAGGTCCGTTCTGCCGCAACCATGCATGATGAGGGCTTTCGGGACTGCGTGGCGCATCAGGCGCAATACCTGTTCGACACCTTCGGCAAATTTCCCGCCACCGTGCCTTCCATGTTCGTCCTGATGTATCTTCAGGCCCAGCATCTCGACCTGGAGTTTTACGATGAGTATTATCAGCCCGGTGCCTATCTGAAGACCCATGCCGAACATCTGGCGCGCTGGCACGCCGGCCAGGGAACGGGACCGAACGGGTCGTCCTGATGGATTGGCTGGACTGACGGTTTTCGTCCGCGGCTAAAGGTTTTCGGCAGTGCCCAGGGAGGTGAAGTCATGATCATTGTCGAGCGGATGCCGGGGCCGGCCATGGCCGACCGGCAGGTGGAAGTCGTCGAACGCAAAGGCCTTGGGCATCCCGACACCATCTGCGACGGTATCATGGAAGCCGTTTCGATCGCCCTTAATAACGTCTACCTGGAATCCTTCGGACGGGTGCTGCACAACAATATCGACAAGGGATTGCTGATTGCCGGTCAGGTGGAAAAGTGGTTCGGCGGCGGTCGCGTGGTTCAGCCCATGGAAGTGATCATCGGCGATCGGGCGACGAGCCGCTTTGGCGGTCGCATCATCCCGGTGGAGGAGATTGCCGTGGCCGCGGCGCGGGACTGGATCGACCGCCATCTGCCCCAGGTCCGATCGCAGGGAGATGTCCGCATCCGCGTCGCTCTGGCTCCCGCGTCCGAGGAACTGGCCGGATTGTTCGAACGTCCGGGCCGGTTGCTGCCCGCCAACGATACTTCGGCGGCCGTGGGCTATTTCCCCCTGACTCCCACCGAGACGGCCGTCCTGGAACTGGAGACCCGGCTCAATTCCCAGGCTTTCAAGCAACGCTATCCGGAGACGGCGGAGGATGTCAAGGTGATGGGAGTTCGCCGTGGTCGCAGCCTTGATCTGACTGTGGCCATGCCGCTGTTAAGCACCCATGTTGCTTCGGAAACCGAATACTTTGCCCGCAAGGAGACGATCCGCCGGGATATGGCCGCCTGGGCCGCGGAACGCCTGGCTTTTGAGGTTGCCGTGCAGTTCAATGCTCTCGACGAACCCGGTCGGGGATTGCAGGGCGTGTATCTGAGTCTGCTTGGAACCTCCGCCGAAGATGCCGATTCCGGACAGGTAGGGCGCGGCAACCGGGTCAATGGCCTGATACCGGTCAATCGGCCCATTGGCACCGAGGCGGTCTGCGGAAAGAATCCGGTCAGTCATACGGGCAAGATTTACAACGTTCTGGCACACCGGGCGGCGCGGGCCATCGGCGAACAGTTGAGTGGTGTTCGGGAGGTAGAGGTGCTGCTGGTGAGCCGCATCGGCCAATCGGTGGACCGACCCCTGCTGGCTGCGGTCCGCCTGCTGCCCGACCGGGAAGGCGATTTCATGATTTTGCAGCGCCAGGCGCAGGCGATACTGGAGGCGGAGTTGGCCGAGGCAGAGGCTCTGTGCCGGCGCCTGTGCCGGGGAAAAGAGTATCTCGGGGTGCCCATTTAAGCAGGGCGTCACCGAGGTTCGTTGCCGGGGCTGTTCATGGGCCTGTTGCAATCTCGGGCGGCCAGGGCGCGGTTGCGGCCTGTTTTTTTGGCATGGTACAGAGCCTCGTCTGCGGCTTTGATAAGGCGGTCTCCATCCCCATCCAAGGCCGGAATCAGGCTGGCCACCCCAAGGCTGAGGGTGACGACCGGTTTGACGTCGGAAGCCGCATGCTTCAGCCCCAGTCCTTCCACCTGTTGCCGGACCGTTTCGGCAACCTGTAATGCCCCTTCCAAAGGCGTTTGGGGCAGCAGGATGACGAACTCTTCACCGCCATACCGGGCCACCAGGTCGGCCGGGCGCCGTCCGCAGTCAGCCAGCGCCCGGGCCACCTGCTGCAGACATTCGTCGCCCGCCTGATGACCATAATAGTCATTGAACTTCTTGAAACAGTCGATATCGCAGATGACCAGGGACAGGGGCGACTTTTCCCGAGCCAGACGCTGCCACTCCCGGATCAGGGTTTCGTCGAAGGTGCGGCGATTGGCTACCTGGGTCAAGCCATCGATGCGGGCCAGGCGGGCCAGGGCCGCCTCGGCCTGTTTTCGCGGGGTGATGTCCTTGAACTGGGCGACGATGCCGGGAGACCCGTCAAGGGTGATGAGGGAAGCGGTGGAAACCAGAAAATACTCGGAGGCACCACCCTCCTTTTGACGTTCGATATCAAATTCGCAAACGGACTGGGGTAGGTGGGCATTGGTCAGGGGACAGGGGCCCTGGCAGCACAGGCGGCCTTCCAAAAGGTCTTTGCAGCGCCGACCCACCACCTCTTCCTGGGAGCGGCCGAGAAACCGCAGCATGGCCGGATTGGCCCGAACGACGACGCCGTCCTGCCGCACCACCCAACTGGCGTCGGCACAGGAGGAAAAGACCTGTTCCAGTTCCATGGCCAGCATCTCGGCGGCCAGCAGTTTCTGGTTGACCGTGGCGAACAGTTGCTCCAGGGCCGCTTCGGAGGCGGCCAGGTTGTCACAGGTCGCAGCCAAGGAGCGGTTTTCTGCCTTGAGTTCCTTGATGCGTTCCAACAGTTGCACAATGTTCAAATCGGTGTGTTGAAAAACGTCCATGCAGGCCTCCGCGCGCCGATAAGGTCGCGCTGCCTGCCGGACTGGAGGGCCTTTCCGAGGCAGGCATGGCTGGTGTTGTCTTGGGATTCGGCTGAATCGGCGGGCCGGAATCGAATTGGCTGTCATCTTCTAATGTGAAGCCGGTGTTGTCAATCCGAAAAATGGGGAAAAGATTTTTGCAGGATGGAGATAAGTTATCAGTTCCATAGTTATCCCATCAAGGGTCGCGGTGTCTCCTTGATGTTTTTTTCAAGGACACTGCAGCGTCTGATGCTTAAGTTCAAACCGCCATCTGATTGAAATCCCGATGGTTATTTGGTTTTTAGGATCTATGTTCTGGAATTAATTATTGAATTTTGGTAAAAGATGTTGAGAGCTTGAAATGGGAATGGTTCTGGAAGTAGCCGGGTTGCTCTTGCCGTTGAATTGGTCTGGAAAATTTTCGGACGATATTCATATCGAGACGCAGGGCGGTAAAAAGATAAATTAAAAATATAGGGATACATTCTTATTTTCTGAAAAGTTCATGGAGTGAGAAGTATGGACGTTTTTTATGCCAGCGACGATCGTTATGCTCAACACCTTGGTGTTTCCATTTCTTCGGTATTGACTCATTCCAAGTCCCCTATTAATTTTCATATTTTAGACGGTGGAATTTCCGAATATAAAAAAAGCATTATTTTAGATTTATTAAATAATAGTCCAATGTCAAGGATTGAATTCATTCCTGTTGATAATGATATTTTTGATGATTTTCCATGTTCAGAACGATTTACGGTGGCCAGCTATTATCGATGCATTATTCATGAATTGAAACCTGAAATCGATAAAGCCATATATCTGGATTGTGATGTAGTCGCGAACTGTTGTCTTGGAGAATTTTTTGCGATCGATCTTGAAGAAAATTATGCTGCTGTCGTTGAAGATTTTAATATATTGATGGATGAGAGAAAAGCTGTTCTAAATCTTCCTGCTGGGTCCCGCTATTTTAATTCGGGTGTCCTCCTGTTGAACCTAAAAAAAATCAGAACAGATGCTGTGTTTTCACAAATACTTCCGCTGTTGGATAAATATGAAAAATTTTTGGATTATTATGATCAGGATTTATTGAATGTTCTATTTGTTGGAAAAGTTAAATTTGTCGAACCTTGGTGGAATGTTATGGAAATTGTTTTTCGTAAAAATGGTATACATTGTCAAAATAGATTTTACAACAATAAAAAATTTAAATACTATAATAATAATCCTAAAATAATACATTATGCAAACAGATCGACGTTGTGGTTTGATGGAGCAAGTCAATTTTTGCATAAATTTTGGCTTGATTACTATTGGTATTATAAAAAAACAAAATTCTACTCTGGCATTCGCCAATTCCCCTGTTTTTTATTTTTGAAAAAACAATTAAAAAATTTAACATTCAAGAAATGCAAAAGATGGATTTTGCGTATTCATCTTACCTCGAATAGAAGAATAATTCGAATTATGGGCCTTTATATCGTCGATTGGAAGAAAAAGGAGTTCTCCATTTGCTGAACAGTTTTTTTCAAGAATCCTGAAAGGAAGAATGATGCCACGGATATTGGTTGCGGGTGGTGCGGGTTTTGTCGGTTCTCATCTGATGCGCAGGCTCTTGGCGCAAGGGCACGAAGTGGTTTGTGTCGACAACTTGTCTACGGGGTTTGTCAGCAATATTGAGGAACTCCTGGAAAATCCGAATTTCCGGTTTATGGAGGCGGATATTACCGATCCGTTCCATATTCCATTCGATGCTGCTTTTAATTTGGCCTGTCCGGCGTCTCCGCCCCACTATCAGCGCTTGTCTCTGGAAACCATCGATGCTTGTACCGTGGGGGTACGCAACCTGCTGCGGGCGACCTTGCGCAATGGGGGCCGGTTGGTGCATGCGTCCACTTCAGAGGTCTATGGCGATCCCGAGGTGCATCCGCAGCGGGAGCGGTATCATGGCAATGTGGGAACCTTGACGGAGCGTGCTTGCTATGATGAAGGCAAGCGCCTGGCCGAAACATTGTGTTACGAATATCATAAACGCGGCTGTTCCGTGCGCATTGCCCGATTGTTCAATACCTACGGCCCCTTCATGCATCAGGATGACGGCCGGGTGGTGTCCAACTTTATCGTCAGTGCTCTGACGGGTCGCCCTTTGACCATCTATGGCGACGGCTCCCAGACCCGTTCCTTCTGTTTTGTCAGTGACACGGTGGATGCTTTAGTGCGTTTCATGGACTTGCCGGGGGAGCATTTGCCGGTATTCAACCTGGGCAACCCCCGCGAAATGCAGGTCATCGATCTGGCCAGGCTGGTATTGCGCCTGACCGGCAGCGCCGCGCCGATCCATTTCCTGCCGCCGGCCGCCGCCGATCCGGGACGCCGCCGACCGTGCATTCAGCGTGCCCGGCGTGCCTTGGATTGGCGGCCTCAGGTCGAGTTGGAGAAGGGCTTGCAGTACACCATTGCCTACTTCAGCGAACTGCTGCAAGCCCAAACCGGCCGCTTCACAGCGTCCGGAGACGTGGCAAGGTTTCAGCAGGCCTCCGCTGACGCTGGTGCATTGATATGATTGGAGAACTTGAATGCTGGTTTCGGTATTGATCAATAACTACAATTACGGCGCCTATTTAGGCGAGGCGGTTGCTTCGGTTCTGGCGCAGACACACGAAAATCTGGAACTGATCATCGTCGATGACGGCTCCACGGACGATTCCCCGCAGATTATTGAGAGCCTGGCCAATGGTCATCCCCGGATTGTGGCGTGCTGTAAATCCAATGGCGGCCAGTTGTCTGCGTTCAATGCCGGCTATGCCCTGGCGCGCGGCGACCTCCTGTTTTTTCTGGACGCCGACGATCTGTACCATCCGGATTATATAGCCAAAGCGGTGGAGGTGTATCGGACGCAGCAGGACTGCGATTTTCTCTTCTGTGCCTATGAGCGGTTCGGCGCGGTTCATGAGCCCGTCGTCAAGGGATTTCCCGACCGGTTGACCGATCTGGGATATACGGGCTTGGTGACCTACTTTCGGCGGACCTGGATCGGGGAGCCCACCTCGACCCTTTCCCTGCGCCGGTCCTTGGCGGACCAGTTTTTCCCCATCCCTTTTGAACCGGAATGGCGTATCCGCGCGGATGATTGCCTGGTCTGGCTCGCCTCTCTGTTCAATGGCCGCAAATTTTATTTGAAAGAGCCTTCGTTGGCTTACCGGGTTCACGACCATAACCATTTTTTTGGCCGTGTCCGGAACCCGGATGCGGAATATCGCCGTACCTTGAGTTGTGCCCGGCTCTTGGCCTGGGCCGCCGAGATCAATGGGCAGTATCGTTATCTCAACGGTGCCGACTTGGGAAAGCTGTTGCTTGAGGAGGCGGCCACCGGTCAAAAAAACCCGGCCCTGCTGGGGCAATATCGCCGGGCTTTGAAACAGTTGGCGAGAGAGTCGCGACTTCGGCGCTGGCGCGCCGGACGCAAACTCGATCAACGGATAAAAAATGCCAAGGGTCCCTGAAGGAATTCTTTAAATATTCACCGCTCGGTTCCGACGATCGAGGGGTGATGTAGAAAGGACCGATGAGCCCAAACTGTTGCAGTTGTCCTTGATTCATGACTCCGCTGCCGGGCGTCGAACGACGCCGGCGCAGGAGTTGTTGGACCGGGTCAGGCGCCGGCCCAGGGGCGAGAGACGCACCAGGCGCTCTGCCAGGGTGGTGATTTCTTCCTTGACTGCCGGGTCGAGTTTTTTCAACCATCTTGGGGGCAGTGCTTCCGGACCATAATAGGCGCCGGCCAAGAGCCCGGCTATGGCGCCGGTGGTGTCGGCGTCGCCGCCCTGATTGACCACCCCGACCAGACACTCTTCGAACTCGGCGGTAGTGAAGAAATAGTGGAACACGGTCTGCAGGGTTTCCACCACGTAGGCGGAGGCACCGCCGTGATAGTGGTTGAAGCGGAATTTGGGAAATTGCTCGCACAGTTCCCGCGTCAGGGCATGCAGTTGCGGACGGCCGGCGCCGAGCAGGGCCTGTTGGGCCATGCGTCCGATGGTCAGGCAGGCGGCATCGGACAGGTTGTTGTGATGGGTCAGACGCGCCTGTTCCAGCGCCAGACGCTCCAGTAGGGTTTCATCCCCGAGGGTCAGCAGGGCGACGGGCGCCATGCGCATGACCGCGCCGTTGCCGGCGTCCCAGTCGCTGTAGGGTTTGACCAGTTGGCCCTTGACGATGTAGTCGCTGATGCCGCGCCGGCAGGTGGCGCCGACATCGACGGGTTTGCTTTTCAGCCAGAGGGCGAACTGTTCCGCCACCCCTTGCAGGTTCCAGCCTCCGGCTTGATCCACCGCGCGGGCGATACACAGGCTCATCTGGGTATCGTCGGTGACCTGGCCCGGTTTCAGGTTGAGCCAACCACCGCCGATGATGCGCCGGTGAACCTTGTGGCGCTGGCGGATTTCCCCCGGCATCAGGAATTCGGTGGTGGCGCCCAGGGCATCGCCCAGGGCGACGCCGAGAAAGGCCGCCCGGGTCTTCTCGATGAGGAGGTTCAGGTCGGATTCGGGCATGGTTCGGTCAACCTCCGGTCAGCACTTCGACGTCGTATTCACCGCCGATCACCAGGTATTCCTCTTCCCCACGCAGCAAGGCCGAGGCAAACAGACCGCTGAAAAACAGGATCTTGCAGGCCGGAATCCGGGCCGCCAGGACCCGGTTGCCGAACTCCCAGGCCCGTTCGAAGTCGGCGGTGAAGGAATTGAGATTGTTGAGGCGCACCAGGCAGCGGTTCTTGGCCGGTTGTTCCAGGATCGGATGTTCGGCAAAGTCGTAAATGCCCCGGTAAAGAGGGAAAAAGGTCTGCCCGGGAAAACGGCGTCGCAACTCGTACTGGGCGAACTCGAAGAGCAGGTCGAACTGGGCCTGGATGGCGCTGGTGCGGGCGCTGCCGCGCATGCGATCCACCAGGTAGGCGAAATAGGCTTCCGCCTGGGGCGAGGCGATGGGCTGGCCGTGAAAGGTGGGCGGCAGGCCGAAGCGGCTTTCCACCCAGCCCTTCAATACCGCGCCCTCGCGGCTGTTGGAATCGAACATCCAGCCGCGCAAGAAGCGCAAGTAGCTGTTTTTCAGACTCTTGCGGCCGCCGGGAGTGGTCTGCTCACGCCATTGGTGCAGTTGAAAGGTGACGTCCATGTAGTCGGAAAACAGCGTCGCCCGCTGCTCCGGATCGTCCATCTCTGCCAGGCGCCGGAACAGGTTGCGATGACCGTGACACACCCCCTGCAACTCGATGGGTTGCGGGTTGCGGTTGAAGTGCCGCGAGGCGAGCACCCAGGGGGGCAGGTTGCAAAAGTTGACGCCGCTGGTCTGCATGGGGGCCGGCTCAGTCGAGGGTCAGGAGGATGGCCTCGGCCACCTCGCGCAGGCTCTTGCGCTTGTTCATGGCCATGCGCTGGATCTTGCGGTAGGCCTCGTCCTCGGACAGCCCCTGTTTCATCAGGGCGCCTTTAGCTTTTTCAATGACCTTACGGGATTCCAGGGTGTCTTTCAGCTTGGCCACCTCCTGGCGCAGGCTGGCGACTTCTATGAAATGATGGATGGCCAGATCCACGGCCGGAAACAGTTGGTCCTCGCGGAAAGGTTCCACCACATAGTTGCTGATGCCGGCCAGGCGCGCTTTTTCCACGGTTTCCGGATCTGCCCGTGTCGTCAGCAGCACGATGGGCGTCGGGCACTTTTTGCTGATTATTTCAGCAGCGGTAATGCCGTCCATAATCGGCATGACGTAGTCCATGACGATGAGCAGAGGCTGGTTGGCCAGTGCCAGGTCGACGGCCTGCCGGCCGTTTTCCGCTTCAAGGATATGGGTAAATCCGTAACGGATCAGGGCATCTGCGATGCTGCGGCGAATTTCGGGTTTGTCATCGACGACCAGGACGCTTTTCACTGCGCAATCCTCCAACAGGATATGAAGACGGAAATTATTAACGGACTGTTGCTTCATGTGCAGGAAAGGTGCCGGGTCGTTGGGAGGCAGGTCAGGGCCCTTCGGCCCGGCTGGTGGCCGCACCGGAAACGCGCGCGGTCGGGCAAGGTCTGTCATTTTCGGGTGGACATGCTTGCCCCTGCTGCCCTAAAATACGATTTTCGCGAAGATTCAAGCCGAATGTTTGCCCGGGAGTTTTCCGGTCCGTCTTTCCATGTGCCGCACGGTTTTTTGCCCGGCTGATTGCCGTCGGGCGCGCGATGGAAACGGTCGGGAGGACCGCCGGGCGCTTTCATTTCCGTTTACATGCATCTGTTCCACAAAGGAGAGTTGTTGTCATGGATATCGTTTCCCTGGTCAAAAACCGCCTCGAAGAAACCTACGATTTGCATCGTCGCTATATCAACCCGCAGTTCGTGCGGGTGCTGGAGGTCATCGGTTTCAACCGCAATTACACCAGCAGCAAAGGGGCCTATCTGTATGATGCCGACGGGCGGAAAGTGCTGGACTTTCTTGCCGGATTCGGGGTCTTCAACATCGGTCGCAATCACCCCCTGGTGGCCAAGGTCCTGCACGAGATGCTGGATGCCGATCCGCCCAACATGGTGCAGATGGATCTCGGCGGCATTTCCGGCCTGTTGGCGGAAGCCCTGACGGCGGTGGCACCCGGCGATCTCGATGCGGTGTTCTTCACCAATTCGGGGGCCGAAAGCGTGGAGGGCGCCCTCAAGTTCGCTCGCCAGGCAACCCGGCGTCACAAGGTGGTGCATTGTGCTCATGCCTTTCACGGCTTGACCCTCGGGGCCCTTTCGGTGAACGGCAACCGGGAATTCCGGGATCGCAACGAGCCGCTGTTGCCCGGCTGCATCCAGGTGCCCTTCAACGATCTCGATGCCTTGGAACAGGCCCTGGCCGGCGGTGACGTGGCGGCGTTTATCTTCGAGCCCATCCAGGGCAAGGGCGTGTTCGTGCCCGATGACGATTATCTGCCCGGCGCCCGCGCCCTGTGCGATCGTTTCGGCACCCTGATGATTGCCGACGAGGTCCAGACCGGATTCGGCCGCACCGGGAAGATGTTCGCCGTCGACCACTGGAACGTGGTGCCGGATATCATGGCGGTTTCCAAGGCCCTGTCCGGGGGCTTCGTGCCCATCGGCGCGGTGATCACCAAGCGGGCCATTCATGCCCGGGTGTTCGACAGCATGGAGCGCTGCTTTGCCCATTCCAATACCTTCGGTCAGAACGATCTGGCCATGGCCGCCGGGCTGGCCACCCTGCACGTGCTGCAGAGCGAGGCCCTGGTGGAGCGGGCCGCCGAGGTGGGTGATTACCTCTTGGCCGGCCTGAGGGAAAAGATCGGTCGTTACGAAATGCTGCATGAAGTGCGGGGCCGGGGCCTGATGATCGGGCTGCAGTTCGGCGAGCCCAAATCTCTGAGCCTGAAAACCGGCTGGAAGCTGGTGCACAAGATGAACGCCGATCTGTTCGGGCAGATGATCACCATGCCCCTGATGGAAAAGCACCACATCCTTTCCCAGGTGGCCGGACACGGCCTCGATACGGTCAAGATCCTGCCGCCCCTGGTCATCGACCGGGAGGAGGCCGACCTGTTCCTGAATGCCATGGAGGATGTGCTCCAGGATGTGCATCGCTTCCCCGGCGCCGCCTGGTCGACCACCAAGAAAATGGCGGTCCGCACCCTCCAGAGTGCCTGAACCATGGTATCCCGGCTGATTGACGGCTTGGTTGCGGGTTTGTGGCGCCTGGTTTCCCGGGCGCCGCGGACCATCATCGGGACCGGACTGATCCTGGCGGCTCTTTCCGCCCTGGCTTCGGTACTGTTTTTGAAGCTGGACAGCGACCAGGACAAGCTGGTGTCGCCGAAGGTGCCCTATCAGCAGCGCTATCTGGAAGCCCTGGAGAATTTCGGCGACCAGGAATATTTATACGTCGTGATCGAAGCGGAACCGACCCCGGATGGCCGCCGTCAGGCCGAATCTTTCTCCGAGGCGTTGGCCGCCCGCCTGCGGGCCCATCCCGAGCATGTCGAGGCCCTCTATTACCGGATGACGGCCGATGACCTGGGGCCCGGTGCGCTCTATTACGCCTCTTTGGAAGAGGCCGCCGAACTCGGCAACATGGTGTCGGCCCTCGGCCCCCAGGGCAATGCCTGGCTGCAAAACGGCAGCCTGGTCGAACTCGTCGACCGCATGGCCGGTCTGCTCGCCGGCGGCGGGGAGGGGGCCGGTTTCGATCCGCGCATGCTGGCGCCGGCCCTGGATGGTCTCGAGTCTTTGCTGGGCGGTATCGATGGGACCCTGATGGGCCAGACCCTGAGCGGCCCGGTGTTCGACCTTCGCGACCAGAGCCGGCACTACTTTTTTACCGGCGATCAGCGTCTGCTCATCATGCGCATTCTGCCGGCCAAGGATTACGGCACCATGGACGTCATCGCCGCTCCCCTGGCGGCGATTCGCGAAGCCTTGGCCGAAACCCAGGCCGAGTTTCCCCAGGTCAAATCCGGCCTTACCGGGCGACCGGTGTTACAGGCCGATGAAATGGCCACCACCAATCGTGACATGACTCGCGCCTCCCTCATTGCCGCGGCCTTGGTCGGGGTCCTGTTCATGGTGGTGCTGCATGGCTGGCTGCGTCCGGTGCTGGTGGTTTGCGCCCAAGCCATGGCCATTGCCTGGACTTTCGGCTTCACCACCGCCACCCTGGGGGTGTTGAACCTGTTGTCCATCGTATTCGTGCTGGTGCTCATCGGGATCGGCGTCGATTTCGGTGTTCATGTGGTGATGCGGTACGTGGAGTGCCGGCATGCCGGGCGCAGCGTCGAGGATGCCGTGCGCATCGCCCTGATCCATACCGGACCGGGCGTCATCCTCGGTGCCGTGACCTCGGTGTGCGCGTTTTATGCCGTAGTCGGTTCGGATTTTACCGGTCTGGCCCAACTCGGACTGATCGGCGGCACCGGCATTCTGCTTTGTCTGGCCGCCATGCTGACCATCCTGCCGGCCTTGCTGCTTTTGGTGGGAGGGCACAGCAGGGCCCCCAAGGCCCCGCCCCGCATGGTGTCCCTGCCGTTCATGGGCCGACTGACTGCACATCCCAAGCGCCTGCTGGGGATTATGGGCCTCGTCACCCTGTTGTTGCTGCCCGGTCTGCCGCGCGTACGATTCAGTTACAACCTGCTGGAACTCCAGGCTAGCGGCTTGGAGTCGGTAGAATATGAAAAGTTACTCATCGCAGCCTCCGACGAATCCACCTGGTACGCTATCGCCGTGGCCGAGGATCTGGCCGAGGAGCAGGAGTTGCAAAAACGTTTTGCCGCTCTGCCGACGGTGGGCCATGTGGAGAGCCTGAGCGATTACCTGCCCGATGCGCAACAGCGCAAGGCGGAACTGTTCGCCGCCGCCGCTGCAGCCTTGGGGGCGGAACCGGCCGCGGATTCGCTGTCGGACAGCGTCGACGGGGTCGCTCTGGGTGCTGCTCTGGCCCGGCTTGGCGGCGCCCTGGACAGTCTGGTCGAAAAATTGTTTGCGGCCGGCGCCGGAGCCGAGACGGCCCGGGTCGATGCTCTGCTGAACGCCATCGACAGCGCCCGCGCGCAGTTGTCCGAGGAACCGCAGCGTGCCCGGCGGCTGGTGCCGTTTCAGGCCCAGGTGCAGCAGGATATCCGGGTGGCGCTCCGGCAGCTGCGAACCTGGTTGACGGCGGCGCCGGTGACTTTTGACACCATGCCAGAAAGCCTGCGCAACCTGTTTGTGGGACGCGATGGCCGCATCCAGGTCAAAATCGTGCCGCGCGAAGATATCTGGCAGTTTGAGAAGTTGACGCGGTTCGTTACTGAAATGCGGCAGGTTGATGACGGTGTCACCGGCGTGCCCATCAGCGTCTATGAATCGGCGCAACTCATGCGGCGGACGTTTCTCAGCGCCGCGGTGCTGACTCTGCTGCTGGTCAGCCTGCTGCTCTGGCTGTCGTCGCGATCCATCCGCTATGTCCTGCTCGCCCTGCTGCCTCTGAGCGTAGGGCTGATCTGGTTGCTGTCACTGATGGGCTGGCTCGGCCTCAGCTTCAACCTGGCCAATTTTTTCGCCATTCCCATTCTCATCGCCATCGGCGTCGATGGCGGGGTCCATCTGCAGGAACGTTGGAACACCATGTCGTCCGGAAGCCTGTTCGACACCAGTACCCCCATGGCGGTGACCCTCAGCTTTGCCACCACCATGATCGGTTTCGGCGGTCTGCTGCTGGCCCATCACCGCGGCCTGGCCAGCCTGGGCGGAGTCATGGTGCTGGGGTCGTTGACTTGCATGCTGAGTTGCATTCTGGTTTTGCCGGCGGTTCTCAAACTGGTGCTGCCGCAAGGCGGCGCCATGGAGGAATAACCATGAAACGTTGCACGACAACCGTATTGATCGTATTAATGATGCTGCCGGTCCTGGTCGGTGTTCGCCCGGCACTGGCCCAGCAGCGCCTCGATTTTGTCATCATTCAACCCGGTCAGCCCGGCACCCCCGAGGATGCCCAACCGGTGATGGATGCCTTGGCGGCATATCTGCAGAACAAGCTCGGCAAACAGGTGGCCATACAGGGACGCTATTTCAACCGGGCCGACAGCGCCCAGGCCTACCTGCAGACCGCCCGACCCCGTTGGGGCATTGTCGGCCTCGGGTTTTTTCTGGAAAATCGCGAGCGGTTCGATCTGCGGCCGGCCGCCGCCACCCGTCCCGGCGGCAGCGACCAGGATCTCTGGCGGCTGGTAGTCGGTCCCAAGGGACCGGCCCAGTGGCGCCAACTCCAGGGCAAGGTCTCGGGAACCATGCTGTTCGACCAGGCGGCCGCCGGTCAGTTGCTGTTCGCCAGCCACCCCGGCCAGCTGCCCTTTGCTCTGGAAGGGACTTTTCAGCCTCTGGCGGCGGTGCGGGCGGTGCTTGCCGGGCGTATTGCCGGTGCGGTCCTGGATCGGCCGCAGTGGGAGGCTCTGCAGGCCCTGCCTCAGTTCGCGCAACTGCGGGTTTTGTTGCAAAGCAAACCGCTGCCCACCTCGCCGGTGGTGACTTTCGGTGCGCCCGATGCCCGGACGGCTCAACTGACCAAAGTATTGCAGGGCATGGAGCAGGATCCGGCCGCCGCCAGTCTGCTGCAATTGCTGCAAACGGAGGGTTTCGGCCCGGTTGACGGGCGTCTAGCCACCCTGAAATTGGCGCGGCCATGAAAGTTGCGCTCTGGCCGGTTCTTGGGTTACTATTCCTGCTTTACGGCTGCCTGCCCGCCTCCCGCCTGACGCGTCCAGTTGCCGTGGCGGAAGGGGAGGCTCCGCAAGTGGCGCTCTGGCAGCCCTGTACTCTGGCCGAGGCGCGGTCCCTGGCGGCCGCGGCAGAGCAGGATCCGACCGCCGCCCTGCAGGGCGCGGCCTGTTATGCCACCCTCGTGGAAAAGCAAGGCGGCGATTTGTCCGCCGCCCGCGCCGGCCGCGCTCTGGCCGAGCAGGCCGCGGCGGCCTTTCCCACCAGCGGCACGGCGCACTATCTGGCCGGGTACCTGGCCGGGCTGGAGGCGCAACGGGCGCCGCTGCAGGCCCTGCCGCTGGTCAAGGTCATCGAGGCGGCGGCACTGAAAGCGCTGCAGCTCGATCCGGTGCTCGACCATGCCGGTCCCGCCCGCATGCTGGGGGATCTCTACCTGCGGGCCCCGGCCTTTCCGGTCAGCATCGGCGATCCGGATCAGGCTGTGACCTATTTTCGCGAGGCGGTGCGGCGGGCCGCCGATTTTACGGAAAACCGGCTTGGGCTCGCCGAAGCTCTGCTGGCCATCGAGGAACCGGCAGCCGCCTGTTCAGAGCTGACAGAGGCTTGGCGGCAGTTGCAGTCGGCAGCGGATGCCGAGGGGTTGGGCCGGCGCACGTTGGAACTGCAGCAGCGGCTTTGCACCGCCATCGGCGGGACATGAAAGAGTTCGCCGTCGCTTAGTTTCCAGAGAGTTTCCGGAACCTTGCTTCCACTCGCTTTGGGTTGAAAACCGAAGGGCGATCTTTTCAGTCACCCTTTCGGCGCGTACCACGTTTCAAGGAGAAGATTTTGGGCGTTCCAGCCATTCAGAAGATTCGCATCGGCGCCTACATCGCCCGGCAGTTGCTGGCCGGTCGGCGCCGCTTTCCCCTGGTTTTGATGCTGGAACCGCTGTTCCAGTGCAATTTGCGCTGCAAGGGCTGCGGCAAGATCGACCATCCACCGGATGTCATGCGGCGGCGCCTGACCGTCGAGGAATGCGTCGCCATGGCCGAAGAATGCGGTGCGCCGATGGTGTCCCTGCCGGGCGGCGAACCCCTGCTGCATCCGGAGATCCATCTCATCGCCCGTGAACTCATGGCCCGCAAGCGGTTTGTCTACCTGTGCACCAATGCGCTGCTGGTAGAGAAGCGCATCGGAGACTTCCACCCCTCACCCTATCTGACCTTCAACGTGCATATCGACGGCATGGGGGCCAAACACGATGCCTTGGTCAATCGGCAGGGCGTTTTCGATCAGGCCGTAGCGGCGATTCGCCTGCTGGTTGAACGCGGCTTTCGGGTGACCACCAATACCACCTTTTTCGGGGACGAAACCGTCGAAAGTGCCTCGGAATTGTTCGATTTCCTCATGTCCCTGGGGGTCGAGGGCATGACCGTGGCGCCGGCCTTCAATTACGAGAGCGCGGAGGAGAAGGAAAATTTTCTTGGCCGCCAGGGCAGCCAAGCGCTGTTTCGGCAGTTACTGAAAATGTCCCGGACACGCAACTGGCATTTCAACCACAGCAGCCTGTACCTCGACTTTCTGGCCGGCCGTCAGGCCTATCGCTGTTCTCCCTGGGGTACCCCGGCGGCCAATCTCTTCGGTTGGCAGCGGCCCTGCTATCTGCTCAACGACGGCTATGCGGCAAGTTTTTCGGAACTCATGACCGAGACCGATTGGAGTTGTTACGGAACCGGGAACGACCCGCGCTGCGCCGACTGTATGGTGCATTGCGGATTCGAACCGACCGCGGTCCTGGACAATGCCCTGCATCCATTGAAAGCTCTCGGGGTATGGCTGCGGGGACCCGGAAATGGGCAAGGGTAGTCCATGAGGAAAGCGCAAAGGGCAGTCAAGGAACCCCTGTTGGGGGTGGTGGTGGCGCTGCCTGCGGAAGGGCGCGCCATGGCCGGCCGCTCTGGTTGGCGGAATCTGGAAGGATACCTGACCTGCCGCCATGAATTGGGCGGCGGCCGCCAGGCCCTGTGGGTGCAGGGCGGCATGGGCTCCTGCCGGGCGGCGGCGGCAAGCCGCTGGCTGGTCAAACAGGGCGCGACGGCGTTGGCGGTGCTCGGTGTGTCGGGGGGGCTGGATCCGGCCATGGGTAGCGGCGATTTGGTGCTGGCCAGCCAGGTTCTGCCGTTGGCGGGCCGTGTCGACCAGTTCCTGCCCCCGGATTGGGCGGGCAGGCTGTGCCGGAATCTGGCCCATCGCAACCTCCCCGTGCGGTTTGGTCCCTTGCTGAGCGTGGCTCGTCCGGTACTGGAACCCCTGGCGAAAAATCGCGCTTTTCAATCATGTGGAGCGCTGGCGGTGGATATGGAAAGTGCCGCCGTGGCGGAGGTCGCCCGAGAGGCGGCCTTGCCCTTTTTCGCACTGCGCGCAGTGTGCGATCCGGCCGACTGCCGAATCCCGCCGGAGCTGTTGGGATTGGTTGACGAGCAGGGCCGGCCGCAGGTGTTGCGAATTCTCAAAACTCTGTTGCGTCGTCCCCTTTCGCTGCTGGAAATGTGGCGCATGCAGCGCCAGTTCAAGTGCGCGCTGACGGCCTTGGGGCAGGGTTGGCGGGGGTTGCAGGAATCGGATTGTTTTTCTTATTTGGGAGACGGGGCGTATGACAGCTGCGATCAAGGACGGTGACATCATCCGGGTTCATTACCAGGGGCGCTTTGCGGGGGGCGAGGTTTTCGACGATTCCACCACTCGAACTCCGTTCACCTTTGTGGTTGGGACGGCTCCCCTGCTCAAGGGTTTTGACCAAGCCGTCATCGGCATGGTGGCCGGAGAGCGTAAGACTGTTTCCCTGCCGCCGGAGCAGGCCTTCGGGGTCCACCGGGAGGATCTGGTGTTCAGCCTGCCACGCAATCGCTTTCCGGCGCCCCTTGAATTGCGCGTCGGATTGCAGCTGAAACTGCCCTTGCAGGGCGGACAGGTGGTGACGGCACGGGTTGTGGAAGTGGACGAAAATACCGTGCGCCTGGATGCCAATCATCCTCTGTCCGGCCGTATCATCGAGTATGACATCGAAGTGCTGGCCACGGGGCTGAAGCCGACGGATCTGTTTGCTGCTCCAGATCCGGCCTGATCACTCGATGACCATGATTTGCACCGGGTCCGCTCCTGGCCTTGAATGACCCTTGATGGTCCGGGCCGGACCTGGAACCGTCCGGATTTCCAATATGTTCCGCGTTGGGATTGCGGTATCCGGACCTTACCCGGCGGGCCGACTCGGATTCGGGTCGGGCGCCGTCGATTCATACCAGAACAAGGAGATGTTTTTCATGGCAGAAACCATCAAGTCGGGCGATACCATCAAGGTCCATTACACGGGGCGGTTCGAAAACGGTGAGGTTTTCGACTCCTCCGAAGGTCGCGCACCGCTGCAGTTCACCGTTGGTGCCGGCCAGCTCATCAGGGGCTTTGATGACGCCGTGATCGGCCTGCAGGCCGGCGATAAAACCACCGTAACCATTCCGCCCGAAAATGCCTACGGCGTAACGCGTCCGGAACTGCTGGTCGAATTTCCGCGCGAACGGGTTCCGGCCGACATGGAGTTGACCATCGGTCAGCGTCTGCATCTGCGCGACGACCAGGGTAAGCCGGTGCCGGCTACCGTGGTCGAAATCGGAGAGGCCATCGTGCGCCTTGATGCCAATCATCCCATGGCCGGCAAAACCCTGGTTTTCGACATCGAAGTGGTCGAAACCGGCCTCAAAGCGAAGGCTCAGGAAGAGCATTGCGGCACCGGTCACAAGGGCTGCCAGGGCTGCGGCAAACACTGAATTGATTTGCATTTTTTCCGGGGCCAGGATATCCGTATCCTGGCCCCTTCGGAATGAGCAGGCTGTGGATCAGGGGCCGCGCAGAGCGGAGTTCGATTGCCCATTTTTCGGTGACGGTTCCCCAAGTCCGACAGACTTCCGAACAACCCACCGGGAAGGGCGCGGTTTGCAGGCGGTCGGCGGTTGTGGCTCCGGCTTCAGGAGTCGTGCCGGTTACGATTTCCGGGCAAGTTTGGGGATTGGATGGCGGCCGCGGCCGCCCGGGGAGGAGGGGCTCAAATGGTGGATGGAACCGTGGCCCGCATTGGCGTGGTCACCGTATCGGATCGGGCCAGTCAGGGCATCTATGAGGATCGGGGCGGCCCGGCCATTCGCGATTATCTGAACGAGGTATTGACTTCACCCTGGGAGGAGCACAGCCGTCTGGTCCCGGACGATCGCATCGGTCTGCAGGAAACCCTCATGGAACTGGCCGACGCCACCGGTTGTTGCCTGATCATCACCACCGGCGGGACCGGTCCGGCGCCCCGCGACGTGACCCCGGAAGCCACCGAGGGGGTTTGTGAGAAACTGCTGCCGGGGTTCGGTGAGTTGATGCGGCAGGTGTCCCTGCAGAAGGTGCCGACGGCCATCCTCTCCCGCCAGACCGCCGGCATCCGCGGCGGCAGTCTGATCATCAACCTGCCCGGGCAGCCGCGGGCCATTGCCGAGTGCCTGGATGCGGTGTTTGCCGCCATTCCCTTTTGCATCGATCTCATCGGCGGACCGCGCCTGACCACCAACGAACAGCGTATCGTCGCTTTTCGGCCCGGCCAGGGAGGTGGCGCATGAGCCCGGAAACGGGACGCCCGGAAGCGGGGGACGGCGCCACTCAGATCGTGGAAAACCTGGGCCTGCGGCGCCGCATCGGCTTGCTGGCGGGACCGCTGTTGTTTTTCGGAATGCTGATGCTGCCGGTGCCGGCCGATATGCCCGCTGCCGCCTGGCCCATGGCGGCCATCGCCCTGCTGATGGCGGTGTGGTGGATTACCGAAGCCATCCCCATCCCGGCTACCAGCCTGCTGCCCCTGGTGCTCATGCCCCTGACCGGGGTGATGCCCATCAAAGACGCGGCCGCACCTTTCGCCAATGAGCTGATATTTCTGTTTTTGGGCGGTTTTCTCATCGCTTTGGGCATGCAGCGCTGGAACCTGCACCGTCGCATCGCGCTGAGCATCGTGTTTTTCGTGGGTACCTCGCCGAGTCGTCTGATTTTTGGTTTCATGTTGTCCAGCGCCGCCATTTCGGCCTTTGTGTCCAATACGGTGACCGCCCTCATGATGATGCCCATCGGGCTGGCGGTCATCAGTCAGATAGTGGAGGAGGGCCGGCGCGAGGGCTTGGACCAGGTCATTGATTTCGCTCCGGAACGCTTTGCCTTCGGCATCAACCTGATGCTGGGCATCGCCTACGCCGCTTCCATCGGCGGCATGGCGACCCTCATCGGTACCCCGCCCAATACGGTGCTGGCCGGCTATGTTCGGCAGCACTACGGCCTGGAAATCACATTCGCCCGCTGGATGCTGGTCGGCGTGCCTCTCTCCGCGGTCATGCTGGTGCTGTGCTGGCTGTGGTTGACCCGCATCGCCCATCCCATGAAACTGCTCAAGGTGCCCGGCGGCCGCCGCCTTATCGAGGCGGAGTTGCGTTCCTTGGGTTCCTGGTCGAAGGGGGAACGCTGGACCGGCTTGGTGTTCGCCGTCACCGCCCTGGCCTGGATTTTTCGGCCGTTGCTGGTGAAGTTGCTGCCGGTTTCGGCCAGTCTGAGCGATGCCGGCATCGGGCTGATGGGGGGCTTGTTGCTGTTTCTGATTCCCATCGATTGGCGGCAGGGGCGTTTCGTGCTCAACTGGGAATGGGCGGAGCGTCTTCCCTGGGGGGTGTTGATCCTGTTCGGGGGTGGTCTGTCTCTGGCGGCCGGTTTTGATAAAACCGGCCTTTCGGCCTGGCTGGCCGGTCGCGTGCAACTGTTCGGGGATGCACCCCTGCTGTTGCTGGTGCTGATGGTGACGACCCTGATCATCTTTTTAACCGAACTGACCTCGAATACGGCTACGGCGGCCATGGCCATGCCGCTGTTGGCGGCGGTCGCCGAAGGCATCGGCCATAATGCCATGATGCTGCTGGTGCCGGCCGCCCTGGCGGCCTCCAGCGCCTTCATGCTGCCGGTGGCAACGCCGCCCAATGCCATCGTTTTCGGGTCCGGCTATGTGACCATTCCACAGATGGCCCGCAGTGGCTTTGTCCTGAATCTCATCGGGTTGGTGTTGATCCCCCTGATTACCTGGCTGTTGGTTCTTCCCCTGTTCGGCGCCCCTTCCGGTTTCATGCCTTGATGCCCGGGATGGCTCCCGCCGGCGGCGCGAGCCATCCCGGTCCCAGATACCGATCATTTCAGCATTACCAGTACGGCAATATCCCCTTTGCCTTTGAAGGAAAGAGATCGTTGATGGAAGCACCTCTGAACCTGTTTGCCACGGCACCGCGTGGCCTGGAAAGCCTGCTGGCCGAGGAATTGCGCAGCCTGGGAGGGGCCGAGGTCCGGGAAACCCGGGCCGGTGTGCTGTTTCAGGGAGCCTTGCGGGAGGCCTATCGCATCTGCCTGTGGTCGCGCCTGGCCAGTCGGGTGCTGTTGCATCTGGCCGAGTTCGAGGCCGCCGGCGCCGAAGAGTTGTACGACGGGGTGCGGGCGATGCCTTGGGAGCGGCATTTGGCCGATGACGGCACCTTGGCGGTGGACGCGACAGTGCGTAATTCGGCCCTGACCCATTCGCGCTTTGCCGCTCTGAAGGTCAAGGATGCCATTGTCGACCGGTTCCGCGACCAGACCGGTCGACGCCCCGGGATCGATGTCGAGCGGCCTCAGGTCCGCATCAACCTGCATCTGGATCGCAACCGGGCCCAGCTCAGTCTCGATCTTTCCGGCGACAGTCTGCATCGCCGCGGCTACCGCCGCGAAGGCCTGGCGGCACCCCTTAAGGAAAATCTCGCCGCCGCCATCCTGGTGCGCAGCGGCTGGCCGGAATTGGCGGCCGCCGGCGGCACCTTGCTGGACCCCATGTGCGGTTCCGGAACCCTGCCCATCGAGGGGGCTCTGCTGGCCGCTGACTGCGCACCCGGCTTGCTGCGCGAATACTGGGGTTTTAACGGCTGGCTCGGCCACCGTCCCGACTTGTGGCAGGAGCTGCTGGAGGAAGCCCGTCAGCGTTGTCGTGCCGGTCTGGAGCGACTGCCTGCGATTTTGGGCTATGACAGCGATCCGCGGGCCGTGCAGGCGGCCCGGGATCACGCCCAACGGGCCGGGCTCGGCAACCGTTTGACGTTCGAAGTGCGGCCATTGGAACAGTTGCAGGCACCGGACCGGCACCCGGGAAACGGGGGGCTGGTGGTGGCCAATCCCCCTTATGGAGAACGTCTGGGAGAAATGGCTGAATTGCGGGGTCTGTATGCATTGCTCGGGGAGCGTCTGCGGCAGCATTTTCTCGGCTGGCAGGCGGCGGTTTTCACCGGCAACCCCGAATTGGCCAAAAACCTCGGCCTGCGGGCGTACAAGCTGCATCCCTTTTTCAATGGCGCCCTGGCTTGCCGGTTGCTGCGGTTCCAGGTCGAACCACAATGGTTTTTCGGTGCCAACGCGCCGCAGGCGCCCCTGAGTGAAGGGGCCCGGATGTTCGCCAACCGGCTGCGGAAAAATATGCGTACGCTGCAGCGTTGGGCGCAGCAGGAGAACGTCACCTGCTATCGCCTGTACGATGCCGATATGCCCGAATACGCCCTGGCCGTCGACCGTTATGAGGATCGGCTGCATGTTCAGGAATATCAGGCCCCGGCTACGGTGGACGCAGCGGCGGCCGCGCGCCGTTTGCGGGAGGCGTTGCGGGTCTTGCCGGAGGTGTTGGAAGTCTCGCCGGAGGCGGTGGCCGTCAAGGTGCGGCAACGTCAGAAAGGGACCTCCCAGTATGGCCGCCAGGCGGGCGCCGGGGAACGTTTTGTGGTGCGGGAGGGTAATTGCCGGTTCTGGGTCAACCTGCACGATTATCTCGATACCGGACTGTTCCTGGATCACCGTCCGACCCGGTTCCTGCTGCAGGAGTTGGCGGCCGGGCGGCGGTTTCTCAATCTGTTCGGTTATACGGGCACGGCCACGGTGCATGCCGCGCGGGGCGGCGCCGGCTCCACCCTGACCGTCGATCTGTCCCGCACCTATCTGGACTGGGCCCGCGACAACCTGGCCCTGAACGGATTGGCCGGCCCGCAGCATCGCCTGTTGCAGGCCGATGTGTTGCAGTTTCTGGAGCGGGAGCGCGGCCGCTATGACCTGATCTTTCTCGATCCGCCGACCTTTTCCAATTCCAAGAGCATGAGCGGCACCCTGGACATCCAGCGCGACCACGTGCGATTGCTGCGGTTGGCCGCAACCCTGCTGGCCCCGGACGGGATACTGATCTTCTCCAACAACTTCCGCAAGTTCCGTATGGACCGGGAGGGTTTGCCGGAGCTGTCCATCGAGGATATCACGGCGGCTACCATCCCGCCGGATTTCACGCGTAATCCCCGCATTCACAACTGCTGGCGGATTACCCGGCGCTGACCGCTCCCACAGCCTTTTCAACGGCGGGTTCGAACCGGTCTGAACGAGGGCGACGGTGCTGCAAAGGACTTGTTTCTTTTGCACAAGGGGATTATAAGGGTGTTTTGAAATGCCTTTGGTCCGGCTTGGGGCAGGGCTCATATTTGGAGGAAGAGTGGCATGAAACGCGTTGGCATGAGATTGGCTAGAATCGTTTTGGTGGTTGGGCTGCTGGCGGTGGTCGGCCTGCTGCCCTTGGGGCTGCAGGCCGAGCCGAGCGGAGCGGAAGTCCCGACCCTGAGCCGCCAGGAAGCCCAGCAGTTGCTTGGGGAGCGCGCCGACCGGGTCCTGCGCATCGAAGCGTCGGAAATTCCGTCCTTCTGGGCCGTTGAGATTGAAAAGAACCGGCGCCGGCAGTTGGTTTACATCGATTTCCGAAAAACCTTGCTGCTGCAGGGCGATGTCATCCGGTTGACGGACGGCGAAAATCTGACCCGCACACGTCAAGAGGCCATGAACCGGGTGGATGTCAGCCGCATCCCTCTGCAGGATGCCTTGTTGGTGGGCACCGGCCGTGCGCCGATGCGAGTGGTCGTTTTTACCGATCCCAAATGCAGCTACTGTAGGAAATTGCACGAGGAACTGAAGAAGGTGGTGAAGCTCGATCCGGACATCGCCTTCTACATCAAAATGATGCCGTTGGATCTTCATCCCGATGCCTACATGATTGCCAAAAGCATCGTCTGCAACCGTTCCCTGGCACTGCTCGAGGACAGTTTTGCCGATCGCTTCGTGCCGCCCCCCCTCTGCCAGGGACAGGAGGTCGATCAGACCCTGGCCCTGGCCCGACAGTTGGGGATTCGCTCGACGCCGACCCTGTTGCTGCCCGATGGCCGTATCGTTTCCGGCTATCGGGATGCGGCCGCTCTTCTCAGGTTGCTGGGGTCCAAAGTGCAGCCATCGGGGCCCGAAGGGCGTCCGGGGCGGTAAACCGCGCGAATTCGGGCGCACAACCGGCCAGCTCCGGCCCATCAACGATGCAAAAAAAACCGCCCTTCGCAGCAACTGCGAAGGGCGGTTTTTTCTGGATCAATTGGGGCCCCCGTGTCAGATGTCCTGGCAATATTCCTTGCCGTAATTCTCCATGACGAAGTCGAGGTCCTTGTCGCCGCGGCCCGAAAGATTGATGAGGATGGTCTGCTCCGGCGGCAGTTGCGCCGCCAGGCGCAGGGCGTAGGCCACGGCATGGCAGCTTTCCAGGGCGGGAATGATGCCCTCCACCCGCGACAGCTCAAAAAACGCATCGATGGTTTCCCGGTCCCCGGCGGTGACGTAGGTGACCCGCTTCAAATCCTTGAGCAGGCTGTGTTGGGGGCCGACGCCGGGATAATCCAGACCGCTCGCCACGGAATAGACCGGCATAGGCTGGCCCTGATCGTCCTGCAGCATGTAGGACCGGAAACCGTGCATCACTCCCGGTTTGCCCAGGGACAGGGTGGCGGCATGCTGCCCGTCTTCCAGGCTGCGGCCGGAGGGCTCGACGCCGTGGATGGCGACCTGCTCGTCATTCAGAAAGGCGGTGAACAGGCCGATGGCATTGGAGCCGCCACCGACGCAGGCGACCAGGTTGTCCGGCAGACGGCCGGTCATTTCCAGGAACTGGGCGCGGGCTTCCTGGCCGACGATCTGCTGGAAGTCGCGTACCATCATGGGGAAGGGATGGGGGCCGACCACGGAGCCGATGGCATACAGCTGGTTGACCGGATCCTGCAGGTAGGCCTCGAAGGCGGCATCCACGGCGTCCTTGAGGGTCTGGGTGCCGCGCGTTACCGGCACCACCCGAGCGCCGAGGATCTGCATGCGGGTCACATTCGGCCGTTCCTTGGCGATATCCACCACCCCCATGTAAATGTGGCATTGCAGGCCGACCAGGGCCGCGGCCGTGGCCAGGGCGACCCCGTGCTGTCCGGCGCCGGTTTCCGCGATCAGGATCTTCTTGCCCATCCGTTTGGCAAGCAGAGCTTCGCCCAGACAGTGGTTGATCTTGTGCGCTCCGGTGTGGTTGAGATCTTCGCGCTTGAGGTAAAGTTGCGCGCCGCCGATTTTCCGCGACAGGTTGCGGGCGTGAAACAGGGCACTGGGACGACCCACATAGTGCCGGTAAAGGGACTGCAACTCCTCCTGAAAAGCCGGGTCGTTTTTGATCTCGAGGTACGCCGCGGTAATTTCATCCATCACCTGTTGCAGTTCCTCGGGAATGAAGCTGCCGCCATATTCACCAAAATAGCCATTTTCATCCGGTAGGGGCATATCACATAATCTGCGGCTCATATATATCCTCCCAAAAATGTTGGTTCGCCGTCTCCGAGCCAGAGATCCGTCATGTTCCTGCTGCGAAAACGTTTCGTCGGGGCTGGCCGGTCGCGGGATTGGTACAGGCAGCAACGTAAAGCATGGACGGGAAAAATTCAACGTAAAAACGCGGTTTCGCTATTCCCGGTACGGTGCCGGGCCGGGTCTTGTAAGTCGGGAATGCTGCCAATGCGGGAAAGTTGTCATGAATCCTGCAGGAAGAGACCATGCAACGGTTCTTGACCAAATCCGGTACCCGGTTGACCAAATTTTTGACTTCTGGAAAGTTTCGGGAAGTCGCTTTCGGATGAGTCCTTTGTGGAGCTATGCGCATGAACAGTCCTTCGGCCCAGGAAATTCTGCTGGAAAGCGGCACCAACGAGATGGAGATTCTCGAATTTTACCTGGCAGGCCAGTCCTTCGGCATCAATGTCCAGAAACTGCGCGAGATCATTCCATTTGAATCGGATAAGCGCACCACTTTGCCGCAATCCCTGCCATCGGTTCTGGGTGTCTACATGGTGCGCGGAGCCTCCCTGAACCTGATCGATCTGGCCGCGCATCTGCGGGGCCGGCCCTGTAGAGAGCCGGATCCTGCGCTGCGGCCCATTGTGCTGGTGTGCCAGTTCAACCGGAAGGTGACCGGTTTTCTGGTGGATGGCGTGAATCAGATTCATCGGGTCAGTTGGAAGGATGTCAGTCCCATGGCGCCCCTCATCGAGCGGTTCCGGCCCCGTTTTACCGCCAGCGTCCACATTCAGGAACGGGAGATTCTGATTGTCGACCTGGAGCATATCATGACTGAAGTGGATCCGGAGATGAGCATGTCCTTCGAGGGGACTCCGACGCCTTCGGCGCCGGTCGTCCGTTCCACCGGTCGGAGCCGTGTCAAGCTGATGCTGGCGGAAGATTCGGTGCTGATTCGGCAGGGGATTGCCAAAGTTCTGGGCCGGGCCGGATACGATCAGCTGCAGACCTTTGCCGACGGCGACGAGTGTTACCGCCGCCTGCTGGACATCCAGGGCAGCGTGACGTCGGAGGCGGAGTTCCTGAGCCATGTCCGAGTGCTGATCACCGATATCGAAATGCCGAAGATGGACGGCCTGACCCTGTGCCGAAAGGTGCGGGAAGAATTGGGGCTGGCCGAACTGAAAATCGTCATGTTTTCGTCCCTGATTACCGATCAGATGGCGCACAAATGCCGTTCCGTCGGCGCGGACGCCTGGATCAGCAAGCCGCAGATTCCGGCCCTGGTGGAATTGGTGGACGGTTTCTGCCCGGAGGCCCTGGTCAGCTGAGGGCAAATCATTCCGACCCCTGCGGCCGGAACTGAAAAAAGCTGCTTGACACGGCCCTTTTAGTAAGTAAATATTTACTTGCTTATTCACGAAGGAAGGAGACCTGCATGGCGCGACCTGTCAGCAAGAAAAGGGCTATCGAGGCCGCGGCGATCAAGTTGTTCGCCCGCAAGGGCCTGGCCGCCACCACCCTCAAGGATATCGCCCGCGAGGCGGGAGCCACGGAAGGCGCCCTGTACCGGCATTACCAGAGCAAGGACGATATGGCCTGGCAGCTGTTCAGCGAGGAGTTGAAGGCTTTTGCCGAATTGCTGTCGCCTCTGCTCGAGAGTTCGCAACCCTTTCCGGTACGACTGGCCGCCGCCATCCGCTTCATCTACGACTACTTTCGTGGGCAGCCGGACGTGTTCGCCTTCATCCTTCTCACTCAGCATAACTTTCCCGGCCAGAAGCTGTTGGATGAATTTACCAATCCCAACGACATGGCCATTCGTTTCATGCGCCGGGCCATGGAGGAAGGTGCGGTGGCGGCCGGAGATCCGGTATTGCAGAGCGCGCTGATAATGGGCGCGGTATTGCAGCCGCTGGTCATGCAACGCTACGGGCGCCTGGTGGTCTGCGAGACCATGGTCGAAGAGGTGGTGACCGCCTGCCTGAGGCTGACGGGTGCGGCCTGAATCGGTGCCGGCACCAGGGGAAAATTTCCGGTTCATTAATAAGTAAACGAATACTTATTTATGAACTTCCTGCATGTCGGGCGGGGGCGGCCGGCCGGAGGTTGTGACCTGAGACAAATGGCCGTTGAAATAATGTTGACAGTCTAATTAGTCGGATGTAGATTTCCAGTTCTTTGCAGTATCTAATGCTCCAAGATGAAGCCAGGGTGCGACACCGGCCCGGCTCGACCAGCCAGGAGGACATTCATGAAAAAACTGTTCGCCATCAGGGGATTCGGGCCCTATATTCTCGTCGTGCTGCTGAATGCGATGACGGATCTGGGCCATAAGATCGTCATCCAGAACACGATCTTCAAAAGCTATGAGGGCCCGCCGCAGATTGCCCTGACCGCGGTGGTCAATGCCTTGATCCTGCTGCCCTTTGTTCTCCTGTTCACCCCGAGCGGCTTTTTATCGGATCGTTTCCCCAAACATCGCATCATCCGCATCTGCGCCGCCTGTACCGTGCCTCTGACCGCGATGATTGTGGTCTGTTACCGGCTGGGGCTGTTCTGGCCCGCCTTTGCCCTGACCCTGCTGCTGGCGGCCCAGAGCGCGGTCTATTCACCGGCCAAATACGCCTATCTCAAGGAGTTGGTCGGCAAGGAACGGTTGGCCGGAGGCAATGCCCTGGTGCAGGCCGTGACCATCGTCGCGATTCTTGCCGGTGGTCTGATCTATTCGATCCTTTTTGAAACGTTTCTGACCGGCGGCGAGCAGACGCCGGCAGCCATGTTGCAGGCTGTGGCACCCTGCGGCTACCTGCTGCTGGCGGGGGCGGTGGCTGAAACCCTGTTGGCTTTTGTGCTGCCCCTGACCTCCAAGGGCAACCCCGGCATGCATCTGGCCTGGCCCGATTATCTGCGGGGGCGCTATCTGCGTGCCAACCTGCGCCTGGTATCGGGCAACGAGGTCATTCGACTGTCGGTATTCGGTCTGAGCCTGTTCTGGGCGGTAAACCAGGTCCTGCTGGCCTCCTTCGGCGAATATCTGAAAACCGCCACTGGCGAAACCAATACGGTGGTGGCTCAGGGATTGCTCATGTTCGGCGGGGTGGGATTGATTTTCGGCTCCATGTCCGCCGGCAAGTTCAGCAAGAATTACATCGAAACCGGTCTGATCCCGGCGGCGGCGGTGGTGATGACCGGGATTCTCTTCCTCCTGTCCGGCTTTACCCATCCGGTGGTGCTGGGCGCGTTGCTGTTCGTGTACGGCATGGCCGGCGGGATGCTGGTGGTGCCTCTCAATGCCCTCATCCAGTTCAATGCCCGGGAGCGGGACCTTGGTCGGGTGTTGGCCGGCAACAATTTTCTCCAGACCCTGGCCATGTTGCTGTTTCTCGGCGGCACGGTGGCGGCCGCCCGCCATGGGGTGAGCAGCGTACCCCTGTTTCGCGTCCTGGCCCTGGTGGTGCTGCTCGGCACCGCCTACTCCCTCTGGAAGTTGCCCCAATCCCTGTTGCGCTTTCTGCTGCGGGCCGTCATGGCGCAACGTTATGACATCACCGTCTTTGGCCTGAAACACATTCCTTCCCAGGGCGGGGTGCTTTTGCTCGGCAACCATACCAGCTTTCTGGATTGGGCGGTGCTGCAGTTGGCGGTGCCGCGCCGAATGCGTTTTGTCATGGACCGGGCCATTTACGAACGCTGGTATTGGCGCTGGGCCTTGGACCTGTTTCGCGCCATTCCCATCTCCGCGCGAGGCTATCGCGGGGCCTTGCGGGAAGTGAGCCGTTCCCTGGAGCGGGGCGAGGTGGTGGTGCTGTTCCCCGAGGGAGCAGTGAGCCGCAACGGCCAGATGGGGGAGTTCAAGCGCGGGTTCGAAGAGGCCGCCCGCCGGGCGGAATGTGTCATCGTGCCCTTTTATCTGCACGGCCTGTGGGGCAGCGTGTTTTCCTTTGCCTCAAAAAAGCTGCGTCGCATCACCGGCATCGGCATGGTGCGGGAAGTGACCATCTGCTTCGGCGCACCGCTGCCGGCCGAGACCGAGGCCAAGGAGGTCAAGTCGGCGGTGTTTCAACTTTCCATCGCAGCCTGGCAACATTATGCCGAAACTTTTGAGCCCTTGGGCGCAACCTGGCTCAAGAGCGTGAAACAGCGGCCGGCCGCGATCTGCGTCATCGATGCCGACGGGGCGGCTTTTTCCGGAACGCGGTTGCTGGCGGCCTGTCTGGCCATGTCCCGCCGCTTGGGGCGGTTGGCGGCCGGGCGGCAGAATGTCGGCGTATTGCTGCCTCCCAGTGCCGGCGGCATCATCGCCAACCTGGCCCTGCTGCTGCGCGGCAAGACCGTGGTCAACCTGAACTATACCAGCAGTACCGGCGTGTTGGATGCGTGCTTGAGCCGGGCCGGGGTCGACACCATTGTCACCTCCGAACGGTTCCTGACCCGTCTGCAGGCCAAGGGCTTCCATCTGGAAGCGGCTTTTGCCGGTCGCCGGGTGGTTCATCTGGAACAGGTCAAGCGCGAATTGGGCAAACCGCTGCTGCTGACCTGTCTGCTGCTGGCGCGACTGCTGCCGGTGTTTCTGCTGCAGGCCTGGTTCTGCAAACGGGTGAAGCGGACCGACACGGCGGCGATTCTGTTCAGCAGCGGCAGCGAGGGCGTTCCCAAGGGCATCATGTTGAGCCATGCCAATATGGTCGGCAATATTCGCCAGGTGGCCTGTCTGCTCAATGCCCGTGAGGATGATGTCATCCTTTCGACTCTGCCCCTGTTTCATGCATTCGGTTTGACCATCACCACTTTGCTGCCCCTCATGGAGGGCATCCCCCTGGTCTGCCAGCCCGATCCTACGGACGGCGCCAAGGTCGGACGCCTGGTTGCGGCTCACGGCGTGACCATTCTCTGCGGCACCCCGACCTTCCTGGGTCTGTATGCCCGCAACAAGAAGGTGCATCCCCTCATGTTCCGGAGCCTGCGCCAGGTAGTGGCCGGCGCCGAACGGTTGTCCGAGGATATCCGCAAAACGTTTCGCGACCGTTTCGGGCTGGAAATTCACGAAGGCTACGGCACCACGGAGACCACCCCGGTGGCCAGCGTCAATGTCAACGATGCCATGAATCTGGCGGATTTTTCCGTGCAGAGGGGCAACAAACCGGGCACCGTGGGCCTGCCCCTGCCGGGCAGCACCTTCCGCATCGTCGATCCCGGCACCCTGGAAGACCTGCCCCGGGGGCAGGCCGGCCTGATTCTCATCGGCGGGACCCAGATCATGCAGGGCTACCTGGACGATGCCGAGCGGACCCGGGAAGCAATTGTCGAAAAGGATGGCATCCGTTGGTACAAGAGCGGCGACAAGGGGTGCCTGGACGAGGACGGCTTTCTCACCATCCTCGGCCGGTATTCCCGTTTTGCCAAAATCGGCGGTGAAATGGTCAGTCTGGCCATGGTGGAGGATGCGCTGCTGAAAGTGGCCCCGGCCGGCAGCGAAGTACTGGCCGTAGCCCTGCCGGATGCCAGAAAGGGAGAGCGGATCGTGGCCCTGGTGGTCTCCGACCATCCCCTCGAGGATCTGAAAAGAGCGCTGCAGGGCGAACTGGCTCCCATCATGATGCCGGCGGCCCTGTATCCGGTGCCGGCGATCCCGAAACTCGGCACCGGCAAGACCGATTTGGGGACGGCAAAGCAATGGGCTCAGCAGTTCTGCGCCGCCGGCTGAGACTCAGTTGGCTCCGCGGTGAATGGCTTCGCCGACCTTTTCGATATCCCTGCCGATGCCGGAGATGGTATTGCAGGCAGCCAGAGATAAAATTAGCAGGATCAGGATGGTGATTTTCATACTCTCCTCCAGGTAACATAACGGCAGTGAAACGGCCTGAATGGTTCAAAAGATAGGGGCGAATCGGGGTCGAAGGCAAGCCCCAAAATGGTTGAAATTCCTTTCCTCGGTTTCGCCGGGCCGGCAACAGCTTTTTGTGCTGAAAAAATAACCTCGCAGAATCGGGGGGTTTTGAGAAACAGGGATTTGGTGCTTGATCTGCCGGCGGCATTTTGCTAGTAGTATACGTTCCAATTTATGTTCGAGGAGGGTACATCCATGGGTTTGATGGCTGGAAAACGCGGCATCGTGTTCGGTGTGGCCAATGAACTGAGCATCGCCTGGGGCATCGCCCAGCAGCTCCATGCCGCCGGGGCCACCCTGGCCTTTACCTATCTCAATGAAGCTTTGGAAAAGCGGGTCCGGCCGCTGGCCGAAAGCGTCGACGCGGATCTGATTCTGCCCTGCGATCTGAGCCGGGATGAAGATATCGACCAAGTCTTTGCCGAGGTGGAAAAGCAATGGGGCAGCCTGGATTTCGTGGTGCATGCCGTGGCCTTCGCCAACCGGGACGACCTGAAAAATCCCTTTTCCCAGACCCGTCGTGAAAACTTCCTGCTGGCCATGGACATCAGCGCCTACACCCTGGTGGCCGTGACCCGGGGGGCCGCTCCCCTGATGAAGCAGGGCGGCAGTATCGTCACCCTTACCTACCTCGGCTCCCAGCGCGCCGTGCCCAGCTACAATGTCATGGGCGTGGCCAAGGCCGCCCTGGAGGCTTCCACCCGCTATCTGGCGGCAGAGTTGGGCGAACGCGGCATCCGCGTCAATGCCCTGTCCGCCGGGCCCATCAAGACCCTGGCCTCTTCGGCGGTCAGCGGCATGAAGGAAAAGCTCAAGATGATGGACGAACGCGCGCCCCTGCGGCGCACCGTATCCCAGGATGAAGTGGGGAAATCGGCACTCTACCTGCTCTCCGATCTGGCCAGCGGGGTGACCGGGGAAGTCCACTATGTTGACGCTGGCTTCAATTTTGTTGTGGCCTGAGAACAGGAGACCGGCCGATTTTTCGCACGCACATAACGAGGGCCCTGCGGGGCCCTTTTTTTGTCGGAAAGCGGAACCACGGTGATTTTTGGCAATGACAAGGGGCTCAAGCCGAGTCAGATCCAGGCACTGGAGCGTATCTACCGGCGCCGGGTGCCGGCTGATCAACTGATCAGCGGCGAACTGGCCCGTTATCTGACCGAACAGTCCTTCCAAATCCATCGCCAGTTGGGCCTGATCATCGATCGCGCCGGGGAGATCCAACATGTCATCGTCGGCGACGATCGGGAGATTTTCATTCCCGATCTGTCCGCCTACGGCTGCGGCCGCAGCGGTCTGCGCGGCCTGCGCTGCGTCCACACCCACCTGCGCGGCGAACCCCTTTCGGAAGACGACCTGACCGACCTGGCGTTGCTGCGTCTCGATCTGTTGGCGGCCATCGAGGTCGGCGATCGGGGTCTGCCGGGGGCGGTGCATTATGCCCATCTGCTGCCCCCCAACCCCTCCGGTCGGACGGTGGAAGTGCTGCAGGCCCCCTCGGTCTACGATCTGGACCGGGACTTCTCGGCCTTGATCCGTTCCCTGGAACAGGAACTGGAAGCCCGCATGGCGGAGACGGTGGATCTGTCCGATCCCCGGGAGCGGGCGATTCTGATCTCCGTCAGCACCCAGAGCCGTCACGACACGGAAGATTCCCTGGATGAACTGGCGGAACTGGCCCGGACCGCCGACGTCGTGGTACTGGATCGCTTCATCCAGCGACCGCGCCAGATCAACCCCAAATATCTGATGGGGCAGGGCAAGGTCAAGGAGGTCATCATTCGGGCCATGCAGCGCGGCGCCACCCTGCTGATCTTCGACCAGGATCTGACCCCCGCCCAGGTGCGGGCCATCAGCGAAATCACCGACCTCAAGGTCATAGATCGTTCCCAGCTGATTCTCGACATCTTCGCCCGCCGGGCTCAGACCCGGGACGGCAAGGTGCAGGTGGAACTGGCCCAGCTCAAATATATCCTGCCGCGCCTGGTTGGCCGAGGGGTCGCCTTCAGCCGTCTGATGGGCGGCATCGGCGGTCGCGGACCGGGCGAAACCAAGTTGGAGGTCGATCGTCGGCGCATTCGAGACCGCATCGCCCGGCTGGAAAACCAGCTCAAGGAGCTGTCCCGGGGTCGGCTGCAACGCCGGCAGCGGCGGGTACGGGCCGGGATTCCCATCATTTCCATCGTCGGCTACACCAATGCCGGCAAATCGACCTTGCTCAATGCCCTCACCCAGAGTGAGGTGCTGACCGAAGACCTGCTGTTCGCCACCCTCGATACGGCCAGCCGCCGCCTGCGTTTTCCTGAAGAGCGGGAGGTCATCATCACCGATACGGTGGGTTTTATCCGTCAGTTGCCAAAAAGTCTGCTCGGTGCGTTTCGTGCAACCCTGGAGGAACTGGCCGATGCCGATCTGCTTTTGCACCTGGTGGATCTGGCGAATCCGCGCTTTGAAGAACAGATTCAAGCGGTGGAAAGAATTTTGCAGGAGCTGGACCTGGATCGTATTCCCCGCTTGCTGGTGTTCAACAAGATCGATCTGGTTCCAGAGGATGAAGCTGCGGCTTTGTGCCGCCGTTACGCGGCTTTGGGTGTCAGTGCCCGGGATCGCCGAACCTTTGCCCCGCTGCTCATGGCGTTGCAGGAGCGTTGTTGGCCTGCGGCGGCCAGCGGGGCCACGGAAGGATCACATGATGCAGATGAATAGGTTGAAAACCCCGGTAGTTTCCCGATTGATCATGATGTTTGCCATGCTGGTGTTGTCCGGCTGCCTGGCGCCGCCGCCCTCACCCGGCGAGGCCGGTGCCCTTGGAACCGCACCCGCCCCGGAACCCCTTGCCGGTGGCGGCCGCAAACGAGGACCGTTGCCGGTCGCCGAGGCCCTCGATGAACTCGGTCCCGCACGGACCAAAATTGGCCAAGTCTGCAGTGACGAGGAAGGCGATCCCGAGGATCCTGAAGCCCAGGAGGACATGCAGGTCCTGGCCGCCGCCGACGAGGCTGCGCCGGAAGATGAAGGCCGGACGGAACTCGAAGACCAGTTGGTGTTTCAACTGCCGGTAGTCGAAAACGACAAAGTCCGGCATTATATCGAATACTACACGGGGCGCGGTCAAAACGGCTTGCGCCGCGTTCTGGAACGCTCCGGGCGCTATCTGCCCATGATGCAGGAAATCTTTACCGGTGAGGGGCTGCCTCCGGAACTCAGTTACCTGGCCCTCATCGAATCCGGTTTCAACCCCTTCGCCGTCAGCAGTGCTTCGGCCACCGGTCCCTGGCAATTCATGGAAGGCACGGCCCGTCTGTACGACCTGAAAAACGACCGGTGGCGGGACGAACGCCGCGATCCGGTCAAGTCGACGCGCGCCGCGGCGCGCCATCTGCGGGATCTGCACCAGCGCTTCAACGGCAACTGGCCGCTGGCCATCGCCGCTTACAATGCCGGTTCCGGGCGGGTGGAAAACGCCGTCCGCAGCGGCGGTAGCGATGATTTCTGGGTACTCAGTCGGGGCGGTCATCTGCCACGGGAAACCCGCAACTATTTGCCGAAATTGTATGCGGTGTTGCACATTGTGCAGGATCCGGCCCGCTACGGCCTGGACAATCTGCAATACCAGCCGCCCCTGACCTTCGACACGGTGCAGCTTCCAGGGGGAACCAATCTGGCCATGGTCGCCGACTTTTGCGACAACGACAAGGATTCCATTCGCTATCTCAACCCGGAACTCAAGCGCTTGGCCGTCCCGCCGGATGCCGGCCCATACCCCCTGCGCATCCCCTTCGGCCAGGAGCAAGATTTCAAGCTGGCCCTTGCCCGGGTACCGGCCGGTCAGCTGAACGGAGCGCAGCGTCACCGCATCCGTCCCGGGGACACCCCGTACAAGTTGGCTCGTCAGTACGGGATCAAGGTCCAGGATTTGCTGGCCGTGAACCGCATCGACAATCCCCGTTCCCTGAAGGTGGGTGACGAACTGATCGTGCCCGCCGACGGTGCCCGCGTGGCGTCCGATGCGAGGCCGGTAGCAGGCGCCGCTCAGGCAACGCCCACCTACCAGGTACGCAAGGGCGACACCCTGTGGAGCATCGCGCGGCGGTTTCAGGTCAAGGTCCAGGATTTGACAGCCTGGAACGGCTTGACTCGGCAAAGTGTTCTGCACCCGGGCACCACCATCCAGTTGGCGGCGGCACAGCGGGATGAGGCTGGGCAGCGGATTGTCTACCAGGTGCGTCCCGGCGATACCCTGTGGGCCATCAGCCAACGATTCGCTCTGGATGTCCACCAGATCCTTGATTGGAACCAGTTGGATAGGAATCAGGTCCTGCAACCCGGCCAGAAGCTGACTTTGTTGCTGCCAAGGGATGGACGCGGATAAGTTTTTGACTTTTTTTCAGGGCGTTGCTAAACTTCGCCGGCAGTTGTTCCCATTCTGAAAGGATGAAGGCAATCATGATCAACCTGGCGATATCCTTGGCCATTTACGTCCTGACGGTGACGCTGCTGCGGGCCGGAGCCGGTCTGGAGTGGATCTGGGCGATACTGGCCGGCCTGTTGGCCTTCGCCGGAAGCTTTTTTCTGCTGAGTCGACGCATCACCAAAATGCTGACGGCCACCATGGAAAGCGTACAGCGCGATCTGCAGGCCGGACGTGCCGAAAAGGCCATCAAATCTCTGGAAGCGCTGCTGCCCATGGGCAAGTGGCAGTTCACGGTTGCCGGGCAGTTGAACGCCCAGATCGGCAGCATTCATTATCTGCGCCGGGATTTCGGCAAAGCCTTCGACTATTTGCAGAAGGGCATGAGCCGCCATTGGCCGGCCATGGGCATGTTGGCCATCTGTTACATGAAGCGGAACAAGACCCAGCAGATGTCGGCCACCTTCGAGAAAGCCCTGGCCGTTACCCGCAAGGAGCCTCTGCTCTGGAACCTGTATGCGTTCTGTCTCGAGAAGGTCGGCGAGGTCGGCAAGGCGCAGGAGGTGCTGCAGAAAGCCCTGAAAAAGGTCGGCGGCGATGAGCGGTTGGCGGAAAATCTGGCGGCGCTGCAAGCCGGGAAGAAGATGAAGATGCAGGTTTACGGCGACGCCTGGTACCAATTCCATCTGGAGAAGACCGGTGCGCTGGTCAAGCAACAGACCAAGGCCGTACAGGGACGGCGCAAAATCGTCAGGCGGTAGACGGCATGGCTCGAAACAAGGACAAAGCGAGCGGCAAACAGGTTTTTTCGGCAAACCCCTTCAAGCAGTTGAAGGGGTTTGCCGTTTCCAAGGAAGAGGTTCCTGCACCGGTGACCAAACCCCAAGGCAAGGTGGAAGAACTGCCGGAGGAAGAGCTGTTTGCCCATGAAATGGAGCGTCTCGGTGTCAAGGAGCAGCCTTCTGCCATGCCGGGACGGGCACTGCCGCCGGAGACGGCGCAGGAGCGAAGGTCAGCGCCTACCCCTCCACCAAAGGACGATGGGGAGTTGTTCCTGCATGCCCTCGGCCAGATGGATGCCGTGTTTCGGGACGAATTTCCGGAAGAGCCGCAGTTGCGCGCCCAACCGGCCCGCATGAAGCAGTTGCGCCAGGGACGCCTGACGCCCCAAGCACAGCTCGATCTGCATGGCCTGTCCCGTGAGACAGCCTTGGAGCGGGTCGGGTTTTTCCTTCAGGATGCGGCCTACCAGGGCTGGGGTACGGTCCTGGTGATTACCGGTCAGGGCAAGCGCTCCGAGGACGGCCCGGTGTTGCGGGCGGCCGTAGAGCGCTATCTCGCCGAGGCCGGCGGAGCCTGGGTGGCCGAATGGGGCCGCGCCCCGGCCCGCTACGGGGGCGATGGCGCCCTGGTGGTTTTTCTCAAGGCCCGCGGGCGGCCATAAAGCAGGAGGCCGGAGCAGTGCTCCGGCCTCTTTGGTTAAAAACAGGATCAGGACGGGCTGTCGGCCTTGTCGTCACCTTCACCCCCGGATTCGGAAGGGCTTTCCTGTCCGGAAGGTTGCTGGTCTTTTGCGGCGGCATTTTTGCGGGGACGCCCGCGGCGCGCGGGCTTTTTGGCATCCGTCGCCGGTACCGGGCTTTCCGCTGGGGCGCTTTCGCCCGCAGATGCAGGCATTTCTGTCGTTTCGGCAACTGCGCTGCCGGTACCCGGTTGCTTTGCCTTGGTGGTCCGGCGAGGCCGGGGCCGGTTGGAACGCGCTGGCGGTTTGGCCGCCGCCTGGTCAGACCCGGCCGCAGGCGGTTCACCCATCGCTGCTGCCGTTTCATTTCCGGCCGGCGGTGGATTTTCCCCTCCGGTTGCCGCGGGCTGTTCCCGCTTTGTAGCCGGTTTGCGCCGACGCCGGGGACGGGAGGGCGCCTTCCCGTCCTGGGACTCCGGCTTCGAGGCTGCGGCGGCCTCCATGGGGGCCTCGTCCAACGGTTCAACAGTTTCTGCCGTCACTGCAGGCCCTTCTATAGTCTCCACAATTTGTAAAGGCTCTAAAGTCTCCGCAGTCTCTACAGTTTCCGCAGTCACGATAGTCCCTGTCGTCTCTGCAGTCCCTTCACTCTCAATGTTCTCCACCACTTCCACGGCCAGTGCCGGTTCCTCAACGGCTGCCGGTTTCTTCCGGCGCCGCGAGCGGCGTTTCTTTTTCGCGGGCTTGTCGGCACTTGACGGTTCTGCTGCCGCAGTGGCTTCGGTTGCTTCCGCCGGTTCTTCCATATCGGACGCCTCGGCCCCTTCCAGCAGCACCCGATTGGCCTCGACATACTGGGTCTCTTCGACTTTTTCCTTTTCCCGGCGCTGGAAATCCACTTCCGCCTGGCCGGCGATAAAATCCGGGCAGGCGTGGATGTACAGGGCGACATCATTTTTGCGTTCGATGGCCAGCAGTTCCTCGCGCTTGTTATTGAGCAGGTAGGCGGCCACATCCAGGGGCAACTGCGCTTCGATGCGTCCGATGTTGCCCTTGGCGAGGCCGGCATGGATGCGTCGCAGCAGGGCCAGGGCCTGGGATTCTGAGGTCTTGATGCGGCCGCTGCCGTGACAATGGGGGCAGGGCAGATAGGCGGCGGCCGCCAGGGCCGATTTGATGCGCTGCCGGCTCATTTCCAGCAAGCCGAACTGGCTGATGCGGCCGATGGTGACCCGGGCCTTGTCGTACTTGAGGGCATCCTTGAGGGCTTTTTCCACTTCGCGAGTGTGCTTGCGGTCCCGCATGTCGATGAAGTCGATGACCACCAGGCCGCCGAGGTCGCGCAGGCGCAACTGCCGGGCCGCCTCCACGGCCGCCTCCAAATTGGTTTTAAAGGCGGTGGCTTCCACTCCCTGCTCGCTGGCCATCTTCCCGGAGTTGACGTCGATGGCCACCAGGGCCTCGGTGGAGTCGATGACGATGGAACCCCCAGACGGCAGCATGACCTTATTCTTGGTGATGGTGTCGATTTGCTCTTCAATCTGGTAGCGGGAGAAGATGGGCCGCCGCTCCTGGTGCAGTTTGACCAATTGGGCGTATTCCGGCATGACCTCCTGGAAAAATTCCCGGGCCTCGGCGGCCACCCGGGCATCATCCACCAGCACCTCGTCCATCTCGTCACTGAAATAATCGCGGATGGACCGGATGACCAGGTTGGATTCCTTGTAGATCAGGGCTGGTGCCTTGCTGGCCTGGCCCTGTTGCCGGATTTTTTCGTACAAGCGCAGCAGGTAATCGACATCCCGTTTCAGATCGGTTTTCTTCTGCACGCTGCCGGCGGTCCGGACGATATAGCCCATGTGGTCCGGCAATTCCAGGCTCTCCATGATCTCCTTGAGTTTTTTTCGGTCGCCTTCCTTTTCAATTTTGCGTGAGATGCCCTTGGTATCCGTTTCCGGCATCAGCACCATATAGCGACCGGGCAGGGACAGGTAGGTGGTCAGCGCCGCCCCTTTGGTGCCACGCTCTTCCTTGACCACCTGCACCAGGATCTCCTGGCCGCGGCGCAGCAGATCGGTGATGCGCGGCCGTTTGCCCGCCTCGGTCCGGCTTTCGGCGTCGCGGAAAAAGGTGGGATGAATTTCGCCGATCTGCAGAAAACCCAGGCGCTCACTGCCGAAATCGACAAAGGCCGCCTGCAGACCCGATTCCACCCGGGCTACAACGGCCTTGTAAATGTTGCCTTTGGTCTGTTCCTTGCCGGCGATTTCAATGTCGAGTTCGGTCAGGTTGCCGTCCTCGATAATGGCCACCCGGTGTTCCTCGGGATGGGTGGCGTTGATCAACATCTTTTTAGCCATATAAATCCTTCCGACCGCCGTGACGGCGGTCTCAACAGGTGTGACGGTCCTTGGGAGTCGGACCGTTTTGTCTTCTGCCGGAGCAAGGCGGAACAGCGTAGATGAAAAACGACGCTGTGGTCCGCTGCCGCATCGACGGAAGACACGCAATTCGGTGGTTAAACTTTTCTCTATCGTCAGGGCGCGGAGCCCGACCGTAGCGCAGATACGAATCCGGTAAAACGTGCCAGAGGGGACAACGGGCGCGCGGTTGGGCCCGCTGAGCAGCGGCAAGCAACGGTGGAAGAGGCCGCGTTTCAAGGTTTTACCAAGTTTGCATATTGTGCTATAAAAAGAGCCATGCTTCAACTACGAAATATTACCAAGGATTTTGGGCAGCGACGGATTTTTTCCGGCATCGACTGGCATATTCGGCCCGCTGACCGCATCGGTTTGTGCGGTGAGAACGGCTCCGGTAAGACCACCATGCTGCGCGTGCTGGCCGGCGAACTCACGGTGGATGCCGGCAACCTGCAGGTCGCCCGGGGCACCAGCTTCGGCTACCTGCCTCAGGAGGGCCTGAGCCATGCCGGCCGGCCTCTTTACGAAGAGGTGCGTTCAGCCCTGGCCGAATTGATGGCCATGGAAACCGAGTTGCAGGATCTGGAGCAGCAGATTGCCGCCGCCGGCCGCCCGGAGGCGATGGCACGCTACGCAACGCTGCAGGAGGCGTTCCGCCAGGGCGGCGGCTACACCATGACCGCCGAAATCGGCAAGGTCCTGGCCGGACTGGGGTTTGCCGAGACCGACTGGGAGCGTCCCTGCGAGCATTTTTCCGGTGGTTGGCAGATGCGCATCGCCTTGGCCAAACTGTTGCTGCGCCGGCCCAACCTACTGCTGCTCGATGAGCCGACCAACCATCTCGACCTGCCGGCCCGCGACTGGCTGGAAGAATACCTGATCCACTATCCCTTCGCCGTGGTCCTGGTGTCCCATGATCGGTTCTTTCTCGATCGCGTGGTCGGGCGCATTGTCGAACTGTGGAACGGCAGCCTCACTGAGTATCCGGGCAACTACAGCCAGTACCTGGTTGCCCGGGAGGCGCGCGTGGCTGCCTTGCGGGCGGCCCGCCAGCGTCAGGACGAGGAAATCGCCCGTATCGAGGCTTTCATCAGCCGCTTCCGCTATCAGGCCAATCGCGCGCCGCAGGTTCAAAGCCGCATCAAGCAGCTGGAAAAAATCGAACGCATCGAGGTGCCGCCGCAGCGCAAGACCATCGCTTTTCGCTTCCCCGATCCACCCGCCGGTGGCCGGCAGGTTCTGGCCCTGGAGGGGGTCGAGCATGGCTACGGGTCCCTGAGCGTGCTGCAGGACGTGAACCTGGCCATGGAGCGGGGCGAGCGGTTGGCCCTGGTCGGTGCCAACGGCGCCGGCAAATCGACCCTGATGCGCCTGCTGGCGGCAGCCGAGACGCCGCGCCGGGGTACGCGGCGGGAGGGCCATAATCTGCAGTTGGCCTATTTTGCCCAGGATCAGGCCCGGGTCCTGAATCCGGAAGCCACCGTGCTGCAGCAGATCACGAATGCGGCGCCCTTCGACATGGTGCCGCGGGTGCGGGACATCCTTGGCGCCTTCCTGTTTTCCGGGGACGATGTGCAGAAACCGGTGGCGGTCTTGTCCGGGGGCGAAAAAAACCGCCTGGCCCTGGCCATTTTGCTATTGCGGCCGGCCAATCTGTTGTTGCTGGACGAACCGACCAATCACCTTGATCTCCAATCCAAGGAAGTGTTGCTCGAATCCCTGCGCCATTACCGGGGCAGCATCGTCTTCGTTTCCCATGACCGGTACTTCGTCGACCAATTGGCTACCCGGGTAGTGGAGGTGGGCGCCGGCAAGGTTCAATCCTATCTCGGCAACTACGAGGATTTTCTGCGCGCCAAGACCGCTCAGGGAGACGTTACCCATTCCGCGCAGCGGGTCGAGCAAGGCCGGACCCCGACCGCCGCGGCTGCCGTCGCCGTCGCCGGTGCCCAGAATCAGGAAGAGCGCAAGGCTGCCAAGCGCGAACAGCGGCGTCGTCAGAAGGAGATCGAAGAGATCGAAGCCTGCATCGAGCAGCGGGAGGCGGAATTGACTGCCGCCGAAGAGCAGTTGGCCGATCCGGAATTCTACCAGGATCCGGACCGTAGCCGGATTCTGGCCGCCCGTTATCAGCAATTGCAGGAGGATGTGGCGGCTCTTTACCAGCGTTGGGAGGACCTGCAGTATGAGGAAAGCGCCTGACAGTCTCCCAGGCGGACCGTGCCCATGGGCTGGCAGCAAGGAGGAAACATGATACAACTGCCGCGCGGCAAAGCGGTCAAGGAAGCCATCAACCCGGTGCGCATGGATTGGCTGGAGGCCCTGGAAAAGCTCCACGGCGGCCGGTTTTCCGGCTATCTGCACTGCTCCGCCGGCAGCAATGCCGGCCTGGTGCTGTTCGTGCAGGGCGCCCTGTCCCTGGCGCGGTTCAGTTGTGGCGCCGGCCGACAGGACGGTGCGCCGGCCCTGTCCCGTCTCTTTGCCCTGGCGCTGAGCGGTGCCGCCAGTCTCAGCATCTTTCGCCTGACCCCCGCCCTGGCGGGCCGGGTGCACGATCTGCTGGCCGGGGAATTCCTGTATCGCGGCCAGGACCGCGAGATTCTCGACATTCCCTATCTCCTCGGCCAATTGCGGGAGGAATGCTTCAACGGCGGTCTGCTGGTACGGGCCGCAGAGCGCGCGGCGCTCATTTTCTACCAGGCCGGCGTCCCTCTCGGGTTCTTTCACGACGGGGCTCAGGAACTCGCCGAGCAGGCGGAACTCAATGCCTCGGTGGCCTGGCTGCCGGGCGCCAAAATCGATGTGATTCGCGCCGACTGGTCCACGGCGTCGGAGCGTCCCGATCTGTTGCAGGATATCGATCTGCTGCAGATCTGGCAAGAGGCGCTGATGGCTGCCGGACCCGGCCGGGAGGCGGCGGAATTGTGAGGGGAGGACAGCATGGACCGGACCAGCACCCGTTTTGGACGCATCGAAGTGAGGTTGGGGGATATCACCCGGGTTGAGGTGGATGCCATCGTCAATGCCGCCAACAGCAGCCTGCTCGGCGGCGGCGGGGTGGACGGTGCCATACACCGCGCCGCCGGACCCCAATTGCTGCAGGAATGCCGTACTCTGCAGGGCTGTCCCACCGGTCAGGCCAAGTTGACCGGTGGCTACCGCCTGCCGGCCCGGCATGTCATTCACACCGTCGGCCCCGTCTATCACGGTCGGCCCGAGGACGCCAGGCTCCTCGCCTCCTGCTACCGCAACAGCCTGCTGCTGGCCGCGGCCCAGGGCCTGCAGTCCATCGCCTTTCCCGCCATCAGTTGCGGCATTTACGGCTATCCCATCGACGAGGCCAGCCGCATCGCGGTGCGCACGGTGCAGGAGTTTCTCGCCTCCCACGCCTTGCCGGAGACCGTGCTGTTCGTACTGTTTTCACCGGAATTTTATGACCTGTACTGTGAACTGCTGCGGGTTGCGGAGAACCGATAAAGCCTTTCTGCACCGTTTGGGGCGGTTGTGCCCCGGGTGCTTCATGATCGGGCTCGCTATTTGCTATAATGACATGACTCGTTGAATAATTTGAACCGGCGCAACCGGGAGCCCTCATGGATCAAGACTACACAGATTTTGCCGAGGAAGATGACACGCGCCTGATACAGGCCCATCGAGCCCTCAACCAGGGGGATGACGCTCTGGCCCTGGAATTGGCCGAGGACTATCTGGCGGATTTTCCACTGAATGTGGATGCCCTCAACCTGTGCGCCGTGGCCGCCGGCAATGTCGGTGACGGTGCCAAGGCCCTGGCCCTGTATGGCAAGGCTCTGCTGTTGGATCCCGACAATGGCGCCATGCACTATAATTTCGGGATGCTGCTGCAGCAGATGGAGCTGCGCGAGGCCGCCTTGTGGCATTTGCAGCGGGCCTTGGAACTTCAGCCCGACTTTCCGGAAATCTACCTCAGTCTCGGCAATCTCCTGGATGAGGCAGGCCGCCCCGCCGAGGCCCTGCCGCTGTTTACCGAAGCGTTGCGGCGTGCAGCGCCCAATGTCGCCGATGTCTATTTCAGCCAGGGTTGTGCGCTCAACCGTTTGGAACGCTTTGCCGAAGCCCTGGATTGCTTCGATCGTGTTCTGCGGTTGCAGCCCCGCTCCGCTCCGGCTTGGAACGGCAGGGGCTACGCCCTCTCCGGCTTGGGCAAGGAAAACCAGGCCCTGAAGTCCTTTCGCCAGGCGGCCCGCCTGGCGCCGGAGATGGCCGGCTTCCGCTTCAACTGCGGCCTGTCCCTGTGCCGTATGGGGCAGGACGATGCCGCTCTGCGGCAGTTCGACCTGGCCTGGGAGCGGGGTCGGGATTTTTGGCCGGCCCTCTGGGAAAAAATCCTTCTGCTCATTCGCCTGGGGCGCCTGGAGGAGGCTGGGGCGGCCCTGTCCGCAGTGAAGAAAGGCGCCGCCAAGCGTTGTGAATGGCATTTTTGTCTGGGCCTGCTGCGGGCTGCCGGGGAGGATTGGCCGGCAGCTTTGGCCGCCCTGGATCGATGCCTGGCCCTGGAGCCGGATGCCTTGTATGCCCAGAAGGAGAAAGGCCGGGTGCTCATGGCTCTCGGGCGTCTTGAAGAAGCCCTGCGCTGTTTTGACGCGGTGCTGCAACTTGCCGAGGGCGATCCCCAGGTGGATTACCATCGGGCCTGCGTATTGGCCCGCCAGGGCCGGCCGCGTCTGGCCATCCAGGCTCTGAGCCGGGCGGCGGACGGCGACCCCGGTTTTCTGCAGGCCGCCGCCTTCGACCATGCTTTCGACGGAGTACGCAATCTGCCGTCCTTTCAGCGGTTGTTTAAAATGAAGAAGGCGGAGGGTTGATAAGAGCAGGCTGAAGGCTGAAGGCTGAAGGCTGAAGGCTGAAGGCTGAAGGCGGAAGGCTGAAGGCGGAAGGCGGAAGGCGGAAGGCGAAAGGCGGAAGGCGGAAGGCGAAAGGCGGAAGGCTGAAGGCTGAAGGCTGAAGGCGGAAGGCGGAAGGCGGAAGGCGGAAGGCGGAAGGAAAGGCAAGAGCTAAATTCGAAAGGGGCGGGGAGGGTTATGCAGCGTTTGCTCATCGGTGTCATCGGGGCTTCCCGGGCCAGTGCTCGGGGTTGCGATCGGGCCCGGCAGGTCGGGCGTCTCATCGCCCTGGGCGGTGCAGTGCTGGTCTGTGGCGGCCTCGGCGGTGTCATGACCGCGGCCTGCCAGGGCGCTTGCGAGGTTGGCGGCGAAACCCTCGGGCTGCTGCCCGGCGGGGATCCGTGCGAGGCCAACCCGTTTGTGACCCTGGCGGTACCCACCAATATGGGCCATGCCCGCAATATCATCATCGCCCATACCGCCCGGGCTCTCATCGCCATCGAAGGTGAGTACGGCACCCTGGCGGAAATGGCCATCGCCCTCAAACTGGGTCGGCCGGTCATCGCCCTCGACAGCTGGCCGTCCCTGCCCGGCATCATTCATGCCGGTTCCGCCGAAGAAGCGGTGCAACTGGCTTTTGCACGGCTTGGAAAGTGTCACTGAGATGGCCGATGCGTCCCTTGCCCGGAGCGAAACCACGGCCACCGATCTCCATCGGCCGAGGGTTTTTACGGATCAGTTGCTGCAGTGGCTCCGGGGACGGGGCCATGTCCTCATCGTAACCCACGATCATCCCGATCCCGATGCCCTGGCCTCGGCCATGGCCCTGAAACATCTCATTCTGGTCCAAACCGGGCAACCGACCACGGTGGCTTATGGCGGCGTTGTCGGCCGAGGCGAAAACCGGGTCATGGTCGAGTCCCTGGAAATCGACATCGTACCCCTCGAAAGCCTCGATCTGGATCGCTATCCGGTGGTCTGCATGGTCGATACCCAGCCCGGTACCGGCAACAACTCCTTTCCTGTCGAACGCCCGGTGCATCTGGTCATCGACCACCATCCCTGCCTCGAAGCCTGCCAAAAGGTACGCTGGGTGGATGTCCGCGAGGATTACGGTGCCACGGCCACCATGGTGTTCGAATACCTGCTGGCCCAGAAGGTCAATTTCGGGACCAAGCTCGCCACCATTCTGTTCTATGCCATCAAGTCCGAAACCCAGGATCTGGGCCGCGAGTGGAGTCGGGCGGATCGGCGTGCCTATATGTATCTGCTGCCCCTGGCCAACAACCGCATCCTGTTCGACATCACCCATCCCGAGGTGCCCCGCGCCTATTTCCGCCATTTCCACCATGCCATTCGCAATGCCTTGATCTTCGGGGACATCCTGGTGTTCAATCTGTTCGATATCGACAATCCCGACATGGTGGCGGAGATGGCGGATTTTCTGCTGCGGGTCGACGAGGTGGCCATCGTCATGGGCCTGGGAAGGTTCCGGGACACGGTCGTCCTGTCCTTCCGCACCTTGCGGTCGGACCTCAATGCCGGCGCGGTCATGCAGGCGGTGGTGACCGGATTGGGCACGGCCGGCGGCCATGGCATGATGGCCGGCGGCCAAATCCGCGGCACCGACGGGTCCCGTGAGGCGCAGGAGCACCTTGCCCATACCCTCACCCAGCGTTTGCTGGCGCACCTGGGGCGTTACCCCGCTCCGGGCCTGCCCCTGGTCAGCGATTGAGGGACCGGTCCGCTGCATTGACACCCGCGTCTCCGCCGGGTTATAAGGAATCTCCCAGAAATCCGAGGAGATTCATGTTGCGTATCGTCCTGTTTGTGCTGCTTCTCAGTCTCCGTGTCCATTCCGCTTATGCGGCGGTGGAGTTGGGTCTGCCCGGTCGGGATCCGGTGGTCCTCGAAGAGGTGTATCGGCGCGACGGCACGGTGTTTCTGGCCGTTGAAGAGGTTCTGGCGGCCCTGGGCCTGAAGGGCGAATGGAACTCCGTGCAACACCGCTACCGGATTGTCACCCCGCACGGTGCCGTGTTCATTGCGCCGGACAGCCACTACCTGAGGCATGGCGAACGGCTGCTGCCCCTGTCCCATCCCCCCCGTTTCATCGATGGCCGCCTGCGGATTTCGGCCGCAACGGTCCAGTCCCAACTGGCCGACCTGCTGGGCCGTCCGGTGCACTTCCGAGATCTGGCGCCGCCGGAGGAATCGGCGGAGCCTGAATCCACCCTGGATCGCCTGTTCGCTTTCCTGCTGCGGCGTGAAAAAGCCCTGGATGCTCCGGCCTTGCGGGCGGTTGCCATCGATCCGGCCCATGGCGGCGACGACCCCGGTGTCATCGGCATGGACGGCCTGATGGAAAAACAGGTAACCCTGGCCGTCGCCCGGCGCCTGGAACGCCAGATCAAGATGAATCTGGGCATCCCGGTCTATCTGAGCCGCAACGGCGACTATGCCCTGTCCCGGGTGCAGCGCCTGGCCGCCCTCAACCAGCCGGAGGTCGACGTCCTGCTGCTGCTGCATGCCCAGGCCGCCATGGACGCCCGCACCCATGGCGTGACTCTGTTCGTGCGTCCGGTTCGACAGACAACGGCCCGGCCAGGCGTCGGCGATGACAGCGTGCGCCTGGCCCGACATCTGGAAGCGGCATTCCGCGGCGCCGGCATCCGGGTCAACAGCGTGGTCGGCGCGCCGCTGTTGCCCCTGACGGCAGGGGAATTGCCGACGGTCCTCATCGAACTGGGTTATTTGAGCCATCCCACCGACCAGGCGCGCCTGGGTTCCGCCGATGGCCAGGAACAAACCGCCCGGCTGATCTTTCAGGCTCTCAAAACCTTTGCCGAAGAACAACAGGAGTTGTAATGATGAATAACGTGTCCGGCGGCCGTGCCCACGACCGGCAGGCCGACCAGTTGCGTCCCGTGACCTTCTGCCGCGGTTTTACCCGCTATGCGGAAGGGTCGGTCTTGGTCTGCTTCGGAGAAACCCGGGTGCTCTGTACCGCCAGCGTCGAGGAGAGCGTTCCGTCCTTCCTGCGGGGTTGCGGTCGCGGCTGGGTTACCGCTGAATACGCCATGCTGCCGCGCGCCACCCAGGTACGCAATCCCCGGGAAGCGGCCCGCGGCAAGGTCAGCGGCCGAACCAGTGAAATCCAGCGCCTCATCGGCCGGTCCCTGCGGGCCATCACCAATCTGGATGCCTTGGGCGAACGATCCATCCTCATCGACTGCGACGTTCTGCAGGCCGACGGCGGCACCCGAACCGCCGCCATTACCGGCGCTTATGTGGCCCTGTGCGACGCCCTTCACGGTTTGCGCCAACGGCAACTGCTGGCCGATTGGCCCCTGCGGGACAGCGTCTCCGCGGTCAGCGTCGGATTTTTGGCTGACCGGGCGCTGCTGGATCTGGACTACGAGGAAGATCGTGGCGCCGCCGTCGACATGAATTTCGTGATCACCGGCAGCGGCCGGTTCGTGGAAATTCAGGGTACGGCCGAAGAGGAACCTTTTTCCCTCGAGCAGTTCGACAGTCTCCGCAATCTGGCCATGTCCGGCTGCCGGGAATTGAGCCGCCTGCAGCAACTGGCGTTGGAGGGCTGAACATGGAGCTGGTAGTGGCAACCGGGAATGCCGGCAAGCTCCGGGAAATCCGGCGCCTGTTGGCGGACAGCGGCATCGAGGTGCTGGGTCTGGGGGATTTTCCGGGCCTGCCGGAAGTCGTCGAGGACGGCCTGACCTTTGCCGAAAATGCCCGCAAAAAGGCGGCCACGGTGGCCCGTCTGACCGGCCGACTGACCCTGGCCGACGATTCGGGCCTGGCGGTGGATGCCCTGGGCGGCCGGCCGGGCATTCATTCGGCGCGCTATGCCGGCAGCGATGCCGGCGATGACGACAACAACCGCAAGCTGTTGGCGGAGCTTGCCGGGATTCCTGCCGGGCAGCGCCAGGCGGCCTTCCATTGCGTCATGGCCCTGTGCCGGCCCGACGGCGATTGCCGGTTTTTCGAAGGTATGCTGCCCGGCCTGGTGCTGGAAGCGCCGCGGGGCAAGGACGGTTTCGGCTACGATCCCCTGTTCTGGGTGCCCGAGTATCGGCGGACTCTCGCCGAACTGCCTCTGGATGTCAAAAACCGCATCAGCCACCGCGGTCAGGCGCTGCGCCAGGTGGTGGCCCAACTGCGGCTCTCCTGACCGGGTTCCCACCCAACGGATCGGATGGCTGCCAACCTCTGGTGTGAGCCTGCCGCGGTTGCAGACCCATTCCAACCTGCCATAATGGAAGCATGAAGTCACATACCTTTGCCATGGGAATTGGAGGGAACAACCCGAAACGGAGGTGACATCGATGCGCAAATGGCAACAAGTTGGGGGCGGAGCATTGATCGCTCTGCTGACGCTTTCCGGATGTGCGGGGCGGTTGTGCGACGCCGACCGGAAACTGGTCGATCAGGCCATTGCGGCCGGACAGGTGGCGACGGCAGCGGCCCAGCAGGCTGAAGCTTCGGCGACCGCGGCCAACGCTTCCGCGATGCAGGCTGAAAGTTCGGCCCAGCGGGCCGAGCAGGCGGCGCAGCAGGCTGCGGATTCCGCGGCGGCGGCCGCGGCCAGCGCCGGTGCGGCGGAACAGAGTGCCGCCAAGGCCGCCAAGGCCTTTGAAATGAGCCAGAGAAAATAGGGCTTCGATTGCACAACGGCAATCCGGTTGCGGTTCGTGACCCGGCGTCAACCCGATGGCAGCAGGCCGAGTTGGTTGAGCAGGATCAGAATCACCGCAGCCGGGGCGACGAAGCGCAGCAGCAGTTGCCAGCCCGCCGATAACCCTCCCTGTAGCGAGCCGCCGGGGAGGGTTTTATTTGGCCGTTTCGAACCCCAGAACCAGCCGACATAGAGCGCCACGAACAGGCCCGCAAGGGGCAGCAGCCAGGAGGAGACCAGCGCATCGAAGGTCTCGAAAAAGGTGTGGCCGAAAAAGGGCCGGACATCCTGCCAGAGGCTGAAGGACAGGGCGCTGGGCAGGCCGAGTAAAAATACCGCAAAGCCGACCAGAATCGTGGCCAGGCGGCGTGACCAGCCTTTTTCATCGATGAGATAGGCCACCACCACTTCCAGCATGGAAATGGAGGAAGACAGGGCGGCAAAGGCCAGCAGCAAAAAGAACAGTAAAGCCAGCAACGAGCCGAAGGGCAGCCTGAGCAGCAGGATGGGCAGGGTTTTGAAGACCAGTCCCGGCCCGGCACCGGCTTCGAGATTGGCGGAAAAGGCCACGGAAAAAATGGTCAGGGCCGCCACCAGCGCCACCACCGTATCGAGCACCGCGATGCGCAGGGAGAGAGCCCGGATGTCGGCCTCAGGCTCCAGGTAGGAAGCATAGGTGATCATCACCCCCGCCCCCAGGGACAGGGTGAAAAAGGCGTGGCCCAAGGCATCCAGCAACGCCCGGGGGGTGAGACGGGAAAAATCGGGACGGAACAGAAAGGCCAGGGCCTGGCCGCCGCCGTCGGAGCGCATGCCCTGGATGAAGAGGAGCAGCAGCAGGGCGAACAGGGCCGGCATCAGGATTTTGCTCCAGCGCTCGATGCCGGTGCGAATACCGCCCAAAACGATGGCGACGTTGGCCGTCAGGAATAGGGCCTGCCAGAAAATAACCCGCCCGGGCGACGCCACCAACTGGTCGAAGAGCGCTTCGATTTCGCCGGGACTGCGGTTCCGCAGGCCGCCGCTAGCCGCCTTGAGGAGATAATCAAAGCTCCAGCCGGCCACCACGGCATAGAAGGACAGCAGGATGAAGGCGGCGATGACGCTGCCCCAGCCCACCAGGCACCAGGGGCTGCCCGGGCCCTCAAGGGCGACGAAGGAGCCGACGGCGTCGCGCTGCCCCTGGCGCCCGATGGCCAACTCCGCCATCATGATGGGAATGCCGACCAGGGTGATGCAGGCCAGATAGACCAGGACAAAGGCGCCGCCGCCGTGCTGGCCGGCGATGTAGGGGAATTTCCAGATATTGCCCAGACCGATGGCGCTGCCCGCCGCCGCCAGAATAAAGCCGAACCGGGTCGCCCAATTGGCACGGGGCGCGGGGGATTTCTGCATGGAGCCTCCCTGGTTGGCAACGACAGGTTCAGGGTTCCCGGTCCGGCGGTGACACCACCACCGGTATGCCGAGACCCTGGCGCAGGGCCAGGTCCAGCCGGTCCCGATCCAGGGGACCCGTCCAGCCCGTTTCGCGAATCCGGGTGAGGGCTTCCGCCAGCAGGCCCTCCGGATCCGGACCGGCCAGGGTATGGACCTCGACCAGCAATTGGTCATCGTGGATGGCCGCTTTGATGGGACGATGGATTATCCGTACCGGGGTGCCGATGCTGACCCGGCCGAACAAATCGCGGATGTCGGCCGGATAGAGGCGTACGCAGCCGTGGCTGATGCGGCGGCCGATGCCGAAGGGCCGGTTGGTGCCGTGAATGCCGTAGCCGGGGATGGACAGGCCGAGCCAGTATTCCCCCAGGGGATTGTTTGGGCCGGGCGGCACCACCGCCGGCAGCAGAGGGTTTTTGGCGCGGATGGAGGGCGGCACCGTCCAACTCGGGTTCACGATTTTGTTGACGATGGTGAAGCGCCCCTGGGGCGTGTCGTAGCCTTCGCTGCCGATACCCGTCGGATAGACCCGCACCCGGCGCCGGGCACCCTCCCGCCACACATGGTAGAGGCGGAATTCGGCCAGGTTGATGGTGATGCCCGGTTCCACCTCGGAGGGCAGCAGAAAGGCGAAAGGCAGCAGCAGTTCCCGTCCCGCGCCGGGCGACCAGGCATCGAACTCCGGATTGGCCCGCTGCAGGGCGGTGAAGCCCAGCCCGTGGCTGCGGGCAATCTCCATCAGGGTCTCGCCAGGACGGATGACGTAGGTCCGGTTGCGGCCCATGAGCACCCCCCGGCTGCCTTCGGGAATTATCGCCGCCTCGCCGGGCAGATGATACCAGGCCTGACATGGCAGTGACGTCAGGACGAGGACGGCGACGAGGTACAGACAGATCGGCAATCGATGCGGCATGCTGGGTCTCCGGAAAAGCCTCGGCCGGGCAGGGTGAAGGCCGGCCAGGCGGCGCAGGTTGTTCCTATTCTAGCCGAAAACATGGGCTTTCGCACTCCGGCGATTCCGCAAGCAGATGCTGCACGGGTCATTCCTTTCCGTATCCGATTCGGCTATACTTCAGACACGGTCATGATTTGGTTTGGGATTTTCCTGAATCAAATCCCTCATGTCATGATGTTCGCAGTTGCAGTGTGGTTGTTATGCGGAGGCTCTAATGGCTCGGAGTGAGGGGCCCCGGCCAGGCCGGGGAAGTTGGATCGGATTGCTGGTCGTCCTGTTCTTCAGCCTGACCGGCACGCCGGTCCGGGCGGCGGAGCCGGTACGCCTGGAACTGACCGGGGTTGAAGGTCCGGCTCGGGACAACGTTCTGGCCATGCTGGCCTGGCCGCCGGGTCTGATCCGCAACGGGCAGGTGGATCAACGCTGGCTGCAGCGCTTTGCCGGCCAGGTTCCCGATCTGGTGCGTACCGCTCTCGAGCCTTTCGGCTATTACCAGGCCCGCATCCAGTCGTCCCTGGAGGAACCACGACCCGGCAACTGGCTGCTCAAGGTGGCGGTCGAGCCGAGTCAGCCGGTGCGGGTCTCCGAGGTTCGGGTCGAGGTTGCCGGACCGGGGGCGGCGCGAGGCGCCCTGCGGCGACTGGTCGAAGCTTTCCCCCTCAAGGAAGGGGATATCCTGCTGCACCAGCCCTACGAAGACAGCAAACGCGAACTCCTCGGCCGAGCCATGTCCCTGGGCTATCTGGATGCCGCCTTCAGCCGGCATGAGATCCGCATCGATGCCGAACGTCGCGGGGCCGCCATCAACCTGGTGCTTGAAACCGGGCCGCGATACTACTTCGGTGAAGTGAGTTTCGAGGGTGCCGAGGACTATCCCCGACCATTTTTGCGGCGTTATCTCACCTTTGAGCCCGGCGATGCCTATTCTCAACACAGTATTGGCCAGAGCCAGATCAATCTGCTCAACTCCGATCGCTTCCGCGACGTCCGTTTCCAACCGGATCGCGAACAGGAAAGGGAGGGACGGATTCCCCTGACGGTGCAACTCGAACAATCCCCCTCGCGGCGTCTGCGGCCCGGGATCGGCTACGGTACCGATACCGGCGCCCGCATGTCCCTGACCTACAAGGATTTGAACGTCTGGGATCGCGGCCATGAATGGTCGGCGGAGTTGAACCTGGCCGAGAAGACCCAACTGGTCGGGGTGGCCTACCTATGGCCCGATCCCTACAGTCTGCAGAGCCTGACGGCATTTCGCGCCGGCTTGGAGCACAAAGATGTCGCCAACGTCGAAAGCAGCAAGGTCAGCGCCGAGGTGGAGCGGGTCCGGGAGTTCGGGCGTGGCCGCAAGGGTTCGGTATTCCTCAATTTTTTTCAGGAGAATTTCACCATCGGGGAGCAGGAGGATTCTTTTCGCATGATTCTGCCCGGGGTACGTTTCTCCCAGCGCGGTTACCGGGACATGGTTCGGCCCCGCGGCGGCTATCATTATGCCCTCGAAGCCCGCGGTGGCTTTCCCTGGCTCGGCTCGGATACGGGCGTGTTGCAGTTGCTGGCATCCGGCAATACCCTGGTGGCGTTGCCGGCCCGGTGGTCCCTGTTCGCACGGTTGGATACGGCGTTTTCCCTGCAGGAAGAGGGCCTCAAGGCCCTGCCTGCCTCATTGCGGTTTTTTGCCGGCGGCGATCGCAGCGTGCGGGGCTACGGTTACCAGGCCCTCGGACCGCGCGACAGCGCCGGGGATGTGGTGGGCGGCCGTCACCTTTTGGTCGGCAGCCTGGAACTGGAACGGGCCTTTGGCGTGAACTGGGGTGTCGCGGGATTTTTCGACGCCGGCAACGCCTTCAACAGTTTTTCCAATTTTGACTTGGCCATGGGGGCCGGGCTGGGGCTGCGGTACTATACGCCGGTGGGTCCCATCCGACTGGATGTCGCACGACAAATCGACGCGGACGATCCTTCCTTCCGCCTTCACTTCAGTATCGGGTTCGGATGGTAAGACGCTGGATTTTCATCATCCTGGGCGCAACGGGGTTGCTGCTCCTGAGCCTCGCCGTCGGTGCCGGCTACTGGCTGCTGGCCCGACCGGAAGGTTCCCGCTGGTTGCTGCACCGCCTGGCGGAACACAGCGGCATGGCACGTTTTGCCCGGGTTGAGGGCACCCTGGTCGAGGGCCTGCTCCTGCATGATCTGGAGGTGACCTGGCCGGACGGGGAGTTGACCGTCCGGCGGCTGCAGTTTACCTGGCAGCCGGCCGAGTTGTGGCGTGGCCGGGTGGGGCTGCCGTCCCTGACCGGCGACGGGGTCCGACTGGAACTGCGGGAAAGCGAGACGCCCGAACCGCCGCTGGACTGGCGGTTGCCGCCCCTGCCGTCCTGGGCCCGGTGGCTGCGCGGCAGCTTGGATTATTTGCTGGTGACGGACCTGCAGGTGACTCTGCCCTCCGGCCAGCAGGTGACCATGACCTCCGTATCCGGACGCCTGTTCTGGACCGGAGCGCGCCTGGTGGTGCCGCGGCTGACCCTGCTCGGGCCGGAACAGGCCGCGGCCACCGCCCTGGAACTCGACCTGGTTGCCCGGCGCCTGCATTGGCGGGCCACGGCACAATGGCAGCAACCGGCTGGCCCCCTGCGTCTGGCCCTGCGCACCGAACTTCAGGAGCGCCCCGCCGGCCAGGCCCTGGACGGCCGGCTGTGGCTGTTTCTGCGCCATCCCCAGGTGGAAAGAGCGCGGTTGCGGTCGCGCCTGACCCTGGTCGGCCGACAGCTGAGCCTGGAAGATCTGCAGGCCCGCGTCGCGCCCTTGCCGGAGCCCGTTACCGGCCGCATGGCCCTGGACATGACCGGGGAGCAACCGCGGCTGAAGGCCGAACTGGGCCTTCGCAAGGCCAATCTCCAGGCCTTCACCGACCTGGAAACGGACCTCGATGTGCAGTTGGCTGTGCAGGGGTGGTTGGATGATTTTCAAGGGCGGCTGGAACTGGCCAATCGTGGACCGGGGTGGCGGAACCTGACCCTGAGCGGTGCCGTGCAGGGCGATGGCCGACAGGTGTCCCTTACCTCCTTGCGCGGCCGCTGGCTGCAGGGTGAGCTGTCCGGCAAGCTGGATTTTGCCTGGCAACCGGAGCTGACCGTCGGCGCGGAACTGCAGGGTCGGGGGGTGCAGCTCACCGTGCTGCAGCCCGAATGGCCGCAGGATCTTGCCGTGTCTCTGACCGGTGAGGCGCGGCGCGCAGCCGAGGACTGGCAGGGGCGGATCCAGCTGCAGGTGCCCTCCGGTCGTTGGCGCGGTCATCGCTTCCAAGGCCGGGTCGATGCGCGCTTTGCCGGAACGGAGGTGGATTTCCGGCAGCTGGAGGTGCAGGGGGATCGATTGTCGGTGCGCGCCTCCGGCCGTCTCCAAGAACGGTTGGCGGTGCAACTGCGGGTCGGGGAGTTGGCCGGCCTGGTGCCGGAAACCTCGGGAACCCTGCAGGCGGACGGTTGGCTGCGTTACCGGGAGCAGAACTGGCAGGGCTCCCTGACCGGCCGCGGCGACCGGATTCGATTCCGTCAGTATGGCGCCGAAGGGGTGTCGCTGGCCGTGGATTGGCAGGGCGTCGACCGACCCGGCAGCATCGATGCGCGCCTGGCCGGGGTGACCACCCCGTTCGCCCCCCTGAACCAGGCCCGGCTGCAGGCAACCGGCACCCTGCGCCGGCACAGCGCCTCCCTGGAGCTGCAGGATCCGCCCCGCCACTTGCGCCTGAGTCTGGACGGCGGCTGGGACAGGGAACAGTGGCAGGGGCGGCTGCAGAGTCTGTCCCTGCACGACGGCAAAGCCCCCTGGAGCCTCCTGCAACCGGCCGAGTTGACCGTCTCCGCCGAGGAGGTCCGGGTGGCCGGGTTGCGCTTGGCCGGCAGCGGCGACGAACGGTTGGAACTGGACGGTCGCCTGGCTTTCGCCGATGTCAGCGGGGCGCTACGAGGCGGCTGGCGGCAGATGGATCTGGCCCGGCTCGATGCCTGGACCCCGGGTTTGCAATGGTCCGGGCGTTCCCAGGGACGGTTCGAGTTGCAGTGGCCTGCCGAAGGTGCTCCGGAGCTGGCCCTGCAGGCGGATCTGCAGGGTGCCGTGGCCCACCGCGATGGCCTCGTGGATCTGCACCAGGTGACTTTGCGCACCCTTTGGAACCGGAGCGGGCTGGATGGTGACCTGGCCGCGGATCTGGGGGATGCCGGCCAGGCCGCGGCGTCTTGGGCCTCCGGGCAGCCGGCCGGCCGCGCCTGGCCGGAACAGATCGACTGGTCCCTGCAGTGGCGCCGGCTGGATCTGCGGCGGTTTGCCCCCTGGTTTCCGGAAGGCTGGCAGGGGCAGGGCCTGGTCAGCGGTCAGGGGCAGGGTCAATGGTATGGCGACGGTCGGTGGAGGCTTTCGGCGACCACCGATCTGACCGACGGCCGACTGGACTGGCAACGACCCGATGGCCGTCTGAGCCTGTCCTTTGAGAGGGCCGTCAGCCGGTGGGACTGGCGCGACGACCGCCTGACGGGGGATCTGGAGCTGACTCTGGCCGACCACGGCCGGTTGGAAGGCAACTGGCGGCTGCCCCTGCCGGCCCGCTGGCCTCTGGCACCCGTAGCTGACCCGCTCCAGGCTCGGTTGCGTGCCACCCTGCAGGAACGCGGGTTGCTGGCCAGCCTGTTTCCGGGGCTGATCCAGGAGACCGCCGGCCGCCTGCAGGCGCAGGTGGATGTGACCGGCACCTGGGAACAGCCGCGCTACGGCGGCCGGTTGCAGCTCGATCAGGCTTCGGCCTATCTGCCCGCCGCCGGGATTGAACTGCGCGACATCGCCCTTCAGGGGCGCCTGGTCGAGGACCGCCTGCTGCTGGATTCCTGGAGTGTGGTCTCCGGCGGCGGCCGGTTGCAGGGCAGCGGCTCCTGCCGTCTGGAGCAGTGGCGCCCGACGGTATTTCAGCTCAGCGCCGAGGGACAGAACTTCCAGGCGGTGCGCCTGCCGGAACTGCAATTGTCCGTCTCGCCGCAACTGACCCTCGACGGCGACCTGGAGACCCTGCGCGTGCGCGGTACGGTCAAGGTCCCCGAAATGCTCATCGCCGACCGCGTCCAACCCGTGGCGGTGCGGCCCAGCCCGGATGTGATTCTCGAAGGCGCTCCGGTGGACGCCGCCAAAAAGTCGCCCATCGCCCTTGATGCCCGCATCCGCCTGGAACTGGGCGATCGGGTGTTGGTCAAGGCGGCCGGCTTGGACGCCCGCCTGCAAGGCGCCGTGGACCTGTGGGCCACCGACCTGCAGCGGGTTACCGCCCAAGGCCGCATCTCCGTGGCCGAGGGCGCCTTCAGCGCCTATGGGGTTAAGCTGCAGATCGAGCGTGGTCATCTGCAGTTCAGCGGCGGGCCCGTCGAGCAACCGAGCCTCGATCTGCTTGCCCTGCGCACCGTCGGTCAGGTCAAGTCCGGGGTACGGGTCACCGGCACGCCCCGCGATCCCTTTTTGCAGCTCTACTCCGAGCCCTCCATGTCGGACACCGACCAGCTGTCCTACATCGTCCTGGGACGGCCCCTGGTGCGCAGCAGCGGCGACACCGATCTGCTCATGGCCGCCGCCGGCGCCCTCCTCGCCCAGGGCGAATCGGTGGTGCTGCAGGATCGTCTCAAGAGTCAGTTGGGCCTGGACGTGCTCGGCATCGAAAGCGGCAACGGCGAACTGGAAGCGGCCATGGTCACCATCGGCAAATACCTTAGTCCCAATCTCTATGTCGGCTTCGGACAAGCCCTGTTCGGCGACAGCAGCGAGTTGCGCCTGCGCTACAGTTTCGGCAAACATTGGGAAGTGGAGTCCAAAACCGGCACCGAGAGCGGCATCGACCTGTATTACCGTATTGAGTTTCGTTAAAAAAATAATTTTTCTCTGACATGCCCGCCATGGTCTGCTAGAATAACAGGATTCCATGCAATGCGGTGGGCTTGAGCCATTTCGAAACGATATGGGCATTTCGCTGCATCCCAACGGGCACCACACTTCCCCTTTCAGCATATTTCGGATCGCCCGGTAGAGGGGTTGCCCTGGCCGTCCACCCCAGCCTGTCCGCATTCGGGTTCCCTCCCGGTGCGGTCGGGGCCTGGCGGGGTGTCTGCCGGGATGAGGAGCGGAGGATGGATTCCTGCACGTGGCCACACGCCATGGAGCCACAGAACAATCAACGTCAGGTCGGCGATGCAACTGCGGTCGACCACCATTTTGAAACCCTGTGCCAGGTGACGGGCGGGGTGTTCTATCAATATGGACCCGACAGCGATCGACTGAGCTGGTCCCCCCAGTGCCGGAACATGTTCGGTTGGACCGAAGCGGAAATGGGGCTCGACAGCGCCGGCTGGTGGCAGCGGCTGCATCCCCAGGATCGGCCGGCAGCGCCTGCCCTGCTGCAGGACTGGTTGTGGCGGGGCGGGCCGGACGAGCGCCAATACCGGGTTCAGCACCGGCAAGGGCATTATGTGTGGGTGGCGGACCGCAGTCGTCCGGTTTGTCGCGCCGACGGCCCCACCGTCATCCTCGGCTGCCTGCAGGACGTCACCCGGGATCGGCAACGCCGGCTGCAGCTCGGCCTCGCTCAGCGCGCCATCGACTCCTCCATCAACGGCATCGCCATGACCGACCTGGATGGCCGGCTGACCTACGTCAACGACGCCTTTGCCAAGCTGTTCGGCGTTTGCGGCACCGAGGAGCTGTCCGGCCGGGATGTGGCCTCCTTCTGGAAACATTCCAGACGGGCCATGGTGGTGCTGCGGGCCTTGCAGCAGCAGGGCGTTTGGTGCGGAGAAATGATCGCCCGCCGTCATGACGGACGTCCCCTCATCCTGCAGCTGTCGGCACATGTGGTCAAGGATGATCATGACCAGCCGGCCGGCTTCATGGCCTCCTTCATCGATATCAGCCAGCGGCGGCGGGCCGAACGCACCCTGCAGGAATCCGAAGAAAAATACCGATTGCTGTTCTCCTGCGGCTCCGAGGCCATCATCCTGTTCGACGCCCGCAACAGCCGCATCGTCGACGCCAATGCCGCGGCCCTGGCCCTGTACGGTTACAGCCACCAGGAATTCACCGGGCTGAGCATCGTGGATCTGGCCGAAGAGCCGGACCAGGCCCGGGTGCGCATGAGCCAGGTGGAGGAAGGACAGTTCACCCATTTTCCCCTGGTGGCGCATCGTAAAAAGGACGGCACCGTCTTCGAGGTCGAGGTTTCATTGGGCGATTTCCGCTGGCGGCGGCGCCGTTTCCGGGCCGGCTTCTTCCGCGATGTCAGCGAGCGCCGCCGCATCGAACGCCTCAAGGACGAGATGCTGTCCGCCGTCAGCCACGAGATGCGCACCCCGCTGACGGCCATCCTCGGGTATGCCGACTTCCTGCAGCGCAGTGTCCTGCCCGCGGATAAGCAGCAGGAATACCTGCAGGTCATCCAGCACCAGGGGGAACGCCTCAAGGATCTGGTCGACAACCATCTCAACCTGCAGCGCCTGCGGGCCGGGTTCGGTGTCGCCCACATCCAGCCGGTAGCCGTCCTGCCCCTCTTGCACGGCGTGCTCAACGTGTTTTCCCGGGCCGAGGATCGCGGACGTTTTCACATCGACTGCCCGGCCGAACTGCCGCCTTTGTGCGGCGACGAGAACCAGCTGTATCGCGCCCTGCAAAATCTGCTCTCCAACGCCGTCAAATATTCCCCCGACGGCGGCGACATCGTGCTCGGTGCCTACGAAGAGAACGGCCGCGCCGTCCTCTATGTCCGCGACCAGGGCATCGGCATTCTGCCCCAGCACCAGGAAAAAATCTTCGATCGCTATTTCCGCGTGCGCGCCGAAGGCCATCCCATCAGCGGCACCGGGCTCGGCCTGACCCTAGTCAAGGAGATCATCAAGGCCCACAACGGCCAGATCTGGCTGGAGAGCACCCCCGGTTGCGGCAGCACCTTCTTCCTCACCCTCGATTTCTGGAACTGATTCACCCCTCCATCCGCCGCCTTCGCCCCGGCCGTACGGCCGGGGCGGCTGAATTTTCCCTCGCCTTCGGATTCTAATTTTACATTTGTTGAAAAAGCGTTCACGGTCTGGTAGTTATATATGTCATATTTCATTGAATTTGCTTCTAATTAAAATGACCCGGTGCGCCCCTTTGCGTTCCGAGCCGCGAAGGAAGGTGCCGCATGGCCGAGCATCTCAAATTCGAGCGCTTCTGCTGGTTTGACCGTCAGCTTCGCAACAACCGCTATCCCACCGCCTCCCATTTCGCCCGCCATTTCGCACTGAGCACCAAAACCGTCCAGCGCACTAAGCGCGGGAAATTTTTTTAAATTGGGACGCCGGATGTCGTGGATGGGGCTGGAGGGTGGCATTTATTGAGACTGCATGGAGGAGGGCATGAGGTACAACCCCGATGTTCACCACCGCCGTTCGATCCGCCTGAAGGGATACGATTACGCTACGGCGGGGGCGTATTTCGTTACCGTGTGCATTCAGGGACGGGAATGTCTTTTGGGTAAGATATCCGGCGGAAAGATGGTTTTGAATGATGCAGGGGCCATGGTCGATGAATTTTGGCAGAAATTAACAGAAAAATTTCCTAATTCCCGATTGGATCAATATTCCATCATGCCCAACCATTTTCACGGGATCATATGGATCGGTGGGGCGCCCCCGTGTGTGCACCCTGCCGAAGACGGAAAAGACCCCGTAGGGGCGGACCCGCGTGTCCGCCCGGATGTCGGTTTTATTACAAATGATAAGACCGGTGATGCGGGGCAGGGCGGACACATGGGGCAGGGCGGACACATGGATCAGGGCGGACACCTGGATCAGGGCGGACACATGGGTCCGCCCCTACGGGGTATTGTGCAATGGTTCAAAACCATGACCACCAACGCCTATATCCGGGCCGTCAAAAACCACGCCTGGCCACCATTCGCCGGACGACTGTGGCAGCGCAATTATTACGAACGCGTCATCCGCAACGACGATGAATTGGACCGTGCCCGCAGATATATTGAAAACAATCCGGCCCGGTGGGAGACGGACCGGGAAAACCCGGCCAATCATCCGTAGGGGCGGACCCATGTGTCCGCCCTGATCCACGTGTCCGCCCTGCCCGTGACGGAAATGACCCCGTAGGGGCGGACCCATGTGTCCGCCCAGGTTTGGCCCCGGCCAAAGCCCGCCATCAGATGGTAGGGGCGGACCCACGTGTCCGCCCTGGTTTGGAATTGAAGGCCAATAATGGGGGTGGATATGCGGGGAAGCGGGGTTGGATTTGTGGGGAAGGGACAGGATACAGGGGAAGGGCGGACACCTGGGTCAGGGCGGACACGCGGGTCCGCCCCTACGGGGCATTATGATTACCGGTGCGTATATCCGGGCCGTCAAACACCACGCCTGGCCACCCTTCGCTGGACGACTGTGGCAACACAATGATGACGAACGCATCATCCGCAAACCCGATGAATTGCACCGTGCCCGCAGATATATTGAAAACAATCCGGGCCGATCGCAGACGGACCGGGAAAGCCCGGCCAATCATTCGTAGGGGCGGATCCACGTGTCCGCCCTGCCAGTGACGGAAATGACCCCGTAGGGGCGGACCCACGTGTCCGCCCAAGTTTGTGTCCGTCCTGGTTTGGACCTAACCAATTTTTAGGCCTGTGTGACGGATTCTGTCTCAAGAGGTGGGTAGAACTCATGAGGAGGTTTCGATGGAAGAAGATCACCTCTTAGATGGTGAAATCGATTATTTATGTTAGGTTAATTTAAACACTCGGTTGGAATGACATTATATTGGCGGGGATTTTTGATGCCGGAGCTGTCGTTCTACGAGTTGGGGTGCTTTGGCTTTGAGGGTGGTTGACTATCAGTAACTGTGAATTCTTTGAACGATTGATCACGAGGAACTGGCGCCATCGGATATTTATCTTATAATTTGCTGATGTAGCTTGTTTCAATAGTGGAGCGAACAAAGCGACAGCGCTGTGGAGACCAGGAAAGGGATACTCATGCTTGAAGCGATGAGACAGGTTGCGCTCGATTTTCTCGTCAGCGAGTTTGCCGGGTCGACGGCGCCGGACGATCCGGAAGCATGGTTTGCGAGGCTTCGCGCCGAGGAGGGGGAGAGGCTGTTTCCGTTTTTGGTGGCGAAGGGGGACAAGGTGCGAGTAATCCACCACATGCGGTGTTCACGGTGGATATAGTGAAGTTTGAAAAAGTTGAGATGTGGCTGGTCTGCGGATCTACGCTCGGAAGTGATGCTGGACCTCTTGTCGATGGTCGCGCAATCCGTGGCTTCTTCGGTAACCTTTATCGTAACCGTCCTGAGTTTCACGGGCATGGGGAGAAGGGCCTGATTTATCGGCACCCTTTGATCCAGTACAAGGTGCTCGGCAGCACCCCGGTCATTACAGGCCTTGGCCCCGGCGCGTATCTTCTCAAAGCCGTTCCTGAAATCGATGAGATTGAAATTCACCACAGGAAATATCGGGTCATCCGGAATATGGTTGCGAGCGAGATCGTTGAGATTGGGTGCTCTGAATCTTTGATTGAATACCGGTTTGTGACCCCATGGATTGGACTCAATGAGAAAAATCATGAACGATACCTCCGGGTCAGACGATATGCGTCCCCTCGAAAGGAACTTCTCGAGAGAATACTAGTCGGCAACCTTCTGTCGATGGCGAAGGGGCTCGGGGTAATGGTCGGGGGAAGGCTGACTGTTGAGGCAGGGTTGGAGGAGACGGGAACCGCCGAAGTGAAGGACGGGGTCCGGCTGGCAGCCTTCTCTGGAGGGTTTAGGGCAAACTTTCATATCCCCAACTTGTGGGGCATAGGCAAGTCGAGTTCACGTGGTTACGGTACGGTGCGACGAGCGAACGGGGGGTGATGGAGAGATGGCGCGCGGTGATCAAATGGTCGAAGTAAGGTTCCCTAAACTGAATCACTTCTGGCTTGACTCGGGGCTTTCAGGACTTTATCGGATTGCATCCGAATACAGTGAGAAGAATAATGCTGTCTCGGTACGAATTGACAGGGGTGGAGTGACATTCGCGGGCATGGAAAGATGTATCCAGGGATTTCTTGAAGAGTGCTATGCGGTTTTGCTCGACCGATATTACAACACGTCAAGTGAGAAGCAGGTCCAAGAGAACGATGGTTTTTATTATGATTCCGTCGAGGACAGGTTCGTCAGGTTCCCGAAGGTAAAGCAGATGGGAATAGCGGCTTTGATTTTCAGCAAAGCGGTGCGGCCAAAAAACAAAAAAGGAATCAAATTCCTCAAAGGAGCCAAGGGCCAACTTCCAGACTCTCATGCAGAACTTCAGGCGCGCCTTGATTCCTTTCTTAAGGAAACCGGGCTTAAGGTTAGCACAAGTGAGCTTCTTGTAGACGCTCCAAATGCGATTCAACCTCGGACGACAATTGCAGTGAAGCGAGGGCTTCCACGCGGCCGCTGCTTTTTGTGCGGCTGTGAATCCCACTCTCTCGATGAGATCGGAAGTACCGCATTCCCGTTCATTTCCGGCTCTTCCGGTGGGCTCAGTTTTGCAACGATGGCAGGTTCACCGGAGAGAGTTTGCTGGCAGTGCGATTTCATCGGAAAGTTTATACCCGTAAGCGGTTTTTACACTAGTGACAAGAATTCATTGCATATCTTTCTCCCATACTCCAAAGATTTGGAAAAGATGAATGAAGTCTTTGAGCCGCTCCATGCTATTGAGCACTATGATCCATACCGATTCAGGAATTTCCATCAGCCATTGGATTCCTACTTCAGACGACCTTTCGAAACGGCTTTTTCTTTCTTTTACGCTCTTTATCTTCTTTTTTTGAGAACTGAAAAAACCTCATCAGCTGATTCAATACTTGATTATGACAAGCTCTTCAATGTGACCTTGTCAAAGTCACCACTTGAATTTATTGTGATCAACACCGAGACTCTCGGAAAGACGCAGATGGGGAAGATGGTGTGGCCTTTCCAAGACGCTGTGTACTTTTTTCGACTGATAGAGAGCCTTGAAGGACAGGGTGTTTCAATAAAGGCCGCTTTCTGGAATATGGTCGATTTCTCAGTTAAGAAAGACGAGAACAAAACCCTAACGCGTAACCGGTTCTGCGAGCGTGTTTTAAAAAAGTTGCCGGTGGTCGATATCGTTGAGCAGCACGTATTCCGTATTTGTATGAAGGGAGATGTGCATATTGGCCCCTTAGTAGACTTCACTCTTCGGTATGAAGCAATACTTAAGGAAGGAGGAAAGGGAATGGAGCAAGGAGGAGTCGATGCCGCGGTAAAGCTCGGAAAAAGGATCGGTGGTTTCATCGCCGGCGCACGAAACGGCCGAAAAGGGGACCTTTTTGCCCTCAGGAAGGCACGTAAGCTCGAAGATTTTCTCAACGAAATCAACCGTATTCAATTTAGGTACGACCTCGCCATACCATCCGAGCTTTACGAAGGGTACCTAAACAAAGAGACCTTCGGCGAGTTCAAGCAGTTCTGCCTAATTGCCGCGCTCAACAGCTATAACGGCGTAAAATACCACCATGCCAGTAAGGGAGGGACCGCATGAAAACAGCAAAGGCTCTGACATTGACGTACCTCACCCCTGTTTCTTTCGCCTCGCTCAACGGCTCGGACAAAGAATCGGAAAATATCTCAAGTATCAAAAAAATTTCTGCCGGACTTGAGCAATACCCCTACGTTTCCGCCCAAGCTGTCCGTCGGGCGCTACGAAACCAACTGGAAGTTCTTGGGAGGGAGCTTTCGGAAGGCACCAAGTCGGCTACGGCAAAGGGTGCAGCCACGACGCAATGCAATCCGGAAAAATATATCGATGATGACCTGTTTGGTTTCATGAACGCCCAGAAGTCGGATAAAGGCGGGACAAGCAAGAGGACTTCAGCAGTCCGGGTCTCACCTCTTATCGCCCTCACCCCGTACCAGGGGGACCTCGACTTTGGGACCAACTATATGGGGCTTTTGGACGAAGGAAACCCGAATATCTATGAAACCGAGATCCATTCCGGACTATACCGTGGAACGATTCTGGTGGAACTGGACCGGGTCGGCTGCGGCGACGGCTTTGATGCTGAGACGGTCTCCGGTGAGAAAAAGGGGCGCGTTAAGGATCTGCTGCTTGCCGTGAAGAATCTCTGGACCTCCGGCCGACAGAGCCGATTCCTTGCAGATATCTCACCGAAATTCACGGCGGCAGCCTTGCTGAAGGTAAAAAACCCGATTTTCTTGGAAAGCGTACAGGTTCGGGAAAAGAGCATCGACGCCGCAATGCTTCAGGAGACTGTGAAAGATTACAATGGGGAAATCATCGCGCATGTCTTCGGCGCACGTACAGGCTTCTTCGAGGGGGCGCCGGAGGGGACAAAGACTATCGGTGAAGCATTCGACCTGATTTCCTCCTGGGTTGATGGGCACTACGCATAGGAGGTTCCATGTACGTTTTTTCCGTAGAGGGGGTAGCGCTTACTGCCTCTTTCAGGATTCCGGAAAACCATACATTCCACCAGACCCTTCCGCTTCCTCCGAAAACAACCCTGCTTGGGATGATTGGCGCCGGTTGCGGTTTTACCCTGGAACATGCGCATCGATTCGCCGAAGAAAACCAGGTAATAGCCGGGGTTTCAGGGAAGAACGGCGGGATGATGAAGGATCTCTGGAACTATAGGAAGATCGGACGGGACGATGCCACTCTTTCCTTGGACCAGATCAGGAACCGCGAGCACTACAGTGTCCTTATAAGGGAATACCTGTGCTTTCTTAACATCAGAGTTTCATTCGGTGCTCCCAATAAAGGGGTCGTAGAAGACATCCGTCAAGGATTCCTCTCCCCTCGATATGCTCTCACCGCCGGGAACAGTGACGATCTTTTCAAGGTTAAGAGGGTGTCGCCACTTTCGTCGGGGGTTTCGTGCTCCTGTATGAAACTTGAGAACACCATAGTCGCCGGGGATGTTTCCACGGCTTACCGACCTGACATTGATTTGAAGAGCATGCGGATCACCGAAACCATCACAGCCCCCCAGGTTTTTCTTCTGCCGACGAGGTTCTCTTTCCAAGGAAATGAGCGCCGGGTCTCCGAACGAGGCCTTTTCACCTTTATCGGATCACCAGTAACACTGTCGGAGCCGGTGCTGGGTTTCCTGGTCGATGGGAAGGAGACTGTTCTCCTGTGACTGCATTTCTGGCAAAACCCGATCAGAGCTACGAACACCACGTCGAGGCGGCGCACAATGCCTGGAGAGAGGTGCTCCCTCATCTGATCCAGAAAGCAACCCGTCTTCAGGAGCTTCATGGTTGTCCCGTCGAGGGATTTGTTATCAGATCGCTCCTGGCAGTCGTCCTTCACGATCTCGGAAAGCTGATCGTGCCGTTTCAGAGAATGATGGATGCTGTCCGTCGCGGCAGAAAACCTGACTATCGGGAAAACTATCGCCACGAGCTGGCATCGTTCCCGTTCGTGGTGGTGGCCGGGATCGAATTGAACAAACGCTACGGCCCGTACATGGGAAATTTGCCGCTCGAAGCCCTTGCCGTGGCGGCTCACCACCGGCGACTGAATACGGATATGACATCTTTTGAACGGGAGCGGCTTGTTGGTAAGGTAGCCTGGCACGAAGACGGTGTGCAGAGGGGGCTCGAACTGGCCGCAGACATTTTCAGGCGAAACGGTTTTCAGTTCCCGGACCTTCCCCTTGCACTATGCCGGGAACCCCCTTTCGTAAGCCTTTCAAACCTTATTTCCAAGTCGATTTTCGCAAAACTCATGAATGGATGCGACCGGAGTGCGGTCCGTTCTGTCTATGCCCTCATCAGGGGGGCGCTTCATTATGCCGACTGGTACGGATCGGCTGGCGTTCGGGTCGATTTCGATTTAGAGATGGAAACGACAGAACTCCTTGGACTCTTGGAACGCCGCTGCCTGGAGCGATCAATCTCCTTCCGCGGCCTCCGGCCGTTCCAGGAAGAATGCGCTGCCACCCTTGGTCATGTAGTAGCTGTGGCTCCGACGGGAAGTGGTAAGACGGAGGCGGCGCTAATGTGGGGCCTTGCCAACCTCCGAAACTTGGGAGGCGGCAAGCTCATATATCTCCTTCCTACAATGGTAACCGCTACAAGTATTTTTCGGCGATTGGAGGACTTTTTCGGAAAGCAGGCGGTAGGGCTCACCCATTCCACTGCATCCTTCATTTTAGAGGATGAATATGACAATGATAGGGGTGATTCGGCTGGAGAAAAGCGGAACTTTCTTTTCGATCGGACTTTCGTCCGTCCCGCGACCGTTGCCACTGTCGATCAGGCGCTGGCCAGCGGCTTCAATACCGGTGCGTGGACAATGGTGGAGACAAATCTAAGTGGCGCGGTGGTGATCATAGACGAGATCCACGCATACGAGCCGTGGACTCTCGGCCTGATTCGAGAAACACTGTCGCGATTCTCGAATTTGGGGACGAGATTTATGCTCATGAGCGCAACCCTCCCCGAGCCCTTGATCAAGCTTTTCAGTGAAACATTGCCGAACGCAGCAGTCATCCGCGACCGTTCACTTCTCGATTCCTGCCGCAACCGCTACTACACTATCGACCGGCCTATCGAAGAGGCGATTAATTTAATAGAGGAAGCGGTGCGTGAGGAACGCAGGGCGCTTGTAGTGGTCAACAACGTTCGGGCGTGTCAGGAGATGTTCCGTAGACTGGAACACCTTGATCCACTTTGTTACCATTCGAAGTTCATCCTCAAAGATCGGTCTCAAATTGAGCATGACATAGATCGCGCCCGACTGGTGGTAGCCACGCAAGTAATCGAGGTTTCCCTCGACATCGATTTCGATGTCATGTTCACAGAATGCGCACCACCTGATGCCGTGGCCCAGCGGGCCGGCAGAGTCAATCGCCGACGACTCAAGAATGACTCCCGTATTTATGTTTTTCGCGCATCGGAAGTATCCCGGAAAATTTACGACCCTTGTGCCGATGGGTTGCTTGACCGGTCATTTTCGGTTCTATCCAAAGCGGGGCACGATCTCACCGAGGCGGACATCTTGCGCATCGTAGAAGATGTCTATGCGGGCCGCCGGGTGGAGGAGATGCCGGATTTTCTCGCTGCCTCCGCGCAGTATGGATTGACATGGCGGCGGTTGATGGGGGTATTTGACAACCTCTGTGGTGAGGACAAATCAGAAACAACACGGAAAGTTGAGTATCTCCAAGTTCCGGTTATACCATCGCAATTCAGGGACGAAGTTATGGAGCTTTCTCCGGCAAGGCGTCGGTGGTATGAGGTGAAGATGCCCTACTGGTACGTTCGGAACAACGGTGACGTGGTAGGCGAGACGGTCTTTTGCGAAATGCAGTACGACAGCAGGATCGGCGCAACCTTAAGTGAAAATGATGGTGGAACCTTGATCGTCTGAGGAGGACCTTCATGCAACTCGTCATCACCAGCTACGGCTCCTACCTGCGCAAAAGCGGCGATTGTTTCATGGTGAAGACCGACGATCGGGTGTTTGAGGTGTCATCCCGCAAGGTCGATTCCATCATGATCGCCACGAGCGCCTATCTTTCCACCGATGCCCTGAAAATGGCGGTGGAGAACAACATTGACGTCATTTTTCTGGATGAGTTCGGCGACCCGTTCGGCCGGGTCTGGCATTCCAGGCTTGGCAGCACCGTCCTGATCCGTCGCAAACAGCTTGAAGCCGGGGCCGACGAGCGGGGATTCAAGCTCGCCCTTGAATGGGTCAGGGGGAAGCTGGATAATCAGCATGATTTTCTGGAGAGATTAAGCCGGCCTCGTCCCGATAAGGCCCAAAAGCTGAAAGAAGCGGCAGATGAGATTCGGGAAACCGGAGAGCGTCTTTCGTCCCTTTCCGGAACCCTGGACGAAAGGAGGGGGACGATCATGGCTCTCGAAGGGAAGGCCGGGAAGATCTATTTCGACATCCTGAGCTTCATCCTCCCCCAGCAATACCGGTTCGAGGGAAGGAGCCGCAATCCGGCCGCCGACGAGTTCAATGCGCTCCTTAACTATGGGTATGGGGTCCTTTACTCCCTGGTGGAAAAGGCCTGCATCATCGCCGGACTCGACCCTTACGTCGGTTTCCTGCACACCGACAACTACAACAAAAAATCGCTCGTCTTCGACCTCATCGAGCCTTACCGGATCTTTGCAGAGGAACCGGTGGTGCACCTCTTTAGCGGTCGAAAGGTGAAGGTGGAGCATTTCGAAAAACTCCCGAAGGGATACACCCTCGCCAAAGAAGGGAAGGCGCTTCTTATCGAGGCGCTCAACAGGCATCTGGACGAATCGATTCGCTATCGTGGGAGGAATATCCAGCGCCGAAACACCATCCAGTTTGACTGCCATCGAATCGCCAACGGTCTCATCAAGTGAGGAGGCACGATGCTTACCTGGGCTATCTATGACATCTCGAAGGATCGAACACGAACCAGGATAGCGAAGTTTTGTAAAGGGTACGGACTCTATCGGGTGCAGAAAAGCGTCTTTCTCGGCAACCTGAATCGGAACGAAGTCGACGAACTCGGCCTCAAGTCGAAAGAGATCATGGATTTGGAGACAGACTCGCTTTACCTCTTCCCAATGTGCGACGATGACTTCAAAAAGGTGCGGCTCCTGGGGCAGGCATTCGACCGCGAACTGGTCACCGACGAGTTAAAGGCGCTAATACTGTGAATCGGGAATACGAGGAACTTCACGAAGGGGTCGTAACGCAAGCGGTCGAAGAGACCCCGGCAGATGAGGCGGCGGTCTTCATTACTGCTTCTGAACTACTGGAGTACCTCTTCTGCCCGCGGTTTATCTACTTCATGAACTGCCTAAGCATCGACCAGCACCAGGAGAAACGCTTCAAGGTGCAAAAGGGGAGAAAGGTTCACGAAGATCGTGAGCGGCTGAACCCAGATTATCTGCGGAAGCGGATCGGGTGCTCGAAGAAGGAGATTTCGGTCTACCTGTCATCGCCGAAGGAGCACATCAAGGGGATTGTGGATGAGGTCCTCACCCTCGATGACGGGACCATGGCACCGCTCGATTACAAGTTTGCCGAGTTCAGGGAAAGGGTTTACGCCACCTACCGTTACCAGTCGGTATTTTATGCGCTCTTGATTCGTGAAAATTACGGAAAGGAGGTGACCAGGGGATATGTTTGCTACACCAGGAGTTCGAACCTTCTCAAGGAGTTGTCGATAACTGAAAGGGATTTCGAGGCATTGAGAGGGATGGTAGCCGAAATTGTCAGTATCACTCAGACGGGATTCTACCCCCACGGGACGAAGCAAACGACTAGATGTATCGATTGTTGTTACCGGAAAATTTGTATCTGAAGATTTCGGCATTGCTCCAATTTATTGGTGAAAAGAGGGCAAAATCAGGAAAGGCCAAATAGAATCGGTTAGATAAAAGGGGTGATTTCATGCAAGATCCCTTCAAAACGGTTATTTTTCATCGATTTGGGGGCCATTTCGGTGGGAAAGGAGGAATCGTAATTCAGGCCCAAATCTCCTATTTATGGGGTTTGCAGGGGGTAGGTGGGTTGTTGAGATTGTTCCAGAAGAATAAGGATTGAAACACATAATCAATCACCCCGTCCGCGCCAATCACAAAAAGTTGTTGAGATTGTTCCAGAAGAATAAGGATTGAAACCGCGTAGGTGGTCGAAGCGGCACCGACCCAGGTGATGTTGTTGAGATTGTTCCAGAAGAATAAGGATTGAAACACAAAAGTGTTGGCCATGGTGTGTTATCCTTTCGGGTTGTTGAGATTGTTCCAGAAGAATAAGGATTGAAACATTTTCAGGTTGTCGGCGGCCTGGGCCAGTTCCTTGTTGTTGAGATTGTTCCAGAAGAATAAGGATTGAAACCGCACCTGGACCAGCGATCACGAAAAGCGCATCAAGTTGTTGAGATTGTTCCAGAAGAATAAGGATTGAAACGTTTTGCCCACCCTCCTGGTGGTCGGCTGCGGCCGTTGTTGTTGAGATTGTTCCAGAAGAATAAGGATTGAAACCAGTATCTGGACCCCGGCGAGGAAGTCACGTTTTCCGGTTGTTGAGATTGTTCCAGAAGAATAAGGATTGAAACCTCGCCGTCCTCAAAAAATCCGTAACGCTCAAGGTCGTTGTTGAGATTGTTCCAGAAGAATAAGGATTGAAACCCCAGTCTGCGGTGTTCCTCGGCCCACTCGCTGACGGTGTTGTTGAGATTGTTCCAGAAGAATAAGGATTGAAACCACGGTAAGCGCCGCGCCGGGGCAGCAGTAGGCAGTGTTGTTGAGATTGTTCCAGAAGAATAAGGATTGAAACTGGACAACCCGAGACCGTGTGCCGGACACAGGATATCGTTGTTGAGATTGTTCCAGAAGAATAAGGATTGAAACCGGTATATTCTGTGGTTGCTCGGCGTTGCTCCGCCGTGTTGTTGAGATTGTTCCAGAAGAATAAGGATTGAAACTGGATTGCTACGGGGAGTGGGACAACGCATCCGGTGTTGTTGAGATTGTTCCAGAAGAATAAGGATTGAAACTTCAAGGCGGGCCGGCCCTCGTCGGCCCGCAGAACCAGTTGTTGAGATTGTTCCAGAAGAATAAGGATTGAAACGGCAGCATCTTCAATTAAAACACAATCAGGATGATGTTGTTGAGATTGTTCCAGAAGAATAAGGATTGAAACAATGTGAACATGATCCCCGATTACAACATTAGGACCAAGTTGTTGAGATTGTTCCAGAAGAATAAGGATTGAAACACGAACTGACCGCCAAACGTGGCGAAGCCGAACGCCGTTGTTGAGATTGTTCCAGAAGAATAAGGATTGAAACACCTTGCAGCAGCGGTGCGACATCGAGCGGGGTTTGGTTGTTGAGATTGTTCCAGAAGAATAAGGATTGAAACTTTCGGATCTTGAACGAGGCAACGCGACGCCCGGCAGGTTGTTGAGATTGTTCCAGAAGAATAAGGATTGAAACGGCAGTGCAAAGGGCATGGCAGTAGGTCAATTGCCGTTGTTGAGATTGTTCCAGAAGAATAAGGATTGAAACACATTGGCATCCAGGGTTTTGCTCCCCGGCAAATCGTGTTGTTGAGATTGTTCCAGAAGAATAAGGATTGAAACATCACCTCCGTCAGCAGCCGCTGTTCCGTGTCGCTGTTGTTGAGATTGTTCCAGAAGAATAAGGATTGAAACTTTATACTATACCGAACGTTGTACGGTATGTCAACAGTTGTTGAGATTGTTCCAGAAGAATAAGGATTGAAACAAAAGGGGCTGCTGCCGACTGTCGCGTTCAAAATGGGTTGTTGAGATTGTTCCAGAAGAATAAGGATTGAAACGGGGTCCTGTCGCTCGATCTCATCGCCAACATCGGCGTTGTTGAGATTGTTCCAGAAGAATAAGGATTGAAACAACGACGAAAAAGACCTGTGCGGGATGCAGCACGATGTTGTTGAGATTGTTCCAGAAGAATAAGGATTGAAACTACATTGGGTACACGCGGGTACACATTCGGGCACACGGTTGTTGAGATTGTTCCAGAAGAATAAGGATTGAAACCTCAATGCCGCCGTCGATAAAGGCGCGGTGCAGGGTTGTTGAGATTGTTCCAGAAGAATAAGGATTGAAACCGTTTCACATAGCCCACCGGCTGACCCCAGATCTCGTGTTGTTGAGATTGTTCCAGAAGAATAAGGATTGAAACATTCTAAAGTTTACTTAAGTCGTCCGACCACACAACAGTTGTTGAGATTGTTCCAGAAGAATAAGGATTGAAACCCCGGTGGCACCGAAAGAACCGGGACCGTGGATGGGTTGTTGAGATTGTTCCAGAAGAATAAGGATTGAAACACGATAGGCCGTCTCAACTCGTCCACCTCGATAAAGTTGTTGAGATTGTTCCAGAAGAATAAGGATTGAAACACTCGGGATGAACATGGCGTCCTCCTGTTGTCGCGGTTGTTGAGATTGTTCCAGAAGAATAAGGATTGAAACACCGACAGCAGCGGCGTAAACCGGGAAAAGTTGTTGTTGTTGAGATTGTTCCAGAAGAATAAGGATTGAAACTAAATTTTCTCCAACTCATCAAGCAACGCGGCTTTCGTTGTTGAGATTGTTCCAGAAGAATAAGGATTGAAACTCCATCACCCATGATTTCCCCGACCCCGCCGAGCCGTGTTGTTGAGATTGTTCCAGAAGAATAAGGATTGAAACTAAATAATCACATCAGAATCAATATCAATTTCTGCGTTGTTGAGATTGTTCCAGAAGAATAAGGATTGAAACTTTGGTACGGCAACCGGTATTTCGCATGTGAATAATGTTGTTGAGATTGTTCCAGAAGAATAAGGATTGAAACAAGGATATACCGGCCAGACCCGTCGTGGGAATTACCGTTGTTGAGATTGTTCCAGAAGAATAAGGATTGAAACAAAGTCCCCATGAATCAGCAATTTTCCGGATTGATGGTTGTTGAGATTGTTCCAGAAGAATAAGGATTGAAACCACTCCCCCGTAAGCCGGAACCCCAAGACGTATTCTCGTTGTTGAGATTGTTCCAGAAGAATAAGGATTGAAACAGGAAAAGAAATGGGGAAACAAGAAAACTATTCCACGTTGTTGAGATTGTTCCAGAAGAATAAGGATTGAAACAAAATTGTCTGCATGAACCCGGCAGGTAGTGAACCACGTTGTTGAGATTGTTCCAGAAGAATAAGGATTGAAACCGTTCAAGGCGTTTGGAGTGGCGGCTGAAGTCTACCGTTGTTGAGATTGTTCCAGAAGAATAAGGATTGAAACCCGCCGCCCACCGGCAGGAGCAGATCCGCCCCGGTGTTGTTGAGATTGTTCCAGAAGAATAAGGGGGAAGGGCGGAAACCTGGGAAGGGCGGACACGCGGGTCCGCCCCTACGGGGCATTATGACCACCAGTGCGTACATCTAGGCCGTCAAAAACCACGCCTGGCCACCATTCGCCGGACGACTGTGGCAACACAATGATTACGAACGCATCATCCGCAACGCCGATGAATTGCACCGTGCCCGCAGAGACATTGAAACCAACCCGGCCCGATGCCAGATGTACCGGGAAAACCCGGCCAATCATCCGTAGGGGCGGACCCACGTGTCCGCCCTGACCCACGTGTCCGCCCTGACCATCTACCCATTTCCTTTTCTCTGTATTTGTTGTAATTTGCGCGACGAATAACGCAAGTTTGGGGACCGGAAATCAACCACGGCACCGCCGGATCACGCAAAGCGAGGAAAAACAATGGCCATCGATATGGCTCTGGTAAACACCCTGGAACGCTGCGCCGATATTGAAAAGGCCATGGCGGAAATGTATGAGTTCTTCGCGGCGTTGTGTCCCGACCAGCCGGAGCTGGCCGGGCTGTTTCGGAAAACGGCGGCCGAAGAAATCAACCATGAAGCTCAAATCAGGCTCGCGGCCAAGCGGTTCGTGCCGCTGATCCGGGATTTGAAAATTACCGCCCGGGAAGTGGCGCGGCATCTGACCTATGTGCGCGACATTATGGCCAAAATGCGCCAGGATCCGCCCGATTGCCGGCGTGCGCTGGAAATTTCCCTTCACTGCGAAACCATATTTTGCCAGTTTCATCTCGACACCGCTGCGACCTTCAAGGACAAATCCTGCTCCAGTCTCTTCGAGGCCATGATGGCCGCTGATCGGCAGCATGTCGAGATGCTCCAAAAATCCTTGGCGGCTCTGCCCGCAACCTGTTCAGATGGACATGGCGGCGCTCGCCCGGATGATGGCCGGGTATTGAACCGGCTTTCCTGAACACGCCTTTTGGATTGGGGTGCGCAGCCTGCTTCCCGGTTTTCTCCGGCCGGGATATTCCCTTCCAAAACCAGCGCAAATGGTTGACATTTTGCGGCGCCGCAGTGTATGAGAAAGGGGTTTTATTCACCCCTATGCCAAGGACGGAGGCGCGACGGCAAACCATGATCAAGATCGATTTCGATAAGATGGGTGGTCTGATTCCCGCGGTGATTCAGGATTACCAGACCAACGAAGTGCTGATGGTGGCCTTTTTCGATGAAAAAGCCCTCAACCTGACCCTGGAAACCGGCAAGACCTGGTTTTTCAGCCGCAGCCGCAACAAATACTGGATGAAGGGCGAACAGTCCGGCAACACCCAGGATGTCATGGAGGTGCTGACCGACTGCGATGCCGACACGGTGGTCATCAAGGTGCGCCAGAACGGCGGCGCCGCCTGCCATACGGGCAATCGCACCTGTTTTTACGTGCGCTGGGAGGACGGCCAGTGGGTGGAACACTCCGAACCGCTGTTCGATCCGGACGAGGTGTACAAGAAATGAGTCAGCTACTCAAACTCGGCATCCCCAAGGGCAGCCTGGAAAACGCCACCGTGGAACTGTTTCGCCAGGCGGGCTGGACCATCCGCCTGTCGTCGCGCAACTACTTTCCGGCCATTGACGACGAGGAGATGGCCTGCAGCCTGATCCGCAGCCAGGAGATGAGCAAGTACGTCGAGCGCGGCACCATCGATGTCGGCATCGCCGGTCGCGACTGGGTGATGGAAAACGACAGCGACGTGGAGATCATCAGCGATCTGGTCTATTCCAAGGTTTCCCGGCGGCCGGCCCGCTGGGTGCTGGTGGTGACCCAGGATTCGCCGGTGCAGAAGCCGGAGGATCTGGCCGGCAAGACCATTTCCACGGAACTGGTCGGTTTTACCCGCCGCTATTTCGCCGAGCGCAACGTGCCGGTGGAGGTGGAGTTCTCCTGGGGAGCGACGGAGGCCAAGGTGGTGGAGGGGCTGTGCGACGCCATCGTCGAGGTGACGGAGACCGGTTCGACCATCAAGGCCAACGGTCTGCGCATCGTCGAGACCCTGATGGAGTCCACCCCGGTGGTGCTGGTCAACCGCCAGGCCTGGCAGGATCCCTGGAAGCGACGCAAGATCGAACAGCTCAATACCCTGTTGCAGGCGGCCCTGCGGGCCGAGAAGATGGTTGGCCTGAAGATGAACGCGCCCCATGAGCGGGTCGAAGCGATTACCGGCATCCTGCCGAGTCTCAACCGCCCGACGGTGGCGCATCTCTACCAGTCGGACTGGGTGTCCATCGAGACCGTACTGCACGAAGGCGAGGTACGCCGCATCGTGCCGGAGCTGGTGAAACTCGGTGCCCAGGGCATTATCGAATATCCCCTCAGCAAGATCATCTGAGGGAGGAAAGGAAAGGGCAGCATGCAACGTACCCTGGGTATCATCAAGCCCGACGCTTTTGCCGCCGGCCATGCCGGTCCGATTCTGGCCCGCATCACCGCCGAGGGCTTTCGCATCGTCGGGCTGAAGAAGCTGACCCTGAGCGCCGAGCAGGCCGGGGCCTTCTACCACGTGCATCGCGGCAAGGGTTTTTTCGACGATCTGACCGGTTTCATGAGCAGCGGGCCGTGCGTGGTCATGGCCCTCGAGGCAACCGAGGCCATCTCCGGGTGGCGGCGGTTGATGGGCGCCACCAATCCGGCCGATGCCGCGCCCGGGAGTCTGCGGCAGGAATTCGGCACCTCCCTGGGGCGCAACGCCGTGCACGGCTCGGATGCCGACGATACGGCCGCCTTTGAGATCGGCTTCTTCTTTTCCGGCCTGGAACTGTTGTAGTTTCATCCAGGCAATTTGCCTTGGGTCTTGTAACCCGGGAGCCCTTCCGATACAATCCGGGGGGCTTTTCTTTTTTCATGAATCGGCGTCCGATGGCGCCGCGGAGCGGCATGACAGACGACCAACGCATCGATTTGAAATCCCTGACCCTGCCGCAAATGGTGGAGTTCCTGGCCGGGATCGGCAAGGAGCGCTTCCGCGCCGGCCAGATTCTGCGCTGGATCTATCCGCGCGGGGTGAGCGATTTCAATGCCATGACGGATTTGGCCAAGGGCCTGCGGGAGGAACTGGCGGCCCGCGCGCGCATCTCCGAGCTGGTGCCGGAGGTGGTGGAGCAGAGCGCCGACGGCACCCGCAAGTATCTGTTTCGCCTCGAAGACGGCGAAACGGTGGAGGCGGTGCGCATCCCCATGGAGGAGGAGCGCGCCACCCTGTGCATCTCCACCCAGGTCGGCTGCGCCATGGCCTGCGCGTTCTGTCTGACCGGCACCTTCGGCCTGGTGCGCAACCTGACGGCCGCGGAAATTGTCAACCAGGTTTGTGCCGGCCTGCGCGACGCGCCCATCAACAACATCGTTCTGATGGGTATGGGCGAGCCCCTGGACAATCTCGATAACGTCGTCCAGGCTCTGGAGATCCTCTACGAACCGCAGGGTTTCAACTTCAGCCCGCGCAAGGTGACCCTGTCCACGGCCGGGTTGGTGCCCGAAATGCTGGAATTGGGGCGGCGGGTGCGGGTCAATCTGGCGGTGTCCCTGAATGCCACCACCGACGCGGTGCGCGATCGGTTGATGCCCGTCAATCGCCGCTATCCCCTGGCCCGGCTCATGGCCGCCTGCCGCCAATATCCCCTGGCGCCGCGACAGCGCATCACCTTTGAATATATTCTGATTCGCGACGTCAACGACAGCGATCAGGATGCGCGGCGGCTGGTCAAACTGCTGCACGGGGTCAAGGCCAAGGTCAATCTCATCGCCTTCAACGAGCATCCAGGTGCCGCCTTCCGGGCGCCGACCCCGGAGCGTCTGGAGGCGTTTCAGACCCTGCTGTTGGATCACGGCCTGGTGGCCGTGCGCCGGGCCAGCAAGGGGCGGGACATTTCGGCCGCCTGCGGACAGCTGAAGGGGCGCATGGACGAGGCGGCCCAACTTTGATCTGAAATCTTACTGCGAGGGAGGACGGCAGGCATGACAGCATCGGCAATCGGCGTGATCGGCGGCAGCGGTCTGTATGAAATGGAGGGGCTGACCGAAGTGCGGGAAGTGGTCCTGGAAACCCCTTTTGGCGCACCGTCCGACGCTTTCGTGACCGGTGTGCTGGAGGGCCGGCGCATGGTGTTTCTGCCGCGGCACGGGCGCGGTCACCGGCTGCTGCCATCCGAGGTCCCCTATCGGGCCAACATCCATGGCATGAAACAGCTGGGCGTGGACCGGATCCTCTCCGTTTCGGCGGTGGGCAGCATGCGTGAAGCCATCGAACCGGGGCACATGGTCATCCCCGACCAGTTTATCGATCGCACCCAGGGCAAACGTGCCTCGACCTTTTTCGGCAACGGCATCGTCGGCCATGTCGCCTTTGCCGATCCGGTCTGCCCGGACCTGTCCGGAGTGCTGGCCGAGGCGGCCGGGGAGGTCGGCGCCACGGTGCACCGGGGCGGTACCTATCTGTGCATCGAAGGACCCAACTTTTCCACCCGGGCGGAATCCCGCCTCTACCGCAACTGGGGCGTGGATGTCATCGGCATGACCAATCTGCCCGAGGCGCGATTGGCGCGCGAGGCGGAAATCTGTTACGCGACCCTGGCCCTGGCCACGGACTACGACTGCTGGTATGAGGGACATGACGATGTGACGGTGGAGGCGGTGATGGCCATCGTCCGGCAGAACGTGGCCCTGGCCCGGCGCATCCTTCGCGCCGCCGCCCTGCGCCTGGACTCTGACCCGGGCTGTGCTTGCGGTTCCGCGCTGCGGTATGCGGTGATGACGGATCCGGCCCGCATTCCGCCTGCGACCCGGGAACAGCTGGCCCTGTTGCTGGATAAATATTTCTGAGCCGTTTTGCGTGTCGGGAGGTTCCATGGTCAGGACTCTGCACCGTTCCATGTTCATCGTTTTGCTGATGACGCTGCTTGCCGCCGGTTGCGCCGCGCCCACGCCGCGCGGCAGCCAGGCCGAGGTTCATTATCTGCTGGGGGTGGCCTATCTGCAGGAGGAGAATCCGACCCGGGCCCTGGATGAATTTCTCAAGGCCGCCGCCCTCAACCCGAACCATGCCGACATCCAGGCCGGGCTGGGACAGGCCTATCAGCTCAAGGGCGCGTTCCAGGAGGCCGAACGTCATTACCGGCGGGCCTTGCAGTTGCGCCCCAACGACCCGACCCTGGAAAACAACCTGGGCAGCCTGTTTCTGGACATGAAGCGTCCGGAACAGGCCCTGCCGTTTTTTGAGAAGGCCGCCGCGACGCTGACCTTTACCCGTCCCGAGGCGGCCCTGACCGGCATCGGCATCGCTCGCGCCATGCAGGGCGACCACCTTGGCGCTCTCGGCGCCTACCGCCAGGCCCTCGACAAGAATCCCCGCTACCTGGAAGCCTATCTGCGGACCGCCGAGGCGCATCGCGCCCTGGATGACGATGCGCGGGCCATTGTCGCCCTGGAACAGGCTCTGGAGCGAGCCCCCAATCTGGCCCGCGGCCATTTTCAACTGGGCATGATCTACATGGAAGACGGCCAGCCGGAACTGGCCGCGGAGTTCTTCGATCGGGTGCGCCAGTTGGTGCCGGACACGGAACTGGCGCGGCGGGCGGACCAATATCTGAAAGTGTTGCGGTGAGGTATGGATAACTTCGAGCCATGGAAATCCGGCGAAACTTCCGGTTTCGGCGAGCAGTTGCAGGCCGGACGGCGGGAATTGGGACTGACACTTGAACAGGTCGCCGAACGGACCCGCATCCGCAAGCCCTTTATCGAGGCTTTGGAGGCGGAGCGGGTGGGGGAACTGCCGGGCGGCGATGCCTACGTCCTCGGTTTTCTCAAGACCTACGCTCGTCTGCTGGGCTTGGATGCCGAGGCTTTGGCCCGGCAATACCGGCAGCGTGGCGGGGAGGTGAAGCCGACCCGGGATGTGGGGCTCCTCGAGTTGCAACGGACCCGACCGGGGCGACGGCGCGGGATGGTCAGTCGCCGCTTTGGCGTGGCATTGCTGTTGCTGGCGGCCATCCTGGTGCTGAGCTGGTGGCTGACCCACCGAGGAGAGGAGGCGGTGCCGGTGCAGGCTCCGATTGATGAGGCCGCGGCGAATCCGGCGGATTTACCGCTGCCCCGGGTGGCTTTGGTGGAGGAGCCGCCACCGACGACGCCGCCCCGAACCATACCACCGTCCCGGCCGGTACGCCGTCCCACCGTGCCGGCCGCCACGGCCGTCACGGCCGGCTCGCGCCTGCCGCCGGCTACCGGCGAGGGTCGGAACGACACGGCCCTGGCAGAGACGCCTTCCGTCCTGCCCGTCCCGGGGGCGGTCGAATCGGGCAGTGAGCCGCGTGAATGACGGTATGGCCCCGTCGGAAGTGACGCCGCTGCTGACGGCCATCAACGCGGCGGCCGGTTCCGAACCCTTTGAGCTGGCCATCATCCTCGGCTCCGGGCTTGGTGCCCTGGCCGACCAGGTGGAGACGGCGGCGGTTCTGGCCTACGCCGATTACGACTGTTTTCCGCCCCTCGCCGTTGCCGGTCACGCCGGCCGACTGGTGGTCGGTTGCCTGGACGACTTGCGGGTGCTGGTCTTTGCCGGGCGCTTCCATCTTTACCAGGGGCTCACCGCCCTGCAGGCGGGGCTGCCGGTACGCATCGCCCATCGCCTCGGCTGCCGTCGGCTATTGCTGACCAATGCCGCCGGCGGCATCGATCCGGAACTGGTTCCCGGCCACTTCCTGTTTATCGAGGACCACCTCAACCTGCTGGGCGACAATCCTCTGCGCGGCCTGAGGGAAAACACCTTCCTCGATCTCAGCACCCTCTACGCCCGCCGCTTTTGGCCGGAGCTGTCCGCTTTCGCCGTCCGCGCCGGCATTCCGCTGCGGTCCGGAGTGCTGGCGGCGGTGCCGGGCCCCAGCTACGAAACACCGGCCGAGGTGCGGGCCCTGCGCCTGCTGGGAGCTGCGGCGGTCGGCATGTCCACCGTCAGCGAAGCGATCCTGGGCCGGTATCTGGGCATGGAGGTAGCCGGACTGAGCTTCATTGCCAATCGGGCGGCCGGCCTGGCCGGCGGACCCCTCAGCCATGAGGAAGTACAGGCGGCGGCGCGGGACGGCGGCATGGGGCTGGCGGAGCTGATCCGTGAGCTCTGCCGCCTCTGGCAGAGGACCGGTCCTGATTGTTAACTAATTGAAATTGCATAAAAAATCACCCCACCTGCGAATCGGCTCAAGCTTGACAGGGCAAAGGGCGATGGTATGCTTGAAGCAAATTCAGCTGAGGGGGTGCCCCATGGGGCATAAAGTACCGAAAATACTGGTGGTTGATGATGAGGAAAATGCCCGCCTGGCGTTGCGGGTTATCTTGCAGCAGGAAGGCTACCAGGTGGACAGCGTGGCCAATGGGCTCGAGGCCCTGGAATTCCTGCGGCGCCATCGGGTCAACGTGGTGATCAGCGATATCAAGATGCCGCAGATGAACGGTCTGGCGTTTCTGCGGGAACTCAACCGGCGCTACCCCAGTACCCGGGTGATTATGGTTACCGCCCACGGCGGCATTGAATCCTACCTGGAAGCCATCCATCTCGGTGCTTTCGAGTACATTCACAAACCGGTCAGGGTGGAAGAGCTGAAGTGGGTGATGAGCAAGATGTTCAATGAAGGCCGTACCGCCAAGGCCAATTGATACCCGTTCCATTCGTTTTGAGGGAGGATCGATGAAAGACTTTAAAACCATTCTTTTTGCTACGGACTTTTCGGACAATTCGGAATACGCCTTCGAATATGCCCTGGCCTTGGCCAAGAAGTTCGAAGCCCTGCTGGCCATCATTCACGTCATCAACGAGCCGGTGGACCTGCGCGGTTTTTATGTGCCGCATATCTCTTTCGAATCCCTTGAGGAGGAAATCGAGGAAGGCGCCCGCAAGATGATGGATCGCTTCTGCCGCAGCCATGTGCGTGATTATGAGCCGGTGATGACCTTTATCGTGCCCGGGGTACCCTACGACGAGGTTATCAAGAAGGCGCTGGAACTGTCGGCGGATCTGATCATCATGGGCACCCATGGCCGCAGCGGATTGGATCACGTGCTGTTCGGCAGTACCGCGGAGAAGGTGGTGCGCAAGTCTCCCATTCCGGTCATGACCGTACGGGCCCGGGACTGATTTCCGGTCGTTGACCGTCTGAACCGAAGCATGGATTCCCCAGGGGGGCCGGTTGCCGGGCCCCCTGGGGAATTTTGGTGCCCTGAACCCCTGAGGCACTCTCAAATACGCCTTGCATGGCTCGCGGCAGCAAGGTTATGCTGAACGGCACGGATAGTGCCGTTTGTTTTTTTCCGGACAGGAGTTGGGAATGGCGGACCGTATTCTGGTGGTGGATGACGAACCCATCATCCTCGAACTGGCCAGCATGGTGCTGGCCAGTCGTGGCCATGAAGTGCTGACCGCCGAAAGCGGTACCGATTGCCTGGCGACGGTGGCTCGTTACAGCCCGGCCCTGGTGCTTCTCGACTACATGATGCCGGGCATGGACGGCATGGCCACCCTGCAGCGGTTGCGTGAGGAATTCCCCGATACCTACGTGGTGATGCTGACCGGCAAGGGCAGCGAACAGATTGCCGTCGATGTCATGAAGGCGGGGGCCGCCGATTACATCCTCAAGCCCTTCAAAAACAAGGATCTCATGGAACGCATCGACAATGTCCTGCGCATCCGCCGTATCGAGATCCACAACCGCGACCTGCGGGAAGAGCGGGAACGCCTGCTGATGGAGATTGAAGGCTGGAACCTGGAACTGGAGCGCCGCGTCGCCGAAAAATCGCGGGAATTGGAACTGGCGCACACGGAAATCCTGCAGGCCGAAAAATTGGCCTCCCTCGGTCATGTCGCGGCCGGCATGGCCCATGAGATCCGCAATCCCCTCAATGCCATCGGTTTATTCGCCCAGATTCTCAAGCCGGCCCTGGCCGGGGATGGGGAAAAATCCGGCTACGTGGACAAATTGCTGAAGGAAGTGGACCGTATCGATGCCATCCTCATCAAGTTGCTGGATGCCAGCAACCGTCCCCGGATCAAAACCGAGCCGGTCTCCCTGCCGGTGATCATCGACCGGACCCTGGGCAAATTTCGCGACCAGTTGCGGGCCAGCGGGGTGCAGCTGGAAAAGCTTTATGAGCAGATTCCGCCGCCATTGCTGGCCGATGCCACGGAAATGGAACAGATTTTCACCAATCTGTTGGCCAACTCTCTGTATGAGATGCAGCAAGGCGGGACCCTGGGCATCCGGGTTCGTCACGACGGTTCTCGCGTGTTCGTGACCGTGTCCGATACCGGCGGGGGCATTCCGGCGGAAAACCTGCGCAAGATTTTCGATCCCTTTTTCACCACCAAACCCAAGGGGACGGGCTTCGGCCTGTCCGTGGTGCTGCGCATCGTGAAGACCTACAACGGCCACATCAAGGTGAACAGTATTCCGGGTGAAGGGACCGTGTTCGACCTGGAGTTCCCCTTGGAGTGAGCCATCGCCCGCGCAGGAGCCGGGGTGCCTGCGTCCCGCATTTTTCTGACTGTTCTCTGCCGCTGCAAATACGGATCTGGCCCAATGTCCCTGGTATTACGCGAAATTCCTTTGACCCTCGACGAAGATGAAGGCCGGCTTGCCGCCAAGGTGGCGGAGCAGTTGGGGATCGGCATCGCGGAGATTCTGGAGCTGCGGATCCTGCGCAAAGGTATCGATGCGCGTCGCAAGCCCCATGTGCTGCGCGTCTATTCCGTGGCTTTCCGGGTGGCGGATGAAGCCGGTCTGCTGGCCCGCCGGCAGGACAACCCGCGCCTGCAACGGCTGGAGGAGGAACCGGCGCCGCGGCTGCCGCAGCGGATCCGGCCTCTGCGGACCCTGGTGGTGGGCATGGGACCGGCTGGCCTGTTCGCCGCCCTGCAGTTGGCCCGGTCCGGCGCGGCGGTAACCCTGGTGGAAAGGGGCCGACCGGTGGAGGACCGGGTGCGCGACGTGCGCCGCTTTCGGGCCGGCGGGGCCTTCGACGCGGCCAGCAACATCCAGTTCGGCGAAGGCGGCGCCGGGACCTTTTCCGACGGCAAGTTGACGACCCGCGTCAATCATCCCTGGACCCGGGCGGTTTTGGAAACCCTGGTGGAGTTCGGGGCGCCGGGGGAGATTCTGCAGCAGGCCAAGCCCCATGTCGGCAGCGATCGCTTGCGCCTGGTGCTGCTGCGATTTCGGCAGGCCCTGCTGGATCTGGGCGTGACCATCCGCTATGAAACCCGGCTCACCGGCCTGCTGGTCGCCAACGGTCGGATCGCCGGCGGGGTTCTGGAGGGGCGAGAGGAATGCCTTTGCGAGGCCTTGGTGCTGGCCTGCGGTCATAGCGCCCGCGACACCTATGCCATGCTCCAGGACGCCGGGATTCAATTGGCGCCGAAACCCTTCGCCATGGGGGTGCGGGTCGAGCATCCGGCGGAATGGATCAATACCATCCAGTACGGTCTGGCCCGGCATCCCAGGTTGCCGCATGCCGAGTATGCCCTGGCCTGGAACGATCCGGACGGCGGCCGCGGCTGCTATTCCTTCTGCATGTGTCCCGGCGGCGAAGTGGTGGTGGCCTCCTCCGAGCCCGGCGGGCTGGTGGTCAACGGCATGAGCCATTGGCGACGGGCCGGCGAATTCTCCAACAGCGCCCTGGTGGTGGCGGTGCGGGCGGAGGATTTCGGCGCCGCCGATGCCCTGGCCGGCGTCCGCTTTCAGCGCCGGTACGAAGAACGGGCGTTTCGGGCGGCCGGCGGCGATTATCTTGCGCCGGCCCAGAATCTGCTGGCCTTTCTCGGCCGCGGACAGGGTCCGGTGCGCTCCACCTGTCGGCCGGGAGTGCGGGAAGCCGATCTTGACCAGGTGCTGCCGGCGTTCGTCGCCACCGGACTGCGGCGCGCTCTGCCCCATTTCGAACGGCGCATGCGCGGCTTCATCACCGCCGAGGCCACCCTGATCGGCATCGAAACACGCACTTCGGCGCCGTTGCGCATTCTGCGCGGAGCCGACGGGCAATCCGTCAGCCTGGCCGGTCTGTATCCGGCCGGGGAAGGCGCCGGCTATGCCGGCGGCATCATGAGCGCCGCCCTGGACGGCTTGCGGGCGGCGGACCACATCATAAGCCTTGAACCAAGCAGGAGCAGCCATTGAAGCGGAAATTTGCGGAACAGATCCGGGAACGGGATCAGCTGGACGATGCCTTTCTGGTCCGGGATAAAATCACGGCCATGGCCAAAAACGGCAAGCCCTATCTGACCCTCAAACTCATGGACCGGACCGGAGAGATCGAAGGGCGGGTATGGGACCGGGTCGACGAATTGGGCGGCCGCTTCGAGCGGGACGATTTCATTCGCGTGCAGGGCAAAGCCAGCGTCTATCTGGGCAAGATGCAGTTGGTGGTGCAGGACCTGGAGCGCCTCGAGGATGCCCAAGTGGACCTGGCCGATTTTCTGCCGGTGGCGGAACGCAGCCGGGAGATCATGCTGGACGAGGTGCGGCAACTGGTCGCTACCATGACCGATCCACCTTTGCGCGCCCTGATGGAGTCGTTTCTGGGCGACGAAGAGTTTGTCGCCGGCTATGCCGCGGCCCCGGCGGCCAAGGCCATTCACCACGTCTATCTCGGCGGCCTGCTTGAGCATTCCCTGGCCGTGGCCCGTCTGGCCGACGACATCTGCCGCCGTTATCCGGGGGTCCATCGCGATCTGCTGCTGACCGGTGCCCTGCTGCACGACATGGGCAAGATCAGCGAACTGTGTTACGAGCGGACCTTCGGCTATACGGACGCCGGCAAGCTTTTGGGCCATATCGTCATCGGGGTCGAGATGCTGGAACGGCAATTGGCCCGGCTGCCGGAATTCCCGTCGACCCTGGCTACCCTGTTGAAACATCTGCTGCTGTCCCACCACGGGCAATATGAATTCGGCTCCCCGAAGCGGCCGAAAACCCTGGAGGCGGTGATTCTGAACTACGTCGACGATCTTGATTCCAAAATCAACGGCGTCCAGACCCACATCAGTCGGGAACCGGACAACACCTCTGCCTGGACCGGTTATCATCGCATCTACGATCGGTATTTCTACAAGGAAACGCCGGCCTCGGATAATCCCGCAGGGGTCCCTGAAGAAACGGCGGCGGAATTGGTCTCGGCCAGTGCGGTCATGGCAAGGGAAACGGTGGACAAGAAACGCCGGGAACCGGCCGATCGGCGGCGCGGATTCGGCACCTTGGGGGATCAGTTGCGGGACAAGAATCTGGACCTGTTCGGGCGCGAGGAGGAACGATGAGCCAACTGTGGCTGCAAGGCATCATGACGGGGGAGTTGCGGGCCAATTGCTATCTGCTGGCCTGCCGGACCAGCGGCGAGGCGCTGGTTGTCGACCCCGGCGGCGACGGCCGGCGGATCCTGGCCATGCTGCAGGAAAAGGGGTTTCGCCTCAAGGCCGTGATCAATACCCATGGGCATTTCGACCATGTCGGCGGCAACCGCGCCCTGGTCGAGGAGGGTGGCGCGGAACTCTGGATGCACCCCGCCGATCTGCCCCTGCTGCGCGGCGCCGCGGAGCATGCCGCGGTCTTCGGCTGTGCCCCGATTCCGGCTTCGCCGGAACCGACCCGGCTGCTGGAGGACGGCGAGGTCCTGGAGGTCGGTACCCTGCGTCTGCAGGTCATTCACCTGCCGGGGCACTCCCCGGGCAGCGTTTGCCTGCTGCTCGATGGGCGGCTGTTCTCCGGCGATGTGCTGTTCGCCGGCTCCATCGGCAGAACCGATCTGCCCGGCGGCGACCAGTATGCCCTCATGTGCGGCTTGCGGGATCGGTTGCTGGTCCTGCCGGACGCCATCGAGGTCTATCCCGGCCACGGTCCCCAAACCACCATCGGCGAGGAGCGGCGCAGCAATCCCTTTTTGCGGCACCTGCTCTGAGGAGGACGGCATGCTGACAGGCAGACGGATCGTACTCGGCGTGACCGGCGGCATTGCCGCCTACCGGGCGGCGGAACTGGTGCGATGGTACGTCAAGGCCGGCGCCGAGGTGCAGGTGGTGATGACGGATGCCGCCCGCCAATTCGTCACGCCCCTGACCTTTCAGACCCTGTCCGGCAACCCGGTCCACTATGAGCTGTTCAACCTGATCCAGGAACGGGATATCGGTCATATCGCCCTGGCGGACCGGGCGGAACTGCTGGTGGTGGCCCCGGCCACCGCCAACCTGGTGGGCAAGGTTGCCGGCGGGCTGGCCGATGATCTGCTGACCACGACCATCCTGGCCACCCGGGCGCCGGTGCTGCTGGCACCGGCCATGAACAGCAACATGTGGGCCAATCCCCTCTATCAGCAAAACCAGGCCCGGCTGGCCGCCGCCGGGTTCCATTTTGTCGACCCCGTGGTCGGATTGCTGGCCTGCGGTTGGGAAGGGCAGGGCAAGATGGCCGAGCCGGCGACCATCTTCGAGGAAAGCGTTCGCCTGCTCAGCCCCCAGGATCTGGCCGGTGAAACCCTGCTGATAACCGCCGGGCCGACCCGCGAAGAGCTGGATCCGGTGCGCTTTCTCAGTAATTATTCGTCCGGCAAGATGGGCTACGCCATCGCCCGCGCGGCCCGGCGGCGGGGCGCCCGGGTGCTGCTGGTGTCCGGTCCGACGGCCCTCGAGCCGCCTGCGGGGGTGGAATACTGTGGGGTGACCAGCGCCGAGCAGATGCGGCAGGCGGTTCTGGAACGCCTCGCCGAGAGCAGCGTGATTGTCAAAGCGGCGGCGGTGGCGGATTACCGCCCGGCGAGCCGCGCCGGGCAGAAAATAAAAAAGGGGGTCGGTTCCCGGACGACCCTGGAGCTGGAACAGACTCCCGACATCCTGGCGGAATTGGGGGGCAAGAAGGCGCAGCGACTGCTGGTGGGCTTTGCCGCCGAAACGGAGCAGGTGTTGGAGCATGCCCGGCGCAAGCTGGAGGCCAAGAACCTCGATTTGATCGTCGCCAACGACGTGTCCGCCGCCGATGCCGGCTTCGAGGTCGACACTAACCGGGTGACCCTGCTGTATCGCGGTGGCCGGGTAGAGGAGTGGTTGCTGCTGGACAAGCTGGCGGTGGCCCATCGCCTGCTGGATCGGATTCGTGCCCTGCGCCGGGGTGAGTCGCTGCCGGAACCGGGTTGCGCCGGTCAATAACCCGAGAGCAGTTCCAGCAGTTGTTCCGGAGCGGTGATGCTCTGCCGAAAACGGTCTTTGACTTCCTGCAGGAGGCGTTCCGCCTCGTCCGCGGGCAGTTTGCCGTCCAGCCAAAGCAGGTTCAGGTTGTTGCGGATGGCCCGTGCCGCGAGCAGGGCCCGTTCTCCGGCCGGATCGGCGCGGCGGAAGGGGCTGGCCTCGCCCTGGCTCAGGACACTGCCGACGGCCTGGGCGGCCAACTCCAGGTATTCATCCTGATCGGTTTCGTCCATGGCCCACCGGGAATGAACCCCCAGGGAGCGCAGCATCTTCTGCCACTGTTCCAGGCGGCTGAGCAGCAACAGGCTGTTGAAGACGCGCTTGTTGGTGCGGAAGGAAAACAGGGTCCGCGCCAGGGTGCTTTGCAGCAGTTGGTCGTGCTGGCGGAAGTCCTTGCGGCACAGGATCCGAATCAAGTCCCAGGATTCGGCCTTGACCCGTGCTTCAAAACGCATTTCCCAGTAGGCATGGCCGTGGATGACGGTATTGAAGGTACGCACCAGCTTGAAGGGAATGAGATAGGAGTGGGCGATGGTATCCGCCGCCAGATGGGCCAGATAGCCCGTGGCGCAGGCACGTTGGGCATCGTTGCCGGCCGCCGCCAGCACCTGCTCGCCCACCTGCCAGGAGTGGCAGTGCTTAAGGTAGTGGGTAAAACGTTTACCGACGATGATGTCGGCGCTGATGCAGCCATACAGAAAATCGAAGGGGTAGGCACCCAGCAGGAGCCGCGTGGCCTCGGGCAGCTGATCCAGGTTGGCCAGCACTTGGGAACCCAGTTGGACGTGAACGCCCATGCCCCAGGCCCAGGCCTCGCCAGGTATCAGCAGCAGGGAGCAAAAGGTCAGGATGGCTAGGATGACAGGCATGGGCTCCATGAAAAATTGTTTTTGCTACAATAATGCCGTCCAGGGGTGAAAGTAAAGACATGCCGCAGAAATTATATCGCGAATGGCGGGAAGCTGCAGGCCAGATGCGCAGTCTGCTGCAGGAACTCCAGGATCTCGGGGTGGATGAACTGGGCCGGGTGCCTCGGCCCGAGGAGTTGCCCCTGTGCCCGGTGGACGGATCAGGCGGGGACCTGTGCCGTCCGGAAACCCTGGAGGAGATTCGCACCGATCTCGGGGAATGCCAACGCTGCCCCCTGGCCCGGGGTCGTACCCGGCTGGTGTTTGGCTGCGGCTCCGCCACCGCGCGACTGGTCCTGGTCGGGGAGGGTCCCGGTCGGGAAGAGGACCTGCAGGGGATACCTTTTGTCGGCGAGGCCGGCCGGCTTCTGGATCGCATGCTGTTTGCCATGGGGCTGTCGCGGGACGAGGTCTACATCTGCAATGTCGTCAAGTGCCGGCCGCCGGGCAACCGCGATCCCGCACCCCCGGAAATCGCCGCCTGTGAACCGTTCCTGGCGCGGCAATTGGCGGCCATCCGGCCCCGGGTGATCCTGGCCCTGGGGCGCTTCGCCGCCCAGACCCTGCTGCAGGACGATGCCCCCGTCAGCCGTCTTCGGGGCCACTGGCGCAGTTACCAGGGGCTGCCCCTGATGTCGACCTATCATCCCGCGTTTTTGTTGCGCAACCCGGCTGCCAAGCGGGAAGCTTGGGAGGATCTCAAGCAGGTCATGCTGCGCCTGCGCCAGAGTGATGGCTGACGCAACGACGCAGTGCGATCCGGATTGGCCCACCGGCGCTGCCATGCCCATGAGCAGGCCGGCCCGGCCCGAGATTTATTTTCGGAAAGGCTGGCCGAAGGAGAAATTTGCCGTAAAATGTCACTGAAGCCCACCACTTCTATTTTGGGGGAGTTCGCGGACCGAACTTGGTATGGATTGCGCGGGGAGGTGACATAGAATGAAAAAACCGTTGGGAGAGCGCTTGGTCGATGAAGGTCTGATTTCGCCGCAGCAACTGGACATGGCGTTGCAGCGCCAACGCCTGCGGGGCGGCCGTCTGGGCCAGAATCTCTGTGCTCTGGGTTACCTGGATGAGAAAAAACTGCAATCGTCCTTTAGCAAAGCTCCGGAACCGCCCCAGACCGTGGAGGACACGGGACTGGACCTGAACTTCATCGCCGATCTGATTCTAAAGCATATCCTGTTTCTGGGCGATTTCACCCTGGCCGAACTGGTCGCCCGGGTCCGCTTGCCGGCACCCATACTCGACCTGGCGGTGGAAGAATTGCGCCGGGACCATTTCGTCAAGGTCAAGGGCGCGGCCCTCTACGCCAAGAGCAGCTACCAGTTTTCCATTACCGAACCTGGCATCCGCCGCGCCAATGCTTTGCTGGATGTATCGCGCTACGTCGGACCGGCACCGGTCGTCCTGGAGGACTATCGGGAAGTCATCGATATGCAGACGGTGCGCAGCGTGCTGGTCGGCGAAGAGCAGGTGCAGAAGGTGTTCTCCCATTTGGTGGTCAGCCAGCGCTTGTTACGGCGCCTCGGACCGGCCCTGAGCAGCGGCAAGGAGATATTCCTCTACGGGCCGCCGGGCAACGGCAAGACCTCCATCGCCGAGACCATCGCCGATTTGCTGCCCGGGGCGGTCTACATGCCCTATGCCCTGCTGGTCAGGGGGGAAATCATCAACGTCTATGATCCGGTCAGCCATCGAGCGCTGCCGCCGGAGCACAGCGGTGATGATTTTGACCAACGCTGGCTGCTGGTGCGGCGGCCGGTGGTCATCGCCGGCGGCGAACTGACCCTGAGAACCCTGGACCTCGACTTCAATCCCATCACCAAATATTACGAAGCTCCACTGCAGGTGAAAGCCAATAACGGCGTGTTCATCATCGACGATTTCGGACGTCAGCATGTCGATCCGCAACAACTCCTGAATCGTTGGATGGTGCCCCTGGATCGGCGCATTGATTTCCTGACCCTGCACACCGGGATGAAGTTCGAGATCCCCTTTGACACCCTGGTGATCTTTTCCACCAACATCGAGCCGCGGGATTTGGTGGATGAAGCCTTCCTGCGACGCATCCACTACAAATTCAAGGTGGACTATCCAAGCGACGAGGAGTACGAAAAGATTTTCCGCCAGGTCTGTCATTTGAACGGCATCGTGTTCGACAAACAGGTTTTCGATTATCTGGTGGAAAATTTCTACGAGCGGCTGCAAATTCGCTTCAGCGCCTGCCATCCTCAGGATCTGGTGGACCATATTCTCCAGGATGCCTCCTACCATGGCTCGCCGCCGGTCATGGATCGCGAGCATATTACTGCCGCCTGGGAGGATTATTTCGTCTGCCGGTGAGTCCGGCGGGGTCGCCGCCTGCCGGCGGCCGGTCCGATAGGACTTGACATTCCCGGAGCGATTTATTAATAGATAGGCGCCCTGCCGTTTTTTCGGTTCCTGACTATGCCGGAACCATGGCGGCCAACCGAGGATGGCGCCTGTGACGACGAAAACTTTTCTGGCTCCGGCCAAAATCAATCTGTGTCTGCATGTATTGGGTCGGCGTGCCAACGGTTACCATGACCTGGCCATGCTCATGCAACGGGTTACCCTCTACGACCGCATCACCATGACCTTGCGTGATCAGGACGGTCTGACGGTTTCCTGTGCCGGGGTCGAACTGCCGCCGGGACAGGAAAACATTGCCGCCCGTGCGGTTCGTGCCCTGCTGGAACTGACGGAACGCCGGCAGGGTCTGGAAATCGACATCGACAAGCAAATCCCGGTGGCGGCCGGCCTCGGCGGCGGTTCCTCCGATGCCGCGACGGTGCTCATGGGGCTCAACGAAATGCTCGATTTGGGCTTGACGCCGCGTCAATTGATGGATGTGGGGGTGAAGTTGGGGGCGGACGTGCCCTTTTTCATCTTCCGGACCACGGCCTGGGCGACGGGCATCGGTGAAGAACTTGCGGCGGTCCCCGCTGTGCCGCAGGCCTGGTACGTTCTGGTCAATCCCGGTCTGCAGGTTTCGACGGCCTGGGTTTATCAAAATTTACGGTTGACAAGCCCGCGCAGCGATCTTAAAATACCGCGGTTTTCCGGGGAGCTCGGAGAGTTGTTGGAGTTGCTGCATAACGACCTGGAGCAGGTCACGATGGCGCACTTTCCCTTGATCGGCGACATCAAGCAGCGGTTGCGGAACTTGGGTGCCGAAGGCGCCCTGATGAGCGGCAGCGGGCCGACGGTTTTTGGGGTGTTTCGTGAGGAGCGGACGGCCAGGGCGGCCGCCGAGGCGCTGGCGGCCGAACCGGGCTGGCGGGCCTTCGCGGTGGCTGCCGTCGACGACGAATGCACCCTGTGATGGCAGGCATTCGTTGAGTTTCTCTTGTGTTTTTCTGATGGGGCGTCGCCAAGCGGTAAGGCACCGGATTTTGATTCCGGCATTCCCAGGTTCGAATCCTGGCGCCCCAGCCACTCTCTACGCCAGACCCGCTCAGGTATCGCCGGTGACTTTCCGGTCTGCCTCCTGGAGCATCGTGGTGGGTCGCAAGGCATCATTTCGGGTCATGGTTTCCATGGCCTGCCGTTTTTTTAATCAAAGAACAGGGGTACCGTTGTGAACAACCTGAAGATTTTCTGCGGCAATTCCAATATGCCGCTGGCCCGCGAAATCTGCGGGCATCTCGCCGTGCCCCTCGGTTCGGCCCGGGTCAAGCCCTTCTCCGACGGCGAGTTGATGGTGGAGATCGGTGAAAATGTTCGCGGCCGGGATGTCTATATCATCCAGTCGACCTGTGCTCCGGCCAATGACAACCTGATGGAGCTGCTCATTATGGCGGATGCTCTGAAGCGCGCCTCCGCCGCCCGCATCACCGCCGTCATTCCCTACTTCGGCTATGCCCGCCAGGATCGCAAGGTTGCCCCCCGGACCCCCATTACCAGCAAGCTGGTGGCCGATCTGATCTCCACCTCCGGGGTCGGCAGGGTGTTGACCATGGACCTGCATGCCGGGCAGATTCAGGGCTTTTTCAACATTCCCGTGGATCATCTCTACGCCGCGCCGGTCATCCTGCAGGATATCAAGAGCCGCTTCACCGAGCCGTTGGTCATCGTCTCGCCGGATGCCGGCGGCACCGAGCGCGCCCGGGCCTATGCCAAGCATCTCGATGCCAGCCTGGCCATCATCGACAAACGTCGCAGCGGCCCCAACGTCTCCCAGGTGATGAACATCATCGGCGACGTCGCAGGCAAAACCTGCATGATCGTGGACGACATGATCGATACGGCCGGGACCCTTTGCCAGGCCGCCCAGGCCGTCAAGGACCATGGGGCCACGGCGGTTTATGCCTTCGCGACCCATGCCGTGCTTTCCGGGCCGGCGCTGGAACGCATCAATGACAGCTGTCTGCAGGAGGTGGTGGTGACCAACACCATTCCGGCGCAGGAAAAGGTGTCGGCCTGCCCGCGCCTGCGGCAGCTCTCCGTGGCCGAATTGCTGGCGGAAGCCATCCGTCGCATCAACGGCGGCGAATCGGTCAGCTCCCTTTTTGTCTGAATATCGCGTTTTTGGCAGGACAACACCCATTTCAGTTTTGGAGGATTGGATAAATGGCACCCATGGATTTCAACGTCAGTTCGCGTCAGTCGTCGGGTAAGGGGATTTCTCGCAGTCTGCGTCGTCAGGGTCTGATTCCCGCCGTCATGTACGGTCGGGGCACGGAACCCTGCGCCTTGGCCGTGGATCCCAAGGCCCTCAAGCAGGCCATCAGCGGCGAGGCCGGCTGGAATACCCTGCTGGCCCTCAAGGGTGACGGCGCTTTCGATGGCAAAGTCGTCATTCTCAAGGAGCTGCAGACCGATCCGGTGAAGATGGTTCCGATTCATGCCGATTTTCAGGCCATCGACCTGACCAGCAAGGTTCATGTCATGGTTCCGGTCCACGCCGTCGGCAAAGCCGCCGGTGTCAAGGAGGGCGGGGTGCTGCAGGTCATCCGGCACGAGCTGGAAGTCGTCTGTCTGCCGCACCAGATTCCCAGCGCCATCGAAATCGACGTGACCGCCCTGGCCATTGGCGATGCCCTGCACGTCAAGAACGTGGTGTTGCCGGTCGGCGTGGAACTGCCCCCGGACGTCAACTTCACGGTGGTCACCGTTACCGGCCGCGGCGGTGCGGATGAGACGGCCGCTGAAGGCGAGGCCGAATAAGGGCCGAGGTCGCCTTGAAATTGCTGGTTGGCCTGGGGAATCCGGGTACGCAATACCGTGACACCCGTCACAACATCGGTTTCATGGTGGTGGCGCGGTTTGCCGACCGGGTAGGCATCGCACTCAAGAAAAAGGGACACCAGGGCCTCTATGGTGTCGGTCGGTTTGCCGGGCAGGAGATCATGCTTCTTCTGCCCCAAACCTATATGAATCGCAGCGGTATCAGTATCCAGTCGGCCTGCCAGGCAACCGGAACCGCCGCCGGGGATCTGATCGTGGTGCACGATGAGATCGATTTGCCCTACGGCGCATTGCGTGTCAAGGTCGGTGGCGGGCATGGCGGACACAACGGGTTGCGCAGCATCGTCGGCCTGTTGGGGACCGGCGAGTTCGCTCGGGTCCGCATCGGAGTTGGTCGGCCGGTCGGCGCGGGCGATGTTGCCGACCATGTTTTGAGCCCTTTTTCCGGGAGTGAAAGACGAGAGCTGGAGAATGTGCTGGCAAACTCGGTTGCGGCCGTGGAGATGCTGTTGCAGGGAGGCGCACAGCAGGCCATGAACGAGTTTAACAACCGGGACTTATTCAATTAACAGAGAGGGATGATTCGTGATGGAACTGCAAATGTATGCTCCGATTTTGGGGGCGGTGGGCTTCGTGCTCGCCATCGTGTTGTACACTGTGGTTAAAGCCCAGCCGGTCGGCAATGAGCGGATGAGGGAAATTTCCGACTCCATTCACAACGGCGCCATGGCCTTCCTCGGTCGTGAATACCGGGTGTTGGCCATTTTTATCGTGCTGGTGTTCTTCGTCATTGCCATGGGCATGAACTTCCAGACCGCCTTCGCCTTTCTCGGCGGCGCCCTGTGCTCCATGACCTGCGGTTTCATCGGCATGAAGGCCGCCACCCGCGCCAACGTGCGGACCGCTGAGGCGGCCCGGATTTCCGGCCAGGCCAAGGCTCTGCTGGTGTCCTTCAACGGCGGTGCCGTCATGGGTCTGGCCGTGGCCTCCCTCGGCCTGGTCGGGGTCGGGGTGGCCTACATTCTCTTCGGCACGCCGGAAGCGGCCCAGTACATGACCGGTTTCGCCATGGGCGCGTCCTCCATCGCTCTGTTCGCCCGCGTTGGCGGCGGCATCTACACCAAGGCCGCGGACGTCGGTGCCGACCTGGTGGGCAAGGTCGAAGCGGGCATCCCCGAGGATGACCCGCGCAATCCCGGTGTCATCGCCGACAACGTCGGTGACTGCGTCGGCGATACGGCCGGCATGGGCGCCGACATCTTCGAGTCCTACGTCGGCTCCATCATCGCCACCATCGCCATCGCCGCGGCGGCCAGCCCGGAATTGCTGCTCCAACTCGGCGGCGCGGAAGGCGTCCAGCAGGCGGCCATGCTGCTGCCCTTGCTGCTGGCCATGGTCGGGCTGGTGTTCTCCCTCATCGGCATCGGCTCCATGAAGTTCCTCAAATCCATCGATCCGGCCAAGGCCCTGCATTATACCACCTTTGTCGCCGCCGGCGGCTTTCTGGTGGCGGCCTTCTTCATCATCCGGGCCTTCCATATCGATAACGGCGTGTTCTGGGCGATTCTGGCCGGTACCCTGGCCGGCATCGCCATCGGCCAGGTAACGGAATATTACACCGCCGCCGCACCCGTTGAACGCATTGCCGAAGCCAGCAAGACCGGTCCGGCCACCAATATCATCCACGGCCTGGCCGTGGGTCTGGAAAGCTGCGTGGTGCCCATCCTGATCATCTGCGTCGGCATCTTCGTCGCCAACTATTTCGCCGGCCTCTACGGCATCGGTATCGCCGCCGTCGGCATGCTGGCCACCGTCGGCGTCACCATGACCGTCGATGCCTACGGCCCCATCGCCGACAACGCCGGCGGCATTTCCGAAATGGCCGGTCTCGGTCCCGAAGTCCGCAAGATTACCGACGGCCTGGACGCCATCGGCAATACCACCGCCGCCATCGGCAAGGGTTTCGCCATCGGTTCCGCCGCCCTGACCGCCCTGGCCCTGTTCTCGGCCTATGCTTCCACGGTCAAGCTCAGCACCATTAACCTGATCAACCCCCTGGTGGTCATCGGCCTGCTCATCGGTGGTGCCCTGCCGTTCTTCATCGGCGCCCTGACCATGACCAGCGTCGGCCGCGCGGCCGGCAAGATGGTGGATGAAATCCGCCGTCAATTCCGGGAAATTCCCGGCCTGCTGGAAGGCAAGCCGGGCGCCAAGCCCGAACCGGAAAAATGCATCGACATTTCCGCCCGCGCCGCTCTGCGGGAGATGGTCCTGCCCGGCATGGTGGCGGTCATCGCTCCGGTGGCGGTCGGTTTCATCATCGGCAAGGAAGCTCTCGGCGGCATGCTGGCCGGCGCAACCCTGTCCGGTGTGCTGCTGGCCCTGATGATGTCCAACGGCGGCGGCGCCTGGGACAACGCCAAGAAATACATTGAAAAGGGTTCCCTGGACGGCGAAAAGAAGGGCGGCGACGCCCATAAGGCTGCCGTGGTGGGCGACACCGTCGGCGATCCGTTCAAGGACACCTCCGGCCCGGCCATGAACATCCTCATCAAGTTGATGAGCGTAGTGGCGCTGGTCATCGCACCGTTGCTGGTATAACGCCCCCATAAGGGCCAGAAGCCGAACCATAGCCGGGACCCTGGGTCCCGGCTATCGTTATTTGTGAGGAAAGTGGAACATGGGATTCAAATGCGGCATCGTCGGCCTGCCCAACGTCGGCAAGTCCACCATCTTTAATGCCATCACCTCGGCCGGGGCGGAATCGGCCAACTACCCCTTCTGCACCATCGAGCCCAATGTCGGGGTCGTGGCGGTGCCGGATCCCCGCCTGGATCAACTGGCCGCCATTGTCAAGCCCGTGCAGGTGCTGCCGACCACCATCGAGTTCGTCGACATCGCCGGACTGGTGCGGGGCGCCAGCCGCGGTGAAGGCCTGGGGAACCAGTTTCTGGGCCATATCCGGCAGGTGGATGCCATTGCCCATATCGTGCGCTGTTTCGACGACGAGAATGTGGTGCACGTCGACGGCGGGGTCGATCCCCTGCGCGATATCGAAGTGATTCAGACCGAGCTCAACCTCGCCGATCTCGATAGCATTGAACGGAGAATGGCCCGCATCGAGAAACAGGCCCGCAGCGGCGACAAGGAAATGCTGGCTCTGCAACAGGTGCTGGTCAAGGTGCGCACCGTGCTCAATGAGGGCCGGCCGGCCCGCGCCGCCGGGTTGACGGACGAGGAAGCCGGTCTGTTGCGGGAATTGCACCTGTTGACGGCCAAACCGGTGCTTTATATCGCCAACGTCGCCGAAGACGATCTCGAAGGACGGCATCCGTTTGTCGATCAGGTCCGGGAGCATGCCCGTTCCGAAGGTGCCGAGGTGGTGCCCATCTGCGGCAAAATCGAAGCGGAGATCGCCGAACTCAGCGGCGACGAACGGCTGGAATTTCTCCATGATTTGGGCCTGGGCAGTGCCGGGCTGGATCGCATGATCCGGGCCGGCTACGGCCTTTTGGGGCTGATTACATTTTTTACCGCCGGGGTCAAGGAGGTGCGGGCCTGGACCGTGTACCAGGGCGCCAAGGCACCCCAGGCCGCCGGGGTCATCCACACCGACTTCGAAAAGGGTTTCATTCGTGCCGAAGTGATCGGCTTTGACGACTACATATCCGCCGGCGGTGAAGCCAAGGCCAAGGAACGCGGTCTGCTGCGGCTGGAAGGCAAGGAATACGTGGTGCGGGACGGCGACGTCATGCATTTCCGGTTCAATGTCTGAGGGCAGGTTTCCAGATTGGCATTGAAACTTGCAGGCCGATATGCTATTAAGCGTAATTCGGAATTTTGGCGGCACCTCGGTGCCGACTCCTTGCTCCGGCTGGACCGGGGCTAAACACTCGAGAGGAGAATTGTTGCATGAGGACTTACGAAAACATCTTGATCGTGCATCCGGACAAGGTCGGTGACGAGTACGCGGCCGTGGTCGGAAAGTTTCAGGGGGTGCTCAATGAACTGGGCGCGACCATCCTGAAGCAGGAGGAGTGGGGGGTGCGCAAGCTGGCCTATCCCGTCAAGAAGCAGGGTCGCGGCAGCTATGTGCTGACCGTGTTCGAAGGCGAACCCGGTATCGTGGCGGAATTCGAACGGCGCATGCGCATCGATGAGTCCATCATCAAATTCCAGACGGTACTGCTGGAAAACGGTCTGCAGGCGCCGGCTCCGGCCGCCTCGGTCGAAATGACCGATGAGGACGAAGAAGAAGCTGACGCGGAAGAAGCGGAATAAGCCCCCATCACTCAAAGGAGACATGCACATGGCTGAAGATAGAAAACCCTCCGGCGCCGCCGGTCGCACCCCTTTCAAGCGCCGCTTCACCCGCCGCAAAGGTTGCCGGTTTTGTGCCGACAAGGCTCTGACCATCGACTACAAGGAAGTCCGGACCCTGCGTTATTTCGTCACCGAGCGCGGGAAAATCGTGCCGCGGCGTATTTCCGGCAATTGTGCCGATCATCAGCGCAAGGTTCGCGAGGCCATCAAGCGCGCCCGCAATATTGCCCTGATGCCCTTTACCGCCGGTCATTACCTCGACTGACAGCCGGGGCGGCATGCGCGTTGACCTGACCCGGCTGGTGGTGCCCTGGATGTACGCCGTCGGGGCCACTTTGCTCCTGCAGGCCTTGGCCTTGGGGCTCATTGGTCCGGTTCCGGTTGAGATGCATCTGCTGCTGGGCGGGCCCCTGGTGTTCCTGACACCGCTCCCCGTCGCCCTGCTGGGTTTGCGGGGCGGACCGGTGGCGGCAGGTTTGGCGCTGGCAACGGTTACCCTGGTCCTGGCCGGGTTGGCGCCCTTCTCGGCGGTGCTTCTGTACCTGGCGCAATTTGGCCTGGGTTCCTGGCTGCTACCGTTGCTGCTGCGGCGCAACCAGCCCTGGGATCGGGCCGTGGCTCTGACTGCCGGTGTCGTCCTGACCGGTGCCGGTGCGGGTTGGGGGGTCTGGGCCTGGCGCCGCGGACAGCATCCTCTGATCCTGGCCGACAGTTGGGTTCGTCAGCAGATCGACCGCACCGTGACGGTCATCGGCCAGAATGCCCCCGGGAGCGAGATCGCGTCCAGCTGGGAAACGGCCATGCGCCAGGCGGGAAATACCATCATGGCCGTTTATCCGGCCATGGCGGCGATCATGGTTGGCAGCGTGTTGCTGCTGCTGACCCTGATGCTGGTTCGTTTGAACCGGGGCCGTTGGGAGCCGGCCGGCAAACCCTTCCCCCTGTGGAAGGCGCCGGAGCACTTGATCTGGCTGCTGATTGTCTGCGGTCTGGGCAGCCAGTTCTTCGGCGGCGGCCTGCAGCGGCTGGCCTGGAACATGCTGCTGGTGATCCTGAGCCTCTATTTTCTTCAGGGGCTGGCAATTGTCCGGTATTATTTTGGCGTAAAAGGCACACCGTCGATTCTGCGGGGCATGGGCTATTTCATGTTGCTGGCCTATTTCCCCCTGCGGCTGCTTCTGGCCGGAGTCGGCGTGTTCGATTTATGGATTGACTTCCGTAAACCCAGAATTCGTAAGGATTGAGATCCTTATTGGAGGAACCTATGGACATCATCTTGGTGGAAAACGTGGAAGGTCTCGGTCAGATCGGTGACCTGGTCAAGGTCAAGCCCGGTTATGCCCGTAACTTTCTGCTGCCCCGCAAGCTGGCCGTTGAAGCCAGCCTGCGCAACGTGAAGGAACTGGAACATCAAAAACGGCAGCTGGAGCGTAAGGCTCAGAAGGTCCTGGAAGGGGCCCAGGTGCTCAAGGCGCAGATCGAAAAACTGTCCTGCACTTTTGCCATGCGTGCCGGCGAAGACGGCAAGCTGTTCGGTTCCGTGACCAGCATGGAAATCCAGCAGCAACTGGCCGACAAGGGGGTCGACGTCGACCGTAAGAAGATCCAGCTGGCGGAACCCCTGAAAACCCTCGGCGATTTCGAAGTGCCGGTGAAACTGGATGCCGGCGTCATCGCCACCGTTCGCGTCACCGTCGCGGCCGCTGAGTAATACCCCGCGGGCTCACCGGTCCTTCGCCTCCGGTGAGCCCGTTTCCCATCTTTGCCGTTGATGCCTCCATGACCGACTTGAACGCTCACCGTCTCCCGCCGCAGTACCTGGAAGGGGAGATGTCCGTCCTGGGCGGCGTCCTGCTGGAAAACGCCGCCCTCAACAAGGCCCTGGAAATCCTGCGGCCCGAGGATTTCTACCGGGACAGCCATCGCCGCATCTTTTCCGCTCTTATCGACCTGTCCGAACGGGGCGAACCCGCCGATCTGGTGACCCTGACCGCCGAGCTGCAGAAAAAGGGCGAGTTGGAGGCCATCGGCGGTCCCTCCTATCTGGGAACCCTGGTGGATTTCGTCCCCACCGCCGCCAACATCGGTTATTACTGCAAACTGGTCAAGGAGAAGTCCCTGGCCCGGCAGATGATCAATGTGGCTACGGAGATCGCCAGCCGCGGCTATGAAGGCGGGGACATCGAGGCGACCCTCGACTGGGCGGAAAAATCCATCTTCGAAATCAGCGGCATGCAGAACCGGCCGTCCTATTTCTCCACGCGGGAAATCATGAAGAGCACCTTCGAGATGATCGAACAGCTCTATCACCGCAAGGAGTTGGTCACCGGGGTGCCCACCGGCTTTGCCGATCTGGACAACATGACGGCCGGCCTGCAGCCGGCGGATCTGATCATCATCGCCGGTCGCCCGTCCATGGGCAAGACCGCCTTCGTGCTCAATCTCATCGAAAATGCCGGGGTGCATGCCGGCACGCCGGTGCCGACGGTGGTATTCTCCCTGGAAATGAGCAAGGAGCAGCTGGTGCAGCGCCTGCTCTGCTCCGTATCCCGAGTCGATGCCAGCCGCCTACGCACCGGTCATCTGGTGGATTCCGACTGGCAGAAGCTGACCGACGGTGCCGATCGGCTCTCGGAAGCGCCCATCTTCATCGACGATACGCCGGCCATCACGGTTTTGGAATTGCGTGCCAAGGCCCGTCGCCTGAAGGCGGAGCGGAATCTGGGACTGATCGTGGTCGACTATCTGCAACTGATGCAGGGCCGCAACTCCGAGAACCGTCAGCAGGAGATCTCGGAGATTTCCCGTTCCCTCAAGGCTCTGGCCAAGGAATTGAACGTCCCGGTGGTGGCGCTCTCGCAGCTGAACCGCTCCCTGGAAAACCGTACCGACAAACGTCCCATCATGGCCGACCTGCGTGAATCCGGCGCCATCGAACAGGATGCCGACGTCATCATGTTCATCTATCGTGAGGCGGTCTATTGCGACGATTGCCGCAGCAAGGAGCGAACCTGCGACAAGGGGCATGAAAAGGATGCCGAAATCATCATCGGCAAGCAGCGTAACGGTCCCATCGGCACCGTGCACCTGACTTTCCTTGGCCAGTTCACGCGCTTTGAAAACCAGTCGCGACGCACGGACGGGTAGCGTTACGGCTGCAATGATACCAACGACACGGCCCCGCAGGAATCACCTGCGGGGCCGTGTCGCATTCTGGTCGGGCCGAATCAGAACTGCTTCAGATCAATGTCCAGCACCTGTATTTTCTTGCGCAGGGTGTTGCGGTTGATGCCGAGGATTTCGGCGGCCCGCACCTGGTTGCCGCGAGTCTTCTCGAGGATCAGGGATAGCAGGGGCCGCTCCATCTGGTGCAGAACCATCTGATAGAGATTGCAGAGTTCGTTGACGTCCATGGGCGAGAAGGTGGCCTGAAGCTTGTTGGTAATGAGGGCCTCCAGGGATTCATCCGCTTCCTTGCGCGGGGCGTCCGCGGACAGTCCGGGGAAATCCGCCGGAGTCAGCAACTGGTCGGACGAGAGCAGGGCGGCTCGCTTGAGGGTGTTTTCCAGTTCCCGCACGTTGCCCGGCCAATCGTAGCGTTTCAGCAGGGCAATGGCTTCCTTGGTGCAGCCCCGGGCGGTCACGTTCAGCTCTTCCTGGGCGCGGGTGATGAAATATTCCACCAGCAGCGGGATGTCGTCCCGTCGCTCGCGCAGGGGCGGGATGGCGATGGGCACCACGTTGAGGCGGTAGAAGAGATCTTCCCGGAATTCGCGGTTGTGGACCTGCTCGCGCAGATTCTGGTTGGTGGCGGCAACGATGCGCACGTCGACGGGAATGGAGGTGGTGCCGCCGGTGCGGGTGATCTCCCGTTCCTGCAGCACCCGCAGCAGCTTGGCCTGCAGATCCAGAGGCATGTCGCCGATTTCATCGAGAAACAGGGTGCCGCCGCCGGCCTGTTCGAACTTGCCGATTTTGCGCTCCGTCGCGCCGGTAAAGGCGCCCTTTTCGTGGCCGAACAGTTCGCTCTCCAGCAACTCCCGGGGAATGGCGGCGCAGTTCAGGGCCAGAAAGGCCTTGCCGACGCGCGGGCTGTTGTAATGGATGGCCCGCGCCACCAGTTCCTTGCCGGTACCGCTTTCTCCGGTTATCAGGACGGTGACGTCCGTCGGCGCGACCCGGCCGAGCATCTTGTAGATCTCCTGCATCGGCTTGCTTTTGCCGATGATGGCCCGCTCCAGAGGATACTGGTCCTTGAGCTCTGACTTCAGGCGGTAGACCTCCTCGGCGGCCACGGCGGCCTTCTGCGCCTTGACGATGATGGCGTCCAGGGCGTCCAGGTCAAAGGGTTTGGTGAGGTAGTCGTAGGCGCCCAGTTTCATGGCCTCGACGGCGTTCTTCATGGAGGATTCGGCGGTGATGATGATGACCAGCATCTCCGGTCGCTGCTCCTGGAAAAATTTCAGCAATTCCAGACCGGAGACATCCGGCATCTTGATGTCGAGGATGGCCAGGTCATAGCGACGCCGCAGGAAAAGGGCCTTGGCTTCAGCCCCGTCGGCCGCCAGATCGACAGTAAAACCCTGTTTGGTCAAAGCCTTGCGGAGTACCCAGCGAATGCTTTCTTCATCATCGGCGACCAGAATACGTTGGATGGACATGGGCAAATCCTGAATTGGCGGCGTGGGGAGCGAAATCCCGGCCGGAACGTTTGCTGCAGGGCGAATCAGGCGCCTGCCTGGAACGGGCCGCGGTGCATGGGCAACGCCACGGTACATACCGTGCCTTGCCCGGAGGTGCTTTCCACCTTCAGAAACCCTTCGTGATCAGTGACGATCTTCTGACAGATGGCCAGACCCAGGCCGCAGCCTTTAACCTTGGTGGAAAAAAACGGGGTAAAGATGCGATCCAGGGCGTCTGGTTCGATACCGCGGCCCGTGTCGCGGATCTCGATGGTCACCAGCGGGACCGGTCGCTGATCGCTGGAGCGGTTGATGCGGTACTGGCCCGAGACCCGCGAGGTGATGGTCACCGTGCCTGCCTCGTCGATGGCCTCGGCGGCATTTTTGAGCAGATTCAGAAACAGTCGGACCAGCAGGCTCTCGTCGCCGCGGATGGGAGGAATACTGGGGTCGAGTTGCATCTGGAAGTCGATGCTCTTGTTCGGATAGCTCTGCTTCTGCAACAGTACCAGGTCACTCAGCACCCGGGACAAATTGACCGCGCCCGGCCGCAGGGGGTGGGGGCGCGCCAGATCCAGGAGTTCCTCGATGAGATCGTTGACCCGGTTGACCTCGCGGGTCATCACCGTGGTGTATTCCCGCAGGGGGCTTTCCGGTGGCAGTTCCAAATCCAGCAGTTGGGCGGCGCCCTTGATGCCGCCGAGGGGGTTCTTGATTTCATGGGCCAGACCGGCGGCCAGGGTGCCGAGCATGGCCAGTCGATCGGCTTGACGAACCGTATCTTCCAGTTGCCGTACCTGGGATTGGTCCCGCAGGATCAGGACGGCGCCCTCCAGCCTTCCCTGCAGGCTGTAAAGGGGCGCCACGGACAGACCCACCGGCAAAGGGTCGCCGAGATAGCGTGGCAGCAACACGTCCTCGTGGCTGGTGAAGGAGCGACCCGTCTCCAGCACGGTGCGGGTCATGCTCAACAGCTCGCTTTGGTCGCTGAACAGGTCGGCGAGGTGACGTCCCAGCGCCTGGCGCTCGGAAAAACCGCAGCAAACCTGGGCGGCGGGATTGAACAGCACGACACGTTCCAGGTCGTCGACGGCGATGACCGCTTCCTCCATGTTCTCCAGAACCCTCATGTAGAGGGAAAGATCCTGCGGGCGTTCATCGGTCATGGTTGCGATTCGCCTTCTTCAACAGCCCGGAAAAAGTGTTCCAGGGCGGTCATGAGTTCTGGAATGTCGGCAGCCTGGTTGACCTGGATGCGGAAAGTCGCGGCACCCGGCATGCCCCGCACGTACCAGCACAAATGTTTGCGCATCTCCAACAGCGCCCGGCGCGGACCACGCCAGGTGACGGTCAACTGCAGGTGGCGCATGGCCGTTGCCAGGCGCTCACGTGGCGTGCAGGGCGGTGCCGGCCGCTCCTGCAGGGCCAGCAGCAAGTCCCGGATCAACCAGGGGTTGCCGTAGCTGCCGCGACCGATCATGATGCCGTCGCAGGCGGTTTCCCGCAGCATGCGCAGACCGTCGGCGGCGCAGAAGACATCCCCGCTGCCGATGACGGGCACCGGCAGTGCCGCTTTCAACTCGGCGATCAAACGCCAGTCGGCCTGGCCGGAAAAAGCCTGGCTGCGGGTGCGGGGATGCAGAATGACGGCATCCGCGCCCTCCGCAACGGCGATGCGGGCGACCTCCAGGAAGTTGACGGACTGGGCATCCCAGCCGGCCCGCAGCTTGACCGTCAGGGGTCCGGCGGTGGCCTTGCGCACCGCGGCGACGATGGCGGCCACGCGTTGCGGGGTCTGCATGAGGGCACTGCCGGCGCCGGAGCGGACCACTTTCTTCACCGGACAGCCCATGTTGATGTCCAGTAAATCGCCCCAACCTTCCACCATGCGCGCCGCTTCGGCCAGCACCGCCGGGTCTTCCCCGAACAGCTGGATGCCCAGGGGCCGATCCTCGGGGATCGTGCGCAGCAGTTCCACGGAACGGATCCCTTCCCGGATCAGACCATTGGCGCTGACCATCTCCGTGAAGGCCAGGCCGACGCCATATTGTCGGGCGATTAACCGGCTGGGCAGATCGGTAATGCCGGCCATGGGGGCCAGCAGGATATTATTGACTAGGTTCAGGTTTCGAATCTTCATATTGCACAATTTTTGCGCAGTTTATCACGGCATTTTGAGAATGCAAGAAAATTTCCAGTCCGCAGCGTGCCCGCCGGGATTGATTGAAAACCGGCTTGGCCCTATAATCGCCGAACGCTTATCATGGAATGGGTTTTTTCCTGCGGGCGAAGGGCCTGGCAAACGGGCCCGGGAACGCCCTTCGTGCCGTAAAGGAGTGGTGCATGGATGAACTGAAACAGGTACTGTACGGCAAGATTCTCGAACAGCGCCCGAGGGTCCGGCGGTTGAGCAAGGAATACGGCAAGGTCCTTATCGATCAGGTGACCATCGCCCAGGCCATCGGCGGAGCTCGCGGGGTGAAGTGCCTGGTGACGGATATTTCCTACCTGGATCCCGAGGAGGGCGTAAGGTTTCGCGGCAAGACCATCGGCGAAACCTTCGCCGCATTGCCCAAGGCTCCCGGTTCGGCCTATCCCTTCGTCGAGGGGTTCTGGTTCTTTCTCCTCACCGGTCAGGTGCCGACCATGGCCCAGACCCTGGCGGTGGTGGCGGACTTCCAGCGGCGCCGGGAGGTGCCCGCCTATGTGTTCGAGGCGCTTCGGGCCATGCCGCGCGATCTTCACCCCATGGCCATGCTGTCGGCCGCGGTAGTGGTCATGCAGGGGGAATCCATCTTCACCCGCCGCTACAGCGAAGGCATGAGCAAAGGCGACTACTGGGATCCCATGTACGAGGATGCCTGCAACCTGTTGGCCAAGCTGCCGGCCATCGCCGCCTTCATCTACCGCCTTAAATACCAGGGCGATACCTCCATTCCCTCCAGTCCGGAGCTGGATCTGGGGGCCGATTTCGCCCACATGATGGGCATTGCGCCGCCTTATGACGACGTTGCCCGCATGTATTTCATCCTGCATTCGGATCATGAATCGGGCAACGTTTCGGCTCATACCACCCGTCTGGTCGCCTCGGCCCTGGCCGATGCCTATTACAGCTTTTCGGCAGGTGTCAACGGCCTGTCCGGGCCGCTGCACGGATTGGCCAACCAGGAGGTCCTGCGCTGGATCCAGGCGGCCATGGACAAGCTCGGCGGCGTGCTGCCGACGGAGGCGGAGTTGGAAAAATTCCTCTGGGATACCCTCAACAGCGGTCAGGTCATTCCCGGCTACGGTCACGCCGTACTGCGCCGCACCGACCCGCGCTTTATCGCCCAGATGGACTTCTGCGAAAAGCATCTGCCCGACGATCCCATGTTTCAACTGGTCCGCATGATCTACCGCATTGCGCCCAGGGTGCTGGAGGAGCACGGCAAGGCACGCAATCCCTGGCCCAACGTCGACGCCCAGTCGGGGGTCATCCAATGGTATTTCGGTGTCAAGGAATACGATTTTTATACGGTGCTGTTTGCCGTCGGCCGGGCCATCGGGGTGCTGGCCAACATCACCTGGGACCGCGCCCTGGGCTATCCCATCGAGCGCCCCAAGTCCGTGACCCTCGACATGCTGGAAGCTGCGGCCGGCATCTCAGGCCGGGGCTGATGTCAAACCGGACCTGTTTTCGAGGCCGGATGCGGCCGTCTCAGCCCCGGCCGCAATCCCGGCATGGGAAGCGATGAGGGGCAAACGGAACGCATTGCTCCCCATCGCCCGCCGCTACCAGGCCTTGTTGGCCGAAGTGGACGGCTGGTTCGCCGGCTGCCAGGCCCGGTCCGGTGCGGCCGTGCGCTGCGGTCCGGGGTGTGCCGACTGCTGTCGGGGACTGTTCGACATCACCCTGCTGGATGCTTTTCTGCTGCAGCAGGGGCTCGCCCGCTTGCCCGCCGCAGTGCAAAAACGCGTACGGGAACGGGCCCGAACGCGCCTGGCCGAGCTGCAGGTCGCTTGGCCCGCTTTCGGTCCGCCCTTTGTCCTGAACACCATGGCCGACGAACACTGGACGGAGATGCCGGAGGACGATCCCACCCCATGCCCGCTGCTGGGTGACGATGGGCGCTGCCTGGTGTATGCCTGGCGTCCCATGATCTGCCGGACCCATGGCCTGCCCAATTTGGACTACTCCGGAGAATGTTTTTCCGATCTGTGCTGCACCTTGAATTTCAGTGACGGCGATCCCATGCTTATAGCGCATCTGCGCTGGCATTTTCGGACCGTCTTCCAAAAAGAACTGGCTCTGTTCCGCGAGTTCACGCAGGCCTGGCTGGGTCAGCCGCGCAACGAGCTGGATACCTTTATCCCCACCGCCCTGCTCATCGACTTTTCCCGTCCGCCGACGCCGGGTCAATTGCCCAATCCTTGACGATCCGCCCGTTGCCGCCGCCTTTGGCAAACTGAGAGCCTTGTCATTATTCATTAGAGGGGCTCGCGCCATCCGTGCGCCTGTGTTTCCCGTCCATATGCCGCCTCGGGTCGATTGACCTGCCACCTGGGTCCCCAATGACAAAGCCCCGAAGCCTTGCCCGCCGACAGGCGGATGGCTTCGGGGCTTTGGAACAGAATAGCCGGCAGGGATCAGGAAACCTTGTATTCCATATCGGCGGCCACCTCCGGATCGCAGGCGATGCGCAGGGCACCCCATTGCTTGCCGGCCACTTTGATGGGCAGGACGAACTCGCTGAAGATCAGGCCGGTGTCGCCCTGCTGATAGGTGTGCAGCAGTACCGGCATGGTGTTGCGGGCCGCCTTGAGGCCGGTGTCATCGTTGAAAATGCGGCCGTCGCGACTCTGCTTGCTGTCGATGGCCGGGTCCCCGGTGGGCGGATGGCTCAGCCAACTGTTGTGGGTGGGTGCATAACCGTTGCTGTCGACGCACAGGGCAAAGGCGCCCCCGCGCACCTCGCCGACCAGTTTGTCCAGCAGGGGCTGGATATCCCGGGCAAAGGCCTCGCTGTAGGCGGTCTGGAACTTTTGCGGATTGGTGCCGGGCAATGGCCGGTAGTCCTGGTCGAACAGGTCGATGCCGCGGTCGACCAGTCCTTGCAGGGCCTGGCCGATTTTTTTGCGGGCCGCCAGGCCTTGGAGGACGATCTGCTCACCGTAACCGCGGCCGGTCTTGAAGCGGGCGTTGAGGCGCTGCAGATCCTCGGTGACGAGCCGCAACTCCTGCGCCGAATGGCGCGCTTCATCCATGAACTCGGCGACTTCGCGGCTCATCTGGTTAATATGGGTGACCTTGTTGTGCACCTCGTCGTTGGCCGCCGAAAGCTCCTCGACGGAGGCGGTGATGCTCTGCAGCTGATCGTCGGTTTTCTCAAAATCCGCGATCATGGTCTTGAACCGCTCACAGGAGCGGGTCACGGCGGCGCGGGCATTTTGGGCCGCTTCGCTGATTTCCTGGGTCTCGCCGATGCAGCTTTCAATGTGGGCGAGCATGGTGTTGATTTTGCTGGCGATGTCCTCGCTGGCCAGGTTGACCTGCTCGGCCAGATTCTTGACTTCATCGGCGACGATGGCAAAGCCCTTGCCGGCCTGGCCGGCCCGGGCGGCTTCGATGGCGGCGTTGAGGGACAGCAGGGAGGTCTGGGTGGCGATGGACTTGATCAGGGAGACAATCTTCTTGATGTCCTGGGATTCGGCGTCCATCTTGCCGATGGTGACGGTATAACTCGCGATCTTGTCGGTCATGCTGGTGATGCCGGCATTGGTATCCATCATCTCCTTGAAGGAGGATTTGGCTGTTTCCAGGTTGCTGGAGGTCGACGCGCAGATGTGCTGGGTGTTGGTGGCGATTTCGCCGTGGGCCGAGGTGGTTTCCTCGCTGCTGGCGAAGATGTCCTGGGCCAGTTTGCCCTGTTCCTGGGCGTTTTCCGAGGAGACCTTCACCTTGCTGTTCAGTTGCAGGGAATTGACCGCGATCCTGACTCCCATGGTGCGGATGTTGAGGAACATGTCCCGTACGCTGTCGACGCATTCGTTGATGGCCTTGGCCAGACGGCCGATTTCATCCTCGCGGTCCAGGTTCAGGCGCAGGCTGAAATCGCCCTTGCCGATCTTCTCCATGGCTTCGGCGGTTTCCGCCAGGGAACGGGCAATGGCCCGGGTCACGAAATAGGCCAGCAGCAAGGCAACGATGATCACGCCCGCCAGGGTGCCGAAGGTGGCATAGAAGATGTGTCGCAGGGCCCGTTGGATGTCGTCGTTGTAGACCCCGGCGCCGACCATCCAGTTCCATTCCGGCACCACCTTGACAAAGGAGATTTTGTCGACGGGCTTTTTCGAACCCTCCTTGGCCCAGGCATACTCGACGAAGCCCTGACCCTGTTGACGGCCCAGTTCGGCCATCTCCACGAACATGCGCTTGCCGTGGGGGTCCGTCAGGTCCGTCAGGGATTTGCCTTCCAGTTCCGGCTGCATGGGATGCATGATCATGCGCGGTTCCAGGTCGTTGATCCAGAAATAGTGGTTGTCGCCGAAACGCTGGTTGCGCAGCTGGCTGCGCGCCTGTTCCCGGGCCTGTTCCCCATCCATCCGGCCGCTGCGGGCCTGCTGGGCATAATATTCCAGGGTGCCCGAGGCGGTTTCGACGATGTGCTGGATTTCAGCACGACGGTTCTCGATCAGGTTGCTGCGCGCCTTGATATAGACCCAGGTCGCCACCAGACTGAAGATGAAAACGATGCCGCCGCAGAGCAGGAAAATCTTGGTGGAAATTTTAAGGTTTTTCAATGTTGCCTCCCTTGACGTTGCATGACAGAGTTGTCAATGGTCACTGCAAAAAGTCGGCCGGATTTTCCGTTGCGAACCATCCTGGCTGCCTGGGCCGTGTCTTCGCCCCGGCAGTGAGCCGCCACCGGGGTTCCGTGCCGAGGTAAGACTTGAAATTTGGGCGGTTTTTTTTCGTCGGTCCGGAAATAGAGGGCTTTGCCTGACCTTAAGTAGTGGAAAATAACCGGCTTTGGCGTCTACGGCAGAAATTTTGCTTGCAGATCCGGCGCGGACGGTTGTTGCCTCCATGGACCCCGGCGTGGAGCGGTTGTCTCAAGTAAAACGGGCCGCGTGTCAAGATGCTGAACCCGATTCGCTCACTTTGACAAGGCGTTTTAAGTCATGACTTTGACAAGAATGCGCAAAAGCGTTGACAAAATTACGACAAAAGGGTACACGGCAGAACGCAACAACGGATTTGGCGAGGGAATTATTGCATTGATTGGTTCGGGATGCAGGGCCGGGACGTCGGCCGTCAAAATGGAGTGAGCGGGATTGGCCTTTCGCATTTCTGATAACGAGCTGTTGCAGGCTTGCCGATTGCTGTTCGGGCCGGACGTGCAACTGAGTTCGGAGTTTCTGGCCTATCTGCAGCCGAGCGGCGCAAAATCCGCCTTTCGTCAGCGGGTCAAGGAGACCCATCCCGATGCCCTGGGTGGATTTCCGGCCGCCGGCGCGGCTTCGACCGCGACCGCTTTTCAGGATGTGGTGGCCTCCTATGAGCTGATTCAAGATTTTTTTTCTGAGCGGGAACGGGGCTTGTGGCGGCCGGAAGCACCGGCGCCGGCTCCATCCGAACCGCCTTCGGCCGGGTTTCGGGCCGCGGCCGCAGAGGATTCCGGCCGGTTTTACGCCGGTATGGAACAGGTTCCGGAGCGGGCGCTGCCCACCGGGCTGTTTCTTTATTACCGCGGCATCATCCGTTATCATCAGTTGATCGAAGCCTTGGTCTGGCAGCGCCGGCAACGGCCGAACCTCGGCGATATCGCGCAACGCTGGGGCTGGCTGCAGGCGCAGCATGTGCGCGAAATTCTGGCTTATCGCGGCAATGTGACGCGTTTCGGTGAGAAGGCGGTGTCGCTGAATTATCTGGACCACCGCCAGTTGACCACCCTGCTGTATTACCAGCGTTCTCAACAGCGCAAATTCGGCCAGTTTTTTGTCGAGCAGGGCTTGCTGTCGCCGACGGCCATGGAAGATTTGGTCGCTGAACTGCGCGAGCACAACTTTCAGGTGTCCGGCGCTTTTTCCTCTTTTTAATATTCACGCGGCAAATCCGGTTGCACGCTGCCGGAGCTGTCCCGGGGGCGGGGCCGCAGACGGCGACGAAATGGGGTCCCATGCTCAAGTATGTCAAGCTTCTTCAGAAGGCCATCATCTTTTTATTGCTTTTTCTCATGTCCCTGATCCTGCTGGTGGCGACCATCAATGTGTTTTTGACCATTGTGACCGGTTTGGTGATGAACCCGCTGGTGGCATTCTCGGCGGCCAAGTTGCAGGAACTGTTCGGCCTGTTTCTGGTGATCCTCATCGGCATCGAACTGCTGGACACCGTCAAGGCCTTTTTGAAGGAGGAAATGGTGCACGTGGAAATCGTGGTGCTGGTGGCCATCATCGCCATTTCCCGCAAGGTGATCGTGTGGGAGTTTTCCGAATACAATATAATGCAATTGTTCGGTCTGGCAGCCATGCTGCTGGCCCTGGCTCTCACCTATGCCATCATCAAGCGGGCTTCGGGGCGAGGGCCGTTGCTGGGCCTGTCCTGGTTGCGGTCGGAGGCGGGCAGCAGCGATAAACAACCTTGATCCGGACCTGAGGCGCCCTTCGGGCGGGCCTCGTTACGTGATATGGAGTCGGTATTCACATGGAACGCGCCGCAGGGTGGCTGAAGGACGATCTGGCCCGCGTGCAACTCTTTCTGCAGGGCGTCCTGGCTGCAGGCGCGCCGCTCATCGGGCAGGTCGGAGAGCACCTGCTGGGCAGCGGCGGCAAGCGTATCCGCCCCATGCTGTTGTTGCTCAGTGCCCGGCTCTGCGGTTACCGGGGCGAGGCCCGCATCGCCCTGGCCGGGGTGGTGGAACTGCTGCACATGGCCACCCTGTTGCACGACGATGTGGTCGACGAAGCGGCCGTGCGCCGTGGCCGGGTCTCGGCCAATGTCACCTGGGGCAACCAGGCCGCCGTGCTGGTCGGCGACTATCTGTTCGCACGCTGCTTCAGCCTGGCCGTGGCCGCGGGCGATTTGCGCCTGGCGGAGGTGCTGGCGTCGACTGCCGGCCGCATGGCGGAAGGGGAAGTCCTGCAGTTGATGAACCGCAGGGACGTGCAGCTGGATGAAGGCCGTTATCTCGACGTCGTCATCGGCAAGACCGCCGCCCTGTTTTCCGCCGCCTGCCGGTTGGGGGCGATTCTTGCCGCGCGGGGAGGGGCGGACGAGGAGTCCCTGGCCGCCTTCGGCTTGCGTCTCGGCATGGCTTTTCAACTGCTGGATGATGTCCTCGACTATGTCGCCGCCGAAGCGGATTCCGGCAAGCTCCCCTGCCACGATCTGGCTGAGGGCAAGTTGACTCTGCCCCTGATTCATGCGCTGCGCTGCTGCCGGCCCGCCGACCGGCAGCGGGTGGCGGAGATTCTGACCCGACGGCATTTCGAGGAGTCGGAACGCCGTTTCATCATCGGTCTGATTCTGCAGCATGACGGCATCGGTTATACCCGCCGCCGCGCCCGCCAAATGGTTCAAGAGGGCCGGGAGCATCTGGCCGGCTTCGCCGCCGATCCGAGCCGGGACGCCCTGGAAGAGCTGGCGGATAGCTTGCTGGCAAGACGCGGCTGAGCCGCGGGGCTGGCGGAGCGGCCTGCCAGAGGTGCAACAGGGCTTCGCTTTTGCCGGAGATTGCATTCCAACCTGCTGAAAAAACAGTCTTTTCCGTTTCTTGACAGGTTCCTGACGGTTGTTATCCTTTGAAAGGGAGGGGCGTGGACCCGGCATTGGCCGCGTAACTGCGCCATCATTCTTTTCCGCGGGAGAACGCCATGCCTCAGCAACCTCTGGATCTCATTCCTCCGGTTTTGCCCATTTATCCCCTTCACGACCAGGTGATCTTCCCGCACATGGTATTCCCCCTGTTCGTCGACAAGCCTCTGTTGCCGACGGTGGAGGAAGCTCTGACGGCGGATCGCCTGCTCGGGGTGATGACGGTGCTGGCGGTGGATCCCCTGAGCGGCCGCGAACAGCTGGCGCGCATCGGCACGGTCTGCCGCATCAGTCAGGTGCTGCGGTTCCCCGAGGGGGGCTGTAAGGTGCTGCTGGAGGGCCTGCACCGCATCCGGATGATCGCCACCCGCCAGTCCGTACCGGTTCTCACCGCTGCTGTCAGTCTCATTCCGGTGCGGGCCAATCGCAACCCCGTGGCCCAGGCTCTGATGCAGAGCATTGCCGCCCTGTTGAAGATTATCCAATCCTTCGGTCAGCCGGTCGTGGAAGAGGTCCAGCGGGCCCTGGAACAGAACGATGAGGCGGGCCGGTTGGCGGACATCCTGGCCGTGCATCTCAACCTGGAACTCAAGGAGCAGCAGCGCCTGTTGGAACTCCTCGATCCCCTGGAGCGGATCCGGGAAATCCATCTTCATCTGGCGGCCGAGGTACAGCGCCTGCAGCTGCAGAACCAGACCGGAACGGATGCCGGACGGCGGGGCGGCCGCAACCAGAAAGAGTCTCTGCTGCGGGAGCAACTCCGGCAGCTTCAGAACGAGTTGGGGGACGAAGATCCGCACCAGGCCGACCTGCGTCATTTCAAGCTCCTGGTGGAGCAGGGCGAGATGCCCGACTATGTGCGCAGCGTGGCGGAAAAGGAGCTGGCGCGGCTGGAGCGCATCAATCCGTCTTCGCCCGAATACACCGTCGCCCGCACCTATATCGACACCCTCTGTCATGTGCCCTGGCAGCGGGGCACGGAAGATCTGCTGGATATGGATCGCGCCGAACAGGTGCTGGATGAGGACCATTACGACCTGGAAGAAATCAAGGAGCGGATCCTCGAATTCCTGGCGGTTCACTCCCTCAAGGCCGCTCTGCGGGGGCCGATTCTCTGCCTGGTGGGGCCGCCCGGGGTGGGCAAGACCTCCCTGGGGCGTTCCATCGCCAGGGCCCTGGGGCGCAAGTTCATCCGCATCTCCCTCGGCGGCATGAAGGACGAGGCGGAAATCCGCGGACACCGGCGCACCTATATCGGCGCCCTGCCGGGCCGCATCATGCAGGAGATCTGCCGCGCCGAGGCCAACAATCCGGTCTTCATGCTTGACGAGGTGGACAAGATCGGCCAGGATTTCCGCGGTGATCCGGCCGCGGCCCTGCTGGAAGTCCTGGATCCGGAACAGAACGATTCCTTCACCGACCATTATCTCGACGTGCCTTTCGACCTGTCCCGGGTGATGTTCATCACCACCGCCAACGTCATGGACACGGTGCCGCCGCCCCTGCGCGATCGCATGGAGGTGCTGCGCCTGGCGGGCTACAGTGATGAGGAAAAACTGCATATCGCCTTCCGCTATCTGGTCGATAAACAGCGCCAGGCCAACGGCCTGGAGGACTATGCCCTGGTCTTCGAGGAAGCGGCGCTGTTCAAAATCATCAAGGACTATACCCGCGAAGCCGGGGTTCGCGGCCTGGAGCGCCAGATTGCCTCGGTTTGTCGCAAGGTGGCCCGGGACATCGCCCGCCACCGCCCGTCCCTCGACCGCATCGTCGCAGCGGATGTGGAGCGGTTGCTGGGACCGCGCCGCTATTTCAGCGATGTGGCGGCGGAAGAGGATCGGGTCGGGGTGGTGACCGGCCTGGCCTGGACCGAATCGGGCGGCGATATCATGTTCGTCGAAGCGTCGGCCATGACCGGCAGCAAAGGTCTGACCCTGACCGGCAGTCTCGGCGGAGTGATGCAGGAATCCGCCAAAACCGCCCTGTCCTATGTCCGTTCCCGGCATGAGGAGTTCGGGTTTGACGCGGACTTTTTCGAGCACCGGGACATCCATATCCATGTGCCGTCCGGGGCCATTCCCAAGGACGGCCCCTCGGCCGGCATCACCATCGCCACGGCGCTGATTTCCCTGCTCACCGGGCGGCCGGCCCGCTGCAGTGTCGCTCTGACCGGCGAATTGACCCTGTCCGGGCGCTTGCTGCCCGTCGGCGGCGTCAAGGAGAAAATCCTCGCGGCCCGACGGGCCGGTGTGCGGACCGTGCTGCTGCCGGCCCGCAATGGTGAGAACCTGCGGGAACTGGGCGAAGAGGCCCGCCGGGAAATGGAACTCATCCTGGTCGACAGCATGACCGAAGTCGTGGCGCATGCCCTGTTGCCTGCCGCCACCGCGACCCTGGCGCCGCGCTTCGTCGAGCGCCCGCCCGTGGCGGTACCGCCCGGCTCCTGAGCTCAGAGCCTGAGTCCTTGCCTGTCGGAACCTTCTCCGGTATATTCAGAAACTTGCTTTTTTGGGAGGATATCTTGAGCGCCTTTTCCCCAAGGCGGCTGCTGGCCGCTGTTTTGCTGTGTCTGCTGCCGGCCGGTGCCGTTGGTGCCGCCACTCTGGTCGAGAAGGTTCAGGAACACACTCTGGCCAACGGCCTGCGCCTGCTGGTGGTGGAACGTCCCGACGCGGCGACCTTCAGCGCCCAACTCACCGTCAATGTCGGCTCCGTAGACGAGAGCGAGAACAATCGCGGCCTGGCGCATTTCCTGGAACACCTGCGTTTCAAGGGCACCCGGGTGCTGGGGGTCACCGACTATCGGGCGGAGCAGCCGCTGCTGGAAGCCATCGAGGCCACCGGAAACGCCCTCGATGCCCTGCGTCGGCAGCCACGGCCGGCGGCGGACGAAGTGCAGCGTCTCGAGGAGCGTCTGGCGGAACTGCAGCAACAGCATCGGCGTTTCGTGGTGACCGACGAGGCGGCGCAGATCTACGCCCGGCACGGCGCGGTGGGGTTCAACGCCTTCACCAGCAAGGACCAGACCAGCTACGTGGTTTCCCTACCGGCCAACAAACTGGAACTCTGGGCCTGGATCGAAGCCGATCGGATGCGAAACGCCGTGTTGCGGGAATTCTACACGGAGCGCGAGGTGGTGCTCGAGGAACGCCGCCGCAATTACGACGGCGATCCGGACGGCCTGCTTTATGAGCACCTGCTGGCGACGGCCTTCAATGTCCATCCCTACCGGCATCCCATCATCGGTTGGGAATCGGATATCCGCAACCTGTCGCCCGCGGCCGCCCGCCGATTCATGCATGCCTACTATGCGCCGGCCAACACGGTGATCGCCCTGGTCGGCAATCTGCGTTTCGAGGTTGCCAGGGACCTGGTGGAACGCTATTTCGGTGCCATCCCCGCCGGCCTGCCGCGTCCGCCGGTAGCTGCTGTGGAGCCCGAGCAGCGCGGCGAGCGACGGGTGCAGGTTTTCTACGATGCCGAACCCCGGCTGTCATTGGCCTTCCACAAGGCCACCCTGCCGCAGCGAGAGGATTACGTGTTCGACGTCCTCGATCAGATTCTCACCGCCGGACGTACTTCACGCCTCTACCGCTCCCTGGTTGTGGAACAGCATCTGGCAACGGCGGTGACCGGCTATACCGCTCCGGGGGCGCGCTACCCCCATCTGTACGTGATTGCCGCCACTCCGCGACACCCCCACAGCCTGGCCGAGGTGGAACAGGCCATCCTTCGTGAACTGGAGCGCCTGGGCCGGGAACCGGTCAGCGCCGAGGAACTGCAGCGCGCCCGCACCCGACTCCGGCTCGATCGGTTGCGTTTTTTGCAGTCCAACAGCGGCCTGGCGCGCATGCTGACCTATTTTCAGGTGGTGGCCGGCGATTGGCGTTACCTGGTGGATTACGATGATCAGATTGCATCGGTGAGCGCCGAGGAGATCATGGGCCTGGCCCGCAAGACCTTCCGGACCGCCAACCGTACCGTCGCCACCCTCGAACGGAAAGGATCCTGACCATGCGGCCCTGGCTGATGTTGTTGAGCCTGGCGCTCCTGCTCACGGCCTGCGGTCGGCCCGACCTGGTCGCCCATCCCGATCTGCTGCCGGAACCAGCCCTGGAGTTTGGTTTGCCCGAAGTTCAGCGGTTCACCCTGGCCAACGGCATCCGCGTCTATCTGCGCGAAGATCACGAATTGCCTCTGGTGACGGTTACGGCCATGGTCGAGGCCGGAGCCGCCGGCGAGCCGGCAAATCGGGCCGGCCTGGCACAACTCCATGCCGCGGCCCTGCGTGCCGGTGGAGCGGGTGCCCGGGATCCGCGGCAGGTCGATGCCGCTCTGGCCGACCTGGCCGCCGACCTGACTGTCAGCGCCGAAAGTTACGCCACCACCCTGCGCCTTTCGGTGCAGGATACGGACCTGCGTCAAGGCTTGGGGCTGATGCTGGACCTGCTGCGGCATCCCCGATTGGCGCCGGAGGGGGTGGAACTGGCCCGGCGGCAGCGGTTGGAAGCCATCCGACGGGAGAACGACCAGCCTTCCGGCACGGCCTTCCGGGCCCTTGCCGCCGCCCTCTACGAAGGACATTTTCTGGGCCGCAGCGCCACCCCGGAAAGCGTTACGGCCATCGGGCGCGGCGACCTGGATGCCTTTCACCGCCGGTTCTTCCGGCCGGACAATCTCTGGCTGGCCGTTTCCGGGGCCATCGACGGACCGACCCTGGAGGCCCTGCTGCAGCAACTCTGCGGCGACTGGCAGGCACCGGCCGGCTCCGACCCACCCGTCCCGGACCTGCCGCCGGCCGCATCGCCGGCGTTGTGGCTGGACGTCCGGCAACTGCCCCAGACCACCATTCTGCTGGGAACCCGGGGCATCGACAAGGACGATCCGGGGCTCTACGCGCTGCGAGTCATGGATTTCATTCTCGGTGGGGGCGGCTTCAACTCCCGGCTGATGCAGGAGATTCGTTCCAATCGCGGTCTGGCCTATTCGGTCTACAGTCATGTTCAGATTGGCCGGCGCCTGCCGGGGATGATTTTGATGGGCTGCGAGACCAAGAACGAAGCGGTGGCGGAGGTTCTCGGCCTGATGCGGAGCGAGATGCGGCACCTGGCCGAGGAGCCCGTTACCGAGCAGGAATTGCGGTTGGCCAAGGACAGCCTCATCAACTCCTTCGTTTTCGCTTTTGAAGACAGCCACTCCGTTGTCACCCAGGTGCTGAATCTGGATTTTTACGGTTACCAGGCCGATTTTCTGCTTCGCTACCGGGAGCGCCTGGCCGCCGTGACCGCCGCCGATGTCCAGTCCGCCGCCCGCCGCCATCTGCAGCCGGAACGGCAGGAGGTGGTTTTGGTCGGGGCGCCGCCGGCCGTGGATGAATTGGCCGGAGCGCTGGGGTTGCCCTTGCGGCGCCTGAACCAGCAACCTTGAGTCGGGAGGCTCAGGGGGGAGAGAGCCATGTCAGCCATGAATAACGCCGCGCGGCCCGAACTGGAAAACTATCGGCAATTGGTATCGCGGGTCGATGATTTGTGCCGCAGCATTACGGAACGTTATGTATCGGAACTGGCCTGCCGCAAGGGCTGTGCCGATTGTTGTCGGCATATCAGCTTGTTTCCCGTCGAAGTCGCGGTGGTGCGGGAGGCTCTGCTGGCGTTGCCGCCCAACGAGCTGCGGGCGCTGCAGGACCGGGCCGGCTCGGTCGGTCCGGCGGACGCCTGCCCGCTGCTGGATGAGAGCGGCGCCTGTCGCGTCTATGCGGCGCGACCCATTATCTGCCGGACTCACGGCCTGCCGGTGATGACCTGCCTGGACGGTCAACGCCGAGTGGACGCCTGTCCGGCCAACTTTTCCGGGTGTACGTCCCTGCCGGGCAGCGCGGTCATCGATGTGGATCGCATCAATGCCGCCCTGGCGGCCATCAATCGGCTGTTCGTGGCGGCAACGGGTGGAGCCGGGGCGGCCGGTGAACGGCTGTCCATGGCCGCCATCATTCTTTCCACGGCCGATTGATGCAGGATTCATAGTGGTATCGGGAGGCTGCCAGGCCCCGTTACCTCGAGTTGGGAGGCGATGTGCTGAAAAAACGATTTGGACGCATGCGGGGTTTTTTTCAGGAGGGCCTTTGGGCCGGCGATGGCCGCGAAATGGGCCGCTTCCGCCTGGTCTTGCTGCGCCATGTGCAGGTGGTGGCCATGGTGGCGCGCGGTTTTGTCGCCGACGGCTGCATCATGCGCGCTTCGGCCCTGACCTACACGACCCTGCTGTCCATCGTACCGTTGCTGGCCTTGATGTTTTCCCTGGTCAAGGGCCTGGGGGGGCAGAACATCCTCGAGCCCCTGCTGCTTGGCCATCTGGCCCGCGGTTCCGAGGAAATCATCACCGCCATCCTCAGTTATATCGAGAATACCAATTTCCGTCGTTTGGGAACGTTGGGGCTGATTCTGCTGGTGGCCACGGTCCTGGCCCTGCTGTCCAACATTGAACAGAGCTTCAATCATATCTGGGGGGTCAGGGAAACCCGGTCCCTGCTGCGGCGCTTCGCCGATTACTTTTCCGTGGTGCTGCTCAGCCCGCTGCTGGTCCTGGCGGCGCTTTCCATCAGCACCTCCCTGCGCAGCCAGGCGTTGGTGCAGAGCCTGTTGGAGACCCCCGTGGTCGGGGAGGCGCTGCTGATCCTGTTCCAGTTGGTCCCCTACGTGGCCCTGTGGACCGCCCTGACCTTCATGTATCTATTCATGCCCAACACCCGGGTCCGTTTCGGGCCGGCTCTGGTCGGCGGCATTTTCGGCGGCACCCTGTGGCAACTGGCGCAATGGTTATACGTCAACTTTCAGATCGGCGTATCCAAGTACAACGCCATTTACGGCACCATGGCGGCCCTGCCCATCTTCATGGTCTGGCTGTATGTGTCCTGGGTGATTGTTCTGCTCGGTCTGGAACTGAGTTACGCCGTCCAGAACCTGGCCATCCTGCGTGAGGAGCTGGGGGAAAAGCCGGTCAATTTCGCCAGCCGGGAGCGCCTGGCGCTGGCGGTGCTGCTGCTGGTGACCGAGTCGTTCATCGGCAAAAACCGGTCCTGGACCCATGCCCGAATTTGCACCGAACTGCGCCTGCCGCCGCGCCTGGCGCGGCATCTGCTCATGGACCTGGAACGGCTCGGGTTTCTGGCCGCCCTGCACGAAGCCGGGGAAGAGGCAACGGTCTATCATCCCGCCCGGGCGCCGGAGACCATCACCCTGCAGGAAATTCGCACGGCTTTGCGTCTTGACGGGATGACCTACCCCGAGGAGTTCCGGATTCCGGCCGTGCCGGTGGTGGATGATGTCGAGGCGTGGTTGGAGCGGGCCGCCGCCCAGGCTCTGGATGGATTGACCTTGCGCGATCTGGCGCGGGCCGGGAGCGCCGCCGCTCAGGGGGAAGGGGCATCGGGATAGCAGGTGAAGGCACCCTGCTCCAGCAGGATGAAGGAAGGCCCGTGGCCCCAGTCGCCGAGGGCCAATAGACACTTTCCATCCCGGCAGCGCTGCAGGGGCACATGGAAGTGACCGGTGATGACGGTATCGTAGCCTTTCTTGAAGCGCTCGTCGGCAAAGGCCAGCAGGGCCTGTTCCGGAATGCTGCGGCGCTGCCGGCCGCCGCCCTTCCGGGCACTCAGACGGCTGGCGCGGCGGGCGACGGCCCAGGCCGCATCGGGCGGAATCCAGGACAGCAGGCGGCGGGTGAGGGGGTGGCGCAGCACCCGGCGCAGGCGACGATAGCCTTTGTCGTGGGGATTGACCAGATCGCCGTGGGTCAGGAAGATGCGCCGGCCGTCCAGTTCCAGAGGACCGCCATCGGGCAGGATCCGGCAGTCGAGGATGTCCCGGAAATAGGGACCGAGATGAAAGTCGTGATTGCCTTCGACGAACACCAGTTGGGTACCGGCTTCCCGCAGTTGCCGCAGTTTCTCCAACAGCGGCACGTAATTGCTGAACACCACGTGGCGGTAGCCGATCCAGAACTCGAAGATATCCCCGAGCAGCACCAGGGTGCCCAATTGGCCGGCATGTTCTTCCAGCAGGTCCATGACCTGGCGGTAGATCGGATCGGCGGGATCACTGAGATGGGTGTCGGCCAAAAATAGGTGTTTCATGGCGCCTCACTATAGAGAGGGAAGGCGTGGAAGTCAAGAAAGGCTGAAGGCTGAAGGCTGAAGGCTGAAGGCTGAAGACGGAAGGCGGAAGGCGGAAGGCGGAAGGCGGAAGGCGGAAGGCGGAAGGCGGAAGGCGGAAGGCGGAAGGCGGAAGGCGGAAGACGGAAGGCGGAAGTACGACAGGTAAAAATTTGGAATGTTCTGCCCGAGCCTGCCTCGGGCCTTTTCTTGTGTAGCGGAGGGGTGCCATGTGGTGTCTGTTACGAAAAATTTGCTGGTGTTCGGCGCTTTTTGGGGTATTGACCGGTGCCCTGACGGGCTTCTTGACAGGAACGGTTTGGGCTGAAGAATACCGGACTCCGCGGGCCGGAGAGGAGTATGTCACGGAGCTCTTCGGAACTCCGGCGCGGGCTCCGGAGCGTAACCGTCGTTCCGTAACGGCTCTCAACCTCGGGGTGCAGTGGCTGCCCCAGGCCCCCAAGGATTATGAAGTGCTGCCCTTCGGCGCCCTGTATCTCTGGCGCAACCCGGAAGACGGGCACAGTCGGCTGCGGGCGGTGCTGGCGGGGCTCTACAACGAACTCCGCTACGATGTGCGCCCGACCTGGCTGGCGCCGACGGATCTAATCCTGACCCTGGACAACCTGACGGTACCGACCGCGCGCCAGGAATTCATCGACGGGGCCCGCATCGATGAAGAGGAACTGGAATGGCATCGGGTACATCTCGGTATCGGGCTGGGTTGGCGCACCCCCTTGGCGCCGGGGCACCAGGATAACGTCCTCGAGGCGGCCCTGAGTTACCAGCCGGGGCTGCTCTGGTTTCGCCGTGGCAGCGATACGGCAGCGGATTTCCGTCCGCCCCGGGATACCTACGAGGGACGGGTGCACCTGCGTTTGCGGGCCGATGCCCTGGAGCGCAACCTGCTGGAACTGCCCCATGGGGGGTGGGCGGCCGGTTTCGACGGCTGGTATGGACATCGTGCGCGCTGGCGGGATTGGGGCGGCGATACCCTTGGCGGTCGGCAGGGCGGGGCAGGGCAACGCACCTGGGCGGCGGCCCGGGTTCATGCCCTGGCAGCCCTGCCGGTCCCCGGCCTGGCAGACGACCGCCACCGCCTGGTCGCTTCCTTCTACGGCGGCCTGGGTACGGACCTGGATCGGTTCAGCGCCTTCCGGTTGGGGGGCGAGCCGGCCGGCGGGGAGACCGAGGCCCTGGCGCGGCCGAATGTTCTCGGCGCCCTGTTCGATGAGTTCTACAGCCGGGGTTACGCCATCGCCAACCTGGAATATCGTCGGGAACTGCTGTTTTTCTGCTTTCTGCACCTGCGCGGCCAATGGGCGGTCCTGGATCGGTTCCGCTTGCGGGGTGGTGCGGTCAGCCGCCAGACGGATTCGCTGCCGGCTCTGGCCGTGGCCCTGACCAGCGGTGCGCCCTGGAACTCCCAGATCGAGTTGGGCTACAGCTACAACTTCGGCCTGTTGCGCCGGCGGGGCGAGAATGCGGAATTCGGGGCCTCGGCGCTGAGCCTGTCCTGGTCCAAGGAGTTTTAGGCGGACAGCCATGTTTTCCGGGAGGGCGGCCCGAGACCCTGCTCACGATGCTGAATACTTACGAGTAATTTTCGAATGAGCAAATATGTTTTTTAGTCCAATCAAAATAAGGTCCTAATACAACCCGTGGAGATTGACCCCGAGTGAAGTTCAGGCTAGATTGTCTTCGAATATGGCAAATTGGTGTTTGAATTTACCTGGGGGGAAAACATGTTTGCTCATATGGAAATAGATTCTTCAATCTGTAAAGGCTGTGGACTATGTACCATAGCCTGCCCAAGAAAGTTGCTGCAATTGAGGTATAAACAGAACGGCGAAGAATATCCCCACGCTGAAATAGTCGATGAAGCCAAATGCGTCGGCTGTGCATTATGCGCCGGTATGTGTCCGGATTTGGCCATCAAGGTCTTCAGCTCGCAGAAGAACGAATTCACCGGCACCCTGGGCCGTTCCTTCGGTCCCTATTCCAGAATGGTCTCCGCCCTCTGCGGCTGACAACGTCCGCGCCGGGGCTCTTCTCAACGCGCACCAAGCTTGCCGGTTCGTTGCTGCCCACCCATCACTCCGGACTTCGATCCGTCAGGAATTCGAAATCCTCGCGACTCAAGGGGATGCGGCCGACATCCCTGCCTTCCTCCAGCAGCGCTCGAAAAAGCCGTTGTTTCCCCTCCTTCAGCAGCATCATCTTTTCTTCCACGCTGTGGCGCATGATCAGGCGCAATACCGTCACCTTGCGTTGCTGGCCGATGCGGTGAGCGCGGTCCGAAGCCTGATTTTCCACCGCCGGATTCCACCAGGGGTCCAGATGCACCACGTAGCTGGCCCGGGTCAGGTTCAGGCCGCGGCCGCCGGCCTTGAGGCTGAGGAGAAACACCAGCGGTTCGCTGCTGTGCTGAAAGTTCCGCACCAGGTCCTTACGAGCGGCCACGGGTGTGCGACCGTCCAGGCGCAGCCAGGGCAGGCCGGCATGGTTCAGTCCTTCCTCGACCAGGTCGAGAAAACTGGTGAACTGGGAAAAGACCAGCACGCTGTGACCTTCGTCCCGCAGTTCCAACAACTGCTCGCATAAGGCGGCGATCTTGGGCGAGGCGACCCCCTCCGCGGCCTGGTCGTCAACCAGGCGCGGGTCCAGGCACAGGCGGCGCAGGCGGGTCAGGGCGGCCAGGGCCGTGACCCGTGCCTGGGCCGCCGATTGCCCACGGTAGGCGTCGTCCACGGTTCGGCGCACCTCTTCGACGGTTTTCCGGTAGAGCCGCTTCTGCAGGTCGGTCATTTCCAGGTGCATATCGATTTCGACCTTGTCCGGCAACTCGTCGGCGATCTTTTCCTTGCTGCGGCGCAGCACGAAGGGCCGGGTACGCTGGATGAGCCTGGACAGGCCGTCATGGTCGGCGGCTTTCTGGAGGGCGCCGAAGCGGCGGTAATCGCCCAGCAGACCGGGCAGAGCCAAATCGATGATGGACCAGAATTCACCCAGGTGGTTTTCCACCGGGGTGCCGGTCAGGGCCAGTTTGAATGTACCGCGAAGACGACGTACGGCGCCGGTTACGGCGGCGTGGACATTTTTGATGGCCTGGGCTTCATCAAAGATGATGACGTGAAAGTCCAGGGCGGCCAGTTGCTCCAGGTCGCGCCGCACCAGATCATAGGTGGTCAGCACCACATCGCTGCCGTTGAAGTCCGTTTTGCGCTGCTGGCCGCGGTAAAGGACGATGCGCAATTCCGGAGCGAAGCGCGCGAATTCGATTTCCCAGTTGAACAGCAGGCTGGGCGGAACCACCACCAGGTGCGGCCAACCCTCGGCCCCATGGGACGGGATTCGCCCCTGATGCAGGGCCGCCAGCAGGCTGATGGCCTGGACCGTTTTGCCGAGGCCCATGTCGTCGGCCAGGCAGGCGCCGAACTTGTTCTGGTAGAGAAAGGCCAGCCAGTCATAGCCCTGACGCTGATAATCCCGCAGGGTGGTGCCCAACTCCGGCAGCGGCGCCTGGGGCAGGCTGCTGAAATGTTCGAGGCGCTGCAGAATGGCCTCATCCTCCGGAGCCAGACGCAGGGTCGCTCCAAGCCGTCGCAGGGCCAGACAGTCGAGAATATGCAGCCGGGGAATGCGTACGACCCGGCGTCGCTGGCGCCGTTCCGTGCCGCTCAGGAGCTGAAGTTCGCGCAGGACCTGTTGGCTGGCGGAATCCACCAGCAGGAGGCGCCCATCAACCTGCACGAAACCCTCCTGCAGGGCTTGCTGCCACTCGCTCTCCTCCAGCAGCTGGCCCTGGCAGCGGATTTCCGGCTGCAATTCAAACCAGTCGATACCGGCGGCGGTGGCGGTGATGGTGATGTCGAACTGGATCGGCATGGCCGGTCGGCCGTCGCACAACAGGTCGATGCCCTCCCGGTGCAGGTCGGCCAGCAGTTGCGGCAGGCGCTCGCGAAAACGGGAACTGGGCACCGAAAACCGGCCGGGATGTTCGCTGTTACGAAACGTGGCCTGATCGAAATGCTTCAGAAGGAGCTCAAGCAGACGGATTTCGAGGCTTCCATCCCGTTGCAGGCAGCACCATTGGCGGTCGATAAAGTTCAGGCTCCAGCTTTCCATCTGTTTTAAATCAAGAAGATATTTCAGCAATTCACGGGCTTCGCGGGTGACCGCCCGCTTGATGAATTCGGGGCCTTTCAGGAACCGCCGCAGGATTTTTCCCTGTTCCGTAACGAAGTCGGTCTGGCAGGCGGCCAGGAAGGCTTCGCAGAGGATGCGCCGACGTTTCAGGGTGCGCAGGGCAGGGCTCAGCCGGCGGTAGAGGTCTTCGCCGAACAGGGCCAGGCCGCGGCCATCCAGGGACAGGATGGCTGAGCCGTGGCGGGCGCCGGCCCGAATCCGGGTTTCCTGGCCGTCCTGCGAGGTGTCGGCGGTCAGCAGGTAGCTTTTCAGGGTTTCCCTGGCGGGCTGTTGGGGGGTGCCCTGCCGTTGCAGCAGGAATCCGGCCGTGGGCGGCGCCTGTCCCGGGAGAGCATGGCTCTGCAGGCCGAAAAAACTGTCCCAGGCCAGGCGGAGGGCGCCGTCGGGTTGCGGCGTCCACTGGTCGGCAAGTTCTTCCCATTGATCCCAGGCGGGCGACCATGGGCATCTCACCAGGCGCGCTGCCCGAATGTCGAGGAGCCAGTTGCCCAGGGTCGTCAACGCGGTGCCCAGGCGGCTGCCATCCGCCAGGATGCGGCTGAGCCAGAGGCCGTCCTGACATGCGTCGAGCAGCAGGGCACCGGCTTCCGCAAAGGGCGGTTCCACCTGGATCCGGCGCCGGCCCTGCTGGTCGCGCAGCAGCAGAGGCCAAGCCGGGGGGCCTTGGTCCAGCAGTCGCCCCAAAACCAGGCCGGAGTAGGCGGAGGGGCCGTGGGGCAAAGAAAGCAGGGATTGCAGTTCCTCGGGCAGAAAGGATGCGGGGCGCTGCACCGGCCGGCCATGGTGCCACACCTCGATGGCCAACAGGTCGTCCTCGACAGCCAGCACCACGGCTAAAGGATGAGTGGGCTCAGCCTGCTCCGACGGGCTGCGGTGTGTCAGCCCGGCGGGCTGGCAGAGGGTGCTTCGAATGGCCTCAAGCGACTTTTGAGAGCCTCGCCAGCCCGGCACGCTTTGCGGATCCAGGGCTTTTTTCAGGGCGAAGAGCACCGCCAGCGCATCCCGGCACAGGTGCCTGTCCAGGGGTTGTCCGCAGGTGCAATCGATGTGCAGCATCTGGTCCTGCAGGGTCAGGACGACGGTCCTGGTCCGGTTGAGGCCGACCTCGACGGACAGTTGCGTCCGGGACGGATCCCATTGGGGCGGCGCGACGGCATTGCTGTTGCAGAGGTGCAGCGCCTCGGTGATCTGCTCTTTGTCCGCCCGGCCATACAGGGAACCTGTGGGCAGTTGGCGAATAGCCTTCAATAGCGGCGGCATTGGGTTGGTGTCCATGGATTCGGCCATGCAAAGCCTGCTATGGGAAAAGGGGGGCTCCCGGGGGCGAAACGCTTACCTTAGCATTCCTGCTGCAAGGATAAAAGGATTCTCTGGTCAAGATTGCACGGGACACCCATCAAGCTTCGGGACCTTTCCGGGGCGCGGAACGGAAATCGCAAGGGCGATTCTGATACGGATAAAAATATATAAATAACATGAACTTATATGGTTAATTGATTGAATGGAAATGATAAACTAACTGTCAATATAGTAACGTTACTCGTAGCGTTACCTTTTTGGGGGCGATGGGCAGGCAGGATGCACGGGAAAAATCTTTCTGCCCCGACCATTCGATCCGGCCATGACAGCAGGTAAAAGGGAGGTTGCCATGCTTCGGGGCATGTTTTATCTTGGTCTTGGCAGAAGGAAATGGGTCATGGAGGCTCATGATAACTTCTGTCGCAACCGTTGCATAAAGTTGTTGCGGTGACGCGCGGGCCGGAAGGGATCTGATACTATTTCTATCGGGTCCGGCCAGGCCGGATGGAACTTTCCCCAAGGCGTGTCACGGCGGCAGGGAAAACCTTCAGGGAAGGAAAGCGCATGATTGCCCAAGAGGAACTGAAGAAACAACTGGAATTGTTCATGGTCGTTCTCGACCAGGTACAGCGCATGCTGGAAACGGCGCGCAACGCCTTCAACCAGCAAAGCAACCACCTGCTCAACGAGCTGATCCGGCAGCGGGTGCAGACGGAACAGGAAATTGCCCTGACCACGGAAAAGATCGATGCCCTGCTGGCTGTCGGTCCCGGAGACCAACACCGTCTGTTCATCAAGCTGTCCAGCATGCTTTCCCATCTGCAGGTGGTGACCGAGGCCCTGGGAGAGCTGGCATTGCCCATGCGGAAGCAGATCACCGAAGGTACGCCCTTTTCGCCGCGAGCATTGACCGAAGTCAACAGGCTGTTCACCCTCGAGCAGGATATCCTCGACGCACTGCGGGATATCTTTTTGACCAACAACGCCCACCTGAAAAAACTGGTGGGCGAGGAAAAGGGCCCGGAGTTGGCGCGATTGTGTTTTGATTTTGCCACCGAGCATGAAGCACGCATGGTGGAGGGCCTGTGTCTGCCCCATGCGGCGCCCATCTTTCTGGGCATTCTCGAATGTTTCGGGGTGGCGGCACGCCAGGAAATCGCGCTGGCCCGCCTGCTGACCGAACTCGATGCCCTGTAAAGGTCCGAATCGCAGTGGTTCTTGCCATGCCGTCCTTTTGAACAGGTGTGCTTTGCATCACCCTGCGGCGCGGTTTGTCGGGCGCCGGCCGGGCACTAAGGTAACGCCGGGCGACAGGCTTTTCGGTTGCGGGCGGTTCTTGCCGCATGCTATATAACTGCATAAAGTCACAACGGGTTTCCACGTTGGAACGCAATGGCAGAGCCGTAGGAACAAATCAAGTTGGGCCGGGAGGGCGCATGTTTGAAATCGATACCATCCTCCGCAACGCGCTGCACGAGGATATCGGACTCGGGGATATCACCACTCTGGCTACGGTGGCGCCCGGGACCGCCGGCCGGGCGCAACTGGTGGCCAAGGAATCCTTCGTACTGGCCGGCATGGATGTGGCGCGCCGCGTTTTCACGCTGCTGGACGATACGGTGGCCTTTGAAAAGCTGCGTGAGGACGGCAGCCGCATCGAACGCGGCGAGGTGCTGGCCTGGCTCAAGGGCCATGCCGCCATGCTCCTGCAGGGCGAGCGGGTCGCTCTCAACCTGTTGCAGCGCTTGAGCGGCATTGCCACCCATACCGCCCGGTTCGTGGCCGCCCTGGAAGGCACCGGCACGGCCGTGGTCGATACCCGTAAGACCACTCCGGGGTTGCGCGTGCTGGAAAAATACGCGGTGCGCGTCGGTGGCGGCCGCAACCACCGCACCTCCCTCTATGACGGGGTCCTTATCAAGGAGAATCATGTGGTCGCTGCCGGCGGCATCGCCCCCGCGGTGGCCCGTGCCCGTCAACGCGCGCCCCATACCCTGCGGGTGGAGGTGGAAACCCGTAATCTGCAGGAAGTCGAGGAGGCCGTGGCCGCCGGTGCCGATATCATCATGCTGGACAACATGGCCCCCGCCGAACTGCGCCAGGCCGTGCTGCTCATCGACGGCCGCGCCCTGACCGAGGCGTCGGGTGGAGTGACCCTGGATACGGTGCGGGAAATCGCTGAAACCGGGGTCGATTTCATTTCCGTCGGGGCCCTGACCCACTCGAGTCCGGCCGTCGATATCTCCATGCTGTTTCAGTGAGCCACCGGGAGCCGGGATGACCCATTCGCACTCGCAAGCCACCATTCTAAAGCTGTTTCGGGAGGCGGACCGGGAGTTCGTTTCCGGGGCCCGAATCAGCGCGGCGTTGGGTGTGTCCCGGACCGCGGTCTGGAAACAGATCGGGCAACTGCGGCAATTGGGCTACCAAATCGAAGCCGCCCCGGCCAAGGGCTATCGCCTGCTGCAGGCCCCGGACGTATTGCTGGCCGCCGAGGTGCAGAATGAACTGGGCACGGCCTGCATCGGCCGCGAGGTCGTTTTCTACAGTGAAACGGACTCGACCAATCTGCGGGTCCATGAACTGGGCAAGAGCGGGGTGGCGGAGGGCGTCGTGGTCATCGCCGACGCTCAGAATGCCGGTCGCGGCCGCATGGGGCGTTCCTGGCTGTCGCCGCCCGGCGTCAATCTCTATCTTTCGGTGTTGCTGCGTCCGGCCATCGCACCGCGCCATGCCTGCCACTTGACCTTTCTCTCCGCCGTGGCCGTGGCCCGTACGGTGGCCGCCGTCGGTGAGGTGACACCGCAGGTCAAGTGGCCCAACGACATCCTGGTCAACGGTCGCAAGCTGGCAGGATTGCTCAATGAACTGGATGCCGAGACGGATCGCATCCGGTACCTGGTGCTGGGGATCGGCGTGAACCTGAACATGGCCGCCGAACAGTTTCCCGACGATCTGCGCTATCCCGCGACCTCCCTGCTGCTGGAACGCGGCGAACCCGTTTCCCGGCAACGCTTCACCCGGACCCTGTTGCGGACTCTCGATGAACTCTACGGTCTCTACCGGCGTTCCGGCTTCGCTCCGATCATGGCCGCCTGGCAGGCGTATTTCGATCTTGTCGGACGCCAGGTGGAGGTGGACTGTCAGGAATATCGGCTGCGCGGGAAGGTGGCCGGCCTGGGTGAGGACGGCGCCCTGTTGCTGGAGTTGGCCGACGGCCGGACGGAACGGGTGCTGGCGGGGGATGTGCGGCCCCTCTGAGGGCCCGCCCCGAGACCCGTTACTGAACAGTTGTGTTTGCAGCTGCTTTTCCAAAGATGCAGGAGTATCATGCTACTGGTCATCGATGTCGGCAACACCAACACGGTTCTCGGGCTCTATGAGGACGAGTCCCTGGCCCATAACTGGCGCATCGCCACGGACAAGGCCCGTACCGGCGATGAATACGCCCTGCTGCTGCATGAATTGCTGCGCTTGGCCGAGGTTCCCTTTCGGGCCATCAAGGATGTGATCATATCCAGCGTCGTCCCGCCCACCCAGTACGCTCTGGAAACCCTCTGTCACAAGTATATCGGGCGGCCGCCCTACGTGGTGGGACCGGGCATCCGCACCGGCATGCCCATCCTGTACGACAATCCGCGCGAGGTCGGCGCGGATCGCATCGTCAACGCCGTGGCCGCCTACGAGCGCTGGCAATGCAGCCTGATCGTGGTGGATTTCGGCACCGCGACCACCTTCGACTGTGTCAGCTCCAAAGGGCAGTACCAGGGCGGCGCCATCGCTCCCGGACTCAAGATCAGCGCCGAGGCCCTGTTCGAACGGGCCAGCAAGCTGCCGCGGGTGGAACTTGCCCGTCCCGCCCAGGTGGTGGCCAAGAATACCGTGCAAAGCATGCAATCCGGTTTATATTACGGCTATGTGGGCCTGGTGGACGGCATCGTCGGTCGCATGAAGCAGGAGTTGCGAGACAGCCCCAAGGTGGTGGCCACCGGCGGCCTGGCCGGGCTGATTGCCGGCGACTCCCAGACCATCGAAGAGGTCGTTCCGGACCTGACCCTGGAGGGTTTGCGGATTTTGTACCTGCGCAACAAAGGGTGATTTTTTTCATTTTTTCGGCCGGGCCCGGCCGGGCTCTGCATGGCAAAGGCGGTGTGAAACGGTTCAAGGTACCTTCCTCATTCAATAGAAACGGTGCGCAGGCACCGATGCAGCCTTGGCAAAACGCGGAGCCCAAGGAACTCCGCGGAACGTTCGTTGTTTCCTGAAATGCGATCCTCTTAGGCAACTTCCCCACGGGGAACATGAAGGGAGAGACTATGGGAAAGTACGACACGGCAAAAGTGAGGAATCTGGGAGTTGTTGGCCACGGCGGTGCGGGTAAGACCTCCCTGGTCGAGGCCATGCTGTTCAACAGTGGGGCCGTCGAACGGCTGGGGCGGGTCGATGAGGGCAGTTCCACCATGGACTTTGAACCGGAAGAAACCAAGCGCCATGTTTCCATCAGCTCCGGCATCGGGCATTGCGACTGGCAGGGTTATCATCTGAACATCATCGACACTCCCGGCTACGCCAACTTCCTGCATGACACCCGCAACAGCGTGCGGGTCATGGACGGCCTGGTGGTGGTGGCTTCGGCCATTTCGGGGGTCAAGGCCCAGACTGTCAAAGTCTGGGAATGGGCCCGGGGGTACGGCATTCCGGCCGTGGCCTTCGTCAACAAAATGGACCGGGAACGGGCCGATTTCGCCAAGGCGGTGAGCAGCATGGGCGAAGATCTGGGCTGCCGGACCGTGCCCATGGTGCTGCCCATCGGCGCTGAAGACAGCTTCCGTGGGCTCATTGACCTGGTCAACATGAAGGCTTTCCTGTTCCCCGACGGCCCCCAGGGGCCCTTGAAGGAAATCGCCATTCCGGACGAGTACCAGGACGAAGCGGAGACCCAGCGCATCATCCTCATCGAGGCCGTCGCCGAAACGGATGACGGCCTGATGGAAAAATATCTGGAAGAGGAAACCCTGGAGGATGACGATATTCGTCTGGGGTTGCGGGCCGGCGCCAGTTCCGGCACCCTGTTGCCGGTGCTGTGCGGCAGCGCCGTGAGCAATCGCGGGGTGATCCAACTGCTCGATGCCATCGGCCTGTGTCTGCCGTCGCCCGTCGAGCGGGGGGCGACTCTGGGAACGTCGCCGAAGTCGGGGGATGTGGCGGAGCGCCATCCGGCCGATGATGCGCCCTTTTCGGCCCTGGTTTTCAAAACCATCAGCGATCCCTATACCGGCAAGCTGACCCTGATGCGCATTTTCTCCGGAACCCTCAAGTCCGACGGCAGTTTCTTCAATCCCAACCGGGATCTCAGCGAGCGTTACGGGCAATTGTTCCAGTTGCAGGGCAAAAAGCAGCAACCGGTGGCCGAAGCCGGTCCCGGCGCCATCGTCGCGGTGGCCAAGCTCAAGGAGACCGTCACCGGTGATACCCTGTGCGATCCCGGCCAGCCGATTCGCTACGAATTCCCCGCGCCCATGAAACCGGTCATCTCCTTTGCCCTCGAAGCCCGCAGCAAGAACGATGAGGACAAGATCCACGGCGGTCTGCAGCGCCTGGTGGAGGAGGACCCCAGCCTGCAGGTGCATCGCGACGAGGAAACCCATGAGCTGATCCTGTCGGGCATGGGGCAGATCCATATCGAAGTGACCACCGAAAAGCTCAAGCGCAAATTCAATGCCGAGGTGCAGCTCAAAGAGCCCAAGGTACCCTACCGGGAAACCATCCGCGGCAAGATCAAGTTGCAGAGCCGCTACAAGAAGCAGTCCGGCGGCCGCGGCCAGTTCGCCGATGTTTGGCTGGAAATGGAGCCCCTGGGGCGTGGCGAGGGCTTCCGCTTTGTCGATCAGATCGTCGGCGGGGTGGTGCCGCGCCAGTATATTCCGGCGGTGGAAAAGGGCATCGCCGAGGCGGCCCGCACGGGAATTCTGGCGGGTTTCCCGACCGTCGATTTCCAGGTGACCCTGTTCGACGGTTCCTATCACTCCGTCGACAGTTCGGAAATGGCCTTCAAGATTGCCGGCTCCATGGGCTTCAAGAAATGCATGGAAGCCGCCAGTCCGGTGCTGTTGGAGCCCATCATGAAGATGGAAATCACCGTGCCGGACGAATGCGTCGGTGATATTATCGGCGATATGAACTCACGGCGCGGCAAGGTCCTGGGCATGGACCCCAAGGCCGGCAGCCAGGTGGTCAATGTGCTGGTACCCCTGGCCGAAGTGCTCAAGTATTCCCCCGAACTGCGTTCCATGACCTCGGATCGCGGCATGTTCAACATGGAGTTTTCCCATTATGAGGAAGTGCCGTCGCACATGACCGAAAAGGTGCTGGCCGAGGTCAAGAAGGAATCCTGACCCTCCGGCACGGTCCTGACCGCACGCGGATACCGTTATCGGGGAGGAATGAAGTGGTCCGGGAAAGCCGCCGGCTTGGCAACAGGCCGGCGGCTTTCCCGCATTTCCAGGCGGACTCATGGTTTTGCTGGCCATGACTCCCCCGTTTGTTGTAGAAAGGTCCATGTCGGAAAAAACCGTGCGCATAAAGGTGTCGCCCCGGGTTGCAGAGCTGCTCTCCGGCCAGACTTCGTCCGCTGCCCTGCGGGAGGCCGTCAGCGGGCGCGGTGATGTGGCGGGCCGGGAGCAGTTGACGATCCTGTTTTATGTGGCTCACGGCCGCGACGGGGATTTGCGCCAGGCGGCCCTTGAAACTCTGCGGAACTGGCCGGTGGCGGAACTCGGCCGGCTGGCGGGCGATGCTTCCCTGCACCCCGCAATCCTCGATTTTATCGCTTCCCGGCGGGGTGCCGAACCCGCGTTGCGGGCTGTCCTGCTGTCCAATCCGGCCCTTTCCGATAGCGGGCGGCAGCAGTTGCTGGAGCGCGGCGAGGCCTCCGACGGCGCCGAACCGGACGACGCGACGGACGAACACGAAAGCAAATACCAGCAATCCCTGCACATGGGGGTGGCCGAGAAAATCAAGGCTGCCCTGACCGGCGACAAGGAATGGCGGGCGCTGCTGGTGAACGACACCAACAAACTGGTCTCCTCGGCGGTGCTGAAGAACCCCCGCATCACCGAAGGCGAGGTGCTGGCTTTGGCCCGCAACCGCAGTACCGGGGACGAACTGATTCGGTTGATCATGCTGAATCGGGAATGGATGAAGAGTTATGCCATCAAGCAGGCCCTGGTCTGCCATCCGCGTACTCCGGTTGGCCAGGCCCTGCGATTCATGAGCATTTTGAGCGAAAAAGACCTCAAGAGCCTGGCCAAAAGCCGCGAGGTGTCGCCGGTGCTGGTCAACCAGGCCCGGCGCATGCTGCTCGGCAAACAGCGGCAGGGATAAAGGGTACGAAAAATCCGCAACAACCATCATACGACCGGAGGTTCGCCAGGAACCGACGGCCTTAACAGGAGCGAAGTATGCAGCAGGGAAAAGTGGTGGCGGTCTGTGTCAGTCCCGAGAAGGGCGGCCGCAAAAAGGATGTGGGGCAGGGTGTGCTGGTAACGGGCTTCGGCCTGGAAGGGGACGGTCATGGCGGCGATTGGCATCGCCAGGTGAGTCTGCTGGCCATTGAGAGTATCGACAAGATGCGCGCCAAGGGCCTCGATGTCGGTCCCGGCGATTTCGCAGAAAACCTGACCACATCCGGAGTGGATCTGTACCATCTGCCCGTCGGTACCCGGTTGCAGTTTGCCGGCGGTCCCTTGCTGGAAATTTCCCAGATCGGGAAGGTCTGCCATGAACGCTGTGCCATTTATTACCAGGCCGGTGATTGCGTCATGCCTCGTGAGGGGGTGTTCGCCATCGTCCTCGAAGGCGGTCCGGTACACAGCGGCGATGACATCCAAGTTATTCTCGCGCCCCAGGGGCCGCGCCTATGAGTCAGCGGGGTTTCTCCATCGGTGTACTGACCCTTTCGGACAAGGGCGCCCGCGGCGAGCGGGAAGATGTGAGCGGACAGGTGCTGCGAGAGATGGTCGCCGGTCTCGGCGAGGTCACCCATTACCAGGTTGTGCCGGACGATGTGGAAACAATCGTTAAAATTCTGGTAGAATGGATCGACACGGAGCGGCTGGACCTGGTGCTGACCACCGGCGGCACCGGACTCAGCCCCCGCGATGTCACTCCAGAGGCGACGGCGAGGGTGCTGGACTGGGAAATTCCGGGCATGGCAGAGGCCATGCGCATGGCCAGCCTCCAGCATACCCCCCACGCCATGCTGTCCCGGGCCAAAGCCGGGGTTCGGGGCCGGGCCATGATCATCAACCTTCCCGGCAGTCCGAAAGGGGTGCGGGAAAACCTGGCGGTGGTGCTGCCCGCGCTGGAACACGGCCTGCGCAAGTTGCAGGGCGATCCGGCCGACTGCGCCGGCTGAGGAATCGAGCATGCAGGGATGGTTTCCGGAACCCTGGCCGTACGATCTGGTCATCATCGGTCGCCTGCTGCTGGCGGCTTTGCTGGGCGCGGCCATCGGGGTCGAGCGCGAGGTGCATGGGCGGCCGGCCGGATTTCGCACCCATTTGCTGGTGAGCGTCGGCGCCTGCCTGATGATGGTGGTGTCGGAACATTTTTTCGTCAAATACCATGCCCTCGACAGCCTCAGTGCGGTGCGTCTGGACCCGGCGCGGGTGGCGGCGCAGATTGTCACCGGCATCGGTTTTCTGGGCGCCGGCGCCATCATCAAGGACGGCGCCCTAGTCCGGGGCATGACCACGGCGGCCTGTCTCTGGGTCGCCGCCGGTATCGGCATGGCGGTTGGTGTGGGGCTGTACATTCCGAGTTTGGCCGTTACCGCCCTGGCGCTGGGCAGCCTGCTGTTTCTCAAAAAAATGGAACGGCGTCTGGCGCGGGAGCATTACGACAACCTGACCCTGCTCTGCGAGGATCTGCCGGGTCAGCGCCAGCGGGTGGATGAGTTTTTGCAGCACAACGGCCTGCGGGTGACCGAGATGGCCGTGGACAAGGATCTGGTCAACGGCCACCTGCGCTTCGATTTGGTGGTCGCCTGTTTCGGCCAGTGTGACAGTGTGGCCCTGGTCGAGGCGGCAAGCCGCCTGCCGGGCATGCGCAAAGTCCGATTGCATTGACGCGGACCGGACCGTCAGAACGCCGGTCGGCCAGGTGGGCCAGGCAGCGCGCCGAGACCCGTTACTGAATGATTACCGGATGGCATCCAATACGTGTGGAGGTTGGTTATGGAACTGGCTGCGGCCGATCAGATCAAGGTTTTGCTGGCCGATGATTCCGAGTCTCTGCTGGAGATGGAAAAATCCTTTTTCCGGCGGCAGGATTTCAGGGTGCTCCTGGCCGACAATGGCCGGCGCGCCTACGAAATTGTTCTGTCCGAGGAGCCGGATATCGTGTTTCTCGACCTGAACATGCCGGAGATGGCCGGCGACGAGGTCTGCCTGCGCATCAAATCCCATGCCGTGCTCTGCAATGTGCCGGTGCTGTTGCTGATCCAGTCCAACAGCCCGGAGGACCTGCTGCGTTGCCGGCATGCCGGCTGCGACGGCGTGTTGCTGAAACCGCCCCGCCAGCACCTGTTTCTGCAGGCCGTCGAAAAGCACCTGCAGGTGCCGCGGCGCGCGGCCCCGCGGGTTGAAATGCGGCTCCAGGTTCGTTTTCGGCTTGCCGACGGCGAGCATTACCTGACCGATTACACGGTGAATGTCAGTACCGGCGGGTTTTTTCTCGAATCACAGCAGCCGTTGCCGCCCGGCACGCCCCTGTCCCTGGAATTTTCCCTGCCCGGCCACACGGAACCCATCCGCTGCAGCGCCCAGGTGGCCTGGGTGAACCAGCCGACGGACAAGAAAAACCGGCGTTTGCCGGCCGGCATGGGGGTCCAGTTTCAGGATCTATCCCTCAAGGACATGTCCCTCATCCGCTCCTTTGTGACCCGCGCCCTGGTGACCCCGGAATGGTAGGCGGTTGGTTGCCGCCCGCTCCGTATTGTTGCCGCCGCGCCGGCAGGGGTTGCGGGGAATTGTTCTGCTCAGGCAACCAGGGTTTGACCTGAATCCGCCTTTGTGGTATTGAACCCCATAAAATAACACTGTTTTTACAGAAATTTGATGGCCTCAAACTTCGTTCTAGGAGTCCGCTAACCGAGAAGGATGGAAAATATGGCTAAAACCCTGAATTGTACCATGGGCGAACTCCTTGAAGACATTGCCCGCCGCTTTCCCGGGCACGATGCCCTGGTCTATCCGGAGCGCGGCCTGCGCTACAATTACCGGCAGTTCAACGAGCTGTGCGATGGCATTGCCCGAGGATTGCTGGCCCTGGGCATCGGCAAAGGCGATCATGTCGCCATCTGGGCCACCAACGTTCCCCAGTGGGTGGTGTTGCAGTTCGCTACCGCCAAAATCGGGGCCATTCTGGTCACCATCAACACCAACTACAAGGCCGCCGAACTCGAATACATCCTCAAGCAATCCGATGCCATGGCTCTGTTCCTGGTGCAGGGTTTCAAGGACACGGATTACGTGGCCACTCTTGGCGCCGTGGTGCCGGAATTGGCGACCTCCGGCAAGGACGGCTTGCAGAGCGACAAACTGCCCTGCCTGCGGCAGGTGGTGTTTTTGGGGGATGAGGCGCCGGCGGGCATGCATGCCTGGTCGGAACTGGAGAGCCTTGGGGAGCAGGTGCCGACGGCCCGTCTGGATGAGATCAAGGCCGGACTGGATGCCCATGAAGTCATCAACATGCAGTACACTTCGGGCACTACCGGCTTCCCCAAAGGGGTCATGCTGACCCATTTCAATATCATCAACAACGGCTTCAATATCGGTGAATGCATGAAATTCACCGAGCAGGACCGGCTCTGCATCCCGGTGCCGTTCTTCCACTGCTTCGGCTGCGTGCTGGCGGTCATGGCCTGCGTCACCCACGGCAGCGCCATGGTGCCGGTGGAAACCTTCCACCCCGAAACGGTGCTGCGCACCGTGGAAGCCGAGCGCTGTACGGCGCTGCACGGCGTTCCGACCATGTTCATCGCCGAACTGGATCACCCCAACTTTGCCCGGTATGATCTGAGTTCCCTGCGCACTGGCATCATGGCCGGCTCGCCCTGTCCCATCGAGGTCATGAAGCGCGTCATCCGGGAAATGTACATGAGCGAGATCACCATCGCCTACGGCCAGACGGAATCCTCGCCGGTCATCACCCAGACCCGCACCGAGGATCCGGTGGAATTGCGGGTGGCCACCGTCGGACGGGCCCTGCCGGATGTCGAAGTGAAGATCGTCGACATCGATACCGGCGCCACCCTGCCGGCCGGCCGCCAGGGGGAACTCTGCACCCGCGGCTACCATGTCATGAAGGGCTATTACAAAATGCCCGAGGAAACCGCCCGGGTCATCGACGCCGACGGCTGGCTGCACACCGGGGATTTGGCGGTCATGGATGAAAACGGCTACTGCAAAATCACCGGCCGCATCAAGAACATGATCATTCGCGGCGGCGAGAACATTTATCCCCGGGAAATCGAGGAGTTTCTCTATACCCATCCCAAGATTGCCGATGTTCAAGTCTATGGCGTGCCGGATCGCAAATACGGCGAACAGGTCATGGCGGCGGTCAAGCTCAAGGAGGGGGTGAATGCCTCGGAGGACGAGATCCGCGAGTTTTGCCGCGGCCAGATTGCCAACTACAAGATTCCCTACTACGTCAAGTTCGTGGATGAATTCCCCATGACGGCCAGCGGAAAAATCCAGGTCTTCAAACTGCGCGAGATGGCCATCAAGGAATTGAACCTGCAGGATGCCGCTTCGGTGGAAACCGCCTGAAGGTGACCGCCGATCTGACCGGTAGTCCCCCGCCGGTACCGGCGGGGGAAGTGCGCGAGCGCTGCCGGCGACTGCAGCAGCAGATGCAGCGGGCCGGTCTGGATGCGGTAATCGTGCTGCAGAATGCCGATTTGTATTATTTTTCCGGTACCCTGCAGAGCGGTTTGTTGTACCTCCCCGCCGTTGGTGAACCGCTCTATTTGGTGCGCCGGGAGTTGGAACGGGCCCGCTGCGAGAGTGCCCTGACGGCGGTGCTGCCTTTCCGTGCGCCGCGGGATCTGCCCGTCCGGCTGGCCGAAGCCGGTCTGCCCCAGCCTGCAACCCTGGGTCTGGAACTGGACGTGCTGCCGGTCCGCCTGTATCAGAGCCTGATGCAAGCCCTGCCCGGGGTGTGCAGCGTCGATGCCACGCCCCTCATTCGCGCCCTTCGCGCCGTGAAATCCCCTTACGAAATCGAGCTGATGCGGGTGGCCGGGAAACAGACGGAGCGGGTCTGGCGCCATGCCCTGCAGGTGGCTCGGGAAGGCATGAGCAGTCTCGAACTGACCATCGAACTGGATGCCGAAGCGCGCCGCGCCGGTCACCCGGGGCGCTCCCGCATGCGCGCTTTCAACAGCGAAAGCGGTATGGGCCTGGTGCTGGCGGGTGCCGAGGCGGCGGTGCCCGCCTACCGCAATACGCCTCTGGGTGGTCCCGGTCTGCATCCGTCCGTGGGCTTCGGCAGCGGCGGGGCCTCCATCCGTCGAGGGGAGCCGGTGGTGGTCGATTGTCTGGGTATGTGGGGCGGCTATCTGGCGGATCAAACCCGGGTGCTGGCCTTTGGCGGACTGGATGACCGGCTGCGCCGTGCCTACGACCAGATGCTCGCCATCGAGACGCACCTGCGGGAACGGGCGCGTCCGGGCATCAGTTGGGGGGCGCTGTACGAATCCTGTTGCGACCTGGCGGGGCAGGCCGGCTATGCCGACCATTTCATGGGCCTGCCCGGCTGGCAGGTTGCCTTCATCGGGCATGGCATCGGCCTGGAGATCGACGAGTATCCCTTTATTGCCCGCGGTTTCGGGGATCAGGTGCTGGAAGAGAACATGACCTTCGCCTTCGAGCCCAAGGCGGTTTTTGCCGGTCTGGGCGCCGTCGGCATCGAAAATACCTACCTGGTCACGGCCCAGGGGCTCCAACCTCTGACCTGTTCCGATCCGGCCCTGGCCATTCTGTAGGGGCAGTTTCTGAGCCCCGTCCCCGCCCTCCAGACCCGCCCCTACTCCTCGATACCCAGGCGTTTGATCTTTTCCACCAGAGTGGTGCGCTTGATGCTGAGCAAATCCGCCGCCCGGGCCTTGACGCCCGCGGAAAGCTCCAGGGCCGAGCGGATCAGTTGGCGTTCCAGGTCGGCGACCACCTGCGGCAGGTCGACGCCGGCATCCGTCAGGGCCGGGCAGGTGAGGGCCGGTTCCTCCTCCTCTTCGGCCGCCGAACCGGTAATGTTCGCCGGCAGATCCTTCTTTTCGATGACAATGCCATCGGTCAGGGTCACGGTCCGTTCGATGACGTTCTCCAGTTCGCGCACGTTGCCGGGCCAGTGATAGCTTTCCAAAAAACGCATGGCCGTGGGTGAGATGGACATGATGGGCCGGTTCATCTCCTCGCAGATTTTTTGCAGGAAGTGGCGCGCCAGCAAGGCGATGTCCTCCCGGCGTTCGCGCAGGGCCGGCAGATGCACGGGGATGACGTTGAGGCGGTAATAGAGGTCGTTGCGGAACCGGCCTTGCTCGATCTCCTCTTCCAGATTGGCATTGGTGGCGGAAATGACCCGCACGTTGAGCTTGATCTTCTTGGTCGAGCCGACCCGCTCCAGTTCCTGCTCCTGCAGCACCCGCAACAGTTTGGTCTGCAGATGCAGGGGCATGGTGGCGATTTCATCCAGAAAGATGGTGCCCTGGTTGGCCTGTTCGAACTTGCCGATCTTGTCCGCCACGGCGCCGGTGAAGGAGCCGCGGACGTGGCCGAACAGTTCGCTTTCCAGCAGTTCGGCGGGAATGGCGCCACAATTGATGGCGACAAACGGCTTTTCGCGCCGGTGACCGTTGAAATGGATGGCCTTGGCCACCAATTCCTTGCCGGTGCCCGATTCTCCCAGAATCAGGATGGTGGAATCCGTATTGAGGATTTTTTCCATGCGTGAGAACACCTGCTGCATGGGCAGGCTGGTGCCGATCATGTTGTCGAACCGGTACTTGCCCCGCAATTGCTGCCGCAGATAGAGGTTTTCCGCCACCAGTCGGCTTTTCTCCAAGGCCTTGGCAATCAACACCTGCAGCTTTTCAAAATGCAGAGGTTTGGTAATGTAATCAAAGGCGCCTTCCTTCATGGCCTCCACGGCGCTTTCGGCCGAGCCCTTGCCCGTGATGAGGATGACGTTGGTGTAAGGGGAATCCTCCTTGACCTTTTTCAGGATATCGATGCCGCTGACGCCGGGCAGGCAGAGGTCGGTAAGGATCACTTCAAAGGCGTTCTTTTTGAGCAATTCCAGGGCATTTTCACCGCTTTCCGCGGTCTTGACCTGGTAGCCTGCGTTGCCCAGCAGCAGGGCAATGGCTTCACGATTGGCCGGCTCGTCTTCGATGACCAGAATCTGGGATATATTCTTCATGGTTGTGACCTCGAAAAAAATGTTTTGTCATCCTATTGACGCCAGAGGGAAAACGTATCATGATGGAGCCGCTGATACAAGTCTGTTGCGTTAAAAAAATGGCGGTTTTTTGATTTTCGATTCATTTTCTTGACGCAAGCTGCTTTGGAATCGGTGATAATATGAAAAAACCTGGTCGTTCCGGTGTTTTTGCGCTGCTGCTGTGGTTGTCATGGCTTTCGGCAGCGGTCGCCGGCGAAGGTTCCCGCGTTTGGAGTTCGGTACGCATCGCCGATCCCATCACGCCGGTGTTGGCCGATTTCGTGGCCGCCGAACTGGTTCAGGCCAACCAGGCCGGACATGGGGCGTTTCTGGTCGAGCTCGATACCCCCGGCGGCCTGGATGGGGCCATGCGGACCATTATCCAGGCGTTTCTGACCTCGGATATTCCGGTGGTCGTCTATGTTTATCCCTCGGGCGGCCGGGCGGCGTCGGCCGGAGCTCTGATCACCCTGGCGGCGGATTTTGCCGCCATGGCGCCCGGCACCCACATCGGCGCGGCCCATCCCCTGCCCATCGGCAGCCAGGGAGAGCAGGCTCCGAAGGAACTGCTCAGCAAGATTGTCGAGGATGCCGCCGCCTATGCCCGCAGCATTGCCCAGCGCCGGGGCCGCAACGCCGAGCAGGCGGAGCGCATGGTGCGGGACAGTCTGTCCCTGGCGGCCGAGGAGGCCGTGGCGCTGCAGGTCGTGGATCTGGTGGCCGAGGATCGGGCGGCCCTGCTGCGGGCCTTGGATGGGCGCAGTTACCGGCGCGGCGATGCCAGTCGGATCCTGGCCACCGCCGATATAGAGATACGGCCGGTGGCGATGAACTGGCGGCAGCGGGTGCTGAAAACCATCAGTCATCCGAATGTCGCCTACCTGCTGCTGATGCTGGGCATGCTCGGGATTTTCTTCGAGATTGCCCAACCGGGGACGATTTTCCCCGGCGCCATCGGGGCCATGGCCCTGCTGCTGGCCCTGTTCGCGTTTCAGTCGCTGCCCGTCAATACCGCCGGGTTGCTGCTGATTTTGCTGGCCTTGGTGCTGTTTGTGCTGGAAATTTCCGTGGAGTCCTACGGCCTGCTGTCCATCGGCGGGGTGATCTCCATGGCCCTGGGGTCGATGATGCTGACGGCCGGTCTGGAACCTTTCTGGCGCATTTCTCCGCTGCTGATTGCGGCCACTGTCGCGGTGGTCAGCGGTCTGCTGCTGCTGGTGCTGTACGCCGTGGTGCGGGCGCAGCGCGGCACCTTCCAGTCCGGCGCCGAAGGCATGACCGGCGAACGGGGGCAGGCGGTGACGGATATCGGCGCGGACGGCCGGGTATTCGTGCACGGTGAATACTGGCAGGCTTACTCCCGCGAGCCCATCGCCGCCGGTGAGAATATTGAAGTGGTGCAAATGGGCGAGAATCTGCGACTGGAAGTGCGGCGTGCCGCCGCACCTGATCCGGAGCCCTGATCGGAAACTCTTCCCCTAACGGTCGCCGCAGGGCGGCCAGGAGGTGTGGACATGATGGCTTTTCCGTTGTTTCTGCTGGTGTTGGCCGTTCTGGTGCTGGTTACCGCCGTGAAGGTGGTGTACGAATACGAGCGCGGCGTGGTGTTTCGTCTCGGTCGTTACAGCTGTGTCAAGGGACCGGGCCTGCGCATCATCATTCCCCTGGTGGATCGCCTGGTGAAACTCAGCCTACGTACCGTGGCCATGGACGTGCCGCCGCAGGATGTCATCACCCGCGACAACGTGTCCATCAAGGTCAACGCCGTCATCTATTTCCGCGTGGTGAAACCGGAAAAGGCCATCATCGAGGTGGAGAACTACCTGTATGCCACCAGCCAGTTGGCTCAGACCTCCCTGCGCAGCGTCCTCGGTCAGTCCGAACTGGACGACCTGCTGGCCCACCGGGATCGCATCAACCAGCACCTGCAGGAGATTCTCGATCGCCAGACCGACCCCTGGGGCGTCAAGGTCTCCAACGTGGAGATCAAGCATGTCGATCTGCCGGCGGAAATGCAGCGTGCCATGGCCCGCCAGGCCGAGGCCGAGCGGGAGCGGCGCTCCAAGGTGATTCATGCGGAAGGGGAATTCCAGGCGTCGCAGCAGCTGACCAACGCCGCGGAGATCATGTCGAGCCAGACCGGTTCCCTGCAGTTGCGCTTTTTGCAGACCCTGACGGAAATTGCCGCGGAAAAGAATTCGACCATCATCTTTCCGATGCCCATCGATCTGCTGAAGCCCTTCCTGGATTCCAAACGCCAGGATTAAGGCCGCTCCTGGGAGGCTGTCGGACTATCCGGGTTGAAGCGAAAATTTGGATGTTTGAGCACAGATTTTAGCTCGTTTGAAGGTTCATAGCCGTAGCTATGGGCCGAAAAGGAGCTGAAATATGGGCCAAAGAGCCGAATTTGCAGCCAGCGCATGGATAGTCCGACAGCCTCCTCGGCACGGAAAAAAGCACGCAGCCGGACCAATGCCTGGAGGCCGGCATTGACCGGCCAGGACTGTATCTGTTAAACTCACGATCTAAACTTCGTACATTATCGGTATCAGGGAGGACAATGGCATGGAAATAAGGAAATTCAATAAAATCATGGTGGCCAACCGCGGCGAGATCGCGATCCGGATCTTCCGGGCCTGCATCGAGCTGGGCATCAAGACCGTGGCCATCTATTCCGAGGAGGATCGCATCTCCCTGCACCGCTACAAGGCGGACGAGGCCTACCTCATCGGCAAGGGCAAGGGTCCCATCGAGGCTTACCTGGGTATCGATGAAATCATCGATCTGGCGAAGAAAAAAGAGGTCGATGCCATCCATCCCGGATACGGTTTCCTCTCGGAAAATCCCGATTTCGCCGAAGCCTGCGAACGGGCCGGCATCGTTTTCATCGGCCCGACGGGCGATATCCAGCGGCAGTTGGGGGACAAGGTCGCGGCCCGCAAGGTAGCCATCGCCGCCGGGGTCCCGGTGGTGCCGGGAACTCAAGACCCGGTGACCAGCGAGGAAGAGGCGCTGCTGTTCGCCGCCAAGAGCGGCTATCCCATCATCATTAAGGCCGCCGCCGGCGGCGGCGGGCGCGGCATGCGCATCGCCAACAATCGCCAGGAATTGGTGGAGGGGTTGCGTTCGGCTTCCTCGGAGGCCCGGGCCGCCTTCGGCAACCCTTCGGTATTCCTTGAAAAATACATCATCAAGCCGAAGCACGTCGAAGTACAGATCCTCGGCGACCGCTACGGTAACCTGGTGCACTTCTATGACCGCGACTGCTCCATCCAGCGCCGCCACCAGAAGGTCATCGAAGTGGCGCCGTCGCCCAATCTCAGCGCCGCCCAGCGCAAGGAACTGTGCGATCACGCCCTGCGCATCGCCAAACACGTCAACTATCTGAATGCCGGCACCGTGGAATTTCTCATGGATGCCGAGAGCAATTTCTATTTCATCGAAGTCAATACCCGCATCCAGGTGGAGCATACGGTCACCGAAATGGTCACCGGCCGCAACCTGGTCCAGAGCCAGATTCGGGTGGCCGAGGGCTATCGCCTGTCCGATCCTGAAATCGGCATCAAGCGGCAGAAGGACATCCAACTGTACGGCTTTGCCATCCAGTGCCGGGTCACCACCGAGGATCCGGAAAACAATTTCGCCCCGGACTTCGGCACCATCACCGCCTATCGCAGTTCCGGCGGCTACGGCGTGCGTCTGGATGCCGGCAGCGCCTATCCCGGCGCCCGCATTTCGCCCTACTACGATTCGCTGCTGGTGAAGATGAGCACCTGGGGCCTGACCCTGCGGGACGCGGCGCAGATCATGCACCGCAGCCTCGAGGAGTTCCGCCTGCGCGGGGTGAAGAGCAACATCGGCTTTTTGGAGAACGTCATCCGGCACCCGACCTTCCTGTCCGGCAACTGCGATACCTCCTTCATCGACGAGCATCCGGAACTGTTCCAGATCCGGGTGGTCCTGGATCAGTCCCACAAGCTGCTGTCCTACATCGGCCACGTTACCGTCAACGGCTACCCCGGCATCAAGGAGCCCCTCAAGTACAAGGATCTGCGGACGCCGAAGGTACCCAGCATCCCCTACGACCTGCCGCGGCCGCGGGGCAGCCGCGATGTCTTTCTGGAAAAGGGCGCCGACGGCCTGGTCGAGTGGATTCTGCAGCAGAAGCAGCTGCTCATCACCGATACCACCATGCGCGACGCCCACCAGTCCCTGGTGGCGACCCGCTTCCGCACCCATGATCTGCTGAAGATCGCGCCGGCCACCAGCCATCTGGGCAGCGGCCTGTTCTCCCTGGAGATGTGGGGCGGGGCGACCTTCGACGTCTCCATGCGCTTCCTCAAGGAGGATCCCTGGGAGCGTCTTGAGCGCCTGCGCTGGAAGATCCCCAACATCCTGTTCCAGATGCTGCTGCGCGCATCCAACGCCGTCGGCTACTGCAACTACCCGGACAACGTGGTGCGCGAGTTCGTCGCCAAGGCGGCGGAGGGCGGCATCGACATCTTCCGCGTGTTCGATTCCCTCAACTGGACCAAGGGCATGCAGGTCGCCATGGAAGCGGTGCGCAAATCCGGCGCCATCTGCGAAGCGGCCATGTGCTACACGGGTGATATTCTCGATCCCAAGCGCGATAAATATCCCTTGTCCTACTATGTCAATTTGGGCAAGGAACTGGAAAAGATGGGCGCCCATATCCTGGCCATCAAGGACATGGCCGGCCTCATCAAGCCCTTTGCGGCGGAAAAACTGGTGCGGGCGCTGAAGAACGAAATCGGCATCCCCATCCACCTGCACACCCACGACACCTCCAGCAACGGCGGCGCCACCTACCTGATGGCGGCCCAGGCCGGGGTGGACATCGTCGATACGGCCCTGTCCTCCGTATCCGGCCTGACCGCCCAGCCCAACCTCAACGCCCTGCTGGCCGCCCTCAAGGGGCAGGAGTGCGATCCGCAACTGGACGAGCGCAACCTGCAGCAGTTGGCCAACTACTGGGAGACGGTGCGCACCTACTATTCCCCCTTCGAATCGGAACTGCGCAGCGGCACCGCCGACGTCTACGAGCATGAAATCCCCGGCGGCCAGTATTCCAACTACAAGCCGCAGATCGAAGGCCTGGGTCTGGGCGATCGCTGGGAGGAATGCAAGACCATGTACCGCAAGGTCAACGACATGTTCGGGGATGTCATCAAGGTGACGCCGTCCTCGAAAATCGTCGGCGACATGGCCATGTTCATGGTGCAGAACAACCTGCAGCCGGAGGACGTCTACGAGCGCGGCCAGGAACTGACCTTCCCCCAGGGCGTGGTGGACTTCTTCAAGGGCATGATCGGCCAGCCGGTGGGCGGCTTCCCGGAAAAACTGCAGAAGATCATCCTCAAGGGCGAACAGCCCATCACCTGCCGCCCGGGCGAATTCCTCGAGCCGGTGGATTTTGCCGCCAAGCAGCAGGAACTGGAGCGCAAGCTCGGCCATCCCGTCAGCGAGCGCGATGTGGTCACGGCAGTGCTCTATCCCGGGGTGTTCGAGGAATTCGACAAGCACCGCGAGGAATACCAGGATACCTCCGTGCTGCCGACGCCGGTATTCTTCTACGGCATGGATCTGGGCGACGAGGTCAGCATCGACATCAAGCCGGGCAAATCCCTCATCGTCCAGCTCAACGCCATCGGCCGCATCATGGAAAACGGCTGCCGCGATATCTTCTTCGAACTCAACGGCGAACCGCGCACCGTTTCCGTGCCTGATCTGTCCGTTGGCACCGAGACCCTGCAGCACCGCAAGGCCGATCCCGACAACCTGCACCACGTCGGCGCGCCCATGGCCGGCAAGGTGTTCCGGATCATGGTCAATATCGGCGACAAGGTCAAAACCGGCGATATCCTGCTGTCCACGGAAGCCATGAAGATGGAAACCAACGTCAAGGCCCCGCGCGACGGCGTGGTCTCGGAAATCTTCGTCAAGGAAGGCGCCCGCGCCGAGCAGGGAGAACTGCTGGTGGTTCTGGAATAGGCGCATTGTACAAAGGGTGAAAACAAAACCGGATCCCCAACCAGGGATCCGGTTTTGTTTTGTGCGTTAAGGACGGCGCGTAGCGCCGTGTCTGGTGCACTACAACAAGCAAAAGTTTACAACCTACTGAAATCATGCCAGAATATCATCAAACTCAGGTTGCTGACCGGAGGTTGGGCATGGTGAAAATCGACAGAGAGCAAATCCTGGGGTTTCTCAGGGATCATAAGGACGAGATGCATGCGCGCTTCGGGGTGAAACGGCTGGGATTGGTCGGTAGTTATGCTCGAGGCGATGCCAACGCTGAAAGCGACATTGATATCATCGTCCGATTGCAAAGCGACAACACGTTTCGCAGTTTTTGGGCTTGAAGTCGCAATTTCGATCTCAAGTCAGTGGGGCGGCAGACGCATGGGGAGGGGGCGATGAGCGAGATTGTCATTTATCAGGTGGAGGAGGGACAAACGACTCTCGAAGTGCAGCTTGAAAAAGATACGGTCTGGTTGAATCAGGCGCAGATGGCCGAACTTTTCGGCCGTGAGCGCTCGGTCATCACCAAACATCTCGGCAATGTATTTCGCGAGGGAGAGTTGAATAAAAAAAGCAATGTGCAAAATATGCACATTGCAAATTCCGACAGACCGGTCGCTTTTTATAATCTCGACGTTATTATCTCTGTCGGCTACCGGGTCAAATCGCAGCGCGGTACCCAGTTTCGCCAGTGGGCAACACGCATCCTGCGCGAACATCTCGTCAAGGGCTATACCCTCAACGAACAGCGTCTGCGGGAAGAGGGCGCCAAATTTAGGGAAATGCAGAAGACCATCGACCTGCTGTCCCGCACCCTGGCCAATCACGAGTTGGTGACCGCCACCGGACGAGATGTCCTCCAGGTCATCACCGATTACGCCTACGCCTTGGCCACCCTCGACCGTTACGACCACGGCACCCTGGCCATCGAAAAGACTAGCGGGCCCGCAAGTTTCATGCTCGAATACGAAGAGGCCATCTCGATCGTTCACGCCATGAAGGGTGATTTCGACGGGCTCTTCGGCCAGGAGAAGGACCAGGGATTCAAAAGTGCCCTCGGTGCCGTCTATCAGACTTTCGACGGGAAGGATGTATATCCAACCGTTGAGGAAAAGAGCGCCAATCTGCTCTACTTCATCGTCAAGAACCATGCGTTTACCGACGGCAACAAAAGGATCGCCGCGGCCATCTTCATTTATTTTCTTGCCGGCAACGGTGTTCTTTACCGCCCCGACGGCAGCAAACGCCTGGCAGACAACGCGCTGGTCGCGCTCACCCTGCTGATTGCCGAAGGCCGACCTGAGGAGAAGGACACTATCGTCAAGGTCATCGTCAACCTGATCAATCGAAGCAACGATTGATGACCTTTTGAGGCAGATGGCGGGGGGCAGCAGGGGGAAGAGCCGGCAGGTCACGGCGCATTTCTGATCCGCAATCTTTCAGTTCAAGTTTGGAAGAGGTTTTTCCGAACAGACTCTCTGGGACATTCGTCACTTTTACCTGACGTTCCCAATTCTCTCCGCACTGCGGAGAGAATTGGGTTGGACCAGGGCCTGATTTCCGACAGGAGATTTCTGACCCGGGACCGCCGTTATCACATTAGAACCCTTGACCCACTGCCCCCGCCGGCGGTACTTTTAACCGGATTAATTTTGTTTTTAGGATCTGATTTTTGGGAGGGTAGGGTGTTGATCGAAAATCGGTCGAAAAGTGTTTAAAAACCGCTCTGCGCCGGAAAGGCGCGGGCGGTTTTTTTGGTTTTTCGGGCTGATGATTCAGGAAAAGGTAGCAGGCAAATTCTGCTGCTCCTGCTGTTAGATGCGTACTCGTACTCAGCCGCGAAGGGACGGTAATCGTACTCGTACTCCTACTCGACAGGAAACAAAATGTTCGACCATGAAAAACTCGATGCATACCGGGTCAGCATAACGTTTGTTACATGGGCCTATAGTTTGTGCAAGGGGCTCAAGGGTATCGACCGTCATGCCAGGGATCAACTCCTGCGCTCCTCTCAATCGATTCCACTGAATATCGCCGAGGGCAATGGAAAGCCGCCTTCAGCGGATCGTAAGCGGTTTTTCAGGATTGCTCTCGGTTCCGCACTCGAATGTGCCGCCACAATAGATGTTTTGATGGCATGCGAAGCCATTGACGCCGAAACCGGCAATAATGGTAAACGTCTTCTTGTCCGGATCGTTTCAATGCTGGTCAGGATGTCGTCGGTAGATATGCGGGTTTGTGAGGGCGTCGAGTACGAGTACGAGAACGAGTACGGAAATTAAAGAAGGATATTTGATTTGATGCAAGAAGGATCCTGAATCGTACTCGTACTCAGCCCCGAAGGGGCGGTACTCGTACTCGGGGTTAAATAATGTTCGAAAATTAAAAACTTGATGCATACCGCAGGGGATCAAGAACGAGTACGAGTACGGGAAGAAAAAAAGGATATTTGATTTGATGCAGGCGGGATCCTGAATCGTACTCGTACTCAGCCCCGAAGGGGCGGTACTCGTAATCGTACTCGGGGTTAAAAAATGTTCGAAAATGAACTTGATGCATACAGCAGGGGATCGAGGACGAATACAAGTACGGGCATGGGAATAAATCCGAGTACGAGTACGAGTACGAGTACGATTACGAGTACGGAAATTAAAGAAGGATATTTGATTTGATGCAGGCAGGAGCCTAAATCGTACTCGTACTCAGCCCCGAAGGGGCGGTACTCGTACTCGGGGTTAAAAAATGTTCGAAAATGAACTTGATGCATACAGCAGGGGATCGAGAACGAGAACGAGTACGGGAACGGGAATGAATCCGAGTACGAGTACGAGAACGAGAACGAGAAAAAAGAATATTTGATTCGATGCAGGCAGGATTCTAAATCGTACTCGTACTCAGCCCCGAAGGGGCGGTACTCGTACGCGTACTCGGGGTTAAAAAATGTTCGACCATGAAAAGCTTGATGCATACAGCAGGGGATCGAGAACGAATACAAGTACGGGACCGGGAATAAATCCGAGTACGAGAACAAGTACGAGAACGAGAACGAGAATGAGAAACTAAAGAAGGATATTTGATTTATGACCCCCAGTTTCACCCAGACCGCGGCATTTCTCTGGTCGGTTGCCGACCTGCTGCGCGGGGATTTCAAACAGAGCCAGTACGGCCGTATTATTCTCCCCTTTACCCTGTTGCGTCGCCTCGAATGCGTGCTCGAGAAGGACAAGCCGGCGGTGCTGAAAAAGTTCGCCGAAGTCAGCCGGATGAATCTGCCGGAAGAAGCGTACGAAAAGATGCTGCTGCGCTCCACGGAGGCGAAATTTTTCAATACCTCGCCGATGGATCTATCCAAACTTGGGGAATCCGGCATCTTTCGGAAATGAAGCGGTTCACCGACCGGATGAAAAATTTCATAAAAATTGCTATTTTTCGCTTGCATGGCATCGTGGTCCTGGGTGATAGTGTTGGCAACAACACCCGCTACGCCTCTGTGGACTTCGGTTTTCATGCGCACCCCGGCGGGTTACTTTTTCGGGGGGCTTGGTGATGAAATTCGCTAAGCCCCCTATTTCTGTTGAAGCGCAGGTTGAGCTGCTTTTGTCTCGCGGCATGTCCATCCCCGACCATGCCCGCGCCTGCCGTTATCTCGCCCACATCAATTACTATCGCTTACGCGCCTATTGGCTGCCCCTCGAACAAGGCGGCGGAAACGGTGAACATCGGTTTCGCCCCGGCACCTGCTTTGATGATGCTTTGGCGCTCTATCTTTTCGACCGCAAATTCAGACTGCTGGTCATCGAGGCCATCGAGCGGATCGAGGTCTCCTTTCGCACCCAATTTGCTCATGTTCTGGCCATGCGCTACGGCAGTCATCCTCACCTGGACGCCGTTCTTTTCTTTAACCAAGAGAAATATCAGAGTTGTCTCAAGGGGTTGCGCGAAGAGATTTCCCGCAGCAACGAAACCTTTATCGATCATTATCGCAGGCGCTACTCCGACCCGGAAATGCCGCCGATCTGGGCCGCCTGCGAGGTCATGACCTTTGGACAGCTTTCAAGATGGTTCGACAACCTGAAACATCGCCGTGACCGGCAGGCCATCGCCGCAATCTATGACCTCGACGAGAAAATCCTGGGTTCGTTAATGCACCATCTCACCCATGTCCGCAATCTTGCGGCCCATCACAGCCGCCTCTGGAACCGTCGCCTCACCTTCACCATGCGCCAGCCACAGCGCCCCCAAAATCTCCGTCACGATTTCAATTCGGTGGCTGATCGCAATATCCACAATACCTTGGTCATGCTTGGCTATCTGCTCAAGGTCAGCAGTCCCGGCACATCCTGGGTCAATCGACTGCGGCAATTGCTGAATGAATACCCGCAGGCCAATCCTGCCGTTATGGGGTTCCCTGGCAACTGGCAAACTCTGCCATTTTGGGAGGGTCAAGCATGAGCTTTCATTGCCATGAGAAGGTAGGATGTGGTGAGCGCCGCGAACCACATCTTACGGGTTGGGGGAGGTTCCGAACAGACTCCCTGGAACATCCGTCAAGATTTCCGACAAGAGATTTTCTGACCCGGGGCCGCCTTTATCACATTAGAACCCTTGACCCACTCCCCCTGCAGGCGTTACTTTTATGTGGATTAAATTCTGTTTTTGATGATTGATTTTTGGAGGGTAGGGTGTTGATCGAAAATGGATTGATAAGGGTATAAAAACCGCTCTGCGCTGATAAGGCGCGGGCGGTTTTTTTGTTTTTTTGGGAAACCAGGGGTAATTGTTGCCGCGTTGAACGCTGTCGCCAATCGAAATGCGGAATTTTAAAACTGAGGGCTGTTATAAGCATGCAACACGAGAAATTTCTGAATGATCTGGAAAAAAAGCTCTGGACTGCCGCCGACAAGCTGCGTTCCACCCTCGATGCGGCGCAGTACAAGCACGCCGTGCTCGGTCTGTTGTTCGTCAAATACGTCTCCGACGCCTTTGACATCCGGCGTAAGGAGCTGACTGCGCAGTTCCAGGACGAAACCCACGACTACTACCTGAACCCCGGTGACTACGACTCCGACAAGGAATATCAGGAAGAAATCGAGGCCGAACTGGAGATCCGCGATTACTACACCGAAAAGAACGTCTTCTGGGTACCGCAACTGGCGCGGTGGGAGACGCTGCAGAACAATTCCAAGCTGCCGCCGGGTACCAGGATCGAGATCAAAAACGGCAAGAGCCAAACCTACGAGATCCGCAGTGTCGGCCGGCTGATTGACGATGCCCTGGAGGCCATCGAGAAGGACAATCCCAAACTCAAAGGGGTGCTCAACAAACAGTATGGTCGTCTGCAGATCGACCAGGCCAAACTCGGCGAGCTGATCGACCTGATCGCCACCATTCCTTTCTGCCACGAAACCCTGCAGGCTAAGGACATTCTCGGCCATGTCTACGAATATTTCCTCGGCCAGTTCGCCCTTGCCGAAGGAAAGAAGGGCGGCCAGTTCTACACCCCCAAGTCCATCGTCACCCTCATAGTCGAGATGCTGCAGCCCTTCTCCGGGCGGGTTTATGACCCGGCCATGGGGTCGGGGGGCTTCTTCGTGCAGAGCGAGCGTTTCATCAAGGAGCACGGCGGCAAACTCGGCAACGTCTCCATCTACGGCCAGGAGTACAATCACACCACCTGGCAGCTGGCGGCGATGAACATGGTCATCCGCGGTCTCGAATTCAACTTCGGCAAGGAGCCGGCCAACACCTTCACCAACGACCAGCACCCCGACCTGCGCGCCGACACCATCATGGCCAATCCCCCCTTCAACATGAAGGAGTGGGACACCGGCGTGAAGGACGACGACCCGCGCTGGCAGTACGGCCGCCCGCCGACCGGCAACGCCAACTTCGCCTGGCTGCAGCACATGCTCTACCACCTCGCCCCCAACGGTTCCATGGGCCTGCTGCTGGCCAACGGCTCCATGAGTTCCAATACCAATACCGAGGGGGATATCCGCCGGGCGCTGGTGGAGAACGATCTGGTCGAGTGCATGGTCGCCCTGCCGGGGCAGCTGTTCACCAACACCCAGATCCCCGCCTGCATCTGGTTTCTCACCCGCAACAAGAAGGCGCGAGGGGAGAAGGCGGATCGTTCCGGCAAGGTGCTGTTCATCGATGCGAGAAACCTCGGCTACATGAAGGACCGCGTGCTGCGCGACTTCAAGCCGGAGGATATCGCCAAGATTGCCGATACCTTTCATGCGTGGCAGCGCAGTGCTCCCTCTCCCCTGGTGGGAGAGGGCAGGGGTGAGGGGGGCTATCTCGACATCCCCGGTTTCTGCTGTTCGGCGACGCTGGCGGAGATCCGGAAGCATGACTTCGTGTTGACGCCGGGGCGGTACGTGGGCGCGGCGGATGAGGTGGAAGATGGCGAGCCCTTTGCCGAAAAGATGACGCGGTTGACGGGGCAGTTGCAGGAGCAGTTTGCGCGGAGTGCGGAGTTAGAGAAGGAAATTAAGCGGAACTTGGCGGGATTTGGATATGAGTTTTAAAGCTGCAGGTATTGGTCAAGTTCCAGCGCACTGGGAAGTTGCAGAGCTAAGAGCCTTTCTTCGTAGGATTACGTACGGGTTTACCAACCCGATGCCAGACACCGACGAGGGGCCTTGGAAGCTCACAGCCAAAGATGTTGTAAATGGATATATCAACTACGATACTGCCCGACGCACAAGCCAAGAAGCCTTCGATAAATTGTTGACGGACAAAAGCCGCCCGAATGTCGGTGATGTGTTGCTGACAAAAGATGGTAGTATCGGTCGCGTCGCTGTGGTTGATCGTGAAGGCATCTGCATCAACCAATCCGTTGCTTTGCTTCAGCCGAACGAGAAAATAAACCCGTATTTTCTAAAATATCTGTTAATTGCACCGTACTATCAACGAGTAATGGATAATGATTCTGATGGGTCAACAATTAAACATATTTATATTACTCGCGTTGACAAAATGGAGATTGCTGTCCCTCCTGTCGAAGAACAAGAAAGAATTTTGCAGGTCATAAAAACCCTCGACGACAAAATCGAACTCAACCGCCAAATCAACCAAGCCCTCGAACAGATCGCCCAGACCATCTTCAAAAGCTGGTTTGTCGATTTCGAGCCGGTCAAAGCCAAGATCGAAGCCAAAGCCGCCGGCCAAGATCCCGAACGCGCCGCTATGTGCGCCATCAGTGGCAAACTTGAGCCCGAACTCGACCAACTCCCCCCCGAGCAATACCAACAACTCGCCGCCACCGCCGCCCTGTTTCCCGATGCGCTGGTGAAGTCGGAGTTGGGGTTGATTCCGGAGGGGTGGGAGGTGAGGCCCCTCGATCAAATTGCAGACTATCTAAACGGCTTGGCTCTTCAAAAGTTTCCACCAGAAAATGATACTGATTACCTGCCGGTTATTAAAATTGCTCAGCTTAAAAAAGGTGATACCGAAGGTGCAGACCGGGCCTCATCAAAGCTGAAACCGGAATATATTGTTAACGATGGCGACGTACTTTTCTCTTGGTCTGGAAGTTTGGCGGTAGATGTATGGTGTGGGGGGCTAGGAGCTTTGAACCAGCATCTATTTAAAGTTACCTCTCCTGATTATCCGAAGTGGTTCTACCTTTTCTGGACAAAGTTTCACCTAATAGATTTTCAAAGTATCGCAGCGGATAAGGCTGTCACAATGGGGCATATTCAACGCAAGCATTTGACAGCGGCACTTTGTGTCGTTCCACCAGCTCTCAAAGTAGAGAAATTCGATGCATTCGTAGCGCCATTGTTGGCGCAGCAGATTGAACTTAGGAAGGAATCGCGGGACTTAGCCACCCTCCGCGACACCTTGCTGCCCAAACTCCTATCTGGCGAACTGACCGTAGGAAATTGTGAACAGCAGGTTGAGGCGTGTGCATGACAGCCGAGGTTAAACCGTGGAAATCGATTGATGAGCAGGTGGAAATCTTGCGGTCAAGAGGGTTGCAGATTGAAGAGTATGACCGGGCCAAACGGTATTTGAAACGGCTGGGCTATTACAGACTAAGTGGATACTGGTATCCTTTTCGTCGGTTCCGGGAAGCCGATAATAGCCAAGCTGCCGAGCAGCGCCGTGATGATTTTATTGAAGGAAGCCGCTTTGGTGACCTCATCAAATTGTATGTCTTCGACAAGAAACTGCGCTTGCTGGCGCTGGATGCCCTTGAACGCATCGAAATGGCTATGCGAGTTGATGTTGCTCACCTGCTGGGGGAAAGAGACGCGTGTGCCCACGAAAACCCAAATTGTTTCCATGGGAATTTCAGCATAAGGATTAAAAACGACGGAAAAACCGCACATCAGAAATGGCTGGAGAAGTATCAGCAGCAAGTTCGCCGGTCAGCCCGTACGCCTTTTGTTGCTCACCATCAGGATAAATACGGCTGCCTTCCCATTTGGGTCGCAATAGAAGTGTGGGATTTCGGGATGCTGTCGACTCTTTATGACGGTATGACTTTTGAGGACAAAAGAAGCATCGCTCTGAAATATGGCGAACCAAACGGGAATAAGTTGGCCAACTATTTGCGAAGCTTGAACTTTATTCGGAATGTTGCGGCGCATCATGCACGGCTATGGAATGTGAACGTCGTTGATCGTTCGCCCTTACCGGGAGGGACGTATTGGCAGCAGCTTAATAATGCGCGCCCGTTCTTCTATTTTTGCCTGATGCAGATGTTTTTAAAGGTGATCTGCCCGACATCAACCTGGGGTGCTCGACTCGCCAAACTGATCGATGAGGACTTCCCGGTTGTTGGTTGCGGGGCGATCAAGGTTGGCGATTTTGGACTTACTGATGATTGGAGATCGTGGGAACTGTGGACCTGAAAAAAGAAAACCGACGCGTACGCAGATAGAATCCGCGAAGAGGCGTCGGGCGTATTGCCCATAAGTATAGTCATTCTCTAAATTCTGTCAATAAATTTTTGAGGCCGAAAGAGATCCAGATGATCACAGAAGACCTACTCGAACAACTCTGTCTCGACTGGTTCCGCGCCGGCGGCTACGCCAACGCTTATGGCCCCGATATCGCCCTCGACGGCGATACGCCGGAGCGCAGCGACTACCTGCAGGTTGTTCTGACTGATCGCCTAATCGCCGCTCTGCAAAAGATCAATCCGCGCATCCCCCTCGCCACCCTCGAAGAAGCCGCCCAGACCATTACCAAGCCCGAATCCCCGGCTCTGATCCACAACAACCGCGCCTTCCACAAACTGCTCCTCGAAGGGGTACCGGTCGAGTACCGCGACGGCGACGAAACAAAAACCGACCATGTCCAGTTGATCGACTTCCACAACGTCGAGAAAAACCAGTTCCTGGTCGTCAACCAGCTCACCGTGCAGGGGAGCAAGCAACTGCGCCGCCCCGACATCGTCGTCTTCATCAATGGCCTGCCCATCGCCGTGATCGAGTTGAAGAACCCGGCCGACATCAACGCCGACGTCTGGAAGGCCTACGACCAACTGCAGACCTACAAGGATGAGATCCCCGATCTCTTCGTCTGCAATGAAGCGCTGGTAGTCTCTGACGGCCTGACGGCGCGAATCGGCTCGCTGACCGGCAACAAGGAGCGCTTTCTCCCCTGGCGCACCCTGCGCAACGAGGACGACAAGCCGTTGCTCGAATATGAGCTGGAGAAGGTGGTCAAGGGTTTTTTCGACCGTGAACTGTTGCTCGATTACCTGCGCTATTTCATCCTCTTCGAGCAGGACGACGGCAACACCATCAAGAAGATCGCCGGTTACCATCAGTTCCATGCCGTGCGCGAGGCGGTGCGGGTGACGTTGATTGCCTCTGCTCCGGCCAGAGAGTTCGAGGTGTCCGACCGGCGCGCCACTTGGGGGCAGGAGGTGCAGCCCGGATGCCGCAAGGCCGGGGTGGTCTGGCACACACAGGGCTCGGGAAAGAGCATCACCATGTGCTGCTACGCCGGCAAGTTGTTGCAGCAGCCGGAGATGAACAACCCGACCATCGTCGTTGTTACCGACCGCAACGATCTGGACGGCCAGCTTTTTGCCACCTTCTGCAACGCCCAGGAACTGCTGCGCCAGACCCCGGTGCAGGCCGACAGCCGTGAGGAACTGCGCGAGCTGCTGGCGGCTCGGCAGTCGGGCGGCATCATCTTCACCACGGTGCAGAAGTTCTCTCTTTTGAACGATGAGCAAGCGCACCCGGCATTGAGCACGCGCAGCAACATCGTTGTCATCAGCGACGAGGCGCACCGCAGCCAGTACGGCTTCAAGGCCAAGCTCGACACCAAGACCGGCGCCTACGTCTACGGGTACGCCAAGCACATGCGCGACGCCATCCCCAATGGCTCGTTCATCGGTTTCACCGGCACGCCGATTTCCCAGGAGGACCGGGACACCCGCGCCGTTTTTGGCGATTACGTCAGCATCTACGACATCCAGGATGCGGTGGACGACGGGGCGACGGTGCCGATCTATTTTGAATCGCGCCTGGCCAAACTCGACATCAACCGCGCCGCCATCGAGGAACTGAACGACGAGGTCGAGGAGGTCATCGAGGACGAGGAGGATGTCACCCTGCGCGAGCGCACCAAGAGCAAGTGGGCGGCGCTGGAGAAGTTGGTCGGCGCCGGGCCGCGCCTGCAGGAGGTGGCCGAAGATCTGGTGCGCCACTTCGCGGCGCGCAACGGTGTGGTCGAAGGGAAGGGGATGATCGTCTGCATGAGTCGCGAGATCTGCGTGCATCTCCATAACGAGATCGTCAAGCTCCGGCCCGAGTGGCACGATCCCGACCCGGAGAAGGGAGCGATCAAGATCATCATGACCGGTTCGGCCGCCGACCGGCCGCTACTGCAGCCGCACATCTACAACAAGGTGACCAAGAAGCGTCTGGAGCGGCGCTTCAAGGACCCGAAGGACGAGCTCAAGCTGGTGATCGTGCGCGACATGTGGCTGACCGGTTTCGACTGTCCGAGCTGCCACACCATGTACGTCGATAAGCCGATGCGCGGCCACAACTTGATGCAGGCCATCGCTCGGGTCAATCGGGTGTTCAAGGACAAGCCGGGCGGGTTGGTGGTCGATTACATCGGTATCGCCAACGAGCTGAAGCAGGCTCTCAAAGTCTATGTCAACGCGCAAGGGAAGGGGACGCCGACCCTGCAGGCCGAAGAGGCGCTGGCGGTGCTGCTAGAGAAACTCGACGTGGTGCGCAGCCTCTTTCACGGTTTCGACTACAGCGACTACCAGACGCGTGCTCACCAGATCCTCATCCTGGCCGCCAACCACATCCTTGGGGTCAAAGATGGCAAGAAACGCTTCCTCGACGCCATGGCGGCGATCACCCGCGCCTTCTCCCTTTGTGGCACCCTCGACGAAGCGGCGGACCTGCGCAAGGAAATCGCCTTCTTTTCCGCCATTCGCGCCGCCCTCGTCAAGCACACCACCGTTGATTCCAAGCTCACAGAGGAACAGAAGAACAGCGCCCTGAAGCAGATTCTCGATAACGCGGTGATCGCTGAAGGGGTGGCCGACGTCTTCGCCCTGGCCGGCCTCGATAAGCCGAACATTGCGTTGCTATCCGACGAGTTCCTCGAAGATGTGCGCAACATGAAGAGCCGCAACCTGGCCCTTGAATTGCTGGAAAAGCTGCTTCGAGACACCATCAAGGCGCGTACCCGCAGCAATCTGGTGCTGGAACAGAAGTTCAGCGAACGACTGCTGGCCACACTCAACCGCTACCACGCCCGAGCTATCGAAACCGCCCAGGTCATCGAGGAATTGATCCAGATGGCCAAGGATTTCCAGAAGGCGCTCAAGCGGGAGGAAGAATTGGGCCTCAATCCCGACGAGGTAGCTTTCTACGACGCCCTGGCCAACAACGAAAGTGCCGTACGGGAACTCGGCGACGATACCCTGAAAAAAATCGCCGTCGAAATCACTGAAAAGCTGCGTAACAGCACCTCGGTCGATTGGCAGGTGCGGGAAAGCGTGCGGGCCAAACTCCGCAACCTGGTGCGGCGAACACTGCGCCGCTGGAAGTATCCGCCCGATAAGACCCCGGAGGCGGTGGAGTTGGTACTGAAGCAGGCGGAAGTTCTCTGTGCGGGGTGGGTGTGACCCATCCATCCGACGAACCCAGAAACACACTAGGAAAAGGGTCAACTCTTTAGACTTCAAATTTGAAATTTGTAGACACGACCCATCTGAGTCCGCCTTCGCGGTTTTTTATATAGCATAGGTAACAAATACCTTATATTAGCAACCGGTTAACGATATAAGGAACTTCTTCTAACCACTGTTTAACGAGTTGAACAGGTAGACTAAGCTCAAGACCAAAAAAACATTAATATTATAGGAGCCAGAATGAATGATAAGGAAATATCAACAGAAATAAAGGAGTTTATCGATAAACTTGTCAAAGACCGGGATAGTCTTGATGAGACAATTCAAAAGAAAATTGATGCTCTAGTTAACGGGTTTAATCCGGAGTTTCTACAAGCTGCCATTCAGTATAATGAAGAATATGGAAAAGAAGTAAGCAGGATAGTAAATGAGTCGACGGCTATAGAGCAAAAGATTAAAAATAGGTCCATGTTTTGGGGTCGGACCAAGACAAGCCGTTGAAATTTAACGAAAAAACCTGAAAAAAGCCTCTCAAAACTCGCTTATAGCTCGATTTTCGGGGGCAAAATCGGCCTTCTAAGAGTTTGGGGAAACCCTGAGGGAATCAAAAGGTAGGTCACTGTTGGGCAGCGAAATGATGGTTGTGGGTATTGACCTCTCCGGGCCGAGCAATACCGCTGACACCGCCGTTACAGCCTTCAGGTAGGATGATGCAGGACTGATCCTGATCCTCGCGATCACTTTCACAAACGCCATCTCCGTTGGTATCCTCTTGGCAATCCCTGCCGCTTTAATCTTGGGCCGCGACATTGCCAACAACATCAGGGCATCCCGTGAGTGTTTTTTAAATTGGTTCAGGCGAAGACGAAGCAGGTTGCCGGCGCATGAATCACTCGACAAAAGCAACGAAAAGTGTTACTTTGCGCGAGTAATCCATATCGAAGGTCTTTATGCTCGCATCAAATTTCATCTCGGATCTTATGGTGAAGGGGCGATACACCTTCACTGTCGAGGACGCCGGCAAAGTTCTGGGCCCGACTCTGGTCGCCACCCGGGCGGCCTTGAGAAGGTTGCGCAAAAAGGGCGAGATTGCCATGCCTTATCGGGGTTTTTGGGTGGTTGTGCCGCCTGAGTACCAGAGCATTGGCTGTCTGCCCCCGGAGCAGTTCATCCCCCAACTCATGGATCTTTTGCGGGAGCCCTACTATGCCGGCTTGTTAAGCGCGGCAGTATATCACGGTGCAGCCCATCATCAGCCGCAGGTGTTTCAGGTTGTTGTGGCCAAAAACCGACCCAGCATCGAATGCGGCAAGGTCAGGGTGGATTTCATCGCGAGAAGGAATGTTGCAGACATTCCAACGACCCTTTTCAAAACCCCCCGCGGACTCCTGAATCTATCCTCACCCGAAGCGACTGCCTTTGATCTGGTCGGATACTCTGACCGTGCCGTTGGGCTTGATAATGTGGCAACCATTCTGGGGGAACTGGCCGAGAAACTGGACGGGAAAAAACTGGTGAAGTTGGCGGATTTTTCTCCGCTAGCCTGGGCACAACGCCTGGGTTATCTGCTTGACCGGGTCGGTGAGAACGACAAGGCCGCTGAACTTGAACGCTACCTGGCCCTGAGAAAGCCCGTGTCGACCCCCCTTGATCGGTCCAAACCGTTCAAGGGAGCGCCAAGGGATTCGCGCTGGTCCGTGCTGGTCAATACAGAGATCGAGGCCGAGTTTTGATTTCCCAAGACTTTATAACGGAGTGGCGGGCGAAGGCTCCATGGACGCAGTTGTATCAGGTCGAGCAAGATCTGATCATCTGCCGCGCCCTGGTGGACATCTTCAATCATCCGGCAGTGAGAGACAATCTTGCCTTTCGGGGCGGGACTGCGCTGTTCAAGCTGCACATGCCGGCTGCCCGCTATTCGGAGGACATCGATCTGGTGCAGGTTCAGACCGGTCCCATCGGCCCGTTGATGGTGGGTATCCGGGAGGCGTTGACCCCATGGCTTGGCGAGCCGAAATGGAAACAGACCCAGGGACGGGTGACCTTCCGATATCGGTTTGAATCCGAAGAGGGGGTGCCGCTGAGTCTCAAGGTCGAGATCAATTCGCGGGAGCATTTTTCCGTTTTCGGCTTTCGCAAGAAGTCATTTGAGCTCAACTCTCGCTGGTTTTCCGGGGCAGCGGAGATTCTGACCTATGATCTTGAGGAATTGCTGGGAACCAAGCTTCGCGCACTGTATCAGCGGAAAAAGGGGCGCGATCTGTTTGATCTCTGGCATGCCTTCAATGGCAGCGGCCGCGCCCCGCATCCCGAGCGACTTGTCGAAGCCTTCTTGAAATATATGGAGGCTGGCGGCCATCCGATCAGCCGAGCGCTTTTTGAGCAGAACCTGCTCGAAAAACGGGAGGATTCCCAATTTGCAGGGGATATTCGGCCGTTGTTGACCTCTGACGCTGAGTGGGATTTTTCTACGGCCTTTGATTTTGTCATGGACACCCTGATTTCAAGATTGCCGGGCGAGCCCTGGAAAGGACGCCGGCCGTCTTAAACGGTGCTCTCGATCGAATCTTTTCACAACCCGTTTTCAACGGTACAGACTTCATCCCGGCATCAGGGATCCCGGCCGCCACCGGCCGCCGAATTCTCAGAGAGCTTCGCGGTCATGGTGTGCTGGATGTCCTGATGGAATCAAGTGGTCGACGGCCCGCAATTTAAATCTTCCCTGAACTCTTGAGAATCACTGAGGGACGGTAACCTTTGTCGCTCACGCGTACACGACTACGAAGTTTGTCGATCGTTTTTTATGATAAATGATCGACAAACTACTTTGATGTGCATTGGTGATCGAAAAAGATGATACCAAAAGATGAATTTTTTCAAGAGGGTCAGAAGGGTCTACCAGATGTGGGACCATCCTTAGGACAGGGTGGCGGAGAAGTTAAGGTGGATAGTCTTCATGGTTAGGAGAGTCGTGCGGGGTCGGACCAAGCTAAGACTACGAAATTAATTGAAAAATCCTGGGAAAATGCCCTCAAAAACCGCTTACTGGCCGATTTTTTGGGTTAAAATCAACTCTTTAAGGATCCGATTGTCACTGGTAATGCAATAATGGCCCAAAAACGGTAATGAAAAGTGTGCCTCAAAAAACGCTTAAAGCCTTGTTTTCAGGGTAAACTGAGCCCGCTGGGGATCCCCATGATGATTATCCGTTTAACACAGAAACTGGCCAAGAAGATCAAGGTTGCTCCGACAACAGTGGAGTCGCGCACCGAGAATCCGTTCACCGATTGGACCGCCAATCTTTTCACCGTTGGGCGGGCCCAGTACATTATCCTCATCCATTCGGCCTCCCTTTACAGCGTGGTCTTCCCCGGTCGAGGCATCAACGACTCCGGCAAATTTATCAAGCATGTCCTTTCGGCGATGGGGGAGCAGATGGAAGACGCCGGGTACGGTGATGTTTTCGACAAGCACCTTGCTCCGCTGGCCGAAAACATCCGCTTTTCCAAAACCGGCGATCGCAGAGTGCTCGGGTCGATGAACGATCTCGTTCTGCAGGCGAAATATCGTCTCGCCGACGAATCCCTGGCTGACGCCGTGAAGGGCTTGAATAAAACTCCCATGGGCGCTCTCGGATACCAGTATCCCCGGGATGCGCTGGCGAAGCTGGCGCATCTGCCGGAGTCGGTGGAATCCAGCCTCGGGGAGGTCCTGCCGTTTCCCGGCTGGGAACGTGGGGAGAAGGAAGATCCCCTAACGGGGAAAACGTCCGATACCCAAAAGCCGGCGACTTCAGGCAATCAATCGAAGGCGGCCCCAAAAACACCGGCGCAAAAGCGTGCGGAGACGATGAAGTTTCAGAAAGAGATGGTTGCATTGTTCGGGCAGGTCCGCAAACCCGCAAGCAAAGAGCAACTGCTCGACGAGGCCCAGAACCTCATTTACGATGCCTGGGAGTCTTCTGCGGCACGTGCCGTCAAACTCGCGCAACAGGCCCTGGAGATATCCCCCGACTGTGCCGATGCCTATGTTCTGCTGGCCGATCTGGAGGCAGTGACGATCCGTGAGCGCATCGAACTGCTGCGACAGGGTGTCGCGGCAGGCAGTCGGGCGTTGGGGAAAAGATTCTTCAGAGAGAACGTAGGCCACTTTTGGGGGCTGTTGGAGAGCCGTCCCTTCATGAGGGCCATGGGAGCCCTGGCTAACCTGTGCTGGGAAATCGGTCAGGGTGACGAAGCTTCAGAACTTTGGCGCGAGATGCTGCGCCTCAATCCGAACGACAATCAGGGCGTACGGTATTTGCTCCTGAGTTGCCTTTTGGAGTTGAATTGTTATGAGGAGGCGGAGGACTTGCTGAAATGCTACGCGGGAGATTTCAGTGCCGAGTGGAGTTACGGCGAGGCTTTGCTGGCATTCAGAATCGACGGAGACACCCCATCCTCTCGCCGGAAGCTGTCTGCGGCGCAAAAACAGAATCCCCATGTCCCGCCGTATCTGCTTGGTTCGAAAAAGCTCCCAAAGCGCCTGCCGGAATACATCTCTCCTGGGGACCAGACAGAGGCGATTTCCTACGTTTCCAGAGGCTTGGCCGAATGGGCAAAAACTCCGGGAGCGTTGGATTGGCTGAAGAGAAACTCTTGAGGAGGCCTGGGATTAATACGTAATTCTGACGTAATTCTGGGGGCGCCATACTCAATTTTTCCAAGTTACAAATTTAATGGATGTCCCCGGAACTCCCGCGCAGAAGGGGCAGGTCTACAGAATTCAAATTTGAATTCAAGTATATGCGGCCCCTTCTGGTTTTCCTTTCGGCTGATGATTCAGGAAAACGTAGCAGGCAAATTCTGCTGCTCCTGCTGTTAGATGCTTACTCGTACTCAGCCCCGGAGGGGCGGTAATCGTACTCGTACGCGTACTCGACAGGAAACAAAATGTTCGACCATGAAAAACTCGATGCATACCGGGTCAGCATAACTTTTGTTTCTTGGGCCTATCGTTTGTGCAAGGGGCTGAAGGGTGTTGACCGTCATGCCCGAGATCAACTATTGCGCGCCTCTCAATCGATTCCACTGAATATCGCCGAGGGCAATGGAAAGCCGCCTTCAGCGGATCGTAAGCGGTTTTTCAGGATTGCTCTCGGTTCCGCACTCGAATGTGCTGCGACGATAGATGTTTTGATGGCATGCGAGGCCATTGACGCCGAAACCGGCAATAATGGTAAACGTCTTCTTGGCCGGATCGTTTCGATGCTGGTCAGGATGTCGTCGGTAGATATGCGGGTTTGTGAGGGGAGCGAGTACGAGTACGGGAGCGGGAATGAAACCGAGAACGCGTACGAGTACGAATAACTTGGAAGCACCTCGGTCACCTCAGGTTGTAGATGCGACCCCTCCTGGTTTTCCAATTACGTTACGGCAACCAGCGCATTTTTCGCCTGCGCAGGCTGCGGTGAGGCACGAAACGCGCGGTTTTCGGGAAGAAAATGAGGGCTTCACCAAGGTGAACGAAAGAGATTTTATCGCCATGACAAAGAAAATTATTCTTATTCTGGTGTTCGTATTGCTCTCTGTCCACTATTCCTGGGCCGCCACCTCAAGTAGCCGGGTGGATGATGTCCGTATCTGGAGCGCACCGCTCGTGGCTCGGCCGGGCGAAAAATTGCAGATTCTGGCGGTTTCGACCCGTGGCGATCTGTCGGAATTATACGCCACCGGCCCTGCGGGGCGCCGGACCAGGCTGGACACAGTGAGCGGAGGCGGGCCTCCGTGGAGTCTGCGGGCGGTACTCCCGTCGCCTGCACTCGGCAGCCACTTGATTGAGGCGACGCGGGAAGGGAAGGTGGTGGCCAGCGCCGTCATCCCGGTCGGGAAGGGTACCAGTAACCGGGGCGGTGGTGAATGGGATCAGTCAACGCAAGCGCTCTACGCCGCCTGGGTCGAGCATCTGTTCAATGACCCGCCCGAGGTATCGCTCAGCTTCCCATCTCTTGAGCCCGTGCTGCGCGATCCACGGCGCAACTTCCTCCATGACTACCTGAGCAGGGGGGAGGACAGCCAATTTCCCGCCAAGCCGGATTGCGCCGACCTGGCGTACTTTCTGCGCGCCTACTTCGCCTGGAAGCTCGGCCTCCCCGTCAGCTATCGCGCCTGCAGCCGGGGCAGCGCCCATGCTCCACCACGCTGCGACCCGCCGGAGATCGACCAGTCTTTTGTCCGCACTGCCGCTCCCGCCAGCGTCTTCCGGAAGACCAGCCGCAGGGTCATGGACCGGGTACACTCCGGCACCGGACGCACGGCGCTGCGTGACAACGCCAGCGATTTTTACCCGGTGCCGCTTGAACGCTCGGCCCTTTGGCCCGGCACCGTCTTCGCCGATCCCTACGGCCATACCCTGATCATCGTTAAATGGATTCCGCAGATCAAGGGGCGCAGCGGGTTGCTCCTCGCGGTGGACGCCCAGCCCGACAATTCGGTCGCCCGCAAGCGTTTCTGGGAGGGTAACTTCCTCTTTGCGCAAAATGCCAACGCCGGCCCCGGTTTCAAAGCCTACCGTGCACCGATCTCCGAAGAAGGGAAACGAGGGTGGATTTTGCCGGTTAACGCCGCTCTGAAGGAGCGCTCAGGCCTTCCTCCCTATTCACTCGAACAGGCAAATCTCACGCCCGATGACTTTTACGCCCGCATGGAACGCCTCCTCAACCCGCGCGGTCTCGACCCGGCCGAGGCCTACGAGGCCGCCCTGGATGCGCTGATGGAACAGCTCGACACCCGCGTCGGCTCAGTCGCCAACGGAGAAGAATATCTGCGGGCCCATCCGGGGACCGTCATCCCCATGCCGAGCGGCCCGGCCATCTTCGAAACCGTCGGCCCCTGGGAGGATTTTGCGACCCCCTCCCGCGATATGCGATTGCTGATAGCATTGAGGGTGCTCGCCGGCCTGCCCGAACGTATCCGCCGCCACCCTGAACTCTATCTGCTGCAGGGCGATAGCGCGGCCGCGGCCGCAAAAAACATTGAACGGCTCCATGACCGGCGGTCCCGGGAGCGCTTCGTTACCTACACTCGGAGTGATGGCACCCCCTGGCGGCTGAGTCTGGCCGAGATCTACGCCCGCCGGCCGGGGCTGGAGGTCGCCTACAATCCCAACGACTGTGTGGAGCGGCGTTGGGGCGCGGCTCCCGGCATGCCGGATTTTGCCACCTGCCGCCGCCGCCCTCCCGCCGCGCAGCGGGAGCGGATGGAGGAGTACCGGACCTGGTTTCGCGAGGCCCGCCGACCCCCGCGTTAGGTTGAAATATCTGCCATTTCCACAACGGAACGAAAAATTCAGGGGCGGCGCTTGACCGTCTCGAAAATCGTCGCGTCACGAGGAGGTATCCTGCCCACTGCGAACACGAAGCCGTTACCGCTTGCCTGGAGGCTAAGCGGGGATTGTGGGAACACCCTACTCAATTTTTCAAAATGAACTGAATTGTCACCGCAATAGAGTATATCTTCCCAGAACCAGCCGGATGCCAATAACGCCGGGAGCATTGGACTGGCTGCATAAGGTTTGTTCTGCTCGGGAGAAGGGAGCCGGGCCGCAATGGCTGCTGGGGCGCTCCCTGGTAGAACATCGGCAGAAGTATTTTCAAATCGATTTTGCGGGAAAGGGAACCATGGCACCAAAAAAGAACAGTGGCGGACTGGTTTACTCCAGCGGGCTCGGGCGGATGTGTCCCACTTGCAGCCGGCCGGTCAAGGAGTGCGCCTGCGCCAAAAAACAGCCGCCGCCGCCCTCGGACGGGGTGGTGCGGGTGTCCCGACAAACCAAAGGGCGCAAAGGCAAGGGCGTGACCCTGATTACCGGCGTTCCCCTGGATGAGGCGGGCACCAAGGCCTTGGCCACGCGTCTCAAGCAGCGGTGCGGCTCCGGCGGCACGGTCAAGGACGGGATCATCGAGATCCAGGGGGATCACTGCGATCTGCTGATGGAGGAACTCAAGCAGCAGGGGTGGACGGTCAAGCGGGCCGGGGGATGAATCCGCCCCTCGAAACCTCTTTATACCTTCCCCAAACCGTACCATAGGAGCTTCTTGCCGAGGTGGCAACCGACAGGTTCTTTCCTATATACTCGATCAGGGGCAAGGTCTGCACGAAGGAGGCACTCATGGCTGTTGGTTGGTCGCGTGACGGCGCCGTTCAGGATCAGATCGACGCTACGGTGGAAGAGGCGGTGGAGCGGGCGCGAAGCCGGCTGCCCGCCGGCGAGAGCTTAACCCATTGTGAAGAATGCGAGGCAGAGATTCCTGAGGCACGCCGGAAGGCGGTGCCCGGCGTTCACCTCTGTGTCAGATGCCAATCGGAACGCGAAAAGAAGCAACGACCTGCCTCGGGCTTCAATCGGCGGGGCAGCAAGGACAGCCAGCTTAAGTAGCCGAATTCCCCTTTATCGGGAACGCTTGATGGGCCGCGCGCCCTTCATAACTGGCCCGAACCGGCCGGGGATAGCTTTTCATGACGGATTCACGGCTGATGGGCTCCCTGCAGGCCCTCAGTCTTGATTGCGCTGTTGTTTGCCAACGGCAGGGAGGATAACCAGGATGATTCAAAAATCAGGCAGGGCGAGTGTTACAGAACTGGCGAACCATGAGCGGCATGGCGCGCAGGAACACCACCACCGCGGCAAGTCCTCGGAAAGCCGTTTGGACAAGGCACGCATTCTTCAGGCCCTTGGGCTCATGCCGGGTCAGACGGTACTTGACGCCGGATGCGGGAACGGCTACATGGCCAAGGAATTTGCCGCGCGAGTCGGCCAGGAGGGAAAAGTCTTCGCCCTCGACCCTGATGAGGTCGCCATTGCCGCTCTGAGCGAACAAACCGCCGGCACCAACATCGTGACCGTGGTGGGGGACATCACGGCGCCTACGGTACTGCCGGCAGCGACCTTCGATCTGATCTATGTCTCGAACGTGGTGCATGGGTTTTCAACGGAACAATTGGAAGGTTTCAAGGCGGAGCTCCAGCGCCTGCTTGCGCCTGACGGCAAGTTGGCCATTGTCGAAATCGTCAAGCGGGACACGCCCTTCGGCCCACCCCTGGAATTGCGCTTCTCCCCTGAAGAACTGCAGCAGGCCTTGGCACTGGCGGGCCTGACAACCTTGGACGTGGGGGAAGGTTTCTATTTGCAGATTTTTGCCAACCATCCATCAACTTGAGCCCCGGCTTGCCGGGGGCGTCCGTGCAATGCCATGGTGCCGGCATCTGCTCGTCATCACCCGGCGGGTTTGGCGTCTGGCGACAGTCCTTACAGCCCGGTCAATTTCAACAGTAGCAGCAGACCGGTATAGACCGGCGCCGCCAGCAGGGTGGAGAGCACGATGATGGAGGCCGCCAGGCCGGGGTTGCCGTCCAGTTCGTAAGCCATGATGTAGCTGGCCGCCGCCGTCGGGGTCGCGGCCAGCAGCAGGGCGATGCCGAGTTCCCGGCCGCCGAAGCCCATGGCCATCAGGATCAGAAAATTCAGAAACGGCTGTAAGGCCAGTTTCAACGCCGCCGCACTCCCCGCTCGACGCAAGTCGCCCTGCAACTGACGCAGGGAAAAGCCGGCGCCGATGGCGAGCAGGGCCAGGGGCAGTGCGATGTTGGACAGGGGCTGCAGTATCCGCCCGGCCAGGTCCGGCAAGGGCCAGGCCAGCCAACTCCAGAGCAGTCCGGCCGCCGCAGCCAGCACCAGGGGGTTGAGCAGCAGTTGCTCCCGCCAGGGAACCCCGCCGGTGCGCTGTTTCCGACGGTGGGGCAGCCACAGTACCAGGATGGCCAGCAGGTTGATGAGGGGTACCAGGCAGCTCAGCAGCATGCTGGCCATGGCCAGCCCGCCTTCTCCGTAGGCGCCGAAGACGATGGGCAGGCCGACGTAGGCCAGGTTGCCGCGAAAGGCCCCCTGGCTGAAAGTGCCCCGGTCGGCCGGCGGAAATCCGGCTAATACCCCCCATCCGTAGGCCAGGGCGCCGCCCAGCACCAGGGCCGCGGAGGCACCCAGGGTCAGGGGGGCGTTGAAGCTGGTGCCGAACTCGGCGGTGGCCGTTTTAAAAAACAGCAGGGCCGGCAAAAAAACGAAGTAGACTAAACGGTTGGCTTGGCGGGAAAAATTATCGTCGACCAGTTTCAGGTGGTGCAGCAGGCTGCCGAGCAGGATCAGGACAAACACCGGCAGGACGATTTCCAGGGTGGCGAAAAAGTGTGGCATGGTCGCTCTCCATCAGGGTATCGGGAGCATACCTGAAGGGCTGCTGGTCGGCAATGATTGATTCCGAAACCTATTTTTGACGGGAGGAAAAGCATGTCAACCTTACTGGTACCCGGGGACAGCCCGCGGCGGGCCGCTGCAGAGCAGTTCCGCATGGACGGCTGGCTCGACACGGCGCCCTTCGAGGTGCTGTTGGGGATGCGCATCGAGGAGTTGGGCGATGGCCGGGCGGTGCTCAGCATGCCTTTTACGGTGCAGTTGTCCCAGGGCGGCGGAGTGCTGCATGGCGGCGCCCTGACCGCCCTGGCCGACACCGCCGTAGCCCTGGCGGTGAAAACCCGGCTGCCGGACGGCACCCGGTTCGGCACCCGGGAACTGAGCATGCGTTTTCTGGCGCCGGTGCGCGAGGGGGGCGTCACCGCCGTGGCCGCTGTAGAGCGGGTCGAGGGCCGCTCCTTTTTTGCCGGCGCCGAGTTGCTGGATGCCGGGGGTGAGCTGGTGGCGCGGTTCAGCGCCGAGTTCCGGGTGGCCCGCGAGGCCGCTGCCGGTACCGGTGCCGCCGGCCGGCCTTGACTTTGACTGCCGCAAAATAGTAGAAGAAAGGCCAGCTTCCGTGTCATGGCACAGCCGGTGCCGAGAAGGAGAAACGCATGCTGAACAAAAAGCTTCTGCTGGTTCTCGGTCTGTTGCTGTTGATGCTGGCGGGAGGCTGGCTGTTACGCTCCGGCGGCCGCCGGCCTTCGCCGCTGCCCACCACCGGGTTGGCGGTGGGCCAGGCCGCGCCCGATTTCGTTCTTCGGGACCTGGCCGGCCACGCCGTGCAGTTGCAGGAGCTGCGGGGCCGGGTGGTGTTGCTGTCCTTCTGGGCCATCTGGTGCCCGGCCTGCCGGCTGGAATTGCCCGAATTGCAACGCCTTTACGAAGGCCTGCCGCCGGCGGAGGTGGCGATCCTGGCGATCAACGCCGGCGATCCGTCCGACCAGGTTGCCGAATTGATGCGCCGCGAAGGCTATCGGTTTCCGGTGCTGCTGGACGGTCAGGGAGTGGCCCAGAGCCGCTTCAATGTCTTTCAGTATCCCATCACCTTTCTCCTCGACCGTCAGGGACGCCTGGCCGGGCACTTTCTCGGTTTGCAGAACTGGGAGTCCGGTCCCGCCCGGCAGGCTCTCGAAGACCTGATGGGGAGGCCGCACCATGACTGATGGCGCTCAGTTGACCCTGTGGCTGGCGTTCAGCGCCGGTCTGGTCTCCTTTGTCTCGCCCTGCGTCCTGCCCCTGATTCCGTCCTTCGTGACCTATATCACCGGTCTCAGTTTTGCCCAGCTGCAGCAGGCCCATCCCGGCTGGCGGCTGCGCTGGATGGTGTTTTCCCATTGTCTGCTGTTTGTCGTCGGCTTTTCCACGGTCTTCATCTCCCTTGGCGCCTTGGCCGGCATGGTGACCGTGCTGCGCGAAGGGCTGGTCTGGGTGCAGCGACTGGGCGGAATCCTGGTGTTTCTGTTCGGTGTTCATCTTACCGGGCTGATCCATTTCGGATTTCTGCTCGGCGACAAACGGATTCGTCTGCACCACAAGCCGGCCGGCTACCTAGGCACCTTTCTGGTCGGGCTCGCCTTCGCGGCCGGCTGGACCCCCTGCATCGGACCCATACTGGCGGCCATCCTGACCTTTGCCGCCACCTCCGCCGACAGCACCGGTCGCGCCGTGTTGCTGTTGGCGGCCTATTCTGCCGGCCTGGGCCTGCCGTTTTTGCTCTCCGGCCTGCTGTTTCACGGATTTTTAGGATTTTTCAAGCGCTTTCGAAGCTATATCCGCTTGGTGGAAATGGTCACCGGCCTGCTGCTCATGGGGGTCGGGATGCTGTTGTTCTTCGACCGCTACAATCAATTGACCGGCTTCCTCTATCGGATACTGCCGTGGTCCTGATGACGCGCTCCCCGGTTTTGCAGGATTGACAGGGGTTCGGTTCTTCTGTTAAGTTGACTATCAATTTCAGAGGAGGTCGTATGACTGAAAAACGGGAATTCTTCCGCAATTATATCGCCCAGAAGGGGCTCAAGCTGACCCGTCAGAGGGAGGCCATCCTGGACGAGTTTCTGAAGTCAGGGGCCCATCTGTCCACTGAAGAACTGTTCATGCGGGTGCGCCGCAAATATCCCCATATCGGCTATGCGACGGTCTATCGGACTCTCAAACTGTTTGCTGAATGCGGGCTGGCCGAGGAGCGGGATTTTCGCGCCGGCCAGACTCTTTACGAAGCACGGGATGCCGACATCCATCATGATCACCTGGTCTGCACCAGGTGCGGTGCCATCCTTGAATTCAAGGATGAACGCATCGAAAAGCTGCAGGAACAGGTGGCCCGGGAACACAATTTCACCATGGAGGACCATCGGCTGGAAATTTTCGGTCGCTGCGAAAGGTGTTCTGCCGCGGCGGATTGATCGGACGGCGTTGCGGCGGTTGCCGGGATGGTCCGCCGCCAATGGGTAGATTTGCAGATTTCATCACGGTCTGACTGGATTTATGGATATGGCGGGTCCTCAAGCGAAGGTAAAAGATCCCGGGCGAAAAATCGTCCTGGTCGGCAATCCGAATGTTGGCAAAAGCGTTCTGTTCAATGCCTTGACCGGCACCTACACGGTGGTGTCCAACTATCCGGGCACCTCCGTGGCGGTGGCGCGGGGGCAATGCGAAATCGATGGCCGGCGCTATCAGGTTTTGGATACGCCGGGCATGTATTCCCTGCTGCCCATCACCGAGGAGGAGCGGGTCGCCCGGGAGATTCTGCTGCAGGAGCATGCCGATACGGTGGTGCACGTGGTGGACGCCCGCAACCTCGAACGCATGCTGCCCATGACCCTGCAACTGGTAGAAGCCGGGCTACCGGTGGTGTTGGTGGTCAACATCATGGATGAAGCCGAACGGCTCGGCATTCATATCGATATTCCACTGCTTGGTGAAAAACTCGGCATTCCGGTCATCGGTGCCGCCATCGGCCGCAAGCGCGGGTTGGCCGAACTGCGCCGGGCGATTGCCGGCAACCGCCCCGGCGGCCAGGCGGTGTTCGGCTACGGTTTCGAGTTGGAAGGCGATATCGAGGCCGTTGCCCGCTGCCTGAAAGGCACCTATACGCTGCATCCCCGGGCCGTGTCGCTGCTCCTGTTGCAGCGTGACGAAGAGGTCCGGGAACTGGTTCGTGGACAGGAACAGGAGCGGTTTCCCCTCGTCGAACAGGTGGTCAGCGATATCATTTTTGAACGTCGCCATGACCTGCATCTGCGCATCAGCCTTGAGCGTAAACGGGTCTGTCATGGCCTGCTGTCCGAGGTGGTGCGGCAGGATCCGGACCGGAAAGCTTCCCTCGGCGAGCGGTTGGCCGCCTGGACCATCAATCCCTGGACCGGTTTCCCCCTGCTGGTGGCGGTACTGTATTTCGGCCTGTATCAGTTCGTCGGTCAGTTCGGAGCCGGCACCATTGTGGATTTTGTCGAGGGGGAATTGTTCGAGGGCTACGTCAATCCCTGGCTGATCCGGCAGGCCGAATCCTGGTTGCCGTGGATCTGGCTGAAGGAACTGCTGGTCGGCGAGTACGGCGTCTTCACCCTCGGAGTGCGCTATGCCGTGGCCCTGGTGCTGCCCATCGTCGGCACCTTCTTTCTGTTTTTTTCCATCATGGAGGACGTGGGCTATTTCCCCCGCCTGGCCATGCTGGTCGATCGGATTTTCAAGCGCATCGGTCTCAACGGCCGGGCGGTGATTCCCATGGTGCTGGGCTTCGGCTGCGACACCATGGCGACCATGGTGACCCGTACCCTGGAAACGGTGCGGGAGCGTATCATCGTCACCCTGCTGCTGGCCTTGGCGGTGCCCTGCAGCGCCCAGTTGGGGGTGATCCTCGGCCTGCTTTCCGGGGTGCCCGGCGCCCTGGCGGTCTGGACCGCCTGCATCGTTCTGGTCTTTCTGGCCGTGGGCCTGCTGGCCGCCCGCGTGGTGGTCGGCGACCAGCCCATGTTCTACATGGAGTTGCCGCCTCTGCGCCTGCCCCAGGTGCGCAACGTGTTGGTCAAGACCTACAGCCGCATGCAATGGTATTTTCTGGAGATTTTTCCCCTTTTCATTCTGGCTTCGGTGATGCTCTGGGCCGGCAAGATGACCGGTGCCCTGCAGGGGCTGGTGCGGGTAATGGATCCTTTTGTCCGCGCCCTGGGATTGCCGGAGGAGGTGGCGGCGGCGTTCATTTTCGGTTTTTTCCGACGCGATTTCGGTGCCGCCGGACTCTATGATCTGCAGACCTCGGGCTTGCTGTCGCCGCGGCAGTTGACCGTGGCCGCCGTGACCATGACCCTGTTCGTGCCTTGCGTGGCCCAGTTTCTGATGATGAAAAAGGAGCGTGGCTGGAAAGTATCCCTCGGCATTTTCGCCTTGGTGACCGCCCTGGCTTTCATTGTGGGCTGGGTTCTCAACCGGGTGTTGCTGCAAACCGGCTGGCTGCCGTGAAATGCGGTTATTGCGGCCGGCCTTTGCCGGATGAACCGGATCCCCGCCAGCAACCCTGTGGCGGCTGTCTCGGTGGCTGCCGCAAAATCCATTGCCCCCATTGCGGTTACGCCAATCCGGTCGTGGCCGGTTGGTTTCGCCGGCGGCGCAAAAAGGCCGTCACCAAGGAGAAGCAAGATGACCCCATCGAATAAAGCCGAGGACATTCTCGAAACTCTCTGGATCGCCATTGTCGAGGACGGCGACAATTCCGCCTCCCTGGACAGCCTGCGGTTGACCGCCGATGATCCCGGCCTGCGGGAACTGGAGGAGCAGGCCCTGGTGGAAATCAAAGGGGCGCGTCTGTACCTGCGCCCGGCCGGCCAGGAGGCCGGACAGAAGATCGTGCGACGCCATCGCCTGGCCGAGCGGTTGATGATGGACATTCTCAACCTGCAGGGCGACGATGCCAATGCCAAGGCCTGCGAATTCGAGCATCTGCTCAACGAGGGGGTCGATACCAAAATCTGCACCCTGCTCAATCATCCGGCCACCTGTCCCCACGGACGCCCGATTCCGCCGGGCGAGTGCTGTCGTCAGGCCCGCCGAGCGGGGGAGGTGGGGGTGGTGCCCCTCACCGAGTTGAAGCCGGGCCAGGAGGGGGAAATCGCCTATTTGGCTACCCGGGATGCGAAGAAAATGCAAAAACTCATGTCCCTCGGGGTGCTTCCCGGCAGCCGGATGCGTCTCTCCCGCCGTTTTCCGTCCTTCATTTTTCAGGTCGGCAATTCCGAATTTGCCGTCGACGAACTGCTGGCGCGGGAGATCTTCATCCGCCTGAATTCCGCTTGATGCTTTGGCGGGTCGCCGGTTTTCCGGGTCTTGCCGGGTGACGACATGCCGCCTGCGAAGCGGGTTTGAAAAGAACTTTCCCTGTTTGGCGTTCTCTGCTAATCTGACCCCTGCTGTTTTGACAACGGCCAGCCAGGGCCTGCACCGGAAATTTTTCTGGACCCTCATCCGGACAGTCAGGTCGGGAACTCCGCGGTCGCTTCCTTTCTGTGTTCAACCGGATGCCCGGACCGACAACACCCTGTCCGCGGCCGGAGATTCTCGCGATGTCCGGGTTTGCAGCGGCGACTCTCAAAACCAGACTGACCGGCATCATCATGCTGACCTGTGCCGTGGTTCTGCTGTTGTCGGCCGCGGCCTTTGTGGTCACCCAGATCCATTCCTTCCGACGCAACATGGTCAGTCAGAGCTATTCCCTGGCCGACATCGTCGCGGCCAACTGTGCCGTAGCCCTCAGTTTGCGGGATCGGAGCCTGGCCGAGCAGACTCTGAGTTCCCTGATCTCCGAGCCCCATGTCCAGTTCGCATTTCTTTTTGACCGCAACAACCGGCTTTTCGCCCAGTATGTCCGCCCCTCGGCCGGGCAGGCCGCCAGCGGCCAATGGCGCATGCAGGTCGGAGTGGAACAATACCGCCAACTGGCCCGGGGCATGACCGAAGGCCAGCGCCTGCATCTGTTGCGCCCCAACCAGTTGAGCGTCGTCGTGCCGACCAAGGTTGGCGGCAAGCAGACCGGCATGGTCTACCTGCAGTTCGACCTGGGGGCTTTTTATCAGTGGCTGCGGTTTTTTGCCGCCAGCGCCCTGGGGGTGCTGGTTCTCTCCTGGCTGCTCGGCTATCTGCTGGCGCGCCATCTGCAGCACCAGATTTCCCGCCCGATTCTGGCCCTGGCCCGCAAAATGCGACAGGTCTCGGAAAATGAAGATTTTTCCGTGCGCGCCGTCAAAGACACCCACGATGAAGTCGGAACCTTGATCGACGGTTTCAACCACATGCTGGACCAGTTGGCAAGTCGCGACCGGCAGCTCGAGCGGTACCGTTTTCATCTGGAAGAGCAGGTCATGCGGCGGACCCGGGAACTGGTCGCCACCAACGAACAACTTCAAGCCACCATTCGGCAGTTGGCGGAGGCCCGCAGCCGGGCGGAGCTTGCCAGCCAGGCCAAATCCCGCTTTCTTGCCAACATGAGCCATGAAATCCGCACCCCCATGATCGGCATCATGGGGACCGCTGAACTGCTGCAGAAATCATCCCTGGACCGCGAGCAGCGGGACCTGATCGATATGCTGTACGGCTCCAGCGAGTCGCTGCTGACCATCCTCAACGACATCCTCGATTTTTCCAAAATCGAGGCCGGGCGCCTGCAACTGGAAGACGTGCCTTACGAGTTGGTCGATGTACTGGAAGAGCCGGTCCGCCTGTTGGGGCCCATCGCCGTGGACAAGGGACTGGAACTGATCTGCAGCATTCTGCCGGGAACTCCTTTGGATCTGCAGGGCGACCCCGGGCGCATTCGTCAGATTATTTTCAACCTGCTGGGCAACGCCATCAAATTTACCGCGCGTGGCGAGGTGCTCCTGAGGGCGAGTTGCGAACAGCAGGAAGGCGTCCCGGCAGTGCTGCTGCTGGAGGTAAGGGATACGGGCATCGGCATCAGTCCGGAAGTGCAGGAGCGCATTTTCGATTCCTTCAGCCAGGCCGACGACTCCACCACGCGACTGTTCGGCGGTACCGGGCTGGGGCTGGCCATCGTCCGCCAACTGGTGAGCATGATGGATGGGAGCATTCATCTCGAAAGCGGACCGGGGCAGGGCAGCCTGTTTCGCTGCCGGTTGCCCCTGAACAGTCGCAGTGAGCGGCGCTGGCCGGTAACGATGGCCGGCGTGTCGCCCGGCCGGCGCATTCTGGTGACTGCCGCCAATGAGACGGTCCGGCACATGTTGCGGGAACAGCTCACCGACCTGGGCCTGATGGTCGAGGCCGCGGCGGATGGGGCCGCCATGGCTTCGGCTTTACGACGGGCGCAGCAAACCGGGCAGCTTTTCGAGGTTCTGGTGGCGGACGCAGAGCTGGTTGCAGCCGACTGCGGCGGCGTACTCCCGGCCGCAACCGCCGAACTGTTGCCGAGCCGGGTTCTTTGGCTGGCTCGCCGCAACCATTGGCCGCTGGATGAAGGGCGCCGTGTCAGGGATGCGATTCTGTTCAAACCCCTATGCTCCAAGTCATTGGTGGAGGCCCTTGCGGACCTGCTGGAGAAAACCAACGGTGGTTTCGACCGGCTGCCGGCGGCTATGCTCCGGGACCGGTCCGGATTGCCCTCCGAAGGGAAAAAAAAGGTTCTCCTGGCCGAGGATGCACCGACCACTCAACGGCTCATTCAACTCAGCCTGGCCGGTCGCGACTGCGAAGTGGTCGTGGTCGACAACGGCCAAGAGGCCTTGGATCGGATACACCAGGAGGCCTTCGATCTGGTGCTCATGGACTGCCTGATGCCGATCATGGATGGTTTTCAAGCGGCTGCGGCGATTCGAAAAGCCGGCTTCAAGGTACCCATCATTGCCTTAACGGCCCATTCCCTGCCGGAAATTCTGGCTTCCTGCCGCGACGCCGGCATGGATGATCATCTGCAAAAGCCCTTTCGGCATCAGCAACTGCACGCCCTGGTCGATCGCTGGCTGCAGGTTGGGGATGGGCATCCGGTGGCCTGGGGCGGCCAGGATCGAGTGGAGACCTTATGAGGCGGAAAGTCAATCGGCTGCACATCCTCATCGGCGTGTGCCTGGCCGCCTACCTGGTGCTGCTGGCATTTTTGCTGCGCAGCATGGTAGCCGAGCCGCCGGCGGCGACGGGATTCGTCGTGGCCCAAGCCAGCCTGGCCCGGGATGAACGCAGGGCTGTTTTGCAGTTGGACGGGCAGGGTTTTTCCACTTCGGCTCAGGCCCATATCAATTTGGATCTGGGCAACCGTTGGGCCGTGTTGGGTTATTTGCCCGGCTGGGGAAATGTCAATGGGGTGGCGGTGCAGGGCCACCTGGCTTTTCTCGCCAACTCCGGTCGGGGCATGCAGGTGGTCGATATTCGCGAACCCCGACGTCCGCTTCTGCTCGGGACCGCCGTCACGCCCGGCCGCGCCTGGAGCCTGGCCGTAGCCGACCAGCAGGTGCTGGTGGCGGATGATCTTCAGGGGCTGCAAATCATCGCCGTCGACGATCCGGCCAATCCCCGTTTGCACACCCATGTCGCCACGGCCGGTCCTGCCTACGACGTGGCCGTGGCGGGCGATCTGGCTTATGTCGCCGCTGGTCAGGGCGGCATGCAGATCATTGCCTGGCGTAATGCCGCACCCAGAGTGGTAGGAACCTATGCCGGCGGCGGCGTGATCAAGGCGGTGCGTGTTGCCAACGGTCTGGCCTACCTGGCCGACGAGAAGCAGGGCCTGCTGATCCTTGATGTTCGCCGGCCGGACCGGCCCGTACTGCTGGCCAAGATCCGAACGCAGGGTACCGCCACCCACGTGCTGCTGCACGGTTCTTTGGCCTATGTGGCCGGCGGTGCCGGGGGGGTCCAGGTAGTGGACATCGGCGAACCCTCCCGACCCCGCATCATCCGGACGCTGCCGACGCCCGGTCGGGCCCGTTTCTTGGCCATGGAAAAGAATCTGTTGTTGGTGGCGGCGGAAATCTGCGGATTGCAGGTTTTCGACCTGCGGGATACCACGAATCCCCAGTGGCTGGGCACCATCGATACCCGGGGCAGGTCCTGGCAGGTGGCCGTCGCCGATGGCAAGGCCTACGTCGCCGATGGCGGTACCGGGCTGAAGGTCATGGATATTTCCCGGCCCCAGGCCCTGGTCCGGCCGGAATGGATGGCCATTCCCGGCTATTCTCAGGGGCTCGCGGTGACCGACCGGATGATCTATGTGGCGGCCGGCCCCGGTGGACTACAGGTCGTCAGCCACCGCAACGGCGCTGGTCTGCGGCGGGTGGCGGCCTTGCCGACGCCGGGGAGAGCGTGGGATCTGGTGATGACGGAGGGCTATCTGTACCTGGCGGACGGGCCGGGCGGAGTGCAGGTTTTTGCCCTGGATGGAGCGGGCCTGCCATCCCCGGCCGGCCAGGTTCCCCTCATCGGCGATGCGCGCAGTCTGGTATGGGACGGCCGGTTGATATATGTGGCGGCGCTTCAGGGCGGCTTGCAAATCATCGAGCCGGCCACGGCACAGCGCCCGGCCCGACTGTTGGGGGCGCTGGCCACCGCCGCCAGTGCCATTGACCTGGTGGTGGTGGACGGGTTCGCCTACCTGGCCTGCGGTCGGGGGGGCGTGGCCATTGTCGATGTGCGCAAGCCGGATCGGCCCCAACCCGTCGGCATGGTCGAATTTCCCGACTACCTGGCGCCCTTTGTGGCTCCCATGGCGCTGGCCGCGGCGGACGGTCGGCTGTTCGTGGCCAGCGGGCGGGACGGATTTCAGGTGTTTTCCCTGCAGGATCCCGTCAAGCCGCAACTGGTCGGCGCTTTGAGCATGCTGGGCAATGTTACCGATGTCCTGATTCGCGATGCAAAGGCTTTCGTCGTCGACACGGAAAACGGTCTGCAGATGGTGGATTGCGGCGATCTGTCCCAGTTGCGGCTGGTCGGCGCGTTGGGCGCCGCTACCAAGAGTAACGGTCTGGTGGTGCGGGGCGATCGATTGTTTTTCAGTGGCGGAACCTCCGGCATCATGACTGCGCCCATGCCTGTACCTCTGCAGGCCGCCCGTGGGGAAGGTCAGCATCGGCTGAGATTGCCCCTGCCGCCCCTGCCACAAAAGGGCTATTACAATTTCTACCTGGCGGATGGCCCGAAGAGCCTGGAACTGCCCGGCCTGTTGTACTTTGACGGCAAGCGCCTGTCCGTGCCGCCGTCGTGGTCGCAAGCCCCCATGGCAACCCTGCCTGAAGCCGGCCGCTAGCATGGGGGCTCATTCGCTTTAGCCCGGCCCGCGGCAGTCGCCTTTCTGTCAGCAATGTTTCTCCCGTCAATCTTGACAAGCTGTTGGGGTTTTTCTACCCTAGCCGGATTGTTTTTCCATGCCGCGGCTGCAACCGTCCATGGTGAGCCATGTCGTCCGGTCTGATAAACCCCGGCCGATAAGTCGCGGAGGCTGGGCCCGAAGCCGGAATAAACCGTCTCGGCAGCCTGTCCGTAGGATTACATCGGCTTGCAGAGGATCCTTTTGCCATGCACGTTACCGCCATCATTCCGGCCCGATTCGCTTCCACCCGTCTGCCGGGCAAACCGCTGCTCGATATTCTCGGCAAGCCCATGATTCAGAGGGTGTATGAACGCACCGCCCTGGCCGCCTGCATCCAGCGGGTGATTGTCGCCACCGATGATGAGCGCATCGCCCGGGCCGTCAGGGATTTCGGCGGTGAAGTTTGCCTGACTCGACCCGATCATGCCACCGGGACCGATCGGCTGGCCGAGGTGGCCCGGGGCCTGGACTGCCCCATCGTGGTCAATGTCCAGGGGGATGAGCCCCTTATCGATCCGCGCATGATCGACGCCGCCGTGACGCCCATGCTGGAAGACCCGGCCATCGCCATGGCGACCCTCAAGGCACCGCTGGAAACCTGGGCGGAATTCGAGGACGTCAATGTCGTCAAGGTGGTCACCGACCGGGAAGGGTTTGCCCTCTATTTTTCCCGGGCGCCCATCCCCTGGCCCCGCGACCGGCAGCATTTGCCGGCCGGGGTCACCCCGTCGGAGCTGGGGATGTTCCGCCATGTCGGGTTGTATGTCTATCGCCGCGATTTTTTGCTGCGCTTTGCCGAACTGCCGACCACGGACCTGGAACGGCTGGAACAACTGGAACAATTGCGGGCCTTGGAGCACGGCCATCGAATCCGGGTGGTTCCCACCGGGTTGCGCAGCCTGGGGGTCGATACGGCGGAGGACCTGGAACGGGTCCGGGCACTGCTGGCCGCCGCTGCCGAATGAATCAGGCCGGCCATGGATTTTGAGCTTTAAATCGCCTCTTTTTGCGTGTAGAATTCCGCTTTTGATTTTCGCTTTTCTTTATGTGGCTCGGAATCACCGCGCCGCTGGAGGACCTATTATGAAAACCAAGTTTCTGTTCATCACCGGCGGAGTGGTATCGTCCCTCGGCAAAGGTCTGGCGGCGGCATCCATCGGCGCCCTCATGGAGGCGCGCGGATTGCGGGTCTCCATGCAGAAGATGGACCCCTACATCAATGTCGATCCCGGCACCATGAGTCCCTTTCAGCATGGTGAGGTGTTCGTGACCGACGACGGCGCGGAAACGGACCTCGACCTGGGCCATTATGAGCGCTACACATCGGCCAAGCTCAGCCAAAAGTCCAACTTCACCACCGGGCAGGTTTACGATTCGGTCATCCGCAAGGAACGGCGCGGGGACTATCTGGGCGGTACGGTGCAGGTCATTCCCCACATCACCAACGAGATCAAGGGCAAGATCCTGGACAACTCCAAGGGGGTCGACATCGCCATCGTCGAGGTCGGCGGCACCGTCGGGGATATCGAATCCCTGCCCTTTCTGGAGGCCATCCGCCAGTTTCGGGTCGACCGCGGGGCCGAGAACGTCCTCTATATCCATCTGACCCTGGTGCCCTACATCCCCACCGCCGGGGAACTGAAAACCAAACCGACCCAGCATAGTGTCAAGGAACTGCGGGAAATCGGCATTCAGCCGGATATTCTGCTGTGCCGCTGCGACCGCGAGATTCCCCGCGACATGAAGGCCAAAATCGCCCTGTTCTGCAATGTCGGCGAAGAGGCCGTCATCACCGCCCGCGACGTGCCCTGCATCTACGAAGTGCCCATCGCTTTCCACGAGCAGGGCCTGGACGAACGGATTATCGATTATCTCAATATCTGGACCAAGACTCCGGACCTGTCGGCCTGGGAGCGCATCGTCAAGCGCTTCAAGGAACCGGCCTCGGAAACGACCATTGCCATCGTCGGCAAGTATGTGGAACTGACGGAAAGCTACAAGTCCCTGTCGGAGGCCCTGATCCATGGCGGTATCGGCAATGACTGTCGGGTCAATCTGATCTATGTCGATTCCGAGGCCCTGGAACGGCATGGCATCGGCGACGACTTTGACCAGGTCGACGGCATTCTGGTGCCGGGCGGGTTCGGCCAGCGGGGCAGCGAAGGCAAGATTGCGGCCATCCGATATGCCCGCGAAAAAGGGATTCCGTTTTTCGGCATCTGTCTCGGCATGCAGATGGCGGTGGTCGAATACGCCCGCAACGTCTGCGGCATCGAGGATGCCTTTTCCGCTGAATTCAAGGAAAATGCCGCCAATCCGGTGATCCACATCATGGAGCACCAACGCAAGGTGACCCGCAAGGGGGGCACCATGCGGCTTGGCGCCTATCCCTGCGCCCTCCTCGAGGGGACCCTGGCCCGGCGCATCTACGGCCAGCAGTTCATCGGCGAACGCCACCGGCATCGCTACGAGTTCAACAACGCCTATCGTCAGGTCCTGGAGCAGGGCGGCCTGGTGATTTCCGGCGTCTATCAGGATGCGGACCTGGTGGAAGTGGTCGAACTTGCGGACCATCCCTGGTTCCTCGGCTGCCAGTTCCATCCCGAATTCCGCTCCCGGCCCATGGAGCCCCATCCTTTGTTCGAATCCTTTGTCGGGGCCTGTCTGAAAAATCGCGCGGAGGCCTGACATGCTCCGTGAGGTACATGTCGGCGAGGTGGTTTTCGGCGGGGGACGGCCCCTGGCGCTGATTGCCGGTCCCTGTGTCATGGAGGACGAAGCCTCGACCCTGGCCATCGCCCGTCGGTTGCGGGAGTTGGGCCAGGCGACGGGCGTCGGAGTGGTCTTCAAAGCCTCCTTCGACAAGGCCAATCGAACTTCCGTGGAGGCCTATCGGGGTCCCGGCCTGCAGGAGGGTTTGCGGATTCTCGGCCGCGTCAAGGCCGAGTTCGGTCTGCCGCTGCTGACCGATATCCACGAAACCTCCCAGGTCGATGCCGCTGCCGAGATTGTCGATATCCTTCAGATTCCCGCATTTCTGTGCCGCCAGACGGATCTGCTGGTGGCGGCCGGCCGGAGCGGTCGCGTGGTCAATGTCAAGAAAGGCCAGTTTCTGGCACCCTGGGACATGGCCCATGCGGTCAACAAGATTGCGACTACGGGCAATCGGGAGGTGCTGTTGACGGAACGCGGCACCACCTTCGGCTACAACAATCTGGTGGTCGACATGCGCGCACCGGTGATCATGCGCGAGTTGGGCTGTCCGGTGATCTTCGATGCCACCCATGCCGTGCAACTGCCGGGCGGCGCCGGAGATTCCTCCGGCGGTCAGCGGCAGTATGTGGCCGCCCTGTCCCGGGCGGCGGTGGCAACGGGTATCGACGGCCTGTTCTGGGAAGTGCATCCCTGTCCGGACCAGGCCCGCTGCGATGGGCCCAATTCCCTGCCGTTGTCCGAGTTGCCGGCCATGCTGGAGGAGATCCGGGCCATCGATGCCCTGGTCAAGAGAAGGGCAAAAGTGTGTTGAAAATGATTGAAAATGCCAAGCAGGTGCTGCGCATCGAAGCGGCTGCCCTGCAGGCCATGGCGGAGCGCATCGACGAAAATTTCTGCCAGGCGGTCACCAAGATTCTGGCCTGCCAGGGCCGGGTGGTGGTCAGCGGCATGGGCAAAAGCGGTCTGATCTGCCAGAAAATCGCGGCGACCATGGCTTCAACCGGGACCCCGGCCTTCTTTCTTCATCCTGCCGAAGGCATCCACGGCGATCTCGGCATGTTGATGAAGGGCGATGTGCTCATCGCCGTTTCCAACTCCGGAGAAACCGAGGAAATCATCCGCATCCTGCCGGTGATCAAGCGCATGGGCCTGCCGTTGATCGCCATGACCGGCAAGCCGCACAGCGCCCTGGCCCGGTCGGCCGACGTGTTGCTGGATATCGGCGTGACCGAGGAGGCCTGTCCCCTGGGGCTGGCACCCACCGCCAGCACCACGGCGACTCTCGCCATGGGCGATGCCCTGGCGGTGGCCCTGCTGCTGGAGCGGGGCTTCCGCGAGGAGGATTTCGCCCTGTTTCATCCCGGAGGCGCCCTCGGCAAGCGCCTGCTGCTGCGTGTCGAAGACCTCATGCATTGCGGCGAGGAGGTGCCCATGGCCCATCTGGGCACGCCCCTCAAGGAGGCGCTGTTCGAGATTACCAGCAAGAAACTCGGCATTACCGGGGTCGGTAACGACCGGGGTGAACTGGTTGGTGTCTTTACCGATGGTGATCTGCGGCGTACCATCGAAAAGGGTTTCGACGCCCTGGCCCGTCCCATCGGCGAGATCATGACCCGCTGCCCCAAGCGCATTCTGCGCTCGGCTCTGGCCGCCGAGGCGGTGCAGGTCATGGAGGAGCACGCCATTACCTCGTTGTTCGTATTCGATGCCGAGGACCGGGATGTGCCGGTGGGCATCATTCATCTGCATGATCTGCTCAAGGCGGGAGTGGTCTGATGTCGGTGGTCCTGGAAAAGGTATGTCTGCTGCTGTTGGACGTGGACGGGGTTTTGACCGACGGTCGCATCACCTATGATGACCAGGGACGCGAAACCAAAAGCTTTGATGTCAAAGACGGTCACGGCATCAAGCTGTTGATGCGGGCCGGTCTCCAGGTCGGCATCATTACCGGGCGCCGTTCGCCGATTGTCGCCCATCGCGCCCAGGAACTGGGTATCGGCATGGTTTACCAGGGAGCGCTGGACAAACGCGTGCCCTATGAGGCGATTCTGGCTGAACAGGGGTTGACGGATGAGCAGGTGGCCTATGTCGGCGACGATCTCATCGACCTGCCTATTCTTCGTCGGGTAGGGTTTTCCGCCGCCGTGGCGGATGCGGTGGATGAAGTCAAGGCGGCGGTGCATTATGTGGCCCGGCGGCGCGGCGGTCGCGGCGCGGTTCGGGAAATCTGCGATCACATTCTCAAGGGCAGTGGTCGCTGGCCGGCGGTCACGGCGCGCTACGGATTGGAATGGCGGCAGTCCTGAATCAAAAGCCATGCCAACTGTCTGTGTAACGCCTTTACTCCTTGCCACGATGGTGATATACTCCCGCTACTATGTTGCCGAAGTTAACTGCCCGAAATTTATTGCTAATTGCCATGCTGCTGCTGGTCACGGGGCTGCTGGTGCCCATCTTGGGACGACAGCGGGAACCCGTGTCTAAAAAATCGGGAGATACCCTGCCCCCGGATGTTGATCTGGCGCTGAAAACCATCAATTATACCGAGACCCGAGATGGTCGCCGCCACTGGTCATTGAAGGCCGATTCCGCGGAATTCGATTCCACGCGCCAGGCCAGTACCATCAAGAATGTGCACATGGTTTTTTTTGACCGCCAGGGCGAAGAACAGGTGGTGCTGACCGCGGACCAAGGTTCCTGGGCGACGGCTTCCGGGGAGGTGTCCGCCAGCGGCAATGTCGTCATCAAGGCAGGGGGGGAATATTCCCTGTTTACCGACCAACTGCAGTACAGCGAGGAACGTGGTCAGATTACCAGCGAACATCCGGTTCGCATGGTGGGCCGAGGGGTGGAAATGACCGGCCGCGGCCTGGTTTTTTCCGTTCAAAGCCGGACCCTGCAACTGCAGTCCGCGGTGAAGGCCACCATCACCAGTCGTCAGGACGGGTAACGCTATGAAACAGTTACGATTTGCTCTGCTGCTTGCCGCGCTGTGTCTGTTCGCCGGGAGCCCGACGGGGGCCTGGGCCCAACCGGCCGGCAAGGTCGTGGGTTCCGCACCCATCGAGATCACTTCCAGTCGCATGGAGGCCGACGGCAACCTGCGCCGGGTCAAGTTCATCGGCCAGGTCATTGCCCGCCAGGGCGAGATGACCATTCATGCCGAGGAACTGGTGGTTCACTATGAGTCGCAGGGGGGGCGCATCTCCACCGTGGAAGCACTGCGCCAGGTGCGAATCGTTAAGGGCGACAGGATTGCCACCGGCGGTCGGGCGGTCTATGATGTGGCCAAGGCGCAGGTGGTCCTGACCGGATCGCCGCGGGTTCAACAGGGGGCCAATTCCATCGCCGGTCAAGAGATTACGTTCTTTCTGGATAGCGAACGCAGCATCGTCAAAGGCGATTCCGGCAGCCGCGTCAAGGCCATTTTCCACTCCCAGGAGCAGCCCTAGTGGGACGTAAGCTGGTCGCCCGCAACCTGTGGAAGACCTACCGCGGCCGTCAGGTGGTACGGGGGGTTGATCTCGAACTGCAATCGGGGCAGGTGGTGGGCCTCCTCGGTCCCAACGGCGCCGGCAAAACCACCTCCTTTTATATGGTGGTCGGCTTGATTCGGCCCGATATGGGCCGGGTTCTCCTGGATGACAAGGACTTGACCAACCTGCCCATGTATCGACGGGCCCGGGCCGGCATTTCCTATCTGCCCCAGGAGGCATCGGTCTTTCGGAAACTGACGGTGCAGGAGAACCTTCTGGCCATTCTTGAAACCGTTGTTGATCGTCGCGATGAGCAGTGTGAAAAGGCCGATGCTCTGGTGGAGGAATTCGGCTTGCGACACGTCGCCAAAACCCCCGGCTATGCCCTGTCGGGCGGCGAGCGGCGCCGCCTGGAGATTGCCCGGGCACTGGTTATAGAGCCGGATTTCATACTGTTGGACGAACCCTTTGCCGGCATCGATCCGCTGGCCGTCAACGATATCCAGAACATTATCGGGCGGTTGCGTTCCCAAGGTATCGGCGTGCTGATCTCCGATCACAATGTGCGGGAGACCCTCGGGGTCTGCGACGAGGCCTATATTCTCAGTGAAGGAGCGATTTTGTCTTTCGGCAAGCCGGCCCAGATCGCGGCCTGTCCGCAGGTTCGAAGCATTTATCTGGGGGAGAAGTTCCGGCTTTGAGTTCAGGTTCGGTGGCCGGGGGCAGCGGTCGCCTACCTGGTCGGCAGCGCGAGAAAAGCGGGCCTGCCTGAGTTTGGACGGCTGTCCTTTGGCGGGCCGTTGGGGTAGAATTTCAACATGAGGTTGCTTACCGGCAGGCTACCCCAAGGGATTGCGGGGGACCTTTCCGACAAACCGATGGTCATCGGCCAGCGGTTCTTCAGTGGAGTATCATGGCTTTAGAAATTCGTCAACAAATGAAACTCAGCCAACAGCTGGTCATGACGCCCCAGCTGCAACAGGCTATCAAGCTGCTACAGCTTTCCCGCATGGAACTGGAAGCCGTCGTGCGCCAGGAACTGGAAGAAAATCCGGTTCTGGAAGAAGGGCTTGACTCTCTCGACGAAAAGGATGACCCCAATGAGCGTGCCGAAGCCATGGAGGCTCCGGCACCCATCGAAGAGGTACAGGAGTTCAAGGGCGACAGCGAGGAACTCAGCCAGCTGGACTGGCAGGCTTATCTGGACGGCTACCATTCCGGCAGCACCACGGCCGATATCTACGAAGCGGATGAGGAGCGCCCCAGTTTCGAGAATCTGCTGACCAAGAAGCCCTCGCTCTCCGATCATCTGATGTGGCAGCTCAACCTTACCCGCATCGGCCCTGAAGAACGAGTCGCCGCTGCGGAAATCATCGGCAACCTGGATGAAGGCGGCTACCTGATTGCATCTCTGGAAGAGATCGGCCAGGCGGCGGGGATTTCGCCGGAGGTCGTCGAACGGGCTCTGGCTGTGGTTCAGGAGTTCGATCCGGCCGGGGTGGCGTCCCGGAACCTGCAGGAGTGTCTGCTGCGCCAGGTCGAGCAGTTGGGCATGGGCGAGTCCCTGGTGGGTGTGGTGCTCCGCGACCATATCGCCGATCTGGAAAATCGCCGCTATCCCGCCATTGCCAAAGCCCTCAACGTGTCCCTGGATGAAGTGCTGGGTGCCGGGCGCATCATCTCCGGTCTCGATCCCAGTCCCGGTCGGGCCTATTCGCAGGAAGAAGTTCAGTACATTACCCCAGATATCTTCGTTTACAAGGTTGGTGACGAATATATGGTGGTATTGAACGACGAGGGCTTGCCCACTCTGCGCATCAACTCGTTTTATCGCAATGCCCTGTCCGGCAGTACCCAGGTCGATGAAAAGGCCGGGGAATACATTCAGGAAAAAATGCGCGGCGCGGTCTGGCTCATCAAGAGCATCCACCAGCGGCAGCGGACCATTTATCGGGTAACCAAGAGCATTGTCAAATTTCAGAGGGATTTTTTCGAAAAGGGCATCGAATATCTTAAACCTCTTGTTCTACGCGATGTGGCGGAGGATATTGAGATGCATGAATCGACCGTCAGCCGGGTTACGACCAACAAGTACGTGCAAACCCCTCGCGGTCTTTTTGAACTGAAATACTTTTTCAACAGTGGTATCAATACCACGGTGGGCGATTCCATCGCTTCCGAAAGCGTCAAGAGCAAAATCAAGGAAATTATCGCGGCGGAAAATGCCAAGAAACCCTATTCCGACCAGAAGATTGTCAATATCCTCAAACAGCAGGGGATTGACATCGCCCGTCGAACCGTGACGAAATACCGCGAAATGCTCGGTATCCGCTCATCGACGGAGCGCAAGAGGCTGTTTTGATCCAGGGTCGGGAGCCGGGGCGCGCCCAGCGCCTCCGCAGGTGAGTCCTGCCCATTTACACCAGAAATTCCAGGAGGTATTTCATGCAAATTGCCGTAACGTTCAGACATATGGAAGCGAGCGAGCCGGTTCGGGCCTATGTTGAGGAGAAACTCGGGCGGGTCAAGAAGTATATCGATGAGCCGATCGATGCCCAGGCGGTGTTGGCGGTGGAAAAGAAGATCCGTCACAGTGCCGAAGTGACCCTGGTGGCCAAGGGTATCACCATCAAGGGCTCGGAAGAAACCAACGACATGTACGCCGCCATCGATGCCGTGGTCGACAAGATCGAGCGGCAGCTCAAACGTTACAAGGAAAAGATTAAAAACCATAAGCCCGACACCGGTCGTGCGCGCGTGGTGGCCAAGACCGTGCTGGCGGCGGAGAGCATCGATGAAGGAGCCAGCGAGCCGGTCATCATTCGCAGCCAGAGTTTCCCCGTCAAGCCCATGTCGGTGGAAGAAGCGGTCATGCAGATGGATTTGCTGAACAAGAATTTTCTGGTTTTCACCGATTCGTCCAGTGAAGAGATCCAGGTTGTCTATCGGCGCAAAGACGGCAATTACGGCCTGATTGTTCCGGAACGCCGTTAACCGGCAACTGCGAAAGTATTCCGCCATGCTGCCGGGCGATACCCTGGTGTCGCCCGGCAGGTCAACGGGCCGAGACAAGCGATAGGTTTATGAAGATTGTTGATTTGCTTGATTCCTCTGCAATTGTCGCCAACCTGTCAGCCACGGAGAAAAATGCCGTGCTGGCTGAACTGGCCGCCGCCGCGATCAAAGGGGAAAACAGTCTGGAGCAGGGCATGGTGGTTCAGGTCCTGCAGGAGCGGGAGCGCCTGGGCAGTACCGGCATCGGCGACGGGGTGGCTATTCCCCACGGCAAGTTGAAAAAGCTGGACCAGTTGCTGTTGTCCTTTGGCCGCAGCCCGAAGGGCGTCGATTTCGATTCCCTGGATGGCAAACCGGCGCAGCTGTTTTTTCTTCTGCTGGCTCCGGAGGAGGCGGTCGGAGTGCACCTCAAGACTCTGGCGCGAATTTCCAAGCTTCTGAAAAGCGCCGCGGTCAGGCAAAAACTGCTGACGGCGGATTCCGGAGAGGATATCTTCCGCATCATCAGCGAGGAGGAAGAACATATCTGAAGCACCGCTACGGTGTCCGACGGCGGCGGGTTTTCCGGAACGTCGGGAGCTTGGACCAAGGCCTGGCCGGACTGCCTCCGGCAGCATGCCGGCGAAATTGTGTTCAACCCGGTAGCGACGCACGGTTGTGCTCGACTGCCTCTGCAGCATGCCTTGCCAGGCCGGGTTTTGCCTGGCCCGGCGAGGCTTTTTTCTGGCTGATGCAAAGTTTTGCCCGGTTTTTCGCCCGCGGGTGAGGGGTTGCAGCGAAAAGCGTCTTTTGGGGTGGGAAAAATACCATGCAACAGGCGAGACTGGTCATCATTACCGGATTGTCCGGTTCAGGCAAGACAACAGCGGCCAGGGCCCTTGAAGACGAAGGGTTTTTTGTGGTCGATAATCTGCCGTTGGTGTTGCTGCCCGCGTTTCTGGAGCTGAATCCGCCCCTTGGTACGAGCAACTCCAATCTGGCCGTGGTTGTGGATGTCCGCAACCAGCAATATCTGCAGGATTGCCAGGAGGTTCTGAGTGGTATCAAGGCGGCCGGCCATCAGGTGGACATTTTTTTCTTTGATGCCAACGACGATGTCCTGTTGCGTCGTTACTCTGAAACCCGCCGTCGCCATCCCTTGCCGACCCGGCAGGGTGTGGCGGAAAGCATTCTGTGCGAACGCGAACTGCTCATCGGCCTGATGGCCATGGCGACGGCCATTATCGATACCTCCTGGATGACGCCGCATCAGTTGCGCGCCAAAACCCTGCAGTTGGTCTACGGCGACGAGGGCGGGCATCCCCTGGCGGTGCTGGTGCAGTCCTTCGGTTTTCGGTACGGAATTCCGCCCGGAGCCGATCTGGTCATGGATGTCCGCTTTCTGCCCAACCCGCACTTCATCCCGGAATTGCGTCCTTCCACGGGGTTGGCGCCGGCGGTGCGGGACTTTGTCCTGGAACAGGCGGCGACCCGGGATTTTCTCGATAAATTTCTCCCCTTGCTGGAGTTTCTCCTGCCCCACTACCGCCAGGAAGGGAAAAGCTATCTGACCATCGCCATCGGCTGTACCGGCGGCCGGCACCGCAGCGTGGCGATAGCCGAGCATCTGCGGGGCAGGATTCGCAGCCATGAACTGTCGGTGGAGGTGCTCCACCGGGATGTGGCCAAGGGATAACGAGGGTGATAGGTCTGGTTGTTGCCGCACATGCCGATCTGGCCGGCGAACTGCTTCGTACCGCCGAAATGATTATTGGCCCCCTGCCGCGGGTGGCGACCATCGGTATTTGTCGCGAGGACAGTCCGGAAGAGGTGCGCGCCCGTTTTGCCAAGGCCGTGGCCGAGGCCGGCCAGGATGGCCACGGCGTCCTGATTCTCACCGATATGTTCGGCGGTACTCCGTCCAATATCGGCTACGCCTTCCTGGAGCCGCAGCGTGTCGAGGTGCTGACCGGCGTCAACCTGGCCATGCTGCTGAAAGCCGCCAGTGAACGCAGTTCCCAATCCCTGGCGCAGCTGGCGGTGACGACCAAGGAGTACGGCCAGCAGAGCATCCTGCTGGCCAGTGAAATTCTGACCAGACTTTCCTGATCGCCGGCTCGGCGGCGCTCCGTTTCCGGATGGTTCCAGCCGAGATGCGGTGATGGGCCCGCAGGATGGGCCCCTACCGTTTCCGGATGAAAGCAGGCGAAGGCATTTATGGCGATCGTACTGGCAAGGGTCGATAACCGACTGATTCACGGACAGGTCCTGGAGGCCTGGGTGCCCAGCACCCGTACCGAATGCATCGTGGTGGCCAATAACCGGGTGGCCGAGGAGGAGCTGTCCCGATTGTTGATGGCGGCAGCCGTACCTCGGGGTATCCGCGTGGTCATCGGCTCCATCGAGTATGCCTCGGCATTTCTCTGTTCCCCCGACGGGCAGGCGCTGCGCACCCTGGTTCTGTTCGACTCCCCGGCCGACGCTCTGCGGGCCCACGACCTCGGGGTGCCCTTTGCCGAACTGAATCTCGGCAATCTGCAGCGCCTCGAGGGGAAAAAGCGTGTCAGTTGCTCCGTCGCCTTCGATCAGGAGGATATTCAGAGTCTGAACGCCCTGGAAGCCCAAGGGGTGAAAATTCATATTCAGTGTGTCCCTTCCGAGCGACAGCGCAATTGGCGCGTTGCCCTGGCCTCCGGGTGCTGACATGACTGTCGCGGCGCTGCTCTGGGCGGCTTTGACTTCGATCTTCGCCGGTCTGGATCGAACCGCCCTCTGTCAGGTGATGCTGGCGCGGCCGATTGTCGTGGCACCGCTCCTCGGTTGGCTGCTGGGGATGCCCTTGGTCGGCCTGCAAGCCGGCGCCTTGATCGAGCTTTTGTGGGTCGGCCGGCTGCCGGTAGGCGCAGCAGTGCCGCCGGATGATACCCAGCTGGCGGTCGCAAGCACCCTGCTTGCCGTTACCAGCCCCCTTGGACTGCTGCCGGCCGGCTTTGAAGCGGTGATCTGCGTTTTCCTGGTTTTGCCTTTTGGACGCGCCGGCGAAGCCTTCGACCGGTTGGCTCGGCGTGCCAACAACCGCCTCCCGCAGTTGGCCGGCGAGGCCATCGAGCAGGAGCAGTATGCGCGGGTGAAATGGCTGCATTTGCAGGGCATGGCGGCATTTGCCCTGGCCTCCCTGGCGACCTGTATCGCTTTGGTGACGGGCGGTTGGCTGCTGTTGCATGGTCTGGTGCCCCATCTGAGGACCGTGCTGGCCGCTGCCGGACCCTGGTTGTGGCCGGTTCTGCCCGTGCTCGGCAGCGCCGTGGTGCTGGCCGGCGGAGGTGTCCGGCATGCCTGGCTGTGGTTCGGCGGTACTTTCCTGCTGGTCTACGTTTTGCGCCTGGTGTTCTGATATGATGTCAAGGGTTCGCTACAACCGATTGCGGGTGCTTGGCGCCACCCTGTGGCGCTCCCTGACGCTGCAGGGCAGTTGGAGCTTCGACGGCATGCAAAGCCTGGGTTTCCTGTTTGCCATGTTACCGGCCCTGCGGCGCTATTACCAGGGTCCCGAACTGGCCGCCGCCTGTCGCCGCCATCTGCGCCATTTCAATACCCATCCGGTGTTGGCGACCCTGATTCTTGGCGCCAGTCTGCGGCTGGAAGAGCACCGCAGCCAGGGTGATGAAGGCTTGATCGACGTCGTCAAGTTCAAGGAGGCACTGGTCGGACCCTGCGCCGCCATGGGCGATGGCTTTTTCTGGGGCGGGCTGAGGCCTCTGGCCGCGGCCCTGGGGGCCGGTCTGGGTCTCACCGGTTCCCTGTGGGCGATTCCGGTCTTTCTACTGGTCTACAATCTGCCCCATCTCTGGCTGCGGGTTTTGGGGTTGCTGCAAGGCTATCGCCGCGGCTACCGGATTGTGGAATCTCTGCAGCACTGGCATTTGCCGGATTGGACGCAGCGTCTCAAGCGGCTGACCGTGGTGCTGTTGGCGGTTCTGTGCGCATGGGTGTCCGCTGCCGTAGCCCCTGCGGGCCGGCCGACCGGCGCAATTTGGGGTTTGCTTGGGCTGCCCCTGGTTTTTCTGCTGGTCTGGCTGGTGCGTCGGGGGATTTCGCCGCTGCTCATCGGCTTGGCGGGTTGTTTGCTGATTTTGTCGGGAGTTCAGATATGTTTGATGCAGGGCTGGTGACCATGGAAGGTGTATTTACCATCAAAAACCGCCTGGGACTGCATGCCCGGGCCGCGGCGCTGCTGGTTCAGACCGCCAGCCAGTTCCAGTCCGAGATCACCCTCAGCAAGGACGAGGAAGAGGTCAATGGCAAGAGTATCATGGGGATACTGATGCTGGCCGCGGCCCAGGGATCCGAAGTCAAGGTCCTGTGCGAGGGCGAGGACGCCGCCCAGGCGTTGGCCGCCATCGCCGAGTTGATCGACAACGGGTTCGGAGAAACCTGACATGCTGCAGGATATTTTTCTTCAGGGCATCAGCGCTTCGCCGGGGGTGGCCATCGGGGCGGCTTATGTCATCGATCGCAATCGCATTTCCGCTGTCGAACGGCCCATCGACGTTGACGAGGTCGAGGCCGAATGCCGGCTGTTCCAGGAGGCCGTCAGCCGCTCCCGGCAACAGTTGCAAGAGGTCAAGAACCGCGTGGCGGAACCGCGCCTGGCCGAACATCTGCATATCATCGACACGCATCTGTTGATTCTTGAAGATCAGATGCTGGTCGGCGAGACCCTCTCCCTGATCAGAGCCGAACGCATCAATGCCGAAGGTGCCCTGAAGCGTATTTTGCAAAAATTCCGGGCTGTTTTCGACAGTATCGAGGACGAATACCTGCGTGAGCGACGTTCGGATGTGGACTCCGTCGGCCAACGCATCCTGCGCAATCTCATGGGGGCCGCCCAGCAGTCCCTGGCCGATGTGGATCGCAAAGCCATTGTCGTGGCGCATGATCTGTCGCCGGCCGATACCATGCAGATGGACAAGGAACGCATCATCGGTTTTATCACCGATGTCGGCGGCCGGACTTCCCATACCGCCATTCTGGCCCGTTCCCTGGGCATCCCGGCGGTGGTCGGCCTGGAGAGCGCGACGGCCAAGGTCCGGGACGGCATGCCGTTGATCATCGATGGATCCACCGGGACCGTCGTACTCAATCCTTCACCGGAAACCTTCCGTGACTACCTGCAGAAAAAACAGTTCTACGAATATCTGCAACAGGAGCTGATCTTCTATCGGGACCTGGAAGCCGAGACCCTGGACGGCCATCGCATTGTGCTGCAGGGCAATGTGGAGTTGGCCGAGGAGGTGCCGGCGGCCCTGCGTGAAGGCGCCCAAGGCATCGGTCTGTATCGCACCGAATTTCTTTACATGAACCGGGAGGATACGCCCTCTGAGGAAGACCAGCTGCAGGCTTACAAGACCATCGTCGAGCGCATGGCGCCGCATCCGGTGACCATTCGCACCCTGGATGTCGGCGGCGACAAGCTGGTCAGCAGCATCGACCTTTCCGATGAAGCCAACCCGGCCATGGGGTTGCGGGCAGTGCGATTTTCCCTGAAGGAGAAACACCTCTTCAAAACCCAACTGCGCGCCATTCTGCGGGCTTCCGCCTTCGGCAGGGCGCGAGTCCTGATTCCCATGATTACCGGGGTGGCGGAAATCGTCGCCTGCAAGGCCTGCATTGCCGAGGCCAAGGAGGAGCTGACCGCCGAGGGGCTGGCTTTCGATGAGCACCTGCAGGTGGGCATCATGATTGAAACGCCGTCGGCGGCCATGATCGCGGACCTGCTGGCCCGCGAGGTGGATTTTCTGTCCGTCGGCACCAACGACCTCATCCAGTATTGCCTGGCCGTGGACCGCGGCAACGAACATGTCGCCTATCTGTACGAACCTTTGCATCCGGCGGTGCTGCGTGCTCTGCGCATGACCTGTCAGGCGGCCCGCGAACAGGGGGTGGAAATCGGCATCTGTGGTGAAATGGCCGCCGATCCCCTCTACGCCCTGGTGCTGCTCGGTCTGGGATTCCAGGAGCTTTCCATGAATGCACCCTACATTTCCCAAGTGAAGCGGATCATTCGCCAGGTCCGGCGCCAGGAGGCCGAGGAACTGGTGCTGGAACTGCTGCAACTGGGCACCGCTCCGGAGGTCGCAGCCCGGTTGGAGGCGGAAATGCACCGGCGTTTCCCGTCCCTGTTCGAAGCTCCCCGGGCTGCTGGTTCGCCAGGAAAATATTGACAGTTCTGAAAGAGTTCATCTAATATTCACGTTTGCGAAATCAGCGACAGGAGGGCATCATTCCATGGGCATGACCGATTTTCTGTTTACATCCGAGTCCGTCAGTGAAGGACATCCCGATAAAGTAGCCGATCAGATTTCCGATTCCATCCTGGATGCGATCCTCAGCCAGGATCCCACCAGCCGCGTGGCGTGCGAAACCCTGGTGACTACCGGCCTGGTCATGATTGCCGGGGAAATCACCACCAACGCCCGGATCGATTATCCGGACGTGGTTCGCAGCACCATTCGCGATATCGGCTATGACGATTCGGCCATGGGATTCGACTGGGAAACCTGCGCCGTGCTGACCTCCATCGACCGCCAATCCCCGGATATTTCCCAAGGGGTAAGCGAAGGGCAGGGACTGTTCAAGGAGCAGGGGGCCGGCGACCAGGGGCTGATGTTCGGCTATGCCTGCGATGAAACGCCGGAGTTGATGCCCATGCCCATCATTTTCGCCCATAAGCTGACTCAGCGCACGGCGGAAGTACGCAAAAGCGGCCTGCTGCCCTTTCTGCGTCCGGACAGCAAGTCCCAGGTGTCCATCCAGTACATTAACGACAAACCCATCCGCATCGATACGGTGGTGGTTTCTTCGCAGCACAGCCCCGAGGTTCCTTATGAGACCCTGCGCGAGGCCCTGATTGAAGAAGTGGTCAAGAAAATGCTGCCGGCGGACATGCTCGACGAAAACACCAAATACTTCATCAATCCCACCGGCCGTTTCGTGGTCGGCGGTCCCCAGGGGGATTGCGGCCTGACGGGCCGCAAGATCATCGTCGATACCTACGGCGGCCAGGGTTCCCACGGCGGCGGCGCCTTTTCGGGGAAGGATCCCTCCAAGGTCGATCGCAGCGCCTCCTACATGGCCCGCTATGTTGCCAAGAACGTGGTCGCCGCCGGCCTGGCGCGCAAATGCGAGGTGCAGTTGGCTTATGCCATCGGCGTGGCGGAACCGGTCTCCATCATGGTCAATACCTTCGGCACCGGCCTAATTCCCGCCAACACCATCGCCAAGCTGGTGCGGGAGGAATTCGATATGCGTCCGGCCGCCATCATCCATACCCTTGATCTGCTGCGGCCCATCTACCGGAAGACGGCGGCCTACGGTCATTTTGGTCGCGAATTGCCGGAATTCACCTGGGAACGTACCGACCGGGTCGAGTCCCTGCGGCAGCGCGCGGGTCTCTGATTCCTGCCAAGCCGAGTTTCAAGAAGGAAAAAAGCGAACCTGCCGGTTCGCTTTTTTCGTAAGCACCAAGATGACCGGCGCCCCCTACGGGCAGAAATTTCCAGGACAATATGCTACCATGAAACAAAACCTGTTGCGAAAGGCGGTGGCGAACATGCAACGAAACATGAAACTATTGGCTTTGGGAATGGGCTTGGCACTTCTGGTGAGCGGCTGCGTCCGGTATCGCAGTCAGGTTGTGCCGTTTCGTGCCCCCTCCAGTTATGCCAACATGCAGGTGGTGGTCGATACTCAGGTGGCGGCACAAGCCTATGCGGATAAAGCGGCGGCGCGTCAGGTGTTCGGTTTCGACGTCCGCGGTGCCGGCTTGCTGCCGGTGCAGGTGATCATGCAGAATGACGGTCAGCAGAGCCTCGCGGTTATGCCAGAGCAGTCCTTCCTTCTCGATGCCGAAGGCAATCTGTGGCCGCTGCTCGACAGCGCCACAGCCTATCGCCGGGTTGAGGAAAGCTCCGAATATTCTCGTATCGCCAGGGGCGGCGGCCGTGGCGCCTTGCTCGGCGCTGCCGGAGGCGCGGTGCTTGGCACTGCCATCGGTATCCTGACCGGGGAAAATATCGGTTCGGCGGCGTTCAAGGGTGCTGCCGTGGGTGGTGGCGGCGGGGCGGTAGTCGGCGGCGCCGGGGCTCTCGGCAGCGATGAGGCCGGCCGGCAGATAGCGCGCGACCTGGCGGCCAAGCAGCTGGTCAATCAGGCGGTGCCGCCCGGCAACCTGGCTCAGGGATTTCTGTTTTTCCCCGGTGAAGCGACTTCGGCCAGCCAGCTGCGGTTGCAGTTGCGGGCCATGCCCAGCGGCACGGTGCATACGGTCATTCTGTCGTTGCAATAATTCGGCTCAGGTTGGTCGCTGACCTCTCATGGGGGCGAATTCAGGCGGATTCGCCCTTTTGTCTTGCCATTTGCGGGCGGTCGGGCTATATAACAAAAATTGTTGATATTTCAAATAAATAAGCCAGTTTCTGGTTTTTCGGGGCGCTGTGGAGCGGCAAACCTTTTCGGCTTTAGTGTAAAACCAGCCATAATCCGACAGCTCGGGAGCGCCTGCGGCAACCTTATCCGCAGGGTGCCGTTGCTCCTCGGTGCGACTACGAATGCCATACTGCCGGAACCATTTGTCATCTAATTTCCCGTTGAAAGGAATTGCTTAGTCATGGAAACCATATCGATTCGCAACGATTTTGTTGTCAAAGACCTATCGCTGTCGGAATGGGGGCGACGAGAAATCCGCATGGCCGAAGCGGAAATGCCCGGCCTCATGGCCCTGCGCGAGGAGTACCGGCAGCAGCGGCCACTGGCCGGCGCCCGCATCACCGGTTCCCTGCATATGACCATTCAGACGGCGGTGCTCATTGAAACCCTGGTGGAACTGGGAGCCGAGGTCCGCTGGGCCAGCTGCAACATCTTTTCCACCCAGGATCACGCCGCCGCCGCCATCGCCGCCGCAGGGATTCCCGTTTTTGCCTACAAGGGCGAGACCCTCGAGGAATACTGGCAATATACCCTGCGCGCCCTGGCTCATCCCGGCGGCCCCACGTTGATTGTCGACGACGGAGGCGACGCAACCCTGCTGATTCATCGGGGCGTGGCTCGTGAGCGGGCCTATGCGGACAGCGGCGTTCTGCCCGAGGTGTCCCAGGAAAACCGCGAAATCACCATCGTCGATCAATTGCTCAACCAACAGTTGCTGGAGGATCCGGGATTTTGGCAGCGCCTGGCCGCCGGCATGGCCGGGGTGAGCGAAGAAACCACCACCGGCGTACACCGGTTGTATCAGATGGAACGCAGGGGGGAACTGCTGTTTCCGGCCTTCAATGTCAACGACTCCGTCACCAAGAGCAAGTTCGACAACCTTTACGGCTGTCGAGAGTCTCTTATCGACGGCATCAAGCGGGCGACCGATGTCATGATCGCCGGCAAGAAGTGTGTGGTGCTCGGTTACGGGGATGTCGGCAAAGGCTGCGTGCAGGCCTTCAGGGGCTTGGGTGCTACCCTGTTTGTCACCGAAATCGATCCCATCTGCGCTCTGCAGGCCGCCATGGAAGGCATCCCCGTGGTAACCATGGAGGAAGCCTGCGCCTGGGGGGATATCTTCGTCACCACCACCGGCAATGTCGATGTCATCACCCGCGAACATATGGATCGTATGAAAAACGAAGCCATCGTCTGCAATATCGGCCATTTCGATTCCGAGATCCAGGTGGACCGGCTGTTTCACGATCCGGCCCTGAAAGTCCATCCGGTGAAACCGCAGGTCGATCAGATCGAATGGCCGAACGGCAAGTGCCTGACGGTGCTGGCCCAGGGACGGCTGGTCAATCTCGGATGTGCCACCGGGCATCCTTCCTTTGTCATGTCCGCCTCCTTCACCAACCAGGTGTTGGCCCAGATTGAGTTGTGGACCCGGCCGCAGGCCTATGAAAAAAAGGTCTATGTTCTGCCTAAAGGCCTCGATGAGAAAGTGGCCCGCCTGCACCTGGGGCAACTCGGCGCGCAGTTGACCCGGATGACGGCCAAGCAGGCCGACTATCTTGGCGTGCCCCTGGATGGTCCGTTCAAACCGGAGCATTATCGTTACTGATCGGCATCTGTTTCAACAACGGCTCCGCTGCTCCGCTACGGGCAGCGGAGCCGTTGTTCATCCGCGAGGCTAGCGAGATTGAACGCCAAAGCCGCCATCAAGGCCTGTCCTCTGTTTGTCGGCGCCACCGCTCAGGATCTGGAGGAGCTGTTGCGCATCGCGCGGCCGCAATGCTACCGCAAGGGCCAGGTCCTGTTTTCCGAGGGGGAGGAGGCGACGGGCTTTTTCGTGCCCATGACCGGCAAGGTGAAGCTTTTCAAGCTCTCCCCGGAAGGTCGGGAGCGCATTCTGCGCATCGCCCAGCCAGGCCGGACCTTTGCCGAGGCGGCCATCTTCGATCTGGGTTTGTACCCAGCCAATGCCCAGGCCCTGGACGACTGTACGGTGCTGTATTTCCCCAAACCGGAGATTCTGCGTCTGCTGCACGACAATGCCCAGTTGGCCATTCATATCATCGGCGGCATTTCCCGCATTCTGCGGGAACTCATGGACCAGATGGAGGCTTTGACTTTTCGCGATGTGCCGGCGCGATTGTCCCACTATCTGCTGGACCTGGCCGGGGGACGACCGGAAGTGGTGCGGTTGCCCGTGTCCAAAACCCAACTGGCGGCCAACCTGGGCACCGTTGGCGAAACCCTGTCCCGTACCCTGCGACGCCTGGTCGAAGAGGACCTGATCCGGGTCCGTGGACGGGATATCGAGATTTTGGATCCTTCCGGGCTGCAGGGCATTGCCGACCGTTACAAGGAATAGCGGAGCCAGAGATTACGAAATTTTTCAGCAGCACGACAGGGCGGCAGGTGTTGCCGCCAGGGAGTATTCCAGTTGTTGACGACCCGCATGGAATTCATCGTCCGCTATGCCGAAACCGATGCCCAGGGCATCGCCCACCATGCCAACTACCTGGTCTGGTTCGAGGAGGGCCGCTCCGATTTTCTCCGCCAGCAAGGCCTGGCCTACAGCGAGATGGAGCGGCAGGGTTATCTGGTGGTGGTGGCCGGGATCGAACTGACCTGCCGCGCCGCGGCCTTTTACGAGGATGTGCTGGTACTGTTCACCACCTTGGATCGGATTCGAAGCCGTGGCCTGGAATTCTCCTATCGGCTGCACAACCGGCAGAATATGCTGCTGGCCGAAGGGCGCAGCCGCCATGTCGTCGTCGGCCGCGACCGCCGTCCGACCGCCCTGCCCGAGGCCTGGCTGGTGGCGTTGCGCTCCGGAGGGACTGCGACAGGGGTCGAAATTCAATCTTGACTTGCCGCCGGCGAACTGCTATAAATCCCCTCGTTACGGGCGTTTAGCTCAGCGGGAGAGCACTGCCTTCACACGGCAGGGGTCGTAGGTTCAATCCCTACAACGCCCACCAAATTTCAAGGGGTTACGGTTCATGGCCGTAGTCCCTTTTTTCGTATTTGCATTTTATTTGCGGTTCTTTTTGGCTTTTTCAAGCGCTTCGCGCAGTTGGTTCGGAGCCAGGTGAGCATAGCGCTGCAGCATGCGCAGGTCTTTGTGGCGCGACAGCGTGGCCACGGTGACGTGATCGACGCCGGCCTGCACCAGCCGCGAGACAAACAGGTGGCGCAGATCGTGGGGGCCCTTGACCTTTTTGGTCAACCTGGCGCTTTCCACCGCCCGGCGAAAGCTCGACTTGATATCGGAGTAAGGCTTGATCTCCGCCTCGTCTTTGACTCTGAGGTTCGGGAAGAGCCATTCTGACGGGGTTTTCAGGGCCTCCAATACCAGCGCCTTGGCGTCGTTGCACAGAACGATAGGGTGCCGCTCGCTGTCGCCTTTGCGGTTTTTCCCTTTGACCCAAACCAGGCCGCGTTTTAAGTCGACGTCTTTTTTGAGAATATATCGGGCCTCCTTGCCCCTGGCGCCGGTGAGGGCCATGAACTGAAACAGCGGCAGAGAGGATTTAGGCAGGGCGGCCAGGAGCCGCTTTTCCTCTGCGCGGGTCAGGGGGGCTTTGATCGGGGGCAAGCCTTCCGCGACATGGACGCCGTCAAAGGGGTTGTTGCCCACATATTCCGAGTTTTTGGCGTGCCGCCATATTTGCTTAAACGTCCGCACTTCTTTGGCCACCGTCGCCTGTTTGACGGACCGGCCTCTTTTCAAAATGTACTCCAGCAGATCGGCCCGACGCAACTCGCCTATGGGTATCTTTTCAAAGTGCGGCTTAAGGCGTTCCACGGCATACCTGGCCCTGGTTCCCTTGTCCGCATGTTGTGAGGCGGACAGGTCCAGCCATTCTTGTGCAACCTCCAGCCATGTTTTTCTGGATGGCAGGGCCACTCCGTCACGGTGTTGCTGACGGCGTTTTTCCAGTAACGCTTCGGCATAGCGCAGATTGTTTTGTTCGCAGGCTTCGGTTTTGCGCTTGCCTCGCACCAGATATTGGATGGAGAGCGGGCCTTTGACCAAGGCGGTTCCGCACTTTGGGCAGAGACCTTCACCGCGACGATACACCAAGGGGCGGCAAGAAGGGCAGTCGTAGCGGCGGAAGATCCCCTTGTGCTTATTCGTGGCCATGTTCACGCCTTGTTCTGTCTGTCAAATTTTTCCCTGATGGTGTGTTTGGACCAAGAGCGACGCAGCCAAACAATCACTGCCGCTGTAACGACAAGAAGAAACCACTGAATGCCAAGTCTGGCGAAATCTATTTTAGCGCTGGCGGCCACACCTCTGATGTCGAGATATCCAGGCGGGTCAAACAGGAGATGGTGGCCAAGAAGTTCTTCAAGATGAATGCCATTATAGTCAACGACACTCTTCCATGGCGGGAACAGCCCGCAAAAAACAAACAGGCCAAAAATAGTTATTAAAACGGCCCCTTTCCACGTTATGCGAGCCCGGCATGATGTGACTGGTCGTTCGGCAGGCTGCAGATCGGCAATTGAGGGACGGGCCGTTCCTTCGGTCGGCATCTCTGCCAGCTTCGCCAGCAGAGCGGTTTTCTCCGGGCCCTCCGGCATGGCGTCGGCTTTGGCCTGCAAGGCGGCCCGGCGCGAAAAGGCCGGGTCCTGATTGGCACTCATGCCATCAATCGTCTTCTGTATGTCTTCCCTCATCACACCTCCTGAACCACCCAACACACGCGACCCAAAACGAAAAACTCCGGCACTTCGTCTCTGTTCAGCTTGACCTCTGGAAATTCCTTGTTGTCGGAGCGAATCAGCACGCCGTCCGGGAGCGGGTAGAGGCGTTTGACCGCCGCGCCGGAATAGGGCAACACCACGGCATAGGCTTCACCCTCGATGACGTGCTTGTCGTTTTGGTCGATGCCGATGATTGCTCCGTTTTTAAAGGTGGGCTCCATGCTGCGGCCGCGCACCAGCACCGGGCGGATGTGCGGCTTGAGAAACCCGGTGGGAATGGCCCGGCGGTCGATGGGCTCGTGCCATTCCGGTTCCGCTCCGGGGCCGCCTTCCACCATGTTGAATATGTCTACCATTTGGCAGCCGTCTGGGTGGCCAATATCTCTTTTGCCGTCCTGGTTTAAATATCTCCCCGATTCCTCAAGAATTTTTTTCAACTGCCTTTCTGCTGCAGCTGGGACCCCGTTTGTCCGCCATTTGCTAATGGTGCTTTTGTCTTTCCCCAAAAGCCTTGCAACTTCCAAGTCTTCTGCGTAACCCATCAACTTTTTGAACTCATCAAGGAAATTCATTTCACCCCACACGGTTGAATTTTTCTCCTTGACGGTTGAAAAAAATTCAACTATAGTTGACACACAAGACAACGGAGATCCCCACCAAAAACAGAAGTAAACCCCAAAATTGTAAATCACCAAGGAGGTGAAGTCAATGGAAGCATCGAAGCAAATCGAGAGCAAATTGCTTTCGGTCGAGGACGCGGCGGCGTACCTGGGAGTAGCGGCCTACACCCTGCGCGGCAAGCTGAGAAAAGGGGAATGGAAGATCCCCGAAGTGCGGATGGGCGGACTCATCAAGTTTGACCAGGAGGACCTGGACGCGTTCATTGCGTCCATCAAGAAGGTGCGCGGGGCGGAATAAAAAGACTAGCGCACACCACGGGTTCAGCAAGGGGGCGGGCCATGAGCGGAAAAAAATTGATGGATGAACGATTTCTATCAACCAAGGAAGTGGCGAAGAAGTTTGGCGCCAGCACGATGACGATTGACCGTTGGTGCCAAGAAGGGAAGCTTCCCTACACCAAGATTGGCGGCAAGCGCCTGTTTCCGGAATCGGCCTTGGAGAAGGTGCTGCAAGACAATCTTCGGAAGGCCATTTGACCCATGCACGATCCCATTTCACCCGAAGCGGCCGCCATGGTGGCGGTCAGCGAAGCCAAGACTTACGGGCAACTGGCTGAGGCCATCGGTCAATACGGTCAGGCCGTCGCGCAAAAACTGCGGCGGGTCCGGGAAATCGACAGGGAGATTAGCCATGGAACAACAGATGAACCAGGAGGTTCGGGAGCAGACAGAGGCCTACTTGGCCATGGTGCATCATGCACTGGAGGGCCTGGCGAGGTTGCACGGCAATCCCCGACACATCGGGGCGGGCATGCGGAGGGCGGAGGACGGGACCTTGTTTCTGTATTTCACCAACCCCTCTGACGGCGCCGAGCGCCCCAGCGAAATCTGGATGCCGAAAACCATGAAGGTCCGGGCGGCCCTGTTGTTCCACAGCATCGATATCCCGGGGGAGTCCGACAAAGACGCCAGCCCGCACTATTGCCGTCGGTCGCGGATGGAGGCGGGCAAGTGGCACTTCACCGCGGCGGTGGCGCTGTTGAAAGCGGGGCGGTCATGATGGCGCTGCCCGGTCGCTGGCGGTGCGTGAAGGCCTGCCTGGGGAATCTGCTGCTGGTGGCCGCCACGATCGCCCTTATCGCAATTGTTTCCTGGGGTATCGGTTACGGGGTCGACAAGGAAGCCCGATACCTGGCCAAAAAGGCCCAAGCGCGACAGGCCGAACTGGCGGAAGCGGGGTGGAGTCATGAAACTGCAGAATAGCGAAATCGTTGATCTCCTCCAGGAGATCAACGACTCCCAGGCCATGAAGGCCAAGCGGGCGCAGTTGTGGCTGAGGGTGGGAGTGCGAAACCGGATCGAGTTGCGGTTTCGCAGCAACGTGCATCCCATGGGACTGCTGCTGGAAGACTTCGGGTTTACCGAGGAAGAAGCGTTACTCACCTATCTGCTGAGCTGGGACCGCTGCCTGGTTCTGGCCAGTTGACGGACAACGGGTTGCCCGGGAGGGCTTCCCTCCTGCCTCCCGGGATTTTTTGACGGAGGACCACAATGGACGCCGACCAGGAACGGGACGAGCGGTTGTTTCGGGATCGGATGGACGCCAAGACCGGATGGGTTCAAACCGGCGCGGCTTTATATCTCGCACAGGAGCGCGAAAACGATGAACGAAGAGACGAAGGATCTACAAAGAACGGATGCCGGAGCAGGCGTTGTCGTGGTGGACAACGGCATGTATCAGAACCTGTTGGACACCAACCGATTTAAGCAGATGTACGCAGTGGCGCGCCTGTTCGCGGCCTCACAGTTGGTGCCGACGCAGTACCAGGGCCAGCCCGCCAACTGCATGGTGGCGCTGCAAATGGCGTTTCGGATGCAGGTCGATCCGATGATGTTCATGCAGAACACCTATATCGTGCACGGCCGACCCGGCATCGAGGCCAAGCTGGCGATTGCCCTGGTCAACTCTCGCGGGCCCTTCACCGGTCCGATTCAGTGGCGGTTTGACGGCGAGGGCAAGAAGCGCAAATGCACCGCTTTTGCCACCCACAAAATCACCGAAGAAGTTTGCGAAGCGGAAGTTTCCTGGGAAATGGTGGAAGCCGAAGGCTGGAACAAGGAAGGCCGCAACGGGCAAAAGTCCAAGTGGTCCACCTTGCCGGATCTGATGTTCCGCTACCGCTCCGCCATGTTCCTGGCCCGCCTGTATTGCCCGGAGGTCCTTCTGGGCATGTATTCCGTTGATGAGCTGATGGACGTGCGTGAACCGGTCGACGTGACGCCACGAAAATCCCTGTCCGACGAGGTACAGCTCAGGGAGATTGAAGAAATCGCCCAAGAGCTGAGCGAAGCCGGAGCCTCTGCGCAGCAAGAGCCGGATCCGGATCCGCCGGCAGAAACGGAAGAAAAAGAGCCGGCCAAGCAAACCGAACTGCCCCTCACCATCCAAGCCCGGTTTCTCAACCGCCTGGGCGAACTCTGCGACGGCGACGAAGGGGCCATGCTGGACCGGCTGCACGGCATGACCGGCAATCGACGCCTGACCCTGGAGAATATCGAGCGATTTACCGACGACGGCGCCGACGCTCTGTTGGCGCAACTGGGGTAAACCATGCCGACCCCGCTTTTCAACGAAGAGATGCACAAATACACGACGCCGGGCGGGCAGCCCCTGCCCGGAGTCACCACCATCCTGGGCGAATACCGCAAAACCCGGATCGGCAAGGGGGAGTTTTATGTCGCCCTGGACGGGACCGCCATCGAAGCGGAGGTTATGCGCAAGGCGGCCGAGATCGGCTCCGCGATCCACAAGTGCCTCCAGTACGCTCTGACCTACGGGCCGGGCCGGTTCACCTACCCCGAGGAAATTGCGCCCTGCGTCGATCAGATCTGGCAATGGCGGCAGGACTTCTCGCCGGAGGTGCTGGCGGTGGAAACTCCCCTCTACTCAGAACGCTACCTGTTCGCCGGGACTCTGGATCTGGTATGCCGAATCGGCGGCAAGCTGTGCCTGGTAGATGCCAAGACCGGCATGGGGGCTCTTGTGGGACCTCAAACCGCAGCATACGAAACCCTGTACCGCGAGGACACCGGTTGCCAGGAGCCAATGGAGCGCTGGTTGCTGCAGCTGCCGAGAGACGGCGACCCGTATCGGTTCAAGCGCCTGGCCAACCCGAACGACTGGAATTTTTTCAAGGCCCGGATGTTTTGCTACCACTACCTGAAAGGAGCGTAACCATGACCACCAATACCGCGAAGAAGATTGACCCGTTTGCCCCGGTAAACGAAGACCAGGAAGAGGTCTCCCTGGTTGTGCAGGAAGCCAAGGCCCTCACCATTGCCAGCGACGAGGACCTGACCCGAGGCCGGGAGTTTGTGTTGAGCATCAAGGATTTGCGCAAGCGGATCCAGGACCATCACGCACCCATGATCGAGGCCGCCCACCGGGCGCACAAGATCGCCCTGGCGAAGCAAAAGGAACTGGTCGACCCGTTGGATCAGGCGGAACGCCTGGTGCGCGGGCATTGTGAGCAGTACCTGACGGAAAAAAAGCGCCGGGAAATGGAAGACCTGCGGCGGCGTGAAGAGGCTGCGCGACAGGCGCGGGAACGGCAGCTGGCCGACGCCCGGGCCAAAACGGACGCGCTGTTGGCCGGGGCCAAGGAGGACGCGGATAAGCTGGCGGCCTTGCGCCTGGCTCTGGAGAGCGCCACGGAGATTGAAGCGGCGGTGATGCGCTCGCAAATCGCCGTGCTCGAAACGGCGGCGGAAGACCGGGCCAACGCCGCAGCAGCGGCACAGGCTCAGTTGGAACTGGAATCCGCCGTGCCGGACGTGGTGCCGGTGGTAGAGGCGGAGAAAGTGGACGGCGTGTCCGAAGTCAAGGAATACCGCGTCGAGGTGGTGGACATGCGGGTGCTGTGCGCAGCCATCGGCCGCGGAGATGTGCCGGTGGCAGCAGTCAAGGAAGTATCCAGCCGCCTCAAAATGTACGCCAAAGACGGCATTTACCTGCCGGGCTGCAAGGTCACGGAAACCGTCGCGGCGCGGTTCCGGTCCTGACATGAGCGAGGCGTGGGTAGGGCCTATCGTGCTGCTGCTGTTGGTCGCCTGGAAGTGGTCGGGCGGCTTAGGCGGTGAACGCCAGGATCGATGATGTTGCAGGCGCCGATCATACCCCCGGTTTCCGGTCCTGCAGGCAGGTGGGGCCATCCCGGCGCCCGGTGCGAACCGATAATAGGGATGGGACTCTCCGGGTTAAGCGTGCGACGCGGCGGCACCCCTCCAGATGGAAATAAGGGCCGGACAGCCGCGATAACAACCAACCAGCCGGGACCCCGGCACATCATATCAGGAAAGGGCGAACAGCATGTTTCACAAACAAGACGAAGTATTGGAGCTGGCCACATTGGCCGGCGGCGCGGTGCAGGAAAAATTCGAGGACGAACTGTTTAAGGTCATGGACAACATCCTGGACGTGAACACGTCGGAAACAGCCGTGCGGGAGATCACCATCAAGCTGAAGATCCGCCCGAACAAAACCCGCACCTCTTCGGGCATTGAAATTGTCTGCGCGTCCAAGTTGGCCCCGACCATCAGCTTCGAGACACAGATCTTCCACGGCAAGAACGCCAAGGGGGAAATCAAGGTTGCCGAACAGGACCTGCGGCAGATGGGCTTTGAGGACGTGCCGCAGGCCGACCGCGAAGAGGCCCCTGTTCCCAGCAACAGCGGCGAGCGGATCTCCGTCGTCAAGTAGTCAAACCTCAACCCTTACCAAGGAGCACACGACCCATGAGTGAAAATATTCTCGCCGTCATGAACCGCGGAATCGAACTGGCGTCCCCGAATCTGATTGACGTGGAAAATCGGCAGTACAGCGACAAGAAGCTCAGCCCGATTTTCGAGCCGACCCCGGAACCCCTGGTACTGCATTCGCTGCTGAGCCTGATCGAGTATGCGGAACTGGAACGTCCGGAAGAGCCCATCGTGCACGTGATTTCCCCTATCGAGGTGCGGTTGCTTTCCGCTCTGCGCGGTCCCTTCATGCAGCGGGACGTTTATGCCGTCGCCAAATGCAAGCACGGAAACCCCTACACCAACCAGAATCAATTTTGCCCTTCTTTTGTGGAGCGCTTGTTATGACCCAACCCGCCGTAGTGACCGGATCCTTTGTGCGGTTGCAAACCCTGGCCGACGCCACGCCGCGGATCGTGCTGGATCTGGATTGTTCCATTTCCGACTTGGCGGCCCTAGGGCTGCAGCCGGGGGCGGCCTTTGCTCTGGCACGGTTGACGCCGGCAGCCGCGAAACAGGCGCAGCAGAAGCAGTTCGAGGAAAAGGCCGCACCCTACGGACAGCAAGCCCGGGCGTTGCATGCCAGCGGTTTTTTTCGTTGTCTCGAGGTCTGGCGGGCGCTGGGCTCCGACGAAGGGTATCGGGCCTGGCTGCGGATGCAGCCGTGTCGGGCCTGCAAGGCATCGCCTCCCTGTCATGCGGCGCATGTGCGTTCGGTGGCGGCCGGTAGTGGTACCGGCATCAAGCCGGAGTATTTCGCTATTCCCCTGTGCGACCACTGCCACAACCAGGTGCAGCACGACAAGGGAATTTGCGCTCTGACAGGTCTGGATGACAAATACCAGGCCAGAGAAAGGCTAGGCCGGTGGGCCATGGAAGCGGTGGAAGCCTGGGCGAAATTCCGAGTCAAAACGGCGCTGGGGTCCGAACATCTGAACGAGATCCCTCCTGTGTCTTTTCTGAGGTGGGCGCAGAAGGTGGGCGTTGAACAGTATCTGCCGCAGGAGTATCGGGGATAGGGGAGATGGACAAGACACCGGCAACCATCCAAATCGGCTGGCGTGAGATCTATGACGGTCCCCTTGTAGAGGCCGTCACAAGCCGCCTGGGAAAAGAGAAGGCGGGCGGCCTTGGCTTTGTAGAAATCCCGATAGGTTTCAGCAGGGAGGCCTTGTACCGGAAGCGAAGCGTTTATGAACACGGACGATGGATGGACCGGTGGAGTTTGGAGTTTATCCGACAAGACGACGATGTTTTGACCCTCTTCCCGCTCCACGAGCACCCGGACATGGTTCTTTCTGCCTTGCGGAGAACAGCAGCGTTCAAGGACCAATTGGCATTGTTCTAAAGGAGACCAGTCATGCAATTCACCCTGTTCGATCCGACCGCCGGCCGTATGTTGCGCGATCTCGGCCTGGCGTCCGTGGAGTTCAACAATTTGAGCTTTGTGCAGGCCGCCCGCACCGTACTGGACAAGCTGATCGAGATCAACGGCAAGGCCACCATGGACGATGTGCGCGAGGTCCTGACCGCACTGAACATCGAACCGAGCCACGTCAATGCCTACGGCGCCGTGGTCAAGGGCGGGCGCTATGTCTGCATCGGGCATTGTCTGAGTCGCAATCCGTCGCGGCGCGCCGGGACACAACGCGTCTGGGCATTTGCTGTGCCGAAGCTGGATCCACCGCCGCAAGGCAAGCAGGAAAAGGAGGAATACTATTTACGGCCGCGGCTTCTTATCAAGAAGCCGGGCTGGCGTAAGTTTCAGGCGTATCGGGCGCAGTATTAAACAGAGGGGATGGTCATGGACATTGACAAAGGAAAGTTTTGGGACAGAGCGTGGAAGCTGGTTGAAGGTTGCGGCCATGTTTCTTCCGGGTGTGACAATTGCTGGAGCGAGCGGGAAACGAAGATGCGCCTCAATCACCCCAACAAGGCGATCAGCGAGAGAGCAAAGGGAGCGCTTCATCTGGCGCAAATTCCTGGAGACATTACAAGGTTTGATGGCCGCATTGTGCTGCGAGAGGACAATCTTGATTTGCCCATGAAGACCAAGAAGCCTACGGTCTTTGCTGTATGGAACGACTTGTTCAACGAGGATGTGCCGGACGAATTTATTCACCGCGCTCTTTCTCACGCATGCAATACCAAGCGACATACTTATCTTATTTTGACTAAGCGGGCGGCACGAATGGCGACAGTGATGGCCGAGTTCTGGCGGACCTGTTACCGGGACTTTGAAACGGGAGAACATATTCCTGTAAAGCCGCCTCAAAACATCTGGTTTGGTGTCAGCGTCGAGAACCAACAAGCTGCCGAGGAACGCATTCCGCATTTGCTGGATGTGCCGGGCAATAAATTCGTCAACTGCGAGCCGCTGCTTGGGGCTATCGACCTGTGCAACCTCGATCCCCTGCCGCATGTTGACCACGCTGACGTTTACTTGGCGCTCGATTGTCTACGGGGGCACATGAAGGGGCCAGACGATGTGGGCGATGAACTCAAAATTCACGCCGTCATCGCCGGTGGCGAGTCCGGCCCGCAGGCCAGGCCCTGTCATCCGGATTGGGCCAGATCTTTGCGCGATCAGTGCGCAGAGGCTGGAGTACCATTCTTTTGGGCCTCTTCCGCAGAATCTGTGGGTAGAGGGTAGCAGAAAAAATTAGAGCATTGCCCTTCATGGGCGGATAAGATGGTTTTTGCCGAAACTATCAAACCCGTTCAGAGGAAAGGCAATGCTG